>Ga0334882_1000022_pt1 | contig 309929 bp, 227 predicted proteins | sample GraSluR1_MG_5_FD_207226 | JGI IMG/M metagenome (GOLD analysis project Ga0334882, IMG submission 207226) | Sludge microbial communities from methane-producing bioreactor in Wageningen University, Netherlands - Granular Sludge_15_04-R1 | ecosystem: Engineered > Bioreactor > Anaerobic >...
CCGTTTACGGTGTACCAATATCAGCCGCCCGCCGTCGCCGTGCAATCTAAAGAGTCAGAAAGTTAAGGTTCGCAAGTTAATAAGGCGATAGAACTTACGTTCTGTAAACGTATTTCAGGACTTGACACAAAGAATCTGCCTGCCGACTACCGACTACCGACTACCGACTACCGTCACCCCAATTATACGCGGTTCGCGCAATCAGGCGAGAAGGAGCAGAGATACCAAAGCACAGACCACTACGAGGCTCAGCGCGTCGGGCCAGGCAAAACGGAGCACAACGGCTGAGGTGCGCCCGCGCCCGCCGCTGTAGCCGCGTGCCTCCATCGCCAGCGCGAGGTTTTCAGCGCGTTGTAATCCCGTCAAAAAGAGCGGCACTAGCAAGGGTAAGGTGCGCCGCGCCCGTTGCAACAGTCCCCCACCCTTACCGCCCCAATCCGCGCCACGTGAGGCCTGGGCTTTAGCGATGCGCTCGGCCTCGCGCGCCAGAATCGGGACGAAACGCAACGCCGCCTGCACCATCAGCACGAAGTCGTGTGTGGGCAAGCCCAACCGGGTCAACGGGCGCAGCAGCGATTCCAGCGCGTGAACCAGCTCGGTGGTGGAGAGGATGCAGGAGAGCAGGCTCAGGGTCAGCAGCAGGCCGCAGAAACGGAGGATCAGGGTCAACCCCACCAGCAGGTCTTCGATGGAGAGATGTAATGGGCCGAGGGTAAACAGGATGTGTTCATCAAGTTGCCCGCCGAAGATGATCTGTAACAGAGCCAGGAAGCTGATGAGCGGGAGCGGCGGCAGCAGGCCGCGCAGGGCAAAGCGCAACGAGACACGGCTGAGGGTGAAAAGGGGCAATAGCGCCAGGCCGCCCAACAGCAAGCCGGTGGGCCGCCGGGCGATGGTGAAGGCGAGGACAAGCAGTAACCCGCCGACCAACCGCGCGCGCGGATCCAGCCGGTGAACGCGCGAACCGGTGGGCAGGTATTGACCGATCGTCACAAAACGCATAAATTCAAATTCAGACATGATACGGCTCCGGCAGGCAGGCGAGCAGTTCGGCGGCGGTGAGGATGTGGGCGGGCAAGGGCCAGCCGCGTGCGCGCAACGCCTCCACCAGTTTGGGGACGGCGGGCAGCCCCAAGCCCAGGGCGCGCAATTGCGGCCCTTGCGCGAAGAGCGCCCGCGTCTCACCATCGAGCACGGAGGTGCCATTCTGGAGCACGGTGAGACGGCGGGCGAGCAGGGCCAGGTCTTCCATCTGGTGCGATGAGAGCGTGAGGGTGACGCCAGACGCGCGCAGGCGCTCCAGTTGTTGCAACAGTTCGCGGCGGGAGGCGGGATCGAGGCCCGCCGTCGGCTCATCGAGCAGCAGCAGGCGTGGGCGCAGGGCCAATGTCGCCGCCAGCGCGACTTTACGTCGCTCCCCGCCGCTCAGCGTGAAGGTGTAGCGATCCTTGAAGGCATCGAAATCCAACCCCACCGTTTCCATCGCACCGCGCACCCGCTCGCGCAAATCCGCACCGTGAAAGCCCTGCACGCGCGGCCCGTAGGCGATCTCGTCACCTACATACTGCTCGAAGATTTGCTGCTCCGGTGTCTGGAAGACCAGCCCGGCCAGGCGGCGCACCGCGCGCACATTGACCTGGGGATCGTTGAGGTCGTAAGGGCCAACGCGCACCTGGCCGCGTTGCGGGCGCAGCAGGCCGTTGAGGTGCTGCATGAGCGTGGATTTCCCGGAGCCGGTGGCGCCGAGCAAACCGTGACTGTCGCCCTCCAACACGCGCAGGTCGAGCGCGTGTAAGGCGCGGTGCTCCAGCGGCGTGCCCTGCATATAGTCGTGGCCTAAAGCGTGGACTTCGACGAAGTACGGCGCTTCGGGCGGCGCACTCGTGGGACAGGGCGGGCAGCGCAGGGTATGCGGCGGAACGCAACGGATGAGCGCATCGGTCAGTTCCTCGTGAGTGAGCAAACTGGCGGGCAACGCGGGCAACCGGGAGCGGAGCGTGTGCGCGAGCGCGGCGGCGGGCGGCAGCCCCAGGCCCCACGCGGCGAGCGCATCCGGATCGGCGAAGACCTGCCGGGGGGTGGCGTCACACACGACCTGTCCGGCGTGCAGCACGATGAGCCGTTCGGCGCGCGCAGCTTCTTCCATCTGGTGAGTGATCGTCACGATGGTCATGCCCTCAGCGTGCAGCTGATCGAGCAGGGCGAGCACGGTGCGCCGCCCCGCCGGATCGAGCATGGAGGTGGCCTCATCGAAGACGATGCAACGCGGGCGCATCGCCAACACTCCGGCGAGCGCGGCACGCTGCATCTGCCCAGCGGAGAGCAGGTGGGGCGGACGCTGGCGCGCGTCCCACAGCCCCACCGTTTCCAACGCAGCACGCACCCGCGCGGCGATTTCGTCTGGCGGCAGCCCCAGGTTCTCCGGGCCAAAGGCGACATCCTCTTCCACCACCGTAGCGACCAATTGATCTTCCGGATGCTGAAAGACCATGCCCACAGTGCGGCGAATGTCGCGCAAGTGAGCACGCTTGCGGGTGTCTCGCCCAGCCACGAGCACCTGACCTTGCGTGGGCAGCAGTAGCGCGTTAAGATGGCGCGCCAGCGTGGACTTGCCCGACCCATTGGCGCCAACGATGGCGACGTATTCCCCCGCAGTGATGCGCAGCGAAACGCCCCGCAGCGCCGGGAGGGTGTGCGCGTCTGCGAGTGTGTAGGTATGGTACAGGTCTTGAATGTCGAGTAAGATAGTCACTGGTTGCTGGTTGCTGGCTGTCCAGAAGGTTATTATCCCTGACGTTTACCTTTAGGAATGAGCGCGGCATGAGAGGCACCTTTTCCCCCGGTTCTCCTACGGTTTTGATCAGAGACGGTTGACAAGGACGACGTAGGCGCGCCACGTAGCGCGCGCAACCGCGCGATTTCTTCCGGCGGTAAAGGTTGAATTGGGCCAAGCGCCTGTGCGAGAAAGTAAACCTGCGCCGCATGTTCGAGCCGCTCCAAAGCCACGAGCGCGGCCTCCAGCGTTGCGCCAAGCGTGAGACTGCCGTGGTGACTCAACAGCAGCGCGTTATGCTCAAGTAGGAAAGGGACGATGCTCTCGGCCAGCGCGACAGTGCCGGGTGTAGCATAAGGCGCAGTCGGCACATCGCCCAACACTTGTAGCACTTCAGGGATCACATCCACGGGCAAGGATAGGCCCGCAAGCGTGAGCGCCGTGGCATAAGGCGGATGGGCGTGCAACACCGCGTTAATGTCGGGCCGCGCGCGGTAGACGGCCAAATGCAGCCGCGTTTCAGAGGAGGGGCGCAAATCACGCCCAGCTGGCGCTGAGAGCACTTCACCCGCGTCATTGATGATGAGCAAATCCTCCGGGCCAAGCGTGGCCTTGTAACAGCCGCTCGGCGTCATCAACAGCCGCCCCGCATCAAGCCGCACGGAGAGGTTGCCATCGCTAGAGCAGATCAAGCCCTGCGCTACCGCCCGCTGCATAACCCAGACCAGCTCAGATTTTAGATTTTCGATGTTGGATTTTGGATCTGATCGCATTCGCCATTCGCCATTCGCCATTCGCCATTCGCCATTCGCCATTCGCCATTCGCCATTCGCCATTCGCCATTCGCCATTCTCTGAGTATACCACGCTTTGGTTGCCCCACAGCTGCCAAATCTCCTGTCTACCTACGCCAGAAGCGCTTGTCACGATGTCTTTATATGCAATAGCGTAAACCGCGCAAGCAACCACCTGGCACACGATTTTAGAGCAATGGAAAATTACACAGAGCCACACAGAGAAGTCACAAAGATGCACAGAATATCTCAGAATTACCTAACGCCATGAAAACTCCGTGTCTCTCCGTGTCACCTCTGTGTAACTCTGTGTCATGTTAGACACTCTCAGCAAGGCAACTTTTGCGGTATTGCCTTTATGTGATAAAATGACGGCTTGGAGTAATAATGACACACCTCTACCCGCTTTTAATCTATGTAGGACTTCTGGAAAGCTTTGCTCTGCTGGCGTTGGAACTGATTCCACGCCTGCGACCCTGGCGCAAAGTAGCCACTGCATTTTCACTCACACTGCTTACACTATTGTGGCTCGCGCTACCGATGGCTGGGCGCTGGTTGCTTTCCGGCTGGTCCCCCTCCACTATTCTAGGGGGTGTCATCCTTCTGGAAATAACCCCCACCTTGTGGGCGCTGGGCTTCGCGCTCGGAGCGGCCCTCTCCAGCGCGGCATGGTGCGAATTAGTAGACCCTCGCCCGCTCCTGCCGATGTCCGGTAGTCTGACGCTACTGGCGCTGCTGGCAGTCTGGTTTGCGTTGCTAGGCGCATCCCTGCTAACCGTGCTGGCGGCTTGGGCGACCTTCGATTTACTTTGGGCAGCGGTCAGTCTCCTATCCGGCGCAGACGGTGAACGGGTGACATTCGGGCTGGCGGTGCAAGGGCTAAGTTCACTCATCCTATGGAGCGTCTTTCTCTTGTTGGAACGGGCCGGAATCAGTGTTTTTTGGCGGTTGATGTGGCCGACCACACCTGTGCTAACGCTGATTCTCGTCGCTGCGACAATGCGCATCGGGCTATACCCCTTCCACGTTGCCCTCACCCAACCCGCCGACGTGTTGCACACGGTCAGTCTGACGGCCTTGCTTGGCCCGACGCTCGGCATGGGCCTGCTCTACCAGCTGCTCTCCCTGCCCACGGAAGCCACTTTTCCCGCCTGGTGGTTGCCCTGGTGCATCCTCGCGCTCGTCTGGCTAGGACTCCAGGCATGGCTAGCACACGGTAGACGGGCTGTGGTGTGGGCCGGTTACGCCACCCTGGCCCTAACGGCCTTGGGAGGGACATACTTACAGAACCCCAACCTATTGCTGGCCGGTGTAGGCGTGTGGTTCGCGAGTAGCGCCCTGCTCTTGTTGGCCCGCAATCGCTCTGCTGCCGCACCAGTTTGGGCCTGGCCGGCCTGGTTTGCCCTGCTATTCCTACTTGGCGTGCCCCCTTCACCAGTAGGAACACTCTATCGCACCCTGCTGGCTGAACTCACATGGGTCTGGCGGATACCGTTGATTCTGGGCTGGCTGCTGAGCTGCGCGACCTGGCTGCGCGAAACCACGCCCCCGGCATACGCCGACGTGCGCCCGCCGTTCCCCTGGCAACGCGCTGCTCTCTTCACCGGCTGGTTACTACCTTTGTTGGCTCTGCTGGCTCTGATTCCCGGCGCACCCGCGCTATCATTCTCCTGGCTGGGACTGGGGCTGTGGATTGTAACCCTGGCAGCAGCAGCCGGGCTGCGCTTCAAGGCACAGCTCACCCGCCGCTGGTTACGAAAACTCCAACCATTTTGGGACGCCCTCGACGGCACCTGGCTCTACCGGGCTATCTGGCGCGGGATGGAGCATATTCTGGGCGGCATTGGGATGATCGCAGAAATCATTGAGGGGAGCGGCGCGCTTCTCTGGTCACTGTTAGTGCTCTTGATTATCTTTGTGGTGGTGCTAAACCGATGAGTCCGTTGGTACTTTGGCTCAACCAACTGTCTGTATATGCTTCCACACCGGCATTCTGGGGCATCCTTGCTGCCGGCGCTATCATCTACCTGGTAGGGAGCTGGCAGCTACGCCTGTTAGCGCTCATGTTACAATACTTCTTCATTGGCATCCTCTTCACCCAAATTTTTGCCGACCGCCCAGAAATCGCGCTGCTCAAATTGATCATAGGCTGGCTGGTCTGCGGTACGCTCTATCTGAGTGCCCGCATCCGGGAAGAAACCACTGAAGACAAGCGCCGTTTCTTTTGGTCTCCAGACCTCCCCTTCCGCGCACTTTCTATGATTGTGATGACCCTGATGGCCTACCTCGCCGCACAGCGTTACCCCCTGCCCTTCCTTCCCCCTACGCTGGCAATGACCTGCTTCATGCTGATTGTATTCGCCATTCTCTTCATCGGCGCAGAGAATGACGTTGTCGTGGTAGGTGTGGGCATCCTCAACCTGCTAGCCGCACTCGATATCTTCTACTCAGCTCAAGACCCCGGGCTGCTCGTCACCGGCCTGCTGGTGATCATCAACCTATTAGTAGCCCTGGCAATTTCTTATCTCACCGTAGCGGAGGCCCCGGAATGACCTTGCCCGGCCCCCTCATCATCATTGGTGCACCGCTGGCGATGGCAGTCGTGCTGCTCCTGCTCCGCCGCTGGACAACACTTTCAGCATGGCTAGCCGCACTCACAGCAGGACTCATGGGCCTGCTGGTGGCGACCGCGCCGCTGAAAACCGCTATGCAATTGGGCAACTTCCAGTTTGCGCTGGGCCGTCCGCTAATCATATTGGGACGCGAGCTAATCGTGCGCAACGTGGACGCCCCCGCAATCGCGTTCCTGTTCTTCACCACCGCCGGATTGTTCATTTTGGCCTGGCGCTTACTGCCCCACTCCAACTTCTTCCCGGTAGGATTAGCAACCGTTGCCTTGCTCTCCGGGGCATTGATGGTCTCGCAGGTAGTCTATGCCGCCTTGTTCATCGAGATTGCCGCAATCTTCGCCGTCTTCCCCCTCCACGAAGGCAGAACGCGCGCGCAAGGCGGCCTCCGCTTCATGGCCTACACCACCCTCGCTCTACCGGGCCTCATGGTTACCCAGCTCCTACTCGATCTCTTCACCATCTTTCCCAACGACGTAGGCCTCCTCAGTACCTCAGCCGCACTACTGAGCGTGTCCTTTATCATCCTCATGGGCGCAGTCCCCTTCCAGGCCTGGCTATCCGCCGTCACCGACGACGGCTCGCCGCCCGTGGTGACCTTCATCTTCACCGTCAACCAGGGTGCAGTCTGGTTTATGCTGCTCGACTATCTACAAACCTACACCTGGCTGAGCGGGCAGGGCGCCTTCGGGCCGTTCATCACCGCCGCCGGAATCTTGATGATGACACTCGGCGGACTGCTGGCAGCCTCCCAGCGCAAGCTCGGCCGACTGGTAGGGTATGCCACGCTGGTAGATAATGGCGCGCTGCTGCTGGCTCTGGGAACACACCAAACAGCGGGCATTGCCTTAGCGGCGCTCTTACTCATGGCACGGCCCTTTTCACTGGGGTTGATGACGCTGGGCCTGGCCGGGCTACGCCAGCTGGGTAATGGCGCGGATACGCGCGAGGCGCTCGCCGGCGCCGCGTGGCGCGCACCCTGGCGGACAGCGGCCTTCCTGGTGGGCGGCATTGCCCTCGCCGGGTTTCCGCTCTCGCTCGGCTTTGCCGCACGGTGGGGGCTATACCGGCTCGTGGCGGAGATTACCGTCTCCCAGGCCATCGCCGCATTGGCAGGCAGCGCGGGCGTGATGTTGGGATTAGTCTTTACAATGCGGTCTCTCTTTGTTCCTCCCCTGCGTGACGAAGACGCCCCACCACCCCCACCCTTCACCGAAGATCGCGTGGTCATCGTCTTGATTGCCGTGCTAATGGCAATAGTGCTGTCGTTGGGACTCTTCCCACAGCTACTAAGTCGCGTGGCCTTGCAGATGGCCCAAGGATACACCTTCTTCGGCCCTTGAGCCAAGACGGAACGCGCTATGGCCCTGCTATCTATAGATCATCGCATTCGCCAGCGCGACTATTTGCTGAACATTGCCCAGGCGCTTGTCTCACGCCTAAACGTGCGCGCCGCGCTGCGAATGATTTTGCAAGCAGCGGTAGACTTGCTACAAGGTCAGGCCGGGCTAATCGCGCTGCGAGATGAAAACGACACCTTCGCCTTCTGGGCCAGTTACGGCTTGCCGCCTGCGCTGGTGGACGCCTTCAAAATCCTGGTCGAAAATGTACCGGAAGCCGCCAACCGCGCAGACTTTGTCATCCCGCAAGCCGGCGAACGCCTGCGCCGCATCGTGGACGAGACAGGACTACCGCTACACCAATTAGTAGCCTTGCCCATGCTGGCCGAGCAAGAATTGCTAGGGGTCGTGTTCGTATTTCGCTCCCAAAGCCTGCACTTCACCACCGACGAACGCCAAATCCTGGCAAGTTTTGCTGATTATGCAGCTATTGCGGTCAACAACGCGCGCCTTTACGAGCAAGCTGTCCAGGAACGCGGGCGGCTGGATGCACTGCTCGATTCTAGCGCTGATGGCATCTTGATCCTCAAGCCGGATTTGAGCATCGAGCGGATCAACCCGGCGCTAGTGACCCTCATCGGGTGGCCGCAAGATACAGCCGAAGGCCGCCCGCACGATGAGCTCATCGTTTGGATACGTCGTGAAACCAGGCAATCACTCTCCCAAGCATTGGCAAGCGATTGGGCAACCCGCTCGAACCGCCCGCTCTATGTAGAAGGCGACCTACGCCGTCGCAATGGCAGCGTGGTCAGCGTAGGCATCACGTATGCGCCACTGCTCAATGCCGCCGGACGGCTGCTCAACATCATCGCTATCGTGCGCGATATTACCCGGTTCCGCGCAGCAGACGTGCTCAAGGACACTTTTATCTCGGTCGTATCACACGAGCTCAAGACACCGGTCGCTATCATCAAGGGCTACGCCGAAACACTGAGCCGCCCGGAGGCGCGCAACAATCCATTGCTAGTGGATGAGATGCTCACCGCCATCACGGAGGAATCCGACCGCCTGGCCCGATTGGTGGACGATTTGTTAGATGCGTCACGCTTGCAAGCCGGCGGCCTATCGTTCGAGGAGATAGCGGAAGACATTGATCTGCGCGAAATTGCCCGGCGGGTGATAGAGCGGCACACCTCGCGCAGCCCACGGCACCAACTCAGTCTGGATTTCCCAGCGGATTTCCCGACAATTCGCGGCAATGCGCAACGACTCGAACAGGTTCTCGACAACCTGGTCTCTAACGCGCTCAAATATGCACCGCGCGGCGGCCCGGTACACATCCACGGAGCCGCAACACCGGCGGAAGTGCTGCTATCGGTGCGCGATCAAGGTGTAGGCATTCCATTGGAAGAACAAGAACGTATCTTCGACCGCTTCTATCGCGTCGAAGGCCCGGAAACACGCGCGGTTGCCGGGACAGGGCTGGGGCTTTATCTGACACGCGCCATCGTGCGCGCACACGGCGGGCGTATCTGGGTGCAAAGTGCCCCAGGTCAAGGCTCAACTTTCTTCATCGCACTGCCCCGCCAAACAGGGTTAGCATTGCGACCAGTGATTTCACTGGGCGCTGAGAAAAGTACACACTAAAGGAGTTTAAAACTATGTCAATGTATTATGCAGCTGTAGGGTGTCCTGCTTGCGGGAACCGCTTCCAAACCCCTATCGAGCAAATTTTGGATGTGCGGGTGGATCCGCAAGCCAAAGCACGCGCGATGTCGGGACAGGTAAACGTCGCTGTGTGTCCTGCTTGCGGCACGGGCGGCGCACTGAATATCCCCTTTTTGTATCACGATCCTGAGAAAGAAACTGCGTTGCTCTATCTACCGATGGAAGTAGGCAAGACCGAGGTCGAACGACAAAAACACGCCGGCACCCTCACCAAACAATTGATGAACTCCCTGGCCCCAGAAGATCGCAAAGGCTATCTGCTCCAGCCAGAGACTTTCATCAACGCAGAATCGTTCCTGCGCCGCCTGTTGGAAATTGAAGGGGTCACGGAAGACGATTTACAGCGTAACCGCGCACAGCAACAGCTTCTGGAGCAATTGTTACAGAGCACAGAGGAAACCCGGGAAGCCATCCTGAAAGAACATGAGGCTTTGATTGACGAAACGTTCTTCTCTCTACTAGATTATTTGCTGCGGATGACCGCCAGCGCAGGGGAAGAAAGCCCGCAGTTCCAACAGGTGCAAGGCCTGATGAACTACATCATTGAAAACAATCCCACCGGGCAGCGCATCAAGCAGCGCAGCGAAATATTGCGTGTATTCTTGGATGACCCCAACCGCGAAACTCTGTTACAAGCACTCCTCGCTGCCAATGAAGAGAACGCAGTGGCCTATCTGGTACAGGCAGGGTTGCCGGTGATGGATTATGAATTCTTCCAACAACTGCTCAAACACATCGAAACTGCCGAGACCCCCGAAGAAAAGACCCGCTTGACGGACTTGCGCCGCCAGATTTTGGCGATGCGCGAAAAAATCCGCGAGCAGGGCAAAGTGCAAAGCGAGGCGCGTTTCGCGCTCTTGCAGCGACTGCTACAATCCACAGACCCGCTCAAGATGGCCCGTAGCCACCTCTCAGAGCTCGATGATATGTTCTTTATGGTATTGCGCTCCGAGATGCAGCTCGCGCACGAGCAAGCAGAACCGGCCTACGCGCAACAATTGAGCAAACTGATGCAGCTGTTGGAAGAGCTTCAGGAAGAGGGGTTGCCACCGGCGCTCGTATTAATGCGGCGGTTGATGACAGCGGAATCCGAAGAGGACGAGCAAGCATTGCTCCAACAGAATCGCCAATTGCTCTCCCCGGAATTCTTCGAGACACTGCGCGTGATCGAGGATAATGCACAGCAAGAAGGCGATGACGAAGCCGTTGAGCGCCTACACGCCCTGCGCCAACGCGCGCAAGCGTTCGCGCCAACGGATAGCCAGGCCCCCCCCACCGCTCCCACCACCTCACCCTCCGCCAGCGGCGAACAAACCACCGCTTCCGGGTTGATTATCGCCAAACACTAATAGTGAAACGTGCTGCGTGAAATGTGATGCGTGATCAGAAAATCTTCACGCATCACGTTTCACGCCGAATCGCCGATTTGCCGATTTGCTGATTTGCTACGGAGGGTCTATGCCACGCTCCAAACTTGTCCTCATTGACGGCCACTCGCTGGCCTACCGCGCCTATCACGCCCTGCCGCCCGAACTGGCTACCTCGCAGGGCGAGCTGACCAACGCCGTCTTCGGCTTTGCTTCGATGCTGTTCACCGTGCTGCACGAGGAGCACCCCGATTACCTTATCGTCACCTTCGACAAAGGCCCTTCGTTTCGCGCGCGCGAGTACACCGAGTACAAGGCGCACCGCGAGAAGATGCCCGCCGAGATGCGCGAGCAAATGGCGCGCATCCGCCAATTCGTGACGGCGCTCGCCGCCCCCATCGTCGAGCTGGATGACTTCGAGGCCGACGACCTGCTCGGCACGCTGGCGCTCCAGGCCGAGGCCAGTGATGTGGACGTGCTCATCGTCACCGGCGACCGTGACGCGCTGCAACTGGTGAGCGAGCGCGTGACCGTGCTCACCTCCGGGCGGCGCTTCTCCGATACGCTGCGTTACACGCCGGAGGCCGTGCAGGAGAAGTACGGCCTGCCCCCCGAAAAGCTCATTGACCTCAAGGCGCTGGTGGGCGACAAGTCCGACAACATCCCCGGCGTGGCGGGCGTGGGCGAAAAGGGCGCGGTGGGGCTGTTGCAACAACACGGGACGCTCGAAGGCGTCTACGCGCACCTGGACGCGCTCGCCAACCGCTACCAGACCGCGCTCGCCGCCGGGCGCGAGTCGGCCCTCCTGAGCCAGCGGCTCGCCCGCATCGTGCGCGATGCGCCCGTCACGCTCGACCTCGATGCAGCGCGCTGGCAGAGCTATGATCGCGAGGGGTTGCGCGCATGGCTGCAAGAGCTGGAGTTCCGCTCACTGCTCACCCGGCTGCCTGGCGCGCAGCCTGCCGCGCAACCAGCCGCCGCGTTGCCGCGCGGGCAGCTCTCGCTGTTTGGCGATGCCGAACCCGCGCTCGCCCCGCCCCCCGCGCTGGGCGATTATACCCTCGTCGCCGACGAGGACGCGCTCCGGGCACTAACACAGCAGCTCAGCGGACAATCGCCCCTCACGCTCGATACCGAGACCACCGCCACCGATCCGCTGCTGGCCGAGCTGGTGGGCATCGCGCTCACCGACCGGGGCGGCGCGGCCTGGTACATCCCCCTGCGCGCGCCCGCAGAAGACCCCACGTTACCCCTGCAAACCGTGCAGCAACATCTAGGGCCGCTGCTGGCGGATGCGACCACCACCAAGCAAGGGCACAACCTCAAGTACGACCTCGTCATCCTCCAGCGCGCCGGATTCACGGTGAGCGGCCCGCTCTTCGATACCATGCTGGCCGAGTGGGTGCTCAATCCGGCCTCGCCCAACCTGGGGCTGAAGAACCTGGCCTGGGCGCGGCTCGGCGTGCAGATGACCGAGATTAGCACGCTCATCGGGCGCGGCAAAGACCAACAGCGCATGGACGCCATCCCGCTGGCGCAGGTCGTACCATACGCCTGCGCCGATGCCGACCTCACCCAGCAGCTGGCGGCGCAGCTCGCCGCAGAGCTGACCGAGCGCGAGCAGCTGGCGCTCTTCCGCGACCTGGAAATGCCGCTCATCGCCGTGCTGACGGAGATGGAGAGCGCCGGGGTGCGGCTCGATTTGCCGTACCTTGAGCACCTATCCGTCGAACTTGCCGGGCGGCTAGAATCCCTGGAACAGGACATTTACCGCCTGGCCGGCACAACCTTCAACATCAACTCTACCCAGCAGCTCTCGCAAGTGCTGTTTGAGCGGTTGGGGTTGCCCACGCGCGGCCTGAGCAAAACCCAATCGGGCCACTACTCCACCCGCGCCGAGGTGCTGGAGAAGCTGCAAGGCCAACATCCGGTGGTGGATCGCGTGCTGGAGCACCGCTCACTTGCCAAACTCAAATCCACTTATGTAGACGCGCTGCCGCAACTGGTCAACCCGGAGACGGGGCGCGTGCATACCTCCTACAACCAGACCGGCACGGTCACGGGGCGGTTCTCGTCCTCCAACCCCAACTTGCAGAACATCCCCATCCGCACCGAAGAGGGGCGGCGCGTGCGGCGGGCGTTCATCGCCGCCGAGGGCTGCTGGCTGCTGGGCGCGGACTACTCGCAGGTGGAGCTGCGCGTGATGGCGCACGTGTCCGAGGATGCAGGGCTGATCGAGGCGTTCGCGCGCGGGGAAGACATCCACGCGACCACCGCCTCCGCCGTCTACGGCACGCCGCTGGAAGAAGTCACATCGGAGATGCGGCGCGTCGCCAAAGCCGTCAACTTCGGCCTGATCTACGGGCAAGGGGCGTATGGCCTCTCCGGGCAGTTGGGCATCCAGGTGAAAGAGGCCGAGGCGTTTATCCAGCGGTATTTCGAGCGATTCCCGCGTGTGCGCGTTTATATGGACGAGATCGAGCGCATCGCCGCGCAGCAGGGCTTTGTGGAGACGCTGCTGGGCCGCCGCCGCTACTTCCCCGAACTGGCACACGGCGCGACGGTGTCCGCCAATCAGCGGCAGGCCGCGCTGCGCATGGCGATCAACACACCGATTCAAGGCTCGGCGGCGGACATCCTCAAGCAGGCGATGCTCGATCTGCACGCGCGGCTGCGGGCGGCGGGCCTGCGCTCGCGGATGATCCTGCAAGTGCATGATGAGCTCGTGCTCGAAGCGCCCGATGCGGAGCTGGCACAGGTCGCCGCGCTCGTGCGCGAGGCGATGGAGGGCGCGTACTCGCTCGCCGTGCCGCTCAAGGTGGATGTGGAGCGCGGGCGCAATTGGGAAGAGATGCGCGCATTTTGAGATGCAACGCAAAGGCGCAAAGCCGCAAAGCCGCTAAGTTTTTTCTTTGCGTCCCTGCGCCTTTGCGTCCTTGCGTTAAGGAGGAACTATGCCTACAACGCCACACCTGCCGGAACGGCTGAAGGCTGTGGAGGCCCACTTCGAGGTCAATGTGGAGATGGCGGGGGAGATTCGGAGGTTGCTAAAACAGTGTGAAGATATGGCAGTTGATAGCACAGCGCAATTGCAATTTGCAGCGATTTAGCAGCAATGGAAACGTAAGATGAAGTCGCGTTGTTGAAGGCTTCTCGGGGATTTTCGGTATAATACATAGTTGGGCTCACTTATGCACATAGGTGTAATGAACTTGTTACCATTCATACCATCAATTATCTGCGCAATATTAGTTTTCTTTGTTCCTTTCCTGATGTATTTACCTCCGACCAAAATGGAACAGAAATTTTGGCAACGGCTGAATATTAGAATGTTGCGACATTGGGCCACAAAAAGCGGGACAGAAAAGTGGACTCAAAAAGGCACTCTTCAAAATGCTGTAAAACGTTCACGAGACAATATCTCTTGGCATGGGATTATTACACTTACATTTCTTTTTTTAATGATCCGATCTCAATTTATTGATAATATGTTTATACAGTATGGGTCTCACTTGCTGTTGGTGCCTTGTATCGTATACTTTTTGGGAAGTATCGTTCAGCGACAGAAATTAGTTGTCGTTTTGATTCATGCGCAAAAAAGACAAACTGTATAAATTATTACCGCCAACTTTTACCAAACAAAAGTCAGCATTGCACCAGCGACAACCCATTGATGAAGAAACGCCAAGAGAAAGAAGCACGCTCTTGCAAGGCTGATGCGGAAAGAGCGTGAACGTTGAAAAGATAGGTGCGGGCGGTGGCGGTCAAAGCTCTACAAAAGCCGTGCGCGGTCGGCGGAGCATAGCTCTAGCAGCGTGTTGTAGTCGCCTGCTCTTGTGGGCCGCCGCCCAACATCGGTTGCAGCGGACGCGGTTTAGCCGCCGGCTATTGCAGAGGCCACGCGCACGACGGGGTTTGCTATTGAAGGTCCGTCGCCGCAGTCACCGCGCCGCTGAACCCTATCGTCGGGCGTGTTGCTACATTCTAGCCTTTATCACAAAGTGTACATGGAACGGAGATTTAGTCGATGCGAAGATTCTTGCTTGGTTTCTGGGGGCTTTCACTCAACTTAGTTCCTTTAGGAGAGTTGCAAATCTTACCACGTGAGAATGGATACTGGACTGCAACCAAGCTCTGGTTGAAGTTCGTGCTTTCCTGGGTGTTACTGTTTGGTCCTTTTTGGCTGCTCCAATTCGTTTCGGGACACTGGTTCGAATCAGTACTCGAACGAGTTCCGTTGCTTTTTTGCGTCTCACCGCTCTTTTCTGCCTTCGATCTTCTTTTCTTCTATACCTTTCCTGGTATACGATTGGATGAAGATGGAATGCTAGTGAAAAAGCCCGGTTCCGCAACTTACAGTTTCCGTGTTTATCGGGATTTGGTGTGTATACGACAATTGATGGCTACTTACGAGAAGAAGGTGCCGCAGCACTCCCTTGAGCTGGTGTTTCTAGATGGCAGTACGTGGCGTACTGCAGAACGTCCTGAAGCTGGTCTTCCTATGCTGCATGAGCTGACCGATTTAATCCAAGAGTATTGCGCATGCCCTATCTCTCCACTTTTTGCAGTTGAGAGTAGAGAACTGGTACAAGTTTGATAGTGCGGTTACTTGCCGTGGTGGTGTTACAACTCACTCACGCCAACCAGGGCGTCAACCTGACGTGGCTGTCGCGGCTTAAAAACAACGATTCGGTGCCCTTGGAAGGGTGGTTCGTCAAGAAAGTGGCATTCCCCGCCCACCCGCGGGTAACGCTCGCCGGTTAGGCGGACACCCCCTTTACTCCCTTCCATTGATCCTTGGAAGAGGGTGACCTAGGCCCAGTAAGAGCAGATAACTCACGCAGATTTCATCAGCAACGGTGACTATATTGACCACAGCGGGCGCAGAGATTCACTCTGCGCCCGCTGTTTTCTTCGGCGGAACGGATTGTTACGGAGCGCCGAGCATGGCATTCGCTGCATTGATGGCCGGCGTCAACCGCTCAAGACTGCTGTTGATAGCCGCACGGGATACGGTAAAGTTGAAATAGCTGAGTGAACCGCCACCGCGGGTACACATCTCGAAGATGCCGCCGTTGTCTTGCAGAGTGTGCATGACCGCCCAATCATAATCATTGTAAAGCCCTTGCCAATCACCGGCAACATTGGCATAGGTGGGGCTGGCGTATAGTTGCTGATAATAGCCGTTGAATTCTTCGCAACTACCGACATCACCATTGTAAACACGATCCAACACGCCGCCCAACTGCTCGATATTGGTTCGGCTTTGCAGCATCGCATCCCGCAAGCCCACGCCGGAGAAATCCACCGGCGCGGGGCGAGACGGAGGAGCATAAGCGGTCGGAACCGGCGTCGGGGTCGGCATGGGAAGCGCTACCGGGGAGACAGTAAGAGACATATCATCCCAAAAAATCTGATAATCCTGCGCACCCTGTCCCATAGCAACCAGCATCACAGTGATATGATCGGCCTGCGCAACTGCATCCACAGTTATATATTGCCATTCATCAAATCTCTGTGCTTGACCACCACATACACGATTGGTATCACGAAAATTAGTGTGGCCAATGACGTTGATACAAGCATTCCCATAGATATTAGGAGGATTCTGACTAATATTCCGATCACCTGATGGATTTGACCACAAGCGCACCCAAGCTCCCAAGCGATAGGTTGTGCCAGGTGTAGTGTTATGAACAACTTGAATGACATTTTCATATTGATAAGTAAGAAAAGTAGAATAATCACCTGAATGCACAAATGGAGTGAATTGGCTAGCATGGTGAATCCTTAGATAAGGGATTAGATCTGATGAGCTACGCCAATGTGCATCCCGCTCTTCGAAGCCCGGATTAGCAAGCATATTCCCGGCAACCGGAGCTTGTGCTGGCGGCGGGGGAGGGGGCGGCGCGGTCGCGGCTGGCGCGGATGTTGTAGGGTCTGCAGTCGGGCGAGCCGCTACCGGGCGAGATTGCAAACTGACCGTGATGCTCATCATGGTGCTCTCAGCAAGCATGGTAATAGTTTGCTCAAGATAGCCAGCAGCGGTTACGGTAACAGTGTAGGTAGCCAAATCTAGCCCCGTGAAAAGCGCCTGCCCGGTTTCATCAGTGACCGCTTCCTGAGAAATTTCGAGCAGCGGGTTACTGAGAAGAACAGTCGCCGCATCGAGCGGGGTTTCATCAGCCGCAACAACATAAATAGTAACATCCGCCTGGGGAATAGGCGTGGCAGTGGGTATAGCGGTAGGCGTAGGGGTAGGTTGCGACGTGCTGGTAGCCGTCGGCGTGGGCAGCGGGGTTACGGTTGCCGTAGGGGTAAGGGTTGGCGGCTCAGTAGGTGGAGCGGTTGCCGGCTGGCAGGCAGATAGAAGTAAGAATAGGGTTAGTATAAACAACACAATTATTTTGCGTGACATGAATTCCTCCTTAAGCGTATTCAATTTCTATACATTTTTTTAGTTTATTGAAATTCAGATATTGCAATTATTCTGACGGCATTATAATTTTAACCTTGATTTTGTCAATCACACACAATTTGCTTTCTACTGCAACGGGCGCAGAGAAATCTCTGCGCCCGCTGTTTTTCTCTCCCCCACCCGCGTATTACTCCGCCGGCCCCTCCAGCCACACTTCGAGCGTGCGCCCGATAGCCTCCAGGCTCTCCGGCGAGACCTTGTCCACCGTGTCCTCGCCCGTATGCCAATAGGGGTAATCGAAGTCAATCATGTCCACAGCGGGAATGCCGCGTTGCAGGAACGGAATGTGGTCATCGAAAATCGCGTAGCGATACTCCGGGATGATGCGGTCGCCGTAGCCGAGCGCGCCCGCGATGGCCCAGAGCTCCTGGCTGAGCGCCGGGTCGGAGTTGTGCTCGTAGTAGACCTGCTGATCAGCATCACCAATCATGTCCACCACCACCACAGCAGTCAACGGCGGCTCACCGTTCGCGCCCCACGCCTGCGCCATGTACGCCGATCCCACACAGAACGGCCAACCATCGAGATTGCCGTTGTCCTCCGCATCGAAGAACGCCAAATAGACCTGCCGATCCACGCGCTCCCCATCGAGCGCGCGCGCCAGCTCCAGTAGCACCGCGACGCCGCTGGCGCCATCGTTCGCGCCCATCACCGGCTGGGTGGGATCGAGCAGATCCAAATCGGCGCGGCGGCGGGTATCGTAGTGCGCGCCAAGTAGCACCGCCGGCCCTTCCCCGCGCCATGCCAGGATGTTGCGGATAGGCGTATCCTGGAACGTAAACGTCTGCTCCGCCGTCTCCCACCCCAGCGCGCGCAGCTCAGCGATGAACATATCGCCCGCGAGCCGGTTGCCCTCCGTGCCGGTGATGCGCGGGCCGAGCGCGCATTGGCGCTCCACCCAGGCGTGAGCCAGGCCACCATCGAAGGTACGCGGGAGCAGTGCAGGCGTCGGCGGCGGCGATACCGGGGATTGCGTAGGGCGCGGCCCGTTGCAGGCGGCAAGCAAAACCAATAAAAGTAACCAAGCTAGCGTAATGCGCTTCATCTACAAAGAACTCCTTTCACATTTCACTCACAACCCCACTCTCTTCCCGCACCCACGCAAGACATCTACGCATGGTGATTTCATCTAGCGGAATCCACTGTATGATCAAAAATCGTTCATCAGCAGCAAAAGCAACTTTCACAAACTGAAAAGTTAAAGAGTCTGATTCTTCCGGCAAACGCAATACTATAGGTATAGAAATGCCTGCAAACGCTGTCTTAAAACTATCATCAGGAAAGGAATCCCACAATTGCTTGAAAATTGGATACTTTCGTTGCGCAGTCAAGATACGCCTAGCATACCAGGATTCATCCTTGTAGGGCAACAACCCACTTTTTGTCATATAAACATAATTAAGCAAGTACTCCGCCTGATTTTCGATCGTTATGAAACCCTGAGAAAAGTTGAATGTCACATCAAACATGGTTGCGCCTTCAAAACACCGTGTTCTTATATCATTATATCGCAACCCGAGCAATCTGGGTGCATATTTATTCCAATCCAATAAACGCTCACTAAAACCAATTAAATATGCGGGATGCGTGACATGCCCATAATCCACACGCCATTGTTGCTTAGCCCGCTCAATCTCAGTCCCTACAGGTAGCGGGCAGGGCTTTTTATAGCCATAGGCCTCAAATACCGCTTGCCAATCTTCCGTGCTTACCTCCCCACATTGTTCCAACGCCTCTAAAATGGCATTCAAATTTTCTCTGCATGGCTGTTTTGTAATACCCCGCTCAATTTCAGACAAAGTTTTATAGGTGATTTCAGCATCAGTCGCGATATTTTCTATCGTTTCGCCACACCTTTTCCTAATCACTCGTAACCTTTGGCCGCCTGTAAGCATGGAGCACCTCCAAAAATATATACTCAGGTATATGGACTACTGTTAGATAGTATGCTTTAATAAAGAACATAACTTCGAGGTTGCCCACGCTATATCTTGTATAACTTTGGAAACGTACTCTATCTACCTTGTCACGTTATCTATCCTGCCCGGGATCACCCAATTGAAAATCTAATCAACACAATTCAAACCAAGGAGTGCAACTGATGAAACGTAAAACATTTTTGCTAGTTCAACTGACGATAGCTCTCTTGTTGTTAAGCGCCGCATTTACTCCTGCAACTCAAATCATGGCAGCGGCTGATGATGACGCCGAGCTTTGTGCTTTTAATATGGATGCCATGGATACAACTGGTGCTCAAATTCAGTCCCGGTGTCCGCCTGGGCAGGTCTATGTTTGTCACACCTGGCATCACTGCGCTGAATGGTATTGGGGCCTCTGCCCACTCCCTAGTATTTGTTGCAGGAGATGGGAAAGTGGTCACGTGTGCAACTGTTTTCCACAAAACGCTATCCCCAGGAGCAACTTTATACCCTTCTAACGCGCATACACTTATCTATCCCGGGCAAAACTACACATAAGGCAAACTTGAATGGCAATAGAATTAACAAATAGACATTAGCCATCCAGTTACCTCTAATCAAAAGCCGCCTCTTCCGCGTAAAAGCAGGAAAGAGGCGGCTATGGTTTCATTAGCCCACTCCGCAACACTTCCCGGTACGCCGCCACGCGCGCGGCACGCAGCTCGCGGCGACTGCCGAGCAGCCACTTCGTCCCCTCCAGCCCCAGCTGCCAGACGTACTGCCCCAGCAGCCAGAAGCGCAACAGTTCAGCCCACGCCGCGCCGTGATATTTGCGCGTGTAGCGGACTTTGCTAGTCTGGAAGTACACATGCCGGGCAGCGACCACCTGCTCGCTGCTCTTGCCCTCGTGATGGATGATGCGCGCAGCGGGCAGGTACACCACCCGCCAGCCCGCCGCGCCGACCCGCCGGCACCAGTCCAGCTCCTCCGAGTACATGAAGAAGCCCTCATCAAAGCCGCCCACCTGCTCCCAGACCGCCCGGCGCGTCAGCATCGCCGCGCCAGTGATCCAATCCACGGCTTGCTCGATGGTATCGGGCTGATCTGCGACGTAATAGCGGCGCAACCATCCACGCGGGGCCACGTCCTGAAGCCAGGTGCTTTCGAGGAACAGGACAGGCAGTGTGGGCAAGCGCCGCCGCGAGGATTGCACGCTCCCATCGGGATTGAGCAGCTGCGGGCCGAGCATCCCCACCTCTGGGTGTGCTTGCATATAGGCGACCAATGTGTGCAGCGCATCGCCCACAATTTCGATATCCGGGTTGAGGACGAGGAGCAATTCGCCGCTGGCGGCGGCCAAACCCTGGTTGTTGCCGCCGGTGTAGCCGCGATTTTGGGTATTGACGATACACTGCACCTGCGGGAACAGCGCACGCACCAGCTCCGGGCTGCCGTCGCTGGAGGCATTATCTACGACAATCACCTCCAGGCCGGGCTGGTCGCCCCAGGAGGCATAGATCGAATCCAGCGCGCGGTGCAACAGCTCGCGCACGTTCCAACTGACGATGAGGATGGATAAGGTAATGGACATAATTGATCTGGTTGCTACATCCCGCTGCCTGAGCCTGTCGAAGGCGGGCAGTTCTGGTTAGCGTGTCCCCTTCGACAATCTCAGGGTACACTTGCAGCTTGGCGGCTCTTTGCGTGAGAAAATTCAATAGCGGCGCTGCACGGCGAAGTGGGCGATCTCTTCCAGCGCCTCACGGTAAGGCGAAACGGGAAACCGCGCGGCAAGCAACGCCAGGGCTTCATCCACCAGCCCTTGCGCTTCACCCATGGCTTGCTCGGCAGCGGAGGAACTGCGCAAATCGGCCACGAGACCTGGAATGAGCGCGACATCTTTCTCCGCCAGCAATCGCAACACACGATCATCATCCGGGTGCAATTCCAGGTAGCGTAGCACAGGCAGCGTCACCAACCCTTGCCGCAAATCACCGCCCACCGGCTTACCCAGTTGTGCTTCTGTGCCCATAAAATCAAGCACATCATCCGCAATCTGGAAAGCCAACCCCAGCAGCTCCCCAAAGCGCGCCAGAGCGCCGAGCATCTCCTCCGAACATCCGCCCAAGCACGCCCCACTCTCCGTGGCAAACATAAAGAGCGAGGCGGTTTTGGCAAAGATGCGCTCATAATACTCTGCGATGGTGGGGAGACTCCCGCGCCCTACGAACATCTGCCGCAGTTCCCCGCTGCAAATTGCCTCCAACGTCTCCGCGAAACGACGCATAATGCGTGCATCCTCCACCTGCGCCACGAGCAAAGCGGCGCGCGCAAAAGCCAGGTCACCGGCCAGCACCGTCGCGGCAGGCGACCAAGCTGCATTGAGCGTTTCCAATCCGCGCCGAATCCGCGCGCCGTCAATCAGGTCATCATGGATGAGGGTGGCCGTGTGCAACATCTCGATCGCCGCGCCAAGCAAGTGCGCTTGAGCAAGCGGGGCATTGCAAAGGTGCGCGACGAGAATGAGCAGCGCCGGGCGCAGCCGTTTGCCCCCGCTGCCCACCAACGCGCGCACAGCCATAGCGGCGGCTTCAGGTGTCCCTGAAGGGGTCTCCAGGAGCAACGCTTCCAGCTGTTGAAGTGCATCAGCAATCAGGGCGTGGTACAGTAATGAGTTGTTAGACATGGGTTTCTCGTGAAGCGTGATTTCTTCTCAAGTCTTACGCCATCCCGCTGCCTGAGCCTGTCGCAGGTAGCCGGTTCTGGTTAGCGCGCCCCCTTCGACAAGCTCAAGGTGCGCTACTTGCGTAAACCTTACTTCTCCAATCACGTTTGACGTTGCGCATTATACCATAGTCACGCCTGCGGGATGCAGAAGAGCGCGTGAGCGTTAGCAGCGGTAGTAGCATCAACGGATTCGGGTGTACAGTCACGCAGCGCGGCGATTTGCTGCACAACGTAGCGCAGATAGCCAGGCTCGTTGCGCTTACCCCGATAGGGATGCGGGGTAAGGTAAGGCCCATCGGTTTCCAGCAGCAATCGCTCCAGCGGCACCTGCCGGGCGACGGCGTGCAAATCAGTAGCTTTGGGAAACGTGACCGGCCCATCCATACCGATGTAAAAACCCAGGGCCAATGTCTCTTCAAGACGAGTCGGGCCGCCTGCGTAGGCGTGGTACACGCCTGAGCGACCCCCTCCCCCCGCAACCCAGGCGCGCAGAATGCGCAACGTGTCATCCGACGCGTCACGGTCATGGATTGCTACCGGCAGATCCAACTCGGCAGCCAGTTCGAGCTGCCGCTCGAAGGCGGCACGCTGCTGGGCCGGTTCGGCGCACGGCCAGTCGCGCCGGGACTGCTGCGGCCAATAGTAATCCAGGCCTATTTCGCCGATGGCAACCACGCGCGGGTGCTGGGCCAGGGCACGCAGCTCACGCAGCGCATCCGGCGTGAGCAAATGCGCGTTGGTGGGATGGAACCCCACCGCAACATACAACACGCACGGGCCGGCGGCATACCGCTCGCTCAAGGCGATAGCAGCGCGGCTGTCCTCCAGATCTGTCCCCGGCACGATGCAAGCGGACACACCCGCCTCAGCGGCACGCGCTAACACCGCGTCCAGATCGTCCGCATAGATAGGAAATTGTAAATGAATATGAGTATCAAGCATAAACCTTCCTCAGTGATGAGTATCAGAGCTGGCAGGTTTCGCAGAGTCCTGATTTTACCGTGATTTGCGGGCGGACACAGACTCGCCACACCGAAGAGAACTTCAAACCTACCAGGTCTATTAATGAGATTGCGCTCCCAACCCATTATACCCCAAACTGCCCTAGAATTCTTATGGATTTCTAATCAGGACGTGTTATAATTCACAGTAGTTGCGCGGTTACCGTTTGCGCCACCGGCGCAGAACGAACTTGGCGGCTAAAACCGCTAAAAAATCACTTTTTGAGATTTTGCTACCGTACACTTGTAGATTTTTACCATGAATTAACACAAAAACAATAAGAAATTCGTAAAATTCGTGGCTAAAACTGAATGCACTTGGAAAATGTACGGTAGACAATTTGAGATTAAAGATCGTTTGGTGGAACAAACCGCGTAAATATTGTAATTCAGTTGAATCTTGAAGCACCCGCAAACAGGAACTGCCTTGAGCGGGGTGAGGAGAAATAGATGTTACCGTGGTTTAATATGCAGGATAACAACATGAGCGATATGCTCAAACATGTACCTGAAGAGTTACCGGTGTTGCCGCTGCGCAACACTGTGGCTTACCCTTTTATTGTTATGCCCTTAGCAGTGGGAATTCCCCGCTCCATTCAACTGGTAGAAGAAGTCGAGCGCGGAGATCGCATCATCGGCCTGGTCTCCATGAAAGACCCCTCCGTCGAAGTTCCCGGCATCGCCGAAGTGCATGACGTTGGCACAGTAGCAATCATTCACCGCGTCATGCGTGGCTCCGATGGCACGCTCACCGTCTTCATCCAGGGGCTAGAACGCTTTCGCGTCACCCAATGGACCCAGGAATCGCCCTACCTCAAGGCACACGTAGAGCTCATACCGGATCTTGTCGAAAATTCCATCATTGAAGAAGCCTTGCGCCGCAACCTGTTAGATGTAGCCGTGCGGCTGGCCGAGCTCATCCCACAGTTTCCCGAAGAAGCCATTCGCTTCATCCAACAGCTCGAAGACCCGCGCCTGCTCGTCTACTTGCTCTGCTCCAATCTGCGGGTAGAGGTAGAAGACGCACAGAAAATCCTGGAACACACCTCCCTGACCCACAAGATGGAACACCTGGTGCGTGTGCTAACCCACGAGTTGGAAGTGCGCGAGATTGGGCAGCAGATTCAAGAAAAGGCCAAAGAGGAAATTGACAAAAACCAGCGCGAGTATTATCTGCGGCAGCAGATGGAAGCCATTCGCAAGGAGCTGGGGGAAAGCGAAGACGGCAAGCGCGACGCTGAGGAGTACCTGCAAAAGATTGAAGAAAGCGGCATGTCCGAGGAAGCCAAAGAAGAAGCGTTGCGCGAACTCCGCCGCCTGGAGAAGATGCCGCCCCAAGCCGCCGAGTATTGGGTCATCAAGACCTATCTCGATTGGCTCACGGCACTGCCCTGGCAGGCGCTCACTGAGGATAAACTAAACATCCCCGATGCGCGCGTAGTGCTGGATGAAGATCATTACGACCTGGAAGATGTCAAAGAGCGCATTCTGGAATTCCTGGCAGTGCGCAAACTACGCCAGGAGCGCGGTGTGACTGACGCAGACCTGGATTTACAGGGCCGCCGCAACGAGGGCATGGGCGCGATTTTGGCCTTTGTCGGGCCGCCCGGTGTAGGCAAGACCTCGCTGGGGCAATCCATCGCCCGCTCGCTGGGGCGCAAGTTCACCCGCATGAGCCTGGGCGGGATGCGTGATGAGGCCGAGATTCGCGGGCATCGCCGCACTTATATCGGCGCGCTACCGGGTCGCATCATGCAAGCCATGAAGCGCGTAAACGTGAAAAATCCCATCTTCATGCTGGATGAAGTGGATAAAATCGGCAACGACTGGCGGGGCGATCCCTCATCCGCACTGCTCGAAGTGCTCGACCCACAGCAAAACCACGCCTTCCGCGACCATTATCTGGATGTGGATTTCGATCTGAGCCAGGTGCTCTTCATCTGCACAGCCAACACCACCAGCACCATTCCCGCACCACTGCTCGACCGCATGGAGCTGATTTACCTGGACGGGTACACGGAATACGAGAAGCTCCACATCGCCCGACACTATCTGGTACCGCGCCAATTGCGGGCCAACGGCCTGCTGGAACACGAAGTTATCTTTGAAGATGACGGTCTGCGAACAATTATCCGCGACTACACCCGTGAATCAGGCGTGCGGCAGCTGGAGCGGGAAATCGGCAAGGTCTTCCGCAAGATAGCGACAAAAGTAGCCGAACACGCCGCGCTGGAGATCAAGATCGAGGACGAGGCAAACGTAAAACTGGAAGTAGAAGTAGAGGTAGAGACTACACCCACAGAACCCCTTCCGCCAGTAGTGGTAGATGCAGCCCAGGCAAGTGAGTTCCTGGGCAAACCGCGCTTCCGCTTCGAGGCGGCACTGCGCACCGAACGCCCTGGCGTGGCAACCGGCCTCGCCTGGACGCCTTCCGGCGGCGAAGTGCTCTTCGTCGAGGCTGCGACCATGAGCGGTACAGAAGGTACACTCATCCTCACCGGGCAACTGGGCGACGTGATGCGCGAATCCGCACGGATCGGCCTGAGCTATGTGGAATCGCACGCGGAAGAGCTGGGGCTAGCCGAGGATAAGTGCAAGGGCAAAATCCACCTGCACGTCCCCGCTGGCGCAGTGCCGAAAGACGGCCCTTCGGCAGGCGTGACCATGGTCACGGCGCTGGTCTCGCTGCTAACAAAGCGGCCCGTCCGCCCCAACCTGGGCATGACCGGGGAAGTGACATTGCAAGGGCAAGTGTTACCCATCGGCGGCGTCAAGCAAAAAGTGCTGGCGGCCCATCGCGCTGGGCTGAAGACCATCCTGCTCCCCAAACTCAATGAAGTTGACCTGAAAGAAATCCCGGAGCAGGTCTTGGGCGACCTCAACATGGTGCTGGTTGACGATATTGAGGACGTGCTGGCCCACGCGCTAGAACCGGCGGTAGTAGCGGAAGTCATTACCCCACCGCCCGCGCCTGAAACGGGCGAAGCGCTTATCACGCCGTAACGGAAAAACGAAAGACCTGCCAGGTTTTAGAAACCTGGCAGGTCTTATTGTTTAGAACCCAGAAGGCTGGTCGCAAGACTTTCCACCGCGATCAGAAAAAGCGTGATTCCGCCTTCAATCCGCAGCCTTGGCTTGTGCTCGATTAGCGCCCCAGTAAAGCTTGCAACCACGCGAAAATCTGTAACCCGCCCCCTTGCTGCAACGCCAGCATAGCAACGTACAGGGCCAAACTCCACCCAATCAACCCTAACCCCCAGCCCAACAACCGGCTAAAGCGCTGCGCGGTTTCTTTGCGCCGCAGTAAGAACGGCGGGATGATTCCCAGTGCCAGCAGCCACAGCTCGAAAACCCACAGCACATCCCATAGATGCCAACCGTCGTTGAGCGCGGTCAACGCGAGCAATGCACCGTTCCCCAGCAGCAGCACCACCGGAATCAGTAGCCAGATGCACTCTGTCCGCACCATAATGATGCACAGGGCGCAGGCGATGAGCAGAAATTCCAACGGCCAGCCTTGCGTAAACAACGTCCCCTCGTCCAGCACCTCGGCAGTGAGCGCGGTGAGGTTGCAGAAGCCCCACAGGGCCAGAGCTAGCAGAATCGCGCGGCCCACACGCCCCGGCTGGCGCGGCGGCGCGACTGTGGTCGCGGGGGCCGTATCCCCGGCGACAAAGCCACTCGCGGCGAGCTGCGCGCGCGCCGCGCCGGAGTAGACTTGCGCGGCAGCCTCAGTATGCTCCTGGATAGGCGTTGGAGGGCGCGTCCAGTGCAATGTTGCGGGAAGCGGGATGGCGGCATCCGTGACGGCGGCACGCAACGCGCTGGACATCGCCGCCGCGCTTTGATAGCGCGCGGCGGGTTCCTTCGCCAATGCGGTGAGGATTACCTGCTCTAGCGCTTCCGGCGCATCGGGGACGCGCTCACGTAAGGCCGGTGGCGGCGTGTTGACGTGTTCCATCAACACCGCCAGCGGTGTTTCTCCGCTAAAGGGCGGCTCCTGGGCCAGCAGCTCGTACAGCACCACGCCCAGCGCGTAGAGATCGCTGCGTGCGTCGCAGTACCCGCGCAAACCCTGTTCTGGGGCCATATACTCCACCGTACCTAGAAACGCGCCGGAGGCGGTGTACTGCGTTCCGCCAATAATATGCGCGATACCGAAATCACTCAGCACCGCTTGCCCGTTCTGGGTCAGCAGGATGTTGGAGGGTTTGATGTCGCGGTGAATCATGCCCGCGCCGTGGGCATACGCCAGGCCCGCCAGCACATCCAGCGCGACGCGCACCGCCTCGCCCCAGTCCATCCGCTCCCCATGCGCACGGCAATCAGCCAACCGCGCCTTGAGCGTATCCCCGGCAAGCAGCTCCATCACCATGTAGTAACGCTCGTCCTGCACATCGAAATCGAAGACCTGGACGATGTTGGGGTGGCGTAGGGCAGCAACAGCCTGCGCTTCTCGGTGAAAGCGCGCCACGAACTCGGCTTCCTCGGCCAGGTCAGCGCGCATGACTTTGAGCGCAACGTAGCGTTTGAGGTGCGGATGGTAGGCACGGTAGACTTGCGCCATGCCGCCGCGTCCGAGCAGCTCCAGCAGCCGGTACTTGCCGAGCGTTTGGCCTTGCAAATTAGTGGACATGGCGGCTTATTCCTCTGTGCGCGGCGCAAGCAGCTTGTAGCCGCGTCCGAGCACGCTCAAGAGCACCTGCGGCTGGGCCGGGTCGCGCTCGATTTTGGCGCGCAAGCGGCGCACCAGATTTTTGATCTGGTAATCGTAGACATCCGCCTGATACTCCGGCCAGACCGCTGCGCCGATGGCGTCTTTGGCGCAGACTTCGCCGCTATGCGCGTACAGATAGCTCAACAGCTCAAATTCCTTGGGCGAAAGTTCTACCGATTGACGATCCACGCGCACAACGCCTGCGGCGACATCCATTTCCAGGGTGGGAAAGGGGGCGTCGCGGTAAGTGCTGTCTGGATCGTGGTACACCAGCTGCACATCGCCAATCTCGATGCAATCCCGGTCTTGCAGTGCGGTGGGAGAGCGCAGTGGCGCGGCATTAAGGCGCGTGCCGTTGGTGCTGCCGAGGTCTTCCAGCGTGAAGCGCCGCCCCGCGCGGTACAGGCGGGCGTGCTGGCGGGAGGCTTGGGGGTGGGTGATGATAATGTCACACTCCGGGCCGCGCCCCAGCGTGATGGCGTCTGCGGCGAGGAGGTGCTCCTGCCCGGCGGCGTCGGTGAGAAAGGGTGTTAAAGAGGTCATGGTAAAGTCAGACCTGGCAGGTTTTTGAAACCTGCCAGGTCTTGTAATGATTTACAACATCACCTTGGGCTGGTACTCGCCCCAGACGTTGCGGAGCACGCCGCAGATTTCGCCGAGCGTGCAATCCGCCTCCACCGCTGCGACCAGCAAGGGCATGAGCGGGGCATCGGCTGTGCGCGCTGCTGCTTCGATGCGGGCCAGCAGCTCCGCGGCGCGCGCGTTATCGCGCTCGGCGCGCAAGGTCGCCAGCTGCGCACGCTGCGCCTGCTCCAGCGCCGGGTCAACCTTGAGCTGCGGCAACGTGGATGCGCCCTCGCTCACCTCGAACCGGTTCACGCCGACGATGACCTGCTCGCCGCGCTCGATGGCCTGCTGCGCCTGGTATGCGGCGTTGGCAATTTCCGCCTGCATGTAGCCCTGCTCGATGGCCGCCGCCGCCCCGCCCAGCTCATCAATGGTCTGGATGTACTCTTGCGCGCGGCGCTCGATATCGTTGGTGAGCTCTTCGATGAAGTACGCGCCGCCGAGCGGATCGGCGGTATCGGCCACGCCGGACTCATGCGCGATGATCTGCTGCGTGCGCAGCGCGACGCGCACGCTGGCCTCGGTGGGCAGCCAGAGCGCCTCATCCATCGAGTTGGTGTGCAGCGATTGGGTGCCGCCCAGCACCGCCGCCAACGCTTGCAGCGTCACGCGCACCACGTTGTTCACCGGCTGTTGCGCCGTGAGCGTGGAACCGGCGGTCTGCGTGTGGAAGCGCAGCATCCACGATTTGGCATCCTGCGCGCCGAAGCGCTCGCGCATGATGCGCGCCCAGAGGCGGCGGGCCGCGCGGAACTTGGCGATTTCCTCCAGGAAATTGTTATGCGCGTTGAAGAAGAACGAGAGGCGCGGCGCGAAATCGTCCACGCTCAAGCCCGCATCGAGCGCGGCCTGCACATAGGCGATGCCATCGGCCAGGGTGAAGGCGATCTCCTGCGCCGCCGTGCTGCCGGCCTCGCGGATGTGGTAACCGCTGATGCTGATGGTGTTCCACTTGGGCACCTCGGCGGCGGCATAGCGGAAGATGTCGGTGATGAGGCGCATGGAGGGGCGCGGGGGGAAGATGTAGGTGCCGCGCGCGACGTATTCCTTGAGGATGTCGTTCTGAATCGTGCCGTTGAGCTGGCTGGGGGCCACGCCCTGCTCCTTGCCGACGGCGATATACATCGCCCAGAGCACGGCGGCGGGCGCGTTGATGGTCATGGAGGTGCTGACCTTATCCAGCGGAATCTCCTTGAACAGCGTGCGCATATCGCGCAGGCTGCTGATGGAGACGCCCACCTTGCCCACCTCGCCGATAGCCATCTCATCGTCCGCATCGTAGCCCAGCTGCGTGGGCAGGTCGAAGGCGACCGAGAGGCCGGTCTGCCCCTGTTCCAGCAGGTAGCGATAGCGGGCGTTGGACTCTTCGGCGCTGGCGAAGCCCGCGTACTGGCGCATCGTCCAGAAGCGGCCCCGGTACATGGTGGGCTGGATGCCGCGTGTGAAGGGGTACGCACCGGGGAAGCCCAGATCGTTGAGGTAGTCGCCGGCCACATCCGCCGGGGTGAGCAGAGGCGCCACTACCGCGCCGGACGTGGTCTCGAACTGGGGCTGGCGCTCCGGGAAGCGGCTCACAGCCTTGTTGTAATTCTTCTCCAACCAGCGTTGTTTTTCGGTTGCAATGCGTTCGTCTTCAGGATTCATAACAACTCCTTTGGGATAGAAAATCTCAAATCTCAAATGGTGAATGGCGAATCAGCGAAAAGGCGAGAAAGCGAGAAGGCATCTCCTTCTCCCCATCACCCGCTCACCCACTCCCCCCATCACCCGTCTACAGACTCTCCAACTCATCCAGCATTTCGGCGATGAGATCGAAGGCACCCTGCCAGAAAGCGGGGGAGGCCATGTCGAACCCGGCCTCTTGGATGATGGCGTCGGGGCTGGTGGCACCGCCGTGCGCGAGGATGCGGAGGTACTGCGGTTCAAACGCCTCGCGCCCGATCTCCTTGTACTTGCGATAGAGCGCCAACACCAGCAGGTTGCCGAAAGCGTAGGCATAACAATAGAAGGGCCGTTCGTAGATATGCGGGATGGCGAGCCATTCGTATTGGAAATCGTCAGAAACCGCCACCGCATCCCCGAACTGCTCGTGCAGGTTTTCGAGATACGCCGCGTTGAGCGCGTCGGGCGTGGCGCCAGCTTTGACCATCTCGTGCGCGCGCTTCTCGAAGATCACGAAGTATGCCTGCCGCAGGATGGTGGCGAAGCTATCGGCCAGGAAGGAATTGAGGATGGTGCGCCGAACTTCGGGGTCAGTCTCTTCCTTGAGCAGCTTATCGTTGAGCAGCATCTCGCCAAAAACGGAAGCCGTCTCCGCCATCGGCAGCGCGGAGTGGAACGTAGTGACGCAATGGTCCGCGGCCAGCTGCGCGTGGACGGCGTGCCCCAGCTCGTGCGCCAGCGTGGAGACATCGTTGATGGTACCGGCGTAGTTGACCAGCACCCAGGGGGTCAGCCCCGGCAGAACGCCGTAGCAGTAGGCGCCATCGGCTTTGCGCGGGCGGGTTTCCGAATCAATATGCTGCTCGTGGATGATGCGCAGGGCAAGATCGGCCAGGGTGGGCGAGAAGGCGCGATAGCTGGCATCCACCAGCTGCACGGCCTCATCGAAGGTGTAGGTCTTGTCGGCATCGTTGAGCGGGGCGTAGACATCGTAGCGGGTGAGCCGCTCCAGGCCGAGCTGCCGCGCCTTGAAGCGGAAGTAGCGCTGGAAGAGCACGGCGTTTTTGCTGACCACATCGAGCAGCGTGTCTACCACCGCGTCGGGGATGTCGTTCGCCAGATTGCGCACGCTGATGGGGCTGGCGAAGTGGCGCAGCTGCACGTTCTCGGAGTGCCAATCGCGCAGGCGGGTGGCGTAGATTTGTGCCAGCACGTCGGCGCGGTCGGCGTAGTGCTTGAGCAATTCCTGGTAGGCGGCGGCGCGGATAGCGGCATCGGGGTGGTAGACGTAGGCGGAGAGTTGGCCGCGCGTGAGCGTTTTCTCTTCGCCTTCGATGGTGAGGCGATATTCGATTTTGGTGGTGATGATGTCATAGAGGGTGAGCTGTGCTTCGATGCCGTTGACGTTTTTGAGGTTGATGATGCGCTCTTCTGGCTCACTGAGCGTGTGGGGCTTGAAGCTGCGCAGCTGTTGCAGATGATAGCGCATATCGCCGCTGGCTTCAAGCAAGCGGGCGGCGGGTTCATCCTCCAGCTGTTTCCACCAGAGGGTGAAGAACAGCCCACGGTTTTCCGCATCCGCGGCGCGCTGTTGCATCGCGGCGCGGAAGCCCAGCGCGTCCTGATTGGCGGTGTCTTCGGAGAACCAGAGATGGCTGTAGGCTATCAGGCGCGCGATGTCGGCGTAGAGCGCGTCATATTCCTTGAGCAAGGCGGCGAAATCGGCGGTGGGGAGATCGGGCGTGAGTTTCTCGCGCCAGAGCTCGAAGGCCGCCAGGCGCGCCTCGACGGCCTCGATATACGCTGTGTACTCGGCGGTATCGGGGCGAACCATCAAATCATCCAATTGCCAACGTCCGGGGGAATAGGTCATTGTGTGTGCCTCCTGTGAAAATCTGCAAATCAAAAAATCTCGAATCAGCGAATGGCGAATCAGCGAGAAAGCGAGAAAGCGAAAAGGCGAATCGGTAAACGCATCCTAAAAAATCTTTGCGGCCTTGCGGCTTTGCGTTTAATTTTCTGTTCTCATGGGTGGCGATACGCGCCAGTGTAAGGCGGCGACCAGGGCCAGGAAGAGTGCGGTGAGTACGGCATCGCGGCCCCAGAGCGCGCGGGCGTAGCTGGAGCGGTCGGCGAGCAGGCGCAGGAGCCACAGGGCCAGTTGATAGGCCAGGGCCAGCGGCAGCACCGGGCGCAAGATGGAGCGCCGCCATAGCAGCGCGCCGAGTCCGGTAAAGAGCGCGCCCGCCACGATGTAGCCGAGGCCCAGGAGCGGCAGCGGGAGCGCGAGCGGCCAATCCTGCAACGCCGGCTGAACGTAGAACGCCAGCCCGCCGCGCACCAGGTTCGCCAGGCCCACGAGCAGGTAAAGCAGGGATAGCCCACGTCGCGCCGTCTTCACGCTCTGATTGTACACCAGGACGGGGTAAAGGCAATGGGGAGAGGCGTGAAACGTGAGACGTGAGACGTGATGCGTGAAGAGCAGATGGGAGATGTTTCCGTGGCTTGCATACGTAATAGATACAATGCGGCTTGTATTTCATGCCGCTTATGCTATGATGTGTTCTATCATGCAAGTTGCCCCTTGGGTTGAAGGGGGAATTCAGGACACGGATTTTGTGAATCAGACGGATTGTTTTTTCGGTTCCTAGCAGTTTGTCGGAGAGGAAATAGCTACCTGTGAATTTGCCGCTTTTTATGTCTCGAATGGGACGCGAAGGCTGTTTTTCGGTTCGAAACTATGCTCAAATGGGATATTTTTAGCCGTATGATGATCTCTCCGACAGGCTGCTAGAGGTAGCAAATGATAGAGACCTTGATTGTAAAAACCAGAGCAATGTCAACAAAAGAATGGACCGCAATATGCGGATTAGTTGGAGCTGTCATAGCTTTAGGCGCTACAATTGCGATTTATCTTGATTTTCCTCAAGCGATTGTAGAACCTTTGCTGATTTTCATTCTTTTTGCGGTTACTGTTATGTGTGGGATAGGGGCTATCCGTCAGGAGTTTTTCCAATACATAATTGTTCGTGGTCGCACGGCGGTGATCTTGAATATCTTGATGATTATTTTTATGTGGAGTATTGTCATCGCACTACTGATTAGCTGGTTGGCTAAACAATAACCACATCATGTTTGATGTGGTAACATAGTGGTTGAAGCAGTGTTGGATGAACGGGCTGGAACAGTTACGTTTTTAGGTAGGCCCGTATGTCTCAGATTTAACTCATGAAGAGGTGCCGCGATGAAGAAAAAGCCGGTTTTGTTTTGGGGACTGTTAGGGGTGTTAGGCGTACTGGCTTTACTACTCTTGCAAATGTTTATCGGCGGGTTTGTATATCGGCTAGTTGAGCAAGCCCGGCCGACTTTGAGCGCGACCGAAACTTTATTCGCAGAAGCGGCTATTCGGGCGAGTGATCTACCTTTTGGTTGGCGGCAAGGCCGCGTGACCATTATATCTGAACCCAATGCGGAGGGACAGTTATACACTTTTTACGGTACGGCCAATCGTACTGAAACCTGGATCAATGTGAGCGAGCGGCTATTGCTATACCAAGATGCCGTTGCAGCGCAAACAGGGTATCAGGAACAACATGATCTATGCATTCCCCCCACAGCGACCCGCTGGCAGGAAATACCGGAGTTAGCATTTGCGCACCAGGCCGACGCACTGCATGTTGAGTGTCTACCCAGCAGCATCAATGGGGCTTCCAGTCATGCTTGTTGTGCAATTGCGCGGTATGATAATCTGGTGATTGTGCTGCTAGGAAGTGTTTTTGAAGAGCGGTGGCTGAGTATGTCCGAGTTTCGCGCGGTATTAGAAGCTATGGATCGGCGAGCGGCCGCAGCACTGGATAAGCCATAGTTCAGCGGCGCTACTGTGCCGCTGAACGGGGTGGCGCTGGCGCTGACGCGTCCTTGCATTGCGGCGGTGTCTTTCTGCAACGCGCCTTGCATTCCATACCATCCATGCTATGATACGCTCTGTAGCCCTTTAACCGTGCGCCTTTTGATCAACCGTTTGATGCCTGGTGGGTGCTGTTTGGGATGTACCTTTATGAGCAGTACGGCTCTGACTTGGATCGCCTCACCGAAACAACCTTTACACAGACTTTAGAGCAGTTTATACAAGATTATGGGGCTTGCCCCTCATTGGATTAACAAGAAGTAAGCATAAAAGGACAACCCATGTCACCTAAGCGCTATGTACTATGGCTAGTGCTGCTGTTGAGTTTACTGATGCTTGCGTGTGGCTTATATCAACCCAAATCGGCTACGCGCTCTTTTGCAACACAGGAGCTTTTGATCGGTCTGGAGGACATGCCAGATGGTTGGCAAGTGCACTCTGGCCCAGAAGATCTCCGCACGCCAATAACGGTGGGCGATAGCTTATAGATTGTGTTCACAGCTGAGAACACCACCGTGCCGTTTCAGACAGCTTCACATAGGGTTTTTCAATATCGCAATCCCCGTCAGGCTAGGTTGATTTATCAAGATGATGTGCTGCCTGAGCATTGGGGCAGCACACCATTGGAATGGGAATATGAAAGTTCACTGGCGAGTAGCTCTGCCTTTACTTGTTATCGGTACAACGATATCTCACAACCTAATTGTCAATGGTCTGGGGTTTACGAAGAATATATCATCATTTTCGATGCCTGGCTAATCCCAGAAAGGATGACCTTGCAAGACATCGAACATATTGTCGGGGCAATTGAAACGCGCACCGCTCAGTATTTGAGCCTCAATACAAATGAATAAACATCTTACGCTGACTCGTGCTCTCGTTCTGGGGCATTTCTTGCCGGTGGACGCGATTGTGCCACAGCCGGGCAATCCGCAGCGCCTCAATCGCTATGCGACCACGCTCAACAATCCGCTGCGGTATACGGATCCGAGTGGGCATGCCTACTGTCCACCGGAAGCCAATGGGCGGTGTATCGCTGAACATGAGCCGCCGCCAGACCCCTTACCCATCCGCTTTGAAGGGGATTGGCCGGTCGCGCACCGGATGGCGGTACTTCGAGGTGCGCAAGCCGTGGCCGATGCGGTGTTTCAAGTATTTCTTGCTGAACGCTCCCGCATGGGGTCATCTTCGGCTTTGACTGCGGCTATTGCGCCACGGAATATGCCCCTGAATGCTCAAAGCGCTTTTCGGATGGTGTTCGGGACCGTAACGTTTCGCCGAGTTGCCACGAATCACGGCACGGCTTGGGCGTATGTAACCATGCCCAATATTACCGTTTACGCGAACGTATTTGAACCGAGGAATATTTATCCTCGAGATGGGCATCTCAATACCGGGCACGAGTTAGGGCATGCCTTCGCCCAACGCGCCGGCGGTCGGCCATATTCAGATTTGATGGCAGCGCAAATTGGGGTCAATGGGGAGATCATCGCTGGTGGAGGATGGTTGGAAAAACCTGGATATCAGCGGACCGATGCGGGGTATTACCTTAGCAGGAATACTTCTAACCCGCGCTGGCCCTGGCAGCAAAACCATTGCACCAAACCGGGCGACGGGGTACTTCCTCAGAATGAGGACTTTGCGGATATGTTTCTGAACTGGTCCCACAATCACTTTACCGGAGATAGCTATGGAGCCGCGCGTTATCAATGGATGAATGCAAATATGCCTAACTGGATGGCACTAGCTGTAGCCGGTAAGTAAGGGAGGCCGTCAGATGAGTGTACAGCTATCTTCAAAAAGTTTTAAGCAATTTGTGGTGTTGGCCTGCATATTTATGTTATTAACCGGTTGTGGTAACTCTCCCCCGGCATCGGCAATTCCATCAGTGACTGCAACGGCCTGGCCCACAGCGCAGTCTAGCGCTACGGCAATTGGGCAACCCATTATGTCTACACCTTCATTGTCGTCAACCCCCTCTCCTATTCTGCCTGTGTTGACGTCGCGTCCTACACTTACAGCAGATGAGCGCGTCAATTTTGTACGGCAGATGCTGGAGACGAATGCTGGATGTGAACTACCTTGTTGGTGGGGTATTACGCCAGGGGCAACTGCATGGCAAGCTGTACCTGAGATCTTTGGAGCGTATGGAATAGTGGGGGAGCTTTCTGGAGAGACCCGGTCTTACTATTTCAATCCAGCATTTACACAGCAAGCAGTTCACTATTACCTTGGTCTAAATTTCACACAACAGCAAGAGGTGGTGGACTTTATTCAAGTGTACAGTAGTGCTAGAGATTATTCTTCAACCAGCCAATTTGCTCAGGATTGGCGGCGTTACGCGCCAGATCAAGCACTGGCGAGGTATGGAGAGCCAGTGCAAGTGTATCTGCATATTGTGCCGTGGACGCCCGCCTATACGCTGCGGCTCGCTTATGACCACCACGGCTTTGATATAGTCTATGGAGGAACCCCCACATACATTACAAAAGATAAAATTCGTGTTTGCATTGATTTTACAGAAATGAATTTTATATATCTAGGACTACAATCACCGCAAGCAGAGAAAGTGGCACCAGAAGAAGTAGCGCAGCCGCTGGCAGAAGTTACCAGTATGGACTTGGAAACATTCTATATGTTACTCCAAGACCCAAACAGCGAAATCTGTTTTGAGACGCCGGCCAATCTTTGGCCATAACAACTTTCGTAATCGGACATATTGTAAGCACGGCCAGCGCATCGCCATGCGCCAGAACGGTGCCCTCACCTACCTGCACGGCGACCACCTCGGCAGCGCTGCGTTGACCACCAATGCCAGCGGCGGCCGGGTGAGCCTGGAACGCTACTACCCCTACGGCGGCACGCGCGATGGCTCCATGCCCACCGACCGCGCCCCACGCAGACGTGGGGGCATTCACCGGCCAGCGCCACGAGGCCTCCCTGGGCTTCTACGATCCTTCGGCAGGCTCAGGACAGGCTCCAACGCCCGCCAGTACGATCCCGTCCTGGGCCGCTTCCTCCAGGCGGACTCGATTGTGCCCGCGCCGGGGAATCCGCAGAGCCTCAATCGGTATGCGACCACGCTCAACAATCCGCTGCGGTATACGGATCTAACGGGACATGAACCAATACCAATTATTAAGGTTGTTAGCTTCTGCGCCAACTTCTAGTGTAAGTTTAGAGATAGGTATACTTGCAGCTACCGTATGGGAAATCCAAGCAGGTTTTGAGACTACACATCTAAATCACCTTTCATTCGTACATCAGTAGTATGGGAGTAACAAAGTGTTAGCAACTTTTAAGAAAACAATGGTTTCGCTGTTCAGTATTCTCTTAGGGGCATTCTTGGGCGGGGCGTTGGGCTTAGTTATGGGAAGTATCAGCAGTGGCTTAATGGCAAGTATATTTTGGGGTCAGGGGACTTTACTTTCTATTCTCATGGTAGGGTTATGTCTCACTGTAGTAGGTTTATCAATTTATCTTGTTTTTAGAATATTGCAGTGGTGGTACAAACCTCAAAAAAGCAACGGGTCAATTATAAACACGTTAAAAATGGCAATTGGAGTGGCTTTTTTACCCTATTCTCCTTTCAAATTCTAATTATGGGGGTTGCTACTATCGTTTACTTTTTCAATTGACATGGATATTGATTTATAATCAATACGCGGCGATGCAGACAGCGTGTGCCCCAGCCGCGCCAGCCTGAGAGGATAAGCTTTCTAAATACGATCGCCCTGTGAATCAGTCCAGGTGGCAACTTGCGTTATGGTATAATACGCCAGAACTGAGTTTCTGGCGGAGGTACCACCATCAATACATACATCGGCCCGCTCATCGGCGGGCTTTACACATTCGCCCTGGCAGGGCTATCCCTCTACGCCCTGCACATCGCCGCACTAATCGCGCTCTACCTCTGGCACAAAGACGCGCAACTTCCCAGCCCCCCACCCCTTGAGCCAGATACCTACCCCACCGTCACCGTCCAACTGCCGCTGCGCAACGAGCGCCACGTCGCCACACGCATCCTAGACGCCGTCGCCGCCTTCGACTGGCCCTGCGACCGGTTGGAAATACAGGTGCTCGACGATTCCACCGACGGCACCACCGCCCTGCTCCACACCGCCGCCGCCCAACTGCGCCAGCAAGGATTCGAAATCACCGTCCTGCATCGCCCTACACCGCAAGGCTACAAAGCCGGAGCATTGGCTGCCGGCTTACACCAGGCACGCAGCGAATACATCGCCATCTTCGATGCCGACTTCTGCCCCGCGCCCGATTTCCTCCAACAGACCCTCCCCCACCTCGTCCACGACGCCGGCCTGGGCATGGTCCAGGCGCGCTGGGGGCACCTTAACGCCGCTGCCTCCCCCGTCACCCGCGCCCAAGCCTTGGCATTGGATGCCCACTTCGCCGTGGAACATCTGGCGCGCAATCGCGCCGGCCTGCTGATCAACTTCAACGGCACCGCAGGCGTCTGGCGCAAGCGCACCATCGAAGACGCCGGGGGCTGGCAAAGCGATACCCTCACCGAAGACCTCGACTTGAGCTATCGCGCCCAACTGCGCGGCTGGCGTGCGCTCTACCTGCCCGACGTGGTCGCGCCGGCGGAGCTGCCACCGCTGGCCCTGGCCTTCAAACAACAACAATATCGCTGGGCCAAAGGTGCTGCCCAAACCTTGCGCAAGCTGACCGGCCCGCTCCTGCGCTCACCCCACCTCACCCCCGCGCAAAAACTATTTGCCCTCTTGCACCTCAGCGGCTACTTCAGCCAGCCCCTGCTCCTGTTGATGGCACTCTTGACCCTGCCCCTCTCCCTCTACAATCCCCCCTTGCCGCAACTGGTCGCCTTCCTGGGCACCATCACCGCGCTGCCCCCGCTCCTCTACCTGCTGGGGCAAATCGCCCTGCACCGCGATTGGCCGCGCCGCATCCTCTACTACCCCGTGCTCATGCTGCTCGGCGTGGGCCTCTCGTGGAACACCACCCTGGCCCTGTGGGATGGCCTGCGCCACTGGGGCGGCACATTCGTGCGCACACCCAAATACAACACCTCCCGCCCTCCGCGCCGCCGCGAACGGTTGCCACACGACCGCGCCCTGTGGGGCGATGTCCTGATAACCGGCTACGCCCTGCTGGCAATATGGCAAATTACCTCCTTGCGCGAGCGCAACCTGCTGCCCTTCGTCCTGGTCTATGCGACCGGAGAACTGCTCTTCATCAGCTGCGCGTTACAGCAAAGGCTACAAAAACAGGACTGCTCAGAGTAGCCTCTCGAACCGGCCCGGCGTAAAGCGCGCTTCACACGCGCTGCTAGTTGCAGTACGGTTCAGTTAAGACCCTGTCCGAAAATCCCGCCGGCGGTGGGGTTCGGCAGGCTCACCCACCGCCTGCCGAACCCCACCACCGCCTCTGTGAATTTTCGCAGTACCGCCAAACTAATCCTGTAGTATGCTCAAAACACGCCTATTGACGGCTGTGACAGGGCGACTTTTGCGCGATTGCCGTCGAAGGCAATGCCGTAGGGCAACCGGGAGAGGCTTCGACAGGCTCAGCCACCGGGCTGCTCCGGTGCCTGAGCCTGTCGAAGGCCTCTGCGCTCGGCAAAGGCGGTAGCGCCAAACTAATCCTGTAGTATGCTCAAAACACGCATATTGACGGCTGTGACAGGGCGACTTTTGCGCGATTGCGAATTTTCGGATAGATTCTAAGGGTGTTGTGGGGGGGGTAACCGCAAAATCCGGCTGCTGCCAGGCTTAACTGAACGGGAATAAAACACACCCACAACCCTGTCCAAACAAAACAAGGCAAGTTTACACTTGCCTTGTTGCTTATCGCCTAATGACCTTAGTATCTATCCGAAAACGCTTGAAGGCGGTAATTTCGACAGGCGCAACCACCACCCCATCTTGACAGGCTCAAACGCAATAGAATTTTCAGATAAAACCTTACTTGGTCTTGTGTGGCGCAGCCAACTCTTCTGGCTCAATATCCACCACCGTGCCAGGAGGCGGGGGGGGCGGCGGCACTTCAACCACCGACTTGGGCGGCTCCAACTGCGGCGGCTGCAAATCCTGCGGCATAACGATCTGCCCGCGCAAGTACGCACCCTCATTGATCAAACACGATTTAGTAGTCAAATCTCCCCACACCCGCCCGGTGTCCAAAATCTCCACCCGGTTCGCAGTGATATTGCCCTTAACCGCGCCAGCGACCGAGACGTTGTTGGCCTTCACTTCCGCCAAAATCTTGGCGCTCTCGGTGATAACCAGATTGCCGGTCGTCTCCACCATCCCTTCGATAATTCCCTCCACGCGCAGACCGCCATCCGCCTGAACGTTGCCCTTAACGCGGGTATTCGGCCCAATAGTGGTTTCGATAGGCGCAGGCGCGCCGGACGCCGCCGTCATAGGCCGCTGGGGTTGCGATTGGGGTAACGGTTGGGACGGCGCGGGCTTCTTATCTTTTCCTAAAAACGACATGGAATGCCTCCTCATCTTAAAAACTAGGTTAAACCCATGTAGATCACTCGCAGGCGGGTTTTTTGTAAAATGCTACGTTCCTAATCATACCCCGCGCTGCCAAGTTTGTCAACCGGCAGCCGGCGGGGTGGCAGGCGCTGTCCCGGCGGCCACCTGCCGCGCCTGGGCCAACGCCTGCTGCTCCTCGGCGCTGAGACTATGCGAGGAGCGCCATTGGGTGAGCGCCTTAGCGTAGACGCGGGTCTCATCACGCCCATGCAATGCGGACAGCAGCACGCCATTCCCCTGCTCATCCACCAACGCCAGCGAGAAGCTCTGATCGCCACCGATATCTGTAAAAGCCCGGTAGCGCACCAGCCCATGCCCCTGAATGGTATGGGGTATGATAGCCCGGAAGCGCGTCAGCGTGGCCTCGGCCTGTTCCATGCGCGCGGCTTGTTGATCCAACCGCATCAGCAAATTCGCAATGGTCGCCTGATCAGCATCGTCCGCCAGGGCCAACACGCGGCTGTACCGCTCCGCCAACTGATTGAAGCGGCGCTCCAACATGTAAACCCAATAGGCCCCCGCAAACAACAACAACGTCGCAGCAATCGTCCAGGGAAGTAATACCGCTTCCATAAAAATCTATCGCTCCTTTCTAAGGCACAATCTCCACCGGCCCCAGAATGTACCGATCGCCGGTCAGTGCTCCATCCAAACTCAGTTGCGGCTCGCGCCGCACACTCCCCATCTCATACATCCCTACTTCCAACCAGTAGCGGCCCGGCGGCAGTTCCGGCGGAATCACCAACCGGTACGGATCGCGCACCTGTTGACCTTCGAGCCACTTGGGGAACCACAGATAAGTAGGGAACGAACCACCCAGCGGGGTGTAATCGTGCCCCAACCACGGCGCATTTCCCGCGTCAATGAGATGGACAAAAATCGTGTAGCTGGTGCGTGGCGGGCGCAAAGCACGCCAATCCAACGTCAGGTGCAGGGTTTGCCCCGGGCGAGCAAGCAACGGCGCATCCCACACGTCGGCGCGCGTCTGCCAGCCCACCCGCGCCCGCGCGTTCATCAGGGCGATATCGTTACCGATATTAGTGATAGCGCGCTCCAACACGCGCGCGGTGCGCGGGGCTGCCGGGTTCGCCGTGACGGTGATCTCACCCAGCGGCAAGGTCTCGCCGCCACTGCTAAAGGGCAACGTCGCAATGCCCGCAGTCATATCGGTATAGCCTAAACTAAGCGGATACGTCCCCGGCGCAAGCGTATAGGGCAGCAGCAGCTCATAGCGTTCGACAATGACCTCGCCAGGCAACCATTCCGGCGTAAGGCGGCGGCTATCCGTGGCCCAGCGCTGCTCGATCTCACCCACCCACGCAAAAGGCATCAGAATAGCCGTCTGCGTGGTCGCCGCGCGCCCGTAGAGGATGAGCGCCACCGGCTCGCCTTGCAGCGCACTGGTGACGGGTAAATCGTAGCCCACGATTTGCAGGTCGCCCACCCACACATCCGCCAGCGGATATTGCGGCGTGACGGGATCGAGCGCGGGCGGCTCCAACACCTGCCAGAGATCGCCCACCGGGCGCAGACGAAAGCCCAAATCACGGATGTCGCGCCGGTAGTTGGTGAGGTAGAGCGGGCCGCGCGGCAGGTTGGCAAAGACACTCTCCGGCCAGGGCTGCGCGGCAGTGACGTAGACGTGACGCAGGTCGTGCTCGTCGAGCGCCAACCCTTCAACGTAGGTGTGATAGAAGTAGGGGGTGAGGTGCTCCCAATCGGAAGCCAACGTAGCACCCTGTCCCTGCCCGGCAAAACGGGTCGCCAGCTGCGCCACGAAGCGGTCGGGATCGTCCCACTGGCGCAAGGAGATGCGCGGGAAGGTGTGGATGGCGCTCCCGATGGGCAACAGCAGCAGCGCGAGCGTCGCCGGGACGAGGCGCGGCCAGCGTTGCGCGACGGCTGCGCGCAGGGTGTCCCATCCCACGGCCAGCAAGACGGCGAGCGCGGCAAACGGATGGAGCAGGTACGCCATCACGTCCTGTACGGAATTGAGCGTGAAGGCCAGATGGCCCAGTACGAACAGCCCCAGCAACAGCGCGGAGCGTCGCTGGCGGCGGGCGAGCGTTACCGCGCCTGTCCCCATCAACAGCAACAAGGGCCAGGGGAATTGCAACCGCAACAGGGTCCAGAAGACTTGCCAGCGGTTGAGCTGGTCAGCCAGGCCGAAGTAGAAGAGGTTGACCCGTAAGCCTTGCGCGGTGCCGTGCCGCAGGAACCCGGCCCAGGTGTGCATATCGGTTGGGCCGAAGGGGGCGGTGGGGCTGCGCAAGGGGAAGTAGAGCCAGGGGAGCAGCCCCAGCAGCCCGCACCCGACGATGGCGACCAGGGTGCGCGGTTCGCGCAGGATGCGGGGGCGCGTCATCAAGATGAACAGGGCGCAGGCGGGCAAACCCCAGACGGTGATGGGGTGATGCACCACGCCCAGCCCGGCGCACACAGCGAAGGCGAACAGCCAGCGGTTATGCCCGGCACGCTGCCAACGCAGCAGTAGCCAGAGCTGCGTGAGGGTAATCGCCACGCTGATGATGTGTGCATTGGCGTGGATGCTATGCTGCCACAGGTCGGGCGCGACGGCGACAGCGAGCGCGGCAAGCAGCGCGCCCCAACGTGCGCCAGAAGCGGTATCGTCGCGCAACGCCAACGCGATGGCGTAGACGCGCGTGACCACCCACGCCCCGGCGGCCCCGGCGAGCAGATTGGTGCGGAAGGCGACGCTACCGAGGGGTAAGAGTCGCTGCCAGATACCCGCGAGCAGGGTGTAAAAGGCGTAGCCGGGCGGATGGACGATACCCCAAATCGCCGGAATGAATTGGTATTCGGAGGGATCGCCGTAGACCGTCCCCGGCGCGGTGGTAGCAGCATACAGCGCCCAAGCCGCCGCGAACAGGGCCAGAGGGAGCCAGTGCCGGTATACGAGTAAGTTTTTGATATATTTTTGCATAATTCTGCAAAACGCAGTCCGTATTCCATCAGCCGCAGTTGTAGCGCCTTTTTACGGACTACGCATCACGACCGGGCGCATTATAACCCGTTTTCGCCGTCTGTCTATTGGCGCGTTTGCTATCTACCCTGCCTGCCGTATAATCAATATGAAGCGTGACCCGAAAAACGTGAGGAAAAACTCACATTTCACATTCACCTATCAGGAAATGAAACGAGGTAACAAACTATGGATAAAACGAGTTGGACTCTGGTAACGATTTTTGTGGTGTTGCTATTGTTATGTGTGTGTGCCTGTTGTGTAGGCATGGCCGGCGTATGGCTGACCAGCGTCGAAAGTGCCGGCGGTATCAGCGTGACGCTGCCGCCCAATGTCGAGATCACTCCCTGGAGTACTGACACGCCCCTCACGCCCCCCAGCACGGCCCCAGTCACGGACGCCGCCTTCGAGACGCTACACGCGCTCCGTGAGGCCGAAGTGCCCCCAGCCGACCTGCACGATTTGGCCGTGCGCTTCCGAGGCGTACCGGCAAACACCCCGCGCACCCTAAATCAACCCGCACCGGACTATCCAGTAGGGACACGACGTACCTTCAACGTCTCTAATGTAGATACGGATGAGCAATTCGAGATAGTTGCAGTGATGCTCTACAAAACCGATGTCGTCTACATGTGGGTCGAGGAAGGGGTCAACGTAGATGAGCGTCGCCTGCGCGAGGCCGCCGATCTCTTCACGGAACATACCTATCCCACCAACCGCGAGTTCTTCGGCACAGAGTGGACCCCCGGCGTGGATAACGATCCGCGTCTGGGTATCCTCCACGCGCGCGGGCTAGGGCGCACCGTGGCCGGGTATTTCTCCAGCCCAGATTCCTATGTGAGCGGCGTGCGCCCCGATTCCAACGAGATGGAGATGTTCTACATCAACATCCAGAACGTGCGCCTGGGCGATGATTTCTACAACGGAGTGCTTGCGCACGAATTCCAGCACATGATCCACTGGTACAATGACCGCAACGAGGACACCTGGCTCAACGAGGGCTGCTCGGAGCTGGCGATGGAACTCAACGCCCGCACGTATCACGTCCCCGGCACTTATGACGTGGGCGGCAGTGAGTACTCCTACCTGAACCGCCCCGATACGCAATTAACCACCTGGCCGGAGGGGGTCGCCGGGGACGCCTCAGCCAACTACGGCGCATCCTATCTCTTCATGGCCTACTTCCTGGATCGCTTCGGCGAGGATACCACCAAGTCCCTGGTGGCGCACGACACCAACGGCATGGAGAGTGTTGATCTGGTGCTGGCCGATGCCGGCCTGCCGCTCACCCACAAAGACCTGTTTGCCGACTGGACCATCGCCAATCTGTTGGACGACGACAAAGTGGGCGAAGGAGAATACCATTACCCTGAATTGAGCATCTCAAAACCCAAAATTGATGCGACGCATCGGGCCAGTGATTACCCAGTCAACCGCACCACCGATGTCAGCCAATACGGGGTGGATTACATCCAGGTAGAAGGCAACACACCGCTCCAGTTCACCTTCAGCGGGCAGAGCGAGGTACGGTTGATTGATGCGCAGGCGCACCAAGGCCAATATCTGTGGTGGTCGCACCGGCAGGATGATTCTTATGCACGCTTGCACCAGGTCGTTGATCTAAGCGAGGTTAACGCGGCCACGCTGCGCTTCTGGGCCTGGTACCACATCGAAAAAGACTGGGACTATGCCTATCTCGCCATCGGCACCACCGCCAGCGGCGTCATTCCCGCCGATCTTGATTCGACAAGTATCTCCTGGCAGATTTTGGACGATCGCACCCTCAACTGCACCACCACCGACCCCAACGGCAACTCGTTCGGCTGCGGCTGGACAGGGGAGAGCAACGGCTGGCAGCAGTTCAGCGCCGATTTATCGCGCTACAGCGGGCAGCAAATAGTTGTCTCGTTCCAGTACATCACCGATGCGGCGGTCAATCAGCCCGGCTTCGCGATAGATGATGTGGAAATCGAGGCTGATGGGGACATCATCTTCTCCGACGACATGGAATCCGGCGCGGGTAACTGGATCACTGAGGGTTTCGTGCGTCATGCCAACATCCTGCCACAGGAGTGGATCGTGCAGCTGGTGACTTATGGCCCACAAACACAAGTGCAACGCCTGCTTTTCACCGACGCCAACACTGGCACCTGGACGATTCCCCTGAGCAGCAGCACCCGTAGCGCCACCATCGCTATTTCCGCACTCGCCCCCGTCACCACGCAGAAAGCGACCTACCAGTATACGCTCACGCAGGAGTGACCGGTATCCCAGACAAGCCTCCGGTAAATCAACTGATATGCAATGTCATTACGTTAAGACCTGGCAGGTTTCGTCCAAATTGGGGTGGGTAGTATTTTACCGGTGAATCACGACGTTTTGTAGACTCAAAGCCTGGAAACCTGCCAGGTCTATGCCCTAAACTTAATGAAACTGAACTGATATGACCTTATCCACCGCTCCCATCGGCGTGTTCGATTCCGGCATCGGCGGGCTATCCGTCTGGCGCGAGATTGTCCGCCAGCTGCCCGCCGAGCGCACAGTATACTTCGCAGATCAAGCGCATCTGCCCTACGGGCCGCGCTCGTTGACGGAAGTGTGCGGTTTTGCACGCGGCGTTACGCGCTTCTTGCTCGATGCGGGCGCAAAGATGATTGTGGTAGCGTGCAATGCAGCCTCTGGCGCGGCATTGCATCACCTGCGCGAGACGTTCCCGGATGTACCCTTCGTAGGAATGGAGCCAGCGGTCAAACCGGCTGCCGAGCACACACGGACAGGCGTGGTAGGTATCATCGCTACTTCGGCCGCATTCCAGGGGGAACTGTTCCAGCGGCTTGTGGAGCGCTTCGCAACACAAGTACGCCTGGAAACCCAAGTCTGTCCGGGGCTGGTGGAAGCTATCGAAGCGGGCGAGGCCAGTACGCCCACAACCGAGACCTTGTTGCGCGGCTATCTGGCGCCACTGCTCGCCGCCAACATTGACCAGTTGGTGCTGGGCTGCACCCATTACCCCTTCGCGAGCGAGACTATCGCCCGCATCGTCGGGCCGGGCGTGACTTTGATTGATCCGGCCCCCGCCGTAGCGCGGCAAATCGCGCGGGTACTGGCACAGCTCGATGCTTTGGCTCCGGCAGGCAATATCGCAAATCACCAATTTTACACCAGCGGCGATCCGGCCCAGCTAACCGTACAATCTACGCAACTCGTAGGCTACACCGGCCCGATACTGCGCGCAACCTGGAACGGCGAACGGCTCACAGAAAACGCGGGGTAGATAATGCTACCCCGCGTTGCTGTGGCACACAATCGCGAGCTACTGTTTATAAATCGCAAACACACATGCGCCCGGTTCCTCCCCCCCCGCTGCAGAACAAATTACTTCCTCAACCTGATACTCATCCGCAGCACCGGCCCACTCCAACGCCTCCTGTAAGAACCCCAAAATACCGTTACACACCGGCCTGTCAGCATCGGAACGCTGCCAACAGACTGAGCAAGCCTTGAGCTGGTAGAGAAATCGCCCGCCTTCCTCAGTCACAGTCGCTTCAGACTGGCTTTGTTGTGCCCAACCCTTAACGATGACTTCCAACAGCGTCTTAATCCGCGAGCGGACCGGCAAGAGCTTAAAAGCCGGCCCAGCCAAATCCTGCCTGGCGCATAACTCCACAACAGCTTCTTTGAACGAAGCCCGTCCGGCGCGCAAGGCCAACGCACGCCCGCCACGCGGCCCATACATATCCTCAAGGGTGCGATTGAGTGCCATGAAATCCGCAAAATCCACCCCCAATGCGTCATCATAAGGCGGTGAATTCTCTATCCACACATCCAGGCCAGCCAGACGCAAAAGAGCCTGTAACCCGTGCGGCCCCATCACCTCAGCCAAAGCATCCAGATAAATTCGGGTTCTACGGTTAGATTGAAAATAGTGTATCATCCCCCCACCTCCTTACAGGATGCTCTCTAATTCCTGAACCGCGCGGCGCATATCCAGGAACAACAGTCCCAACTTGGCCTGTGGACGGGCCAGAACGGTCAGTACAGCTTCTTCGCCCACAGCGCGAAGAATGACATAGCCTTTCTCCCCCCTGACGTAAACCTCATCCAATACACCACGCCGCAATTCGATAGCGATGCGTTCCCCCAGAGAAAGCATCGCTGCCGACATCGCCGAAACGCGATCTTCCTCCACCCCCTGGGGCAGCGCGGAAGCAATGCTTAGGCCATCTACACTTACTAGCGCAGTCGCTTCCACATCTGCGGTTGCCGACTGCAAATTGCGCAGACGATCAACAAGGTTTTCAGTCCTGTTCATATCCGCCCCCCCTTTCAGGTGATTACACCGTATACTACCATTATATCAAAATCTGTAGCGAATACAACTAAAACCAATACAGTTCAGTTAAAGCGAAGAAATCTCTTGGTATCGGGCTTACGCAATTCCGCTGCCTGGGCCTGTCAAATACAGCGAGTTTTGGGTAGCGCGTACCTTGCGCCAGGCTCAGGATACGCTACTTGCGTAAGTCCTGTGTATGAGGCTGCTCACAATTGACAGCCAGGCAAGTGTGCATTACAATATCCACGATAATTATCTACCATATAAATGCAATGAGGTAAAAGTATGGATAGCGCTAAATCCTGCGCCGCAATGTATCCGGGTTGTAATCACGACTGCGAAACCTGCGCCTGTGGACTGAATGCCACGCCAATTTCCAGCTCAGTATCCTGGCGCGCGCGTGTACGCGAGGACATCGCCACAATTTTCACCAAAGACCCGGCGGCCCGCAGTCTGCTCGAAGTGCTCACCTGCTATCCGGGGCTACACGCACTCTGGCTACACCGTGTAGCACACAGCCTCTGGCAGCATGGATTAAAATATCCGGGGCGACTCCTCTCCCACATTGCACGGTGGCTCACCGGTATCGAAATTCACCCAGGGGCCGTAATCGGACGCCGCTGCTTCATTGATCACGGCATGGGGATCGTCATTGGGGAGACCGCTGAAGTCGGCGACGATGTGCTGATGTACAAGGGCGTTGTGTTGGGCGGCATCTCGCAGGAAAAGATCAAGCGGCATCCCACGATCGGCCAGGGCGTCGTGTTGGGGTCCAACGCCATCATTCTGGGACCAATTACAGTTGGCGACGGGGCAAAAATCGGTTCTGGCTCAGTCGTTGTAAAACCGGTACCGGCATGGGCCACCGTGGTAGGCATTCCGGGGCGCGTAGTCAAAGTGAACGGCGAGCTCTGCCCACGTCAACCCGATCTGCGTCACGAGCAACTGCCAGACATGGTGGTGACAGCGATTGAGGAACTAACCCGGCGCGTCGCGGAATTGGAGGCGCGAGAAAGATAAGTGACTATCCGAAGACCAGGCCGAGCATTATGCTCGCCACTGCGGCAAAGTGAACGTAAAGCGGCTGCCCAGTCCCTCGACGCTCTCCACCCATAACCGCCCGCTGTGGAGCGTGACCATTCCCCGCGCCACAGCCAGGCCCAAACCAATCCCCTCGTGGCGACGTGTGAGCGTATCGCCCACTTGATAGAACGGCTCAAAGATGCGTTCGAGTTCAGACTTAGGAATACCGATCCCCGAATCAGCAACCGACACAGCCACCGCGCCCGTAACCGAACGTACCGCAACCTCAATGCGCCCGCCCTCTGGGGTAAATTTGACCGCATTGTTAAGCAGATTGGTCAGCGCAATCACAATACGGTCGTGGTCTACCTCCAGCTGCATCGGAGTCTCCGGCAAGCGCATCCGCAGACTTTGCTGCTTGGCCTCCGCAAACGGTTGCCAATCGGCGCATACTTCGCGCACCAAGGCTTGCAACACACACGGCGCAAGGTTCAGCTTGACCTCACCGGATTCCAGGTAACTCAAGTTGGTCATTGCCTCGATAATGCCTTGCAAGCGGGTGGCATTACGCAGCACCGCATCAGCCTGCTGGTGCAGTTCTGGAGAGGCCTGCTCGCGCAACATGCCGGCATACCCCAACACCAACGCCAACGGAGTCCGTAACTCATGCGAGGCAATACCGATGAAATCGGATTTGATTTTATCAAGATCGGCCAGCCTGGTATAAGCAGATTGTAGCTCCGTAACCAGCCGCGCGTTCTCGATAGCAACCGCTGCCTGCGCCGCCAATGTCTGCAAGGTTTGCACACCGACAGGATCGAATGGCGTACCATCACACTTATTAAGAACTTCCAGAACACCTATCGAGCGCTCGCGCACTTGAAGCGGTACACCGAGAATCGAGCGCGTCTCGAAACGGATTTGCTGATCCACCCCCTGATAATGCCGAGAATCCTGCGCCACGTTCTCAACAATCAGCGGTTGGCCGGTCTTGAAAATCGTCCCCGCGATGCTGCCCTCCATCGGCACGATAACCTGTTCCAAAGCCCCCGGATTGGTACCTGAAGAAGCGGCAAAATACAATTCCCCCGTGTGTTGATCCAACAACATAATCGAACCCGCCTCGGACTCCAACAGTTCGGCAGCGGTTTGTACGATAAGCTGCAATAACTCATACAAATCAAGCGTGGAGGTCAACAAACGACTGATCTCCACCATACGACGCAGCTGCGTCAACGAGGCTTCGGGAGTAGCTTGTTCCTCAGCGTTCATCTTTGACTCCCCAATCCATGATAAATCAAAAAAGCGACCGGTGCAATAAGTAGCACAGGATTTATCCTCTGGAATAAGTAGCACGGGATTTATCCTGTGCTCTCAATGCAGGATAAATCCCGCACTACAAGTCATCACGCAAGGTTACTTTAGCATATTAAGAGTTTGGCGCACAAAAAATCTAGATCAAGTACACGGGTCGAAAAAAACGGTAACTACCTACGCGCTTGTGCTCGCATCAGGTCAACGGACGGCCACACCCTATACAGAACTGCCCGCCGGGACGTACTTCACGCCCGCAATGCGGGCACACCGGCAACGGGGCAGCCTGTACCGGGCGTTGCTGCCCACACTGATGACAAAAATATGCGCCATCCCGCAACGGTGAACCGCACGCGCTACACACAACCGGCGTAACAGAGGTACTCGGACGCGGGGTCTCAGGCGGAGACACCTGACGGGGCAATCCCGGGGATGAGTTTTTCTGAGACGGCACCGCTGGCGGCCCGACAGGAGGCCGTTGTGGCGGCGAACTTGCAGGCGGGCGAGGCACGGGCCGCCCAGCCGGCGGGGAACCGGACGGCGGATAGGATGGCGCGGCCCGCCGGGTACGCGTGCCTTTCCGGATCACACTGATAATGAGGAACAACAACCCAAAGCCTACAAACAACGCACCACAGCACCCCGTCCCCCCCAACAACAGCAAAAGCGCAAAAACAGCCACAGCACCATCGTCTGAACCACCGCGCGGCGCAGGCGTAACAACGACAGGCGGCGGCGTGGTAAAAGCAACGGGCGTAGGCGTCAACAAAGGCGCCTCAATAGGGCGATCTTGCCGGGGCGGCTGCACACCCGCAGCAGGCGGCGCGGGCAATTCCAAACGCCCATAACCAAAGCCCGTATCCGGACCACTAGGGCCGAGATCACGTGCTTCGGTCAATAAAAAATCCACCAGCTCCTGTCGCGAGAAATGTGGGTAAGCCTGCCACACCAGCGCCGCCGCGCCCGCAACATGCGGGGCAGAAGCGGACGTCCCATCAAATCCCCGTCGCCCATACGTCACACCGGAAACCCCGGTTGGCGCAGAGATTTCAGGCTTGAGTCGCCCATCAGCGGTCGGGCCTTGCGAACTATACCCGGCCAAACTATCATCGTTCCAATTGACCGCCCCCACGGTAAGCGCGCCCACAGCGTCGCCAGGCGAAGTGATGCTATACGCAGTCACTGGCTCATCAAAGCCCGCGCCCGCCCCCCGCACAAAAACATCAAAAGTCACCGCCTGGGTGACATTGTGCGCCTGCACCATCAAATAAACCGGTCTCTGCGAAATTTGCACCCGGGTCCACTCAGCGGGGCGTTGCCCGCTGTGGCCGTTTTGCAAATCAGTGGATGAAGCCACCACCTCACCATCTTCATCAACAAGGATAAGCTCATAATCCTGTGACGGGCGTTTCCAATCATCTTCCCACACCAAATAAATCACCATCCGCCCCCGCCCATGGATTCGCAAGCGGTCACTGCCGTCGGAAAATTCGTGGAATCCATCCCCAACAGTATCAAGGAACGTGTCACGGTAGTGCTTGAGCGCCTCGTTGCCAGCAGAATTGACCCATAACACCCCTTGCTCAGCCAAGGAATCCACCAGGTATGAATCCCAGCCGGTACCGTCGCGAGGCGTGACAACCCACCCGGCAGAATGCGTAATAATGTCCACCTCGTTCATCATCAGCCACTCTACAGCCTGGCCCATCGCTGCATCGGAGCCATCGTACCAGGCAAAAAAGAGCTCTGCGTCCGGGGCTACCTCATGAACAATTTCAGCACAGCCGGCGCCATGCCTCTCACTCTCATCAACCCAGCCAAAAGTCTGCATAGTCACATTCGCGGGCAAATCTGTACCGAGCAGGGCCTCATAGCCTAAAAAACCCAAATCCAAAACGCCGATGCGCAGTCCCGCGCCGGTAAACCCGGCCTGGTGCCACGCATCGGCGTTGATGACCGGAACACCTTCGCCATCAATCGGCTGGCTATCGGGGGCGCGTTGCTGGGGCAAGCGCACCGCGATAACATGTTCTAACTCGGTAAGACGCGCAAAAATCGCGCCCGGCTGAGGCGATTGCATTTCCGCCTCCACGAGCGCAATCGGTACGGCGATGTTGACCCGATCCCCCCAAGCACTAATCACCGTCACGCCTACCGATTCCAGCTGCGCTACGAGTGAAGCATGATCCTCAGTATCCAGCACCAGCGTGACCCGAAGCGCCTGCTCATCGGGCGTGAGCATATCCTGTTCGCGCGCGAACTCTAGAGCACCTTCCTGCCCGTCCTGATGGTACGCCAGCAAAAAATCCTTGTAGACCGATCCCAACTCCGGATCAGTGAGGATGGCGGTGAATTGTGGGTATTGCGCCACCAGGTCATCGAGCGAGGGCGGCGGCTCGATGGGAATATCCGGTATCGGCTCAAATGTGGGCGTAACGTGCGTAAAGCCCGGAGGCCGCACATCGGAAAGCTGCTCGGCAAAAGCGAAGTACAATCCCACCGTAAGCAGCACGAGCAATGCACCAGCTGCCAGCAACCACCACCAACGTCGAGTAAATTTTTCGGACATGCGCGCTCCTTTCTCCAGAGTATCACATCTATTGTACGCCTTTTGGGGGTTTTATCAAACAGGTCTCAGTAAATCACGAAATGCTCGAAGGGAATCGCTAAATCCTCGTTCTGGGCTGGCTCTGACGATCCAGCCCGAGCAAACCCTGATCTACTGGATCTAGCACCTTCTCAAACCTTAACTTCAGCAGTGACGCATACTTTATAAAACAAACCACGTTTCACGTTTCACGTTTCATCAGTTATAATAAGAACGATGCTAAAACTTGAAGCGTTACAGGAAACTATTGAAGCACTGGCCGCTCACGCAGGAACACTGCGCGACCAACAAGCCCGCGAGCTGGATACTGCCTGCGAGCGCCTGACACGCGCGCCAGATGCGGCGATATTGCGCGAGCAGCTGCGTGGTGCTACCGCGAGCGCACCCCACGCAGCTATGCCGGTCACGGATGCTCCGCTGGATACCGTGTTCACCGTCACCGATGCGCCCGCGCCCGGCGCGACCATCATCGGCGTGGATGGCTCGCAAATTCCACCGGATCGCCACGCAGCGGTGCTATACTACTTGCTCCAGATAGGTGGGCTAATTTTCCGTTACAATGGCACAGCCCCCACGGAACACCGCACCGCCTCGCTGCACTTTGCCTATCGTGAACTATACGATAGCGCAGGCCAACTCATCGGCAGCCAGCTGGGAATGCGGCGCAACGTCCGCGAACTGGAGTATCTAGCCGAGCTGACCGAGCTGGCCCATGCAGCTGACACCCCCGCGCCCTGTATCGCGCTCACCGACGGGCCGCTTCTCTGGCCCTACAGCGGCAGAAGCGAGGAGGAAGCCACCGCACTACCGGCCTACTTCACCGCGCTCAACCGTTTGCGCGCAGCAGGCGGTTTGCCTGTAGGCTTCGTCGAACGGCCCGGAGGGCGCCCCTTGCTCGCGCTGTTGGAGCTGGATAACCCGCCGGAGCAGTCTGCCGCCGCGCCGCCCATCCTCACGGATCACACACTCATGGCACGCCAATTGCCGCCCGGCGCGCGTTCGGTGTGGCTCAAGCGCCCCACCCCCATGAACGAGCGGCACGCACACGCCGGGCATACGATCTGGTTCTGCTACCTCAACGTAGGCACGGCGGGCGATCCCGTGATTGCGCGTGTTGAAGCGCCAGCATGGGCTGTCGCGCACGAATCTTGGGTGACAACGCTCCACGCACTGCTGCTACATCAAGCGCACGCGTTAGGGGGGAACCCCTATGTGCTGGCCCGTGCCCACGAGCTGGCCCTCGTCACCGGGCAGGATAAGGCCGCGCTGGAATCCTTGCTCCTGCGCCGGTTACTCGAACATGGCGTCGTCGCACGACCCTCGGAGAAAGCACGGCAGAAGAGCTTGTTAGGGAGTTTTTGAGTCAGGCATGAAACGTAATGCGTGACCTGGATCTGGTGGTTGAGCCTGTCGAGACCCCGGCTTCGGCAATCTCAGCCACCGGTAAGTAAGGAGTGATTTTTATGACAGAAAAAACACTTAGAATCGGCAACGTACTGCGAGCGGACATTCGCGGGTTTACGATTGCCTCACACATCCCAGAGCCGGACGTACCTACATTCGGGACGTTCGTGCGAGTCCCCATCCAACAAGGGCAGGCACAGCTCATCGGATTGGTGTACGACATCCGCCTGCTAGATGACCCATTCCTCCGCAACATGGCGGTCACACTGGACGAGGGCAATCCCGCGCACCTGGAAATCATTACCGACCAGCAACAGCGGGCCATCCCGGTCGAAATCGGCGTGGCAGCGGTGGGCTACTGCGACACGGGCAGCGCGTATCGGTATGGATTGCCACCCCAACCGCCTATGATCCTCAAACAAATCACGCTCTGCACGCCAGCCGAAGTCGCCGCGATTACAGCACAGCCCGATTGGATATTACCGCTGCTGGAAAACCGCGAGCTCCCCACCGACGCGCTCATCGTCCGCGCACTGGAACGCGCGATCAAGACACAACCCACTGAGATGCGCGAAGCCTGGCTGCTGACAGCCGGGCGCTACCTGGCCCGCCAGTTGGGCCGCGAGCCACTACGCCTGGAGACACTACTCCACCGGCTCCAAACTACCTGAAACGAAAAGACCTGCCAGGTTTCAAAAACCTAGCAGGTCTAACCAGCAACAACTGGCGTTCACCAGCAGTTGGATGAAAATGTAGCGCGAACTGTCAGCGCATAGATGCGCCGTTCGCAGCCACGCAAAGCAGACGCTTCGCGCTACGCTGGTTTTGATTTGCCATTCGCAATTCGCAATTCGCCATTTTCAAGGGGGTAACTTATGCCTACAAACCCAAATGAACCACGCAATAGGAACGCTGCCAAGCCCGGCGAAGGCAGCGCAAACCCACCACGCTCTGTACCAACGGTGCGCATCATCCCGGTAGACTCACCCGCAGTGCTACCGCCGAGCGAACCGCCCCAACAGCTCACCCCACCCCCGAAGCCAGCACCCCCATCCACACCAACGGTGCGCGTCGTCCCAGTAGAGCCGACTGTGGCACTGCAACCGACCGAGCCGACACAACAGTTCACGCCACCAGAGCAGGAACGCACCGTCTTTGTGGCAGCGCAACCGCGCCCTACGTCGCCCGCCACTACCCCTAGCCCACCACCGCCACCCCGCCCCAATGTGCGTATCCGCTATCCCGAAGACGAACCGACGCGCATGGTACCTATCCAACCGCGCCCTACGCCCCCCGCACCCCCACCGGCGGCGGCCGGCCGCCCACAGACCCCACCGCCGCCGCCTGCCGCGCCACCCCGCAAGCGCACGCCCTGGGCCACCGTGCTCCTCTGGATGACGCTGTCTGCCGTGGGGTTGTTCTTCGTGGGTTTGGTCGCCCTCACAATTGGCTACATCTACATCGCCTCGGATCTACCACCTGCGGAGCAACTCCGCAGCCGCCAATTGGATTTCGCCAGCAGCCAGATTTACGACCGCGACGCGCGCCTGCTCTACGAAATCATTGACCCCAGCGCCGGACGCCGCACCTACGTCACCATCCACCAAATCTCACCTTACGTCATCCAGGCCACAATAGCCACCGAAGATCGCAACTTCTACAACCACCCCGGCTTCGACCCTTACGCGATGCTCCGCTCCATCTACTACGCGCTGCAAGAGGGGGATGTCGTCTCCGGAGCCAGCACCATCCCGCAACAAGTAGCGCGCAATATCTTACTCGACCCGGAAGAACGCACGCAGCGCACCGCCACACGCAAAATCCGCGAAATCGTACTGGCGACGGAAATCCGGCGGCGGTATGCCCCCGATGAAATTCTGGAAATCTACCTGAACAACAACAACTACGGCAACCTGGCCTACGGCATTGATGCCGCTGCGCGCACCTACTTCGGCACCACCGCTGATCGGCTCACGCTCTCCCAGGCCACCTTTCTCGCCGGGCTGCCGCAATTACCCGGCGTATATGACCCGTTCACCGGCGGGCGTGATGCCGCTTTGCGCCGTCACCAGAACGTGCTTGCATTAACTGTGGAAGCTGGTTACATCACGCAACAACAGGCCGATGACGCCGCCGCAGAAATGGCCGCCTACGAATTCCCGCGCATCTTCGGCGACCGCATCCCCGCGCCGCATTTCGTCTTCTATGTGCGGCAGTGGGTGGAGCAAAACCTAGGGCCGGAGCAGCTCTATCGCGGCAGCGGGTTGCGCATCTACACCAGCCTTGATAGCAACTTGCAAAGCTACGCCGAAGAGGAAGTCGCCAGCGGTGTGGCGCGTCAGGCTAACCTCAACGTAAGCAACGGCGCCCTGGTCGCTATCGAACCGGCCACGGGCTATATCCTGGCGATGGTAGGCAGCGCCGATTTCTACAGCGACGTGATTGATGGGCAGGTGAACATCACCACACGCTGCCGGCAACCCGGCTCGGCCATCAAACCGCTCACCTACCTGGCCGCCTTCGAACGCGGCTGGACACCCGCCACGGTACTCTGGGACGTGCCCACCACCTACACCGATACTGCGGGCAACATCTACCAACCAGTCAACTACGACCGCACGTTCCGTGGCCCTACCTCTATCCGCAGCGCGCTGGCAAACTCCTTCAACGTCCCCGCCGTGAAAACGCTGGAATTCGTTACTGTCAACGGGTTGCTGGAGATGAGCGAGCGCCTGGGCATCACCTCAATCGTCTCGCCACAGCTCGAATGCCCCGATTATCCCTACGCCGCACGCCCGCTCTACGGGCTGGCGCTCACTCTAGGCGGCGGCGAACTCAAGGCCCTGGAATTGACCGCCGCGTATGCCACCTTCGCCAACAGCGGCATCTATCAGGAACCCACCCCCATCCTGTGGATCGAAGATCGCAACGGCAATATCCTGGTGGATAATCGCAATCGCCAGGGGGAACGGGTTATCGCCGCGCAGGACGCCTACCTGCTCACCGACATCCTCGCTGACACGCAAGCGCGTTGTCTGGCCTTCAGTTGCCCGGGACTACTGGAATTGCCCGGACGCCCTGTCGCAGCCAAAACCGGCACTACCAACGATTTCCGGGACGGTTGGACGGTAGGTTACACGCCCGATCTGGCTGTAGGCGTGTGGGTGGGCAACAACGACAACACGCCCATGCAAGGAGTAGCCGGAGGCGGCGGTGCCGCGCCGATTTGGAACGGCTTTATGACGCGGGCGCTAGCCGGAACGCCGCCGCACCCCTTCCCCAAGCCCTCCGGCATCGTGGAGCGACAGATCTGCACGCTCTCCGGGGCCGAGCCTTCACCCTACTGTACCGAGCGGCGCACCGAGGTGTTCCGGCTGGAGCAGCTGCCACCCGGCCCGGAGCGCGACTGGCGGCGCGCCGTGCAAATTGATCTCTACAGCGGGTTGCGTGCCGACGAGACCTGCCAGGCCAATGTCGCCACCCGCGTAATGCTGGTACTGGACGAGGTGCAAGACCCCGGCGGGCAAAACTGGCTGCGCGAATGGGCCGGGCAAAACGGGATCGAAATCGCGCCGAGCGATTTCTGCCCCAGTGGACAGGCCGCGCCGCAAGTCAGCATCAGCAGCCCGCAGGACGGCAGCGATGTCTCAGAACTGGTGCAGGTCTACGGCACGGTCACATTCCCCAATTTCAGCCGATACGAAGTGACCTTCGGCGTGGGAGACAATCCCCAAGGCTGGGGCTGGATCAGCGGCCCGCATCTGGCGGAGGTCAATAACGGCTCGCTGGCTATGTGGGACGTAAACGACTTACCGCCAGGGACTTACACACTGCGCATCGTCGCGTACAATACCAGCAACACCCCCTTCGAGGCGCGGGTGCTGGTCAATGTCGTCGGGCCGACGCCCACACCGACCTTACCCGCCACCGAGACGCCCACCCCCACCCTCACGCCAACGCCGACTACAACGCCTATCTCTACGCCGACGTTTACACCCACGCCCACACCCACCCCAACGCCCACACTGACGCCTGCGCCGCCGGCCACCGAGACGCCGACCGAGAACCCGACCGAGACGCCAACATCAACGCCTACCCAGACACCACTCCCGACGGAGTCGCCGGAGCCTACCGAATCGCCGCCCCCAACGGAAGCACCATAAAACACAGCCCGGCCAGGTTGCTAGCAACCTGGCCGGGCTATTTTATGCAGCCAACACGCGCTGGAACGCGCCACTACTTCCGCCTTTGTGAATTTTCGGATAGATTTTCACGCCATGCCGCGCGTGCGATGTTCCTCTTCAATACCCTCAACCACCACCGGCACTTGCCCATCCTGAAGCTGCAAGGTGAGCCAACGGGCAGCATATACACGCCCCGTGGATGAGAGCACGCGCCCCGTTTTCCGCTCGCGCACGATGGCATACCCGCGCTGGAGCACGCGCTCCGGGTTGAGCGCCTCCAAGCGGTCACGCATCCCCTCCAACTTACGGGCCGCCAACTCCCGCCGATGTGCCAACGCGGTCTCCAAACGCAGCATGGAGCTATCAAGCCGCTGCCGATTCTCTTGCAACTGGCGCGCGGGAGAAAGATGATCGAGGCCCTGCCCCACCCGCTCGAGACGCGCCTGCCGTGCCTGGAGCTGCCCCTGCGTCGCCCGCTCCAACGTCGCGGCACGCTGCCAGAGCTGCGCCCGCAGCTCAGCACGATCCGGCGTTGCCAGCTCCGCCGCCGCCGTGGGCGTGGGCGCACGCAAGTCAGCCGCGAAATCGGCCAGCGAGAAATCTGTCTCGTGCCCCACCCCGCTCACCACCGGAATCCGCGAATTTGCCACGGCGCGGGCCACGCGCTCATCGTTGAAGGCCCACAGGTCTTCGAGCGAGCCACCGCCACGCACCAACAACAGCACATCCACATCCTCGCGGGCGTTGAGTGCAGCCAGCGCGGCGGCGATTTGTGGCGGCGCCGCATCCCCTTGCACCGGCGTCGGCGAGAGAACGACCTCGGCCAGCGGATAACGCCGACGCAGCACGGTCAACACATCGCGCAAGGCCGCCGTGGTGGGGGATGTGACCACGCCGATGCGCCGAGGAAATGGCGGCAAGGGGCGTTTGCGCTCCGGCGCAAAGAGACCCTCAGCGCCCAACCGGGCCTTAAGCCGCTCGAATTCGGCAGAGAGCGCGCCGATGCCCGCCGCTTCAAGATGATCAGCGTAGAGCTGGTACTTGCCGCCCGCCTCGTAGACCCCGAGCCGCCCATGGACGCGCACGCGCTCGCCATCACGGGGCAGGCTACGCAGCCGTTGCGCCTGCGTGCGCCACATCACGCCCGCCAACTGCGCGCCAGCATCCTTGAGCGTGAAGTAGATGTGCCCGGAGCTGGGCCGGGAGAGGTTGGAGAGCTCCCCTTCGACCCAAAGATCATGGAAAGGCTCCCGCTCCAGGCGCGCGCGGATTTGCGCGGTGAGTTCGCTCACGGTGTAGGGACGGTCAGCGGTGGGGAAGAGTTGTGCTTGTTCCCACATGGCTAAAAGATCAGGCTCAAGGCCGCGATGAATAGCAATCCGCCGCCGATGCTCAGCAGCAAAATTGCGGTAGTGGCGGGCATCGGGAGCAATGTCAGCCCACCAAAAACACCTATCAGATAGCAAGCCGCGCCAACAATGAAGAGCGGGCGCTCCGCGCCGCGCAGGCGCATATCGCGGCGGGTACGGTAAGAACGTCGTCGAGCCATAGAACCTCCAAAATCAAAAAAATCTTTGCTACCGTACACTTGTAGATTCTTGCCACGAATTCACTCGAATTAACACGAAAACAATAAGAAATTCGTAAAATTCGTGCTAATTCGTGGCTAAAACTGAATGCGCTTGGAAAATGTACGGTAGCCAAAAAAAATCTTAACTACTCAGCCAAGAGGTGGGACGCACTTGTTTTACAGGCAAGACCGTGAGTTTTGTGCTTCCCGCCGCCATTTCAGGCGCAAAAGTGCGTCTCACCTGAGTAGTTACAAAAAATCAGCAAATCTCAAGACCCACTTCACGCGGCGGGAAACAGGGACGGGATGTGCCGGAACGCAGAAGAGCGAGCAGGTCGCCCTCGTCGTGGGGAGCGCGCGGCAACAGATTGTAGTATTTCCCCAGCACGCGCGAAGTGTGCGCGTCGCTGTTGCTCAGCACGCTCAAGCCCAACCACTCGGCCAGTTGGGCAATCTGAGCCGCGGCATGGACGGGGGTGTTGAGCGAGTGACCTTCGATGGCGTCGGGCGGGTAGCGCTCCAAATCCAGGCCGATGTAGGGCCGATAACGGTACGGATGCGCGAGCGCGAGGAAGCCGCCCCGCGCGCGCACGAAGGCGTGCAGGTGCGGATAGGTCCAATCCTCACGCTCCAGGGCCGGATCGTATAGCCCCAATACGAGGATATGCTCATTTTCAGTATAGAGGCTGATTTCGATGCCGCTAAAGATGCGCAAGGGGGCATGTTCGGCGTTGAGCTGCGCCAGATGCTCCGGCGATGTGAAGCGGTTGTGATCGGTGAAAGCCAGGGCATCTAGCCCGCAGGCGTGCGCCCGCGCGATGAGCCGCGCTTCTGGAGAGCGCGCGCACGGAGAGCGTTCAGCCGTATGAACATGTAAATCAATTTTCATAAAAAACGTGATAGCCTCCAAATCTTGTGGCCTTCGACAGGCTCAGGCACCGGCCTTCGACAGGCTCAGACACCACGAGCGTACCCTGAGCCTGCCGAAGGGAATGCTCGCACCGGCCTTCGGCAGGCTCAGGCACCGGCCTTCGACAGGCTCAGACACCACGAGCGTACCCTGAGCCTGCCGAAGGGAATGCTCGCACCGGCCTTCGACAGGCTCAGGCACCGGCCTGCGGCAGGCTCAGGCACCACGAGCGTACCCTGAGCCTGCCGAAGGGAATGCTCGCACCGGCCTGCGACAAGCTCAGGCACCGGCCTTCGACAAGCTCAGGCACCGGCCTGCGGCAGGCTCAGGCACCAGCCTGCGACAGGCTCAGGCACCACGAGCGTACCCTGAGCCTGCCGAAGGGAATGCTCGCACCGGCCTTCGACAAGCTCAGGCACCGGCCTTCGACAGGCTCAGGCACCGGCCTTCGGCAAGCTCAGGCACCACGAGCGTACCCTGAGCCTGCCGAAGGGAATGCTCGCACCGGCCTTCGACAGGCTCAGTCACCGGCCTGCGACAGGCTCAGACACCACGAGCGTACCCTGAGCCTGCCGAAGGGAATGCTCGCACCGGCCTGCGGCAGGCTCAGGCACCGGCCTTCGACAAGCTCAGGCACCGGCCTGCGGCAGGCTCAGGCACCGGCCTTCGACAAGCTCAGGCACCGGCCTTCGACAAGCTCAGGCACCGGCCTGCGACAAGCTCAGGCACCGGCCTGCGACAAGCTCAGGCACCGGCCTGCGACAAGCTCAGGCACCGGCCTTCGACAGGCTCAGGCACCGGCCTTCGACAGGCTCAGGCACCGGCCTTCGACAGGCTCAGGCACCGGCCTTCGACAGGCTCAGGCACCGGCCTGCGGCAGGCTCAGGCACCGGCCTTCGACAGGCTCAGGCACCGGCCTTACTCCGCATCCGGCGGGCAGCCCGCGCACAGCCGCGCGCCAGCTGCCCGCAGCAAGGGAACGAGCCGGGTGTATTCGGCAGTGAGCGCGGCGAGCGCGGCGGTGATGTGCGCGGGCGCGAGTTCGTGTGCGCGCTGCTCCAGCTGCTGTGCTTGCGCCGCCAGCTGCAGCGCGCCGATGGTGGCGGCGGTGGATTTGAGGGTATGCGCGGCCCGTTGCAGCTCGGCGCGCTGCTCGGCTTGCGCGGCGGCGCGCGCCTCGGCCAGCAAGCGCTCCGTGCTTTCGTGGAAGCTTTCCAGGAGCGTCGCCAACTTATGCGCCGCCCGCCGCCCAAGCGCATCCTTGAGGTGCTGCAAGACAGCTTCATCCAATACCACCGGCGCTACGCTGTGCGCCGCCGCCGGCGACGCGCCCTGGGCATGGGCCAACGCCGCGACGAGCTCCGCCACTTGCACCGGTTTTTTGACAAAGTCATCCATCCCGGCGGTAAAGCAGGCGGCGCGGTCTTCGCTGAAAGTGTTAGCGGTCATGGCGATGATGCGCGGCTGGGTGATGGTATCCCCCAGCGCGCGGATGCGGCGCGTGGCCTCCAAACCGTCCATCTCCGGCATCTGCACATCCATCAACGCCACATCGTAACCCCGCCGTTGCACAGCCGCGAGCGCCTCCACGCCGTTGAAGGCGAGATCGGCCTGATGCCCCAGGCGTTCCAGAAGGAGCTGGGCCAGGCGTTGGTTGATGGCGTTATCTTCGACCAGCAAAATCCGCAGCGGCACGGCATCCGGAACGGGGACGGGGGCCGGGGCAGGCCCGCGCACGGGCGGCATGGCGGGCGGTGCGGGCGCGACGACCACCGGCAACAGAAAATGGAACGTGCTACCTTCGCCCGGCGTACTCTCCGCCCATAGCGTCCCGCCGAGCAATTCTGCCAGGCGGCGGCTGATGACGAGACCCAGCCCGACCCCGCCGTACTTGCGCGCGGCGGAAGCATCCAACTGGGTGAACGGTTGGAAGAGGCGCGCCAACTGCTCCGAGGGAATGCCCACCCCGGTATCGCGGACGCTGAAGCGCAGTGCAGCGCCGCCGGCGTGCAGGCTGTCCGGCGCAACGGTGAGCGTGACGTTTCCGGCAGCGGTGAACTTCACCGCATTGCTCAAGAGATTGAGCAAGACCTGCTGCACGCGCGCCGCGTCACTGATGATATGCGGGGGCACATCCGCAGCGCAAGCGATATGCAAGGTCAGGTTTTTCGCCTGGGCCTGGGGCGCGATCAGCGCCACGACGCTATCAATGGCCGCCCGCAAGGTGAAAGGCCGCAGCTCTGGGGTGAGTTGCCCGGCTTCGATGCGGGCAAAGTCGAAAATATCATTGAGCAGCGCCATTAACACGTCGCCGTTGCGCTTGACGGTCTCGGCAAGCTCCCGCTGGTCGGCGTTGAGCGGGGTATCCAGCAGCAGCGCGCTCATGCCGAGCACGGCATTCATGGGGGTGCGGATTTCGTGGCTCATGGTGGCGAGGAAGGCGGTCTTGGCACGGTTGGCAGCTTCGGCGGCGTCCCGCGCCTCGGCGAGCTCGCAGGTACGCTGGGCGACTTTATCTTCGAGGGTCTGATTGGCTTCTGCGAGCAGGCAGTGCGCCTGGGTCAGCTGTTCGGCGTTGCGCTGGGCTATGTACGCGGTTTGCTCTTGCAAATGGTTGAAGCGGATGAGGAGGGCCAGCGCGCCCCCAAGCATGAAGGTGAGAATGGCCCCAATCAGCCCCCAGAAGGAGAGGCTGGTGGGGTTCTCAGTGTAGAGCATCCAGGTGCTCAGGATGCCCAGGTGTGCCAGGAGCGTGAAGCTGAGGTAGACGGCAGCGCTGATACCGGCGGCGATGATGCCCGCGCGGGCGTTGATGAGGATGATGCCCAGAATCGGCAGGATGATGAGGTAATCGCGCCCCGCGCCAGCCAGCCCGTCGCGGGCGAAGGAGACGCCCCCGACGATGTAGCCGAGGATGAGGAAGACCCAGGCCCGCGCGCGATAATCGCGCCGCCGGGCCAGGGTCAGCCCGACGAGGAGGCAGTAGAAGATGGGGTAGAGGGCGGCGGTGGCCCACTGGGCGGGATCGGGCAGGGCTTCGATGAGCAGGGCGAGCATGGCGGGCAGGGCGACGATGACGACGGTGGTGAGGACGATGTTGAGGGCGCGGGTGCGCCAGGCATGTAACGCCGCGCCGGGCGGCGAAGTCACAGGGGTTGGCGTAGGTTGGTTCATAATTTTATCATTGGCGTGCAACGTGCTGCGTGAAGCCTGCGCGGGTCACGCGCCGCGTTTCACGCAGCACACGGGAGCTCCACAAGGTTACTGTTCCCGCACGATTTGAGCAGCATACGGCCCAACGGTGATCCAGTGCCAGGTGCCATCCGGCTCGCGAACGAGGGTGCCTTTCCATTCCATCGCCACGATGAGGTTACCGGTGGCGGGATCATAGAGCGCATCTTCCGGGCCGGAGCGGGTCTCAGCGCTGGTGTAGGAGCCAGAGTAGTGTTCATTGGCCGGGCGGACATACCGCTTGGAGAGGTATTGCTCCACCGTCCAGGTGCGTCCTTCATCGGTAGAGCGCTCGATGCGGTCGCCGGGGACGAAGCGGTAGAATTCGCCCGGCGCAGTGCCCGCCAGCAACCAGGTGTGCGAGGCTAAATGTCGGCATTGGTAATCCGGGAGGCTCGCTTGTTGTTCCATGGTCGGATAATCGGAAACCAGCGTGTCCCAGGTCAGTCCCCCATCATCGCTGGTATAGACGCCGCCCGTCATGCCGGCCCAGTCGGCGATGGCGTAAATGCGCGCCTCTTCCAAATGCAAGCAGGTGATGCCGGGATCTTTCGGGCCGCTGTTGGCGATGGTGGCGAAGGCGGCCAGGGCGATGACGCCGGCGGTGCGATAGGGGGCGGCGGCGGGGCGCTGTCGCGCGGTGGATTGCCACAGGCGCCACGCGGGCCACAAGGCGGGGAGCGTCAACAAATCGGTGGGATCGCGCAGTAATATGGATTCCCAACCCAAGACGGCGGCGAATCCGGCGCGGAAGGCCGCGTGGGCCACCGGCAAGGTTTTGACCGCCGCGAAGATGCCGCCCACGAGCAGGCCGGCAGCCAGTCCCACCCAGGCGTCGCGGCGCGGGAGGGAAGTCGGCAAAAGCCAGGCCAATAGCGGGGCGATGATGAAGGGCATGAAGAAGAGCCAGGCCGCATCGCCCAGCTTGCCCGTGAGCCAGGAGGGATGCGCCCAGCGTAGCCAGTGATCATTGACGAGCAATAGCCCGATGGCGGCGAGCACGGCGGGATGCGCCGCCGCGCGCACCGCCCGGCCCACAGATGCCCGACGTAGTGTAAGTGTGTGCATGTCAGCCCTCCTATGGAAAATGGCGAATCAGCGAATGGCGAATCGGCGAATGGCGAATCGGCGGATGGCGAATGGCGAATCGGCGAATGGCGCATGGCGAATGGCGAATGGTGAATGGCGCATGGCGCATGGCGCATGGCGAATGGCGAATGGCGAATCGGCGAGAAGGCGGATGAAACGTGAAACGTCACCAGAGAATTCATTACGCAGTACGCAGTACGCAGTACGCAGTACGCAGTACGCAGTACGTCAATCTAAAACCCCAATTCCCGCTGCTCTGCGCCGGGCGCGGCCTTCTGCGCCACCTTGAACGTGCTCTGGCTCGGCGGGAGCTGGGGCTGCGCTCCGCCCAGCAGCGCCGCGATGGTGAGGATTTGCAGGCGCGGGTAATCCTTCCCCCACCCCGGCGAGGTGTAATAGCCCGCGCTTACCGCCTCCGTCTCCATCTCGCGCGAGGGCGGCTCCAGCGTAATAAACAGCCCCAGCGCCGCCCCCTCGCGCTCCACCGTCCCCCGCAAATCGCGGATATCGCCGCTCTTCACCTGCCCACTCTTCACCTGCACCAGCGCGCGCTTAGGCTTGGCCGTCGCTTCATCTATAAAGGTGATGACGCCATCAATACCGCGATCCGCCCCGCGCTTGCCCTGCTTACTGCCCGCCTGCGCGCCGAGGGGCCGCGCCCCGATGAGCGAGAGCGCCCAGAACTGGAACTGAAAGCGATCCTCCTGCGCCAGCTGCCGCGCCGCGCCCAAACTTTGCGGCTCGCCGATGACGGCGTAATCCCGCCCCGCAGCCAGCTCGAACATATCCTTGAGGCGGTTCTTTTGTAGCGCGATCGAGAGATGCGTCACATCAATGCCCACCCACTGCCGCTCCAACTGCTGCGCCGCGACGACCGCCGTACCACAGCCACAGAACGGATCGAGCACCCAATCCCCCGGATTGCTGCTGGCCTGGATGATCCGCTCCAACAGCGCGAGGGGTTTCTGCGTGGGATAGCCGAGGCGTTCTTTAGCCTGAGATGAAATAGGCGGAATATCTGCAATTATTGACTTGATCGGTACACCAGACTGTTCATCCAGGTATCGTTTCAGGTAAGGCCGCCCGCTTTTACTCCAAGCCAAACGATCATCAGCATCCAATTCCTCCAATTTTATGCGATTGACTCTCCAACCCCACTCAGGAGTGTAACCTTTATACTCATAGGCAAGATTTGGACGTGGCCCCATTGTGGCTGAACGAATAATATGATCCAAACGATAAACACCACGCTCATCAGAATAACGGTAAAAATTCTCCACATATTTAGGGTCATGCTCAGTAAAAACGGGATTCCAAGTAAATTTCCTTGATTTGCTATAGAACAGAAGTACATCATGGATGTGCATCCATCTTCGCGTATCATTGTGGCTACTCGTGCGTTCCCATATAATCTCGTTGCGGAAATTCTCTGGGCCAAAAATCGCATCGAGGATGATTTTGAGGTAATGGCTGGCGGTGGGGTCGCAATGGAGATACAGGCTGCCGGTGGGTTTGAGGACGCGGTGGAGTTCCACCAGCCGGGCGGCCATCATCACCAGATAGGCCAGCATCTGATTCGTGCCCACAAAATCGCGCAGCGCGCCCACCATCCGGCTCACCCGGTCGGGCGCAGCCTGCACCAGATCCGTATACACCCGCTCCGCCACCGCGCCCCAGTGCCAGGTATCATCAAACGCCTGGATTTGCGCGTCCGAATCCACCCCGCTCTCATCCTGGAACAGCACGTTGTACGAGCGGTTGGAATTGAACGGCGGGTCGAGGTAGACCAAATCCATGCAGGCGGCGGGGAAATACTCCCGCAGGATGGGGAGATTATCGCCATAAAACAGCGTATTGCGGCTGGGTGCGTTGGGCATGGGCAAACTCCGTCATGCGTAATGGGTAACTGCTGCAAGTATAGGCTGGGCGGGGAAAAAAGTCAATCGGCGGGCATGGTAGCACAGGCTTATGAAAATTAAGAAAATGAACCGGAAATAAAACCATTTGCAAGAATCACTCTTTAAAATTTACAAATTGAGAATTTTGCCCCACCCCCTGCCCCCTCCCCACGCCGCACAGCGGCGCGGGGAGGGGGCGAAGAATAACGGGGTTTTTGGGCGGCGGCTTCGTCGCCGCCCAAAAACCCCCACAAAAAAATCCCCCCTTTCCCCCGCAAGCGGGGGAAAGGGGGGAGGGGGATAGGGGGTATCATTTTGTTTTTATAGCGACCGATTTCACATAAAACCTTATTTACGGATTAATTTCTTAAAATTCATGAGCCTGTGCTTCTCCACAGGATGAATCCTGTGCTACATACAGGATCAAGCCTGTGCTACGCGCGATTTCACCCGCTCCGGCTAGAAAACCCTTGCCCAAACAGGGAAATAATTGTATACTGGAGGCAACATCCATCATTTTTAAGCATCAGGAGGTAATATTTTGTCCGAGAGTAGCGATCCCGCAGAACTCGTGGAGGAAGACCAACGTAGCATCAGTGAAATAACCGCCATCCCCCAACTGGTACGGATCAAAAAAAAGCGACCCCCGGCTCTGTTCCCGCTCCAAAAGCGCTTCCGGCGCTGGCAAAAGTACATTGAAATTTCGGATGCAGGCAGTATCGCCCGGCGCGCCTTCGCCAACAATTCCTTCGATGGGGTGTTGACGATGGTGGGGGTGGTGATGGGCAGTTTTGCGGTCGGGATACAGGATGAGGCCATCGTCCTGGTCACCGGACTGTCCACCGCCATGGCGATCGGTATCTCCGGGGGCTGGGGCGCTTACCTCACCGAATCCGCCGAGCGCCGCCATGATATTGCCGAATTAGAAAGAATCACCTTGAGCGATTTGCAAGACACGCAAATCGGCAAAGCCTCCCGCGCCGCCGTCGTCCTCGTCACCGCCGTAGATGGCTTATCCCCGTTTATGGCTGCCGCCATCGTCGTCGTCCCCTTTCTCTTTGTGCCCCTGTTCCCTTCGATTACCTACGCCTTTTACGCCTCATTAGGCATCGCCCTGGTCGCCCTGTTTGGGTTAGGGAATTATCTGGGCAACATCTCCAAAGAAAACACGCTGGTATATGGGCTGAAAACTGCGGTAGCCGGCGTGGCCTGCATGGCGCTCACGCTGCTCATTGAACGCTTGACGCGCTAGGCGCTGCCTAGCCAGAGCGGGGGCGCCCCCAAGAGAAAACTAAACACCCGTTAGCAGTACACCGAATCGGGGCGTACTGCTAACGGGTGCGTTGTGGTCATTGCGCAGCGGCTAATCCTGCGGCGTCACCACATCCTCAATGAGGATTTTACCGGCGGCCACTTCATCAATCGAGTGAATAGAACCTCCGGCAAGTTCAATCACCGCAGCCACCGCATCATAGGAAAGTTCGTGGCCCTCAATGGTGATTTTCGCGTTTTCCACGCGGCGATCAATCTCATAAATCGAGATATTCACGCCATCCACGCCATTCAGATCGGCCAAAGACTGCGAAAGTTCCACAATACTCGGATCCATCGGCTTCAACACATCCAACACCAAACGTCGTAAATTCGCCATCAACCACTCCTCTAAAAATCTCAAATTAACGAATCGCAAATCAACACCAAAATCATGCCAGGGACAGTCACCATGCAAAGCAGTATACCATATTTATCCCTAGCAACCGCACGCCAAGTGTAAAAGAGGGCCATCATTTTGATTAGCGATTTGCGATTTTCTCAGAAAATCAGGTATAATTCCCGTTGGGGTGCGCCGTTCGCGCACCCCGCGAAGCAGACGCTTCGCGCTACGCTAATTTGCTGATTTGCCGATTTACCGATTTGCTGATTTTCAGAGGGAGGATAACAATGAAAGACGTTCGCGCCAAAATGGGGGTGGCCGGCATCATGGGGGCCGTGTTTATTGCACTGGTCATCATGCTGATGTTCGGCAGTAATTTCTTCTACATCATGAAAGCTGTAGAAGCCAATGAGATGGGCGTGCAGATGCGCGCCGGGCAAATTGTGGATGTGGTCGGGCCGGGTATTTACAACGACTTCGGCCTCTACGTCAAACTCCACCGCATCAACATGAGCGCCATCCACTTCTCCGTGTCCGATGAAGAAGTCATCACGCTGGATAAGCAGCGCGTCGGCGTTGTCGTGGCGGGCGATCTGTTCCGCCCCACCAACGCCGAAACCATTCGCGAGCTGTGGCCGCGCTACAACCGGGTGTTGCTGAACGACGCCGCCGCCATGACCGTCATCGAAGAATGGGCCAAGCAGGCGATGAAAGTGTGCGTGGGCAGTTATACGTTCGATCAGAACGTCATCGGCGAAGCGCGCGATGTGCTCCGCATCTGCATCGAAGCCGCGCTGGATGAGCTGGTGACAGGCTATGGGATGGACGTGCGCAACGTCACCGTACCTAACGTCATCCTCAGCGCCGATGCACAGGCGGCTTATGACGCCATCACCGCCAGCCGGTTGTTGACCGAGCAAGCCCGGCAGCAAGAGCTCCAGGCCGCCGCGCAAGCCAAAGCCCAACTGGCTCTGGAAATCGGGGAAGTGCAAGTAGCCGAAGGTCGCAATCAAGAATTGGCCCGGCAAATGGTGATCCAGGCCCAGCTGCGCCGCGATCAAGCGGTAGCCGAAGTGGAAACCACCGAGGCGCAAAAACAACTGGAACTCCGCGCGGCCCAGCTCGATCTCGAAATCAACCGGGTCAAAGTAGAATCCTCCCGGTTGGCCGCCGAAGCGGAACTGGCCCACGAAATCCTGCGCGCCAGCCTGTTCACCGAAAACCCCGGCTACGCCCAAGTCACGATTGCCGGCTACAATGCGGATGCGCTGCAAAACGTGCAGAAGCTGCTCATCATCCCCGCCGGGGCCATCCCCACCATCGTCCTCCCCAGTGACACCGTCGCGCCGGTGCTCTCGCTCCCGCCCACCAGCACCCTCCCGGATTAACCGGGCGGAGCGCGTTACCATAACTCCAGTTACCACTTGAGCTAGTTCAGAGATTTAGGACACGGATCTTACAGATCACACGGATTTTTTTTCTGGTTTTTATCCGTAAAATCTGTGCAAATCCGTGTCCTATCAAGGTTCTGGGGAACAGGTAGCAACTTGGGTTAATTGTTGTAATGGGGGACGGCGGGGAAAGCAAACGGGCCAGCTAATGCTGGCCCGGTGAGCGGGCGAAGGGACTCGAACCCTTGACATCTTGCTTGGGAAGCAAGCGTTCTACCACTGAACTACGCCCGCAGACAAACGAGATTATACCACACGCGAAGAATTTGACAAGCAAGAACGCAGGGTTGAAAACTTATCCCCTTACGCTACCTGTTGCACTTATGTGTTGTTTTTGAACGGGCTGTTTGTGGCAAGGTGAAGCCCTGCTACAAACAGCCCGCTTTATCCCTGACCTGCAGGCCGTATTGCGACCACAGATGTACGTCACTTTGACAGATCCCTAGACTGAATTACAATACAAATAGTTTTCAATCATCCTGTTTCACAATAAAAGTTAAAGGAGACTAACCTATGGAAATGCTGCAACAAACCTTCAGATTGGAAGACCTGCGGGTGAAAACCTATCAGGACATCGCCTGGCTGGCGGGGCTGGTATTCCTCGACCGGCATTTTGTGGCGCTGGTGGATGAGCACGGGCTGGAAACGCTGGCGGCGGAATGTCCGTATGGCGATCTCGCCACTGACGAGTGGGCCACCTTCACGGCGGCCTTCAACCATCCCAAATTGCGCCAGGTGGTGACGCTGTGGTGGCAAGAATACGACGCCGCCCGTGAGGCCGGGGAGATTCCGCAACCGCAGGAACCATGGTCACCCTACATGATGTCCATAGCGCAGTATCAGGACATCACCTGGCTGGCGGGGGCGGTATTCTTGCGGCGCGATTTTGTCCAGGCAGCCGATGCACAGGGGTTGGAGTCCTTGCTGGCGGAGTGCCCGTATGGCGATCTCACCAGCGACGAGTGGGCCACCTACACGGCGGCCTTCAACCACCCCAAACTGCGTCAAACCGTGGCACTGTGGTGGCAGGAGTACGACATCGCCCGCGAAGCTGGGGAGATTCCGCAAGCAGGACAACCCTGGTTAGCTTAACCACTATTGTTGATGCCCCACCCGTCCGGAGTCCCGGGCGGGTGGGCTTGTTTGTACGGGTATACTCATCCGCGCGTGACCAACCACACTTGGCGAATGGCGAATAAAAAACTTTGAGCCTTTGCGTCTTTGCGTTGAATTTGGCTTTCAGGGGAGAAAACTCCATACTCGGCGCGGATCGCCAGATCCGCGACTGGGTTGATTCGAGATTCTCTATTCGCAACTTATTTCTGTGTGTATTGCCCGCTGGCTTGGCATTTCTACAAAATCTGCTACACTAAAAACAGGTAGCAAGCGGCAAGTAGCAAGTAGCAAGCGACAAGCGACAAGTAGCAAGTAGCAAGTAGCAAGCGACAAGTAGCAAGCGACAAGCGGCAAGTAGCAAGCGACAAGTAGCAAGCGACAAGCGACAAGTAGCAAGCGACAAGTAGCAAGTGACAAGCGACAAGTAGCAAGCGACAAGCGACAAGTAGCAAGCGACAAGCGACAAGTAGCAAGCGACAAGCGACAAGTAGCAAGCAACCAGCAACCAGTAACCAGCAACCAGTAACCAGCAACCAGTAACCAGGAGGCAACATGAGCAAGCATCAAGATATCGCATGGCTATCGGGATTGGTGTTCATTGACCGCGATTTCGTCAAGCGGGCGGATGAGGAGGGGCTGGACAAGGTCTTCGCGCGCTGCCCCTACGGCGATTTGACCGAGAGCGAGCGGGAGACCTTCACCGCTGCGTTCAAGCACTCGGAATTGCGAGAGGTGGTGGCAACGTGGTGGAAGGCTTACGATAAGGCGCGGGAAGCGGGAGAGATACCTCAAACACGAGCCCCCTGGTCACCCTATTGAACAAGCCCCACTGCAAAATAACCTAAATATATCCAATGAAGCAATCTCTGAAAAAAGCCTGAGATTGCTTCATTGTCTTAGTACTTAAACCCATGCCCAACGAAAAGCATTATCAAGATGCACGGAACACAGCTGCACGTTATATACTCAGGGGTAACATTGCTCTAATAGCTCTGGGTATTGTAGCATATTGCATGGTGCTGCTCCTTATACCAGGAGATACACAAGCAGCTTTCCAACAAACCTGGATTTACTTAGCGCTTATGGGCATCTTGCTCATAGCATCTATAATTTCCATACGTCAACTCAACCACGCCTTGAAACAAGCAATACAATTTTATACCTGGGTGGGCATGATTTGTGTCAGCACAATGATTGTGACTTCACATTACATCAGTCCTACAGACGAAATTCCAACAATTATATTCGCTTATCACATGGGAGTTTTTTCTTTAGGTCTCATCTTAGGTTTCCGAGCCGCATTGAAATATGCTATCCTTACCAGCATCTTACTTATTGGTATAGGCTTTCTCTACCAGGACATTGGTAACTCCTTCACCGCTATTGTCCTTTTATATGGCATGACCCTCCCTTCCTGGCTGGTGGATCGCCTGGAGCGCGATTTGCATCACAGCGAGGAGAAGTTCGGGATGATCTTCCGCGAGGCGCTGGATGGGATTCTGGTGCTGGATAGCGCCACGCAGACTGTCCTCCGCGCCAATACCGCCGCCGCTGCGATTTTGGGCTACACGGAAGCATCGCTGCCGGGGCAGCCCATCGCCGCGCTCCTGCCGCTCGATGCGCCGCTCGCGCAGCTCCGCCTGCCGGAAGAACTCCATCCGGGCGGCAGCTACTTCCCCTCACAGACCGCGCTCCGCCGCGATAGAACGCTCTGCCCCGTAGATGTCACCATCACCATGATTCCCTGGGAAACGCAACAGGCCGCGCTGGTCACGCTACGCGATGTCACCGCGCGCCACCAAACCGAAGCGGAGCTGGCCCGCCACCGCGAGCACCTCGAAGAGCTGGTGCGCGACCGCACCGCCGCGCTCGAAGCGGCGAACGCGGAGCTCCAGCAGCGCTCGCTCGAACTCGAAGCGACCAACGAAGACCTCAATGCGTTCTCGTACACCGTCGCGCACGATCTCAAGAACACGCTGACCGCGCTTATCGGCTTTGCGAGCCTGTTGGAGAAGCGCTACGAGCGTATGACGGGCGAGCGGCTGCGCGCCACTGCGCAGGCCATCGCGCAAAATGGGCGCAAGATGAACAACATCATCAACGAGCTGCTGGTGCTCGCCAGTGTGCGCAAGCTCGAGGCCATCCACCAGACGCCGCTCGATATGGCCGCCATCGTCGCGGAGGCGCAGGCGCGGCTGGTAGACCTCATTACCGAGCAGCAGGCCGAAATCATTTTGCCGGAAGCCTGGCCCACGGCTTGCGGTTACGCGCCGTGGATCGAAGAAGTGTGGATGAACTACATCAGCAACGCCATCAAGTATGGCGGTGTTCCGCCCCGCATGACCCTGGGCGGGACGCCGCTCCCCGATGGGCGCGTGTGCTTCTGGGTGCATGATAACGGCCAGGGGCTACATAGCGAGGAGCAAGCCCGGCTCTTCACCGCCTTCACGCGCCTGGAGACAGTGCGGGTGAAGGGTCACGGTCTGGGCCTTTCGATTGTGCGCCGCATCGTCGAGAAGCTCGGCGGCGAGGTGGGTATCGAGAGCCTGATGGGGCAGGGCAGCACATTCACCTTCACACTCCCCGGTACATCGCTTTGACACTCCTTCGGTTTACCTCTCGCGCCCGGCAATAATCGCCAAAGAAGAATGCACCATGCAATGTCATTAAGTTAAGACCTGGCAGGTTGCGTCCAAATTGGGTAGGGTAGGATTTTACCGGTGAATAACGATGTTTTGTAGACTCAAGGCCTGGAAACCTGCCAGGTCTATGCCCCAAACTTAATGATATTGATGCACCATTACCTGGCGTTCACCAGCGGTTGAATGAAAATGTCACGCGAAGTGTCAGCGCATAGATGCGCCGCTCGTGCGCGAAGCAAACGCTTCACGGGCGGCACTACAAACCCTACGTTTTTTCATGGAATCCAAGCGGTAGCTAGTTCTAAAAATCTTTAGCAAGGAGTTTGCGATGCGACGATCTCTATTAACCATGGTGTCTGTGATGTTGCTGGCGGGGATGCTGGGCGGGTGGCTTGCGCCGGCACCGCGCCCGATAGCGGCGCAGAATGCGCTGCTGGCCGGAACTGTCCACTACTACCCCCAGGCCATTCCTGGCAATGCGGTTGTCAACAGTGGGACTTTGATTTCCGGCACGCCCTTTGCGGTCTACGCTACCGTGACCGGCCTGAGCGGGGCGTGCTTCGGGCCAAAGGTGTATTACCCAAGTACGTCCAGTTCCAATGCTTTCACCTGGAACAATGGCAGTTGGAGAAGTCCCAGCGATGCCTGGGCCACCTATACGCCGATTGATGGCAGCAGCGGCAGCTGGTCGGGTTGGGTAATCGGAGCGATACCCGCTACTACGGCTGATAGCGGCAATATCATTGTCGGCATTAGATGCGGCACGAGCAATCGTTACACTACTGGGGTTCCTGTGACCAAGCTGAATATGTCCACCGGCGGCGGCTGGATTGAGGGGCACGCCTACCATGTCGGCGGCGCTCCGCCGCTCGAAGGTGCGCCGGTTGTGATCAAGCAGGGCACAACCATTGTGGGTATCTATATCACGGAAAACAATGCTGTGAGCGAAGGCTATCCGGCCACCAATGCCGGCTACTACCGGGTTGCCGCGCCAGCGGGCAGCGGCTATACGGCGGAAGTGTGGGACGCCGCACAGCAGCTGATCGGCACAGCGCAGAGTGGGATTGAGGTCACTGCCGGCACAGTGACCGGCAATGTAGACATCAATAGCGATCCAGGCCTGCAATTCACTCTCTCGAAAACTGCTCCCGTGCTGGTGGCGACGGAAGAGACCTTCACCTACACGCTCGTCGCGGTCAATCATACCGGGGCGTTGCGCTCTGGGGTGGTGATTACGGATAGCTTGCCGCTCAGCGTGACCGTAGGGCCGATCTCCGACGCGGGGGTGGTAACGGGCCAGGTAGTGCGCTGGGATATAGCCACGCTCGCCGCTGGCGCAGCGGTGACGCGCACGGTGCAGGTGACGGCCCCCGCAGTGGATGCGTTGCTGGTCAACGCGGACTATGGCGTGTGGGCCGGCGATTGGCTGACGCGCACGCTTGGCGTTGCTGTGCAGACTGTGGTCGAAGCACCGCCGCCCTCAATCCGGCCCATCTACGATCTGCAATACACCACCAATGCCGGGGACGGGACCTATCCCTCGCCCTACGTTGGGCAAATCGTGACGACCACAGGTACGGTTTGCGCTGGCTTGAACAACGGCTATATCATTTCTGAGGCCCCCGGCCCTTGGCACAGCCTCTACATCTTCAATGGCAATCAGCCCAAACCGGATTTGGGGACTGCGTACCTGGTGCGCGGGGAACTGCTAGAATACTTCGGGATGACGGAATTCTCCTCACCTGGGCAGCGGTACGTTGGCGATGGCACCGCTGTCTGCACGCCGACCCTACGCACAGCGGCGCAAATTCGCTACAACAACACCGCCATCAGCGAACCGTATGAGAGCGCCCTCGTAGAAATTCGCGACATTACGATTACTTCGATAACAACTAATCGCGCCCTCTTCACCGATAGCAGCGGCGGAACGGGTGCCATCGGTAAGGAAGGCTACTATCCAGCGGATATGGCTGTCGGCCAGCAATATGTCTACGTGCGCGGGCCGGTGCTCTATAGTTTCAATGAATACCGCATCATGCCACCGACCGCTGCGGATCTCAAGTTGCTCGATGTGACGCCACCCACGGTGATAGCGACGCTGCCGGGCGCTGCGGCGACGGATGTCAGTCCGCACCGGCCACTCTATGCGACGTTCAGCGAGCCGGTGGCCGCTAACACTGTGACTACGGCGAGCTTCACGCTGCGCGGGCCAGGCGGCCCGGTGAGCGGCTACGTCGCTTACGATGCCGCGCTGCGGCAGGCCAGCTTCACGCCCGTGGGCGCGTTAGCGGCTCAGAGCCTCCACACGGCCACGCTAACCACGGCCATCGAAGACCTCTCCGAAAATCCGCTGGTGGCTTATAGTTGGACGTTCACTACCGGGCCGCAAGATACTATCCCGCCCACGATCATCGCCAGTGTGCCCGCTTCCGGCGCGGTAGATTTCCCGCTGGGTGCGGATCTGGTCATCACCTTGAGCGAAAGCCTCCAATCGGAGACGCTCATCGGGGCCAATTTCACGCTGGCAGGGCCTTATGGCGCGACGCCGTGGGACGGGGTACACTACAATGATATGCTCCACCGCCTCACGCTGAACCCACGGGGGTTGCTGCTGCCCCAAGCGGTCTACACGCTCACGATTGCCGAGGCGGTAGTGGATTGGGGCGACAATCCCATCCTCGCCGCACAGCGCAGTTGGAGCTTCACGACCGAATCCGAGCCGGAGATGCTGGCCTATCATGGCGACCTGCACAACCACACCTCCTACTCCGACGGTGCCGGGACGCCGGACGAAGCATTTGCAATGGCGCGTGAGAATGGGCTGGATTTCCTGGCGATTTCAGATCATTCGTACTACATTAATGACAGTCAATGGCTCGATACTTGGGAGCAAGCCGAAACCCACACGGAGAATGGGGCCTTTGTCGCCATACGCGGCTTCGAGTATACCCAGGGCGCAGAGGGACACATCAACGTCTATAATACCGTGCGCCATGCCACCCGTACCAGTGTCAGCGGCTGCGACTTCTGTGACTACACGCCCAATCTGGAAGCCGGGGAAACGGTGCAGGGCTTCTACCCCTGGCTGGCGATTACGGGGACGCACGCGATGGATGACGCGGGAACATTGATGATGTTCAATCACCCCGGCTGGATGAACTTCAATGATTGGACTTACCACCCGGAGCTCGAACACATCGCGCAGTTGGAAGAAGTGGGCAACGGCACGGGCACATCCTATTTCTTCTCCTTCGATGAGTGGATACGTTCATTGGATTACGGCTGGAAGCTGGGCGCGACGAACAACTCCGACACGCACCGGCCCAATTGGGGGGCGGCGACGGCGCACCGCACGGGCATCATCGCACCAGAACTGACCAAGCGCGCGCTCTTCGATGCGATGCGCGCCCGACGCACCTTCGCTACCGAAGACGCCAACTACGCGCTCTTCTTCAAGGCCAACGGCTACTGGATGGGGGCAGAATTTCCCAATACGGACGAGATTACCTTTGAGATCAGCTTCAACGATCCCGACGGGGAGCTCACGACACAGCTGGAGCTGTACAGCAACCACGGCCACATCATCACCTATACGCAGCCCACACTGGCGGATGGTACATGGAATTTCACCCTCTCGGATGTTGAGCCGGGCGTCCATTACTTCTTCGTCAAGGCCACGCAAGCCGATGGCGACCGGATCGTTACCTCGCCGGTGTGGACGATGGGAGAAGAGGATGTGAGCATCAGCGATCTCACCATCCAGCCCACGATTCCCACCATCTACAATCCCAGCTTGCTCACGGCGCGGGTGACAAATCGCGGGCAAAGCGCGCACACGCTCACTGTGACCTTTGAGCTGGATGGCGTGATGCTGGGGGCGGTTCCGGTGACGGTAGATGTGTGTACCGTTGGGCCGTGCCCCGATGCTTTCGCACAAATCGCCTGGCAGCCCACGGAGACCGGCCCGGTGAGTGTGAGCGTTTCGCTGCTCGGCGCACCGCCAGAAGATAACCCGCGTGACAATACCCGTACGCTAACCCTCGATGTAACCGATGAGAAAGTGCCCCTCATCCTCATTGATGGCGGCCACAACAACATCGGCATCAGCCCGCGCGAAGTGAGCTCCTTTGTGGCGGATATGACCCGGCACGGTTACAATATACTCTTCAACCTCGATGAAATCACCGCCACCGACCTTAATACCGAGACTGTCCGGCTGCTCATCATCAATGCTTACGGGCCGGAGCAGCTGACCAGCGACGAAATTGACGCTATCAGCGACTTTGTCGCAGCGGGTGGCAGTCTGTGGCTCAACGGCGTAGCCGATTACACAGGCAAGGTGTTCTGGGCGGATACCGTCGCTGATCGAATAAATGGGCTGGTGGCAGCTATCGAGGCGCGGATAGGACACACCATCCCCATGCGCATGAACGATGACCAGGTGCTTGACGGGAACAATAACAATGGCTATCCGTGGGGCGTGGTCTATCACCGCTTCCCCGCATGGGAAACCACCGGCATCGGCAGCAATGTCGCAGAAATCCAAACCTGGTCTATCTGCTCGCTGATGAGCCGTGACCGCGGCCCACTCACAGCGGAGGCGCTCGGCCCACACGGTTTTTTGCTGGTCATGGGGGATTTAGACACGGGGACCGGAACTTATGGGCGGCCCAATCGCACCCATAACACGGATGAGGATAAGTGGGGCGATGCGTACATCTACCCAGAGGGCGTCCCCCTGGCCGGCGCGGCAGGGTATGCCATCCCCGACGCGGGACGGCTCTTCATGTACGGCGATTCTAACGATGCCTTCAACACCTTCGCGTATGTGGCCGGCGACGGCAAACAGAACGAGCTCTTCAACCTGCAAACGGTCATGTGGCTGCTCGGCAATCCGCTGCAACCGCAGGACATCGCCGCTGTGCGCCCGCCGGAAAACCTGCACACCCTGGTCTGGGTCGAGGGCGTGGTCACAGCCGCCTACAACGAGTTCTTCAATGTGCTCTATGTGCAGGATGAGACCGGCGGCATCACCGTCCACGCGCCCGCTGGCGACATTTACGCCGCAGACTACCTGCGCGGCAAACGTGTGCGCATCGTGGGCACGCGCAGCGCGTACCAGGGCGATATGGAAATCGAGTTCTTCGAGGCGGAAATGGTGCAGGTCATCGGCGAAGCGGATGACCCCGCGCCGTTGCCCTTCAGCACCTACGATGTGGGATTGTTCGAGAACCAGGGTTGGCTGGTGCAAATCACGGGCACGGTGACGGCCAAATCGGCAGAGCTGGATACGCTCTGGGTGGATGATGGCTCCGGCCCGATCCGCGCCTTCCTGGATGGGTACAACGGCATGTGGGGCGACATCAACGTGTTGGATCGCGTGACCGTCATCGGCCTGGCCTCGTATGATGGCGCCGGCCCGCGGATCCGCGTGCGGCACTACCAGAACGATAGCCGCCCCGATGACGCCTGGGTGCTGCCCGTAGCGTCGAACTTTGCGGAATCGAGCAAGCTGGTCAACAGCGAAACAGCGCAAGTCGGGGATATCCTGACGTACACAGTGTTGCTCGTCAACGCCGGTGAGATGCCGGCCACAGTCATGTATACTGACACGCTCCCGAACGCAGTCACCTGGCTGAGCGGGGCACTGCGGGATACGGTGGAAGTAGGGCCGACGGCAACGACGCTGATCGAGATCGTCGTACAGGTGCAGGAGTCGCTGCTGCCGGGGACGACGTTCCTGAATACCCTGACGCTAGATGACGGTATCGCGCCGATCTTTACCCGCTCTTCACCAGAAACCATGATCATCTCCGGGCCGCCGATAGTGGCAGCGAGCAAGACGGTAGACACACTGATCGCAAAGGCTGGCGACCGGTTGACTTACACGTTACATTTCAGCAATAACGGCGGTTCGCCCGCGACGGTGCAGTATACGGACACGCTCCCGGCGGAAGTGGATTGGATCAGCGGCGCGCTCATGGGGAGCTTCACGCTCCCGATAGGTATGCAACATACCATCAACATCGAAGTGGAAGTGCGTGCGGATGTGGAAAGCGGCGCAGTCTTCACGAATACAGCCTGGGTGGATTACGGCTATGATGTACCGTTCGAGATTGTATCGCCAGCGGTGACAGTGCTATCGGCGGATGTGGCAGCACGCAAAACGGTAAGCGCGCTGCGCGTGGACGCGGGCGAGCTGCTCACCTACACGTTGCACTTCACCAATACTGGCAACACGGCCGCGATGGTGCTCTACACCGACACACTCCCAGCGGAGGTGGATTGGGTCAGCGGCGCGCTCACCGGAGCGGTGGGAGTGCCAACCGGCGAACATCGCGCGGTGGTCATCGTAACCCGGACACGCTTCGGCGGGCTGCACGGGCAACCGTTCCGCAACACAGCCGCGATCCTATGGAACGAGCAGCCGTTTATGCTCCAATCACCGGAAACCCACATCGCAGCACGGCGTATCTTCTTACCGCTGGTGCTGCGCGGGGCAGGGGATTAAGTCAACGAGAGTGTTTTTGAAGACCTGCCAGGTTTTTGAAACCTGGCAGGTCTGAGAAGAATGAAAGCGTGACGTGTCCTATCCCCGTTTTGACAAACAACCGTTTCATGCCACAATACAAGGCGTGGATAACCGAACACGGTGTTACTACGCGCAAATTCGTGGCGCTAACCATCTGCGAAACCACATTCATTACCTGACATTGAAGGAGGCCCAGAAAAACCGTAGAGAAAGAACAAATTTGTAATTCGGAACGTTATACCAAAATTTAAGTTTCACATTTCTGAGGAGGAAGTCTAAGATGACTAAGAAACGACTACGAATAGTGAATGCCCTGATGGGGGTGCTGCTGGCGCTGAGCATGATCAGCAACCCGCTCGCAGCCCTCGCTGCGCGGGGCGAGATCACGCAAACGGTGGCAGCCCAAGCACAACCGAGTCTGATGCTAACCTCTGTATTAGTTGATGATTTCGATTATGGCAACACAGCTGGAGATTTAACCTCAGCTAGTAGTAATGCCTGGAGTGCTCATTCTGGAGCCGGTACCGGCCCGGTACAGTACATCACCACGAGCCTTTCTATGCCTGGCTATGGCTCTTCTGGTGTAGGCGGTGCTGCTACCATCTCCACAACAGGCTCCGAAGATATCAACCAAACATTCCCCTCTCAAACATCGGGAACAGTGTACTTTGCAACACTGATAAACATCTCTGCTGCTGGCGGAGGAGCTTACTTTCTACATTTTAAGGATGCTGGCAGTAACTTCCGAGCCCGCGTTTTTGCCCGAAATGACGCTGGGGTTTTGCGTTTCGGTATAGGCGACGGCAGCACTGGCACATATTCTGATGATGCGTTTGATTATGATAAAACGTATCTACTGGTAGCAAAGTTCGATGTTACCACTGGGGACACCGCATTACACGTGTTAGAAGCACCCAGTACTACTGAACCTCCCCCCCTACTATCTGTCTCAGGAACAGCGTTGAACATTCAATCCGTTGCAATTCGCCAAGCCAGCGGCGGCCCCGCCGCCACCATTGATGGCGTTCGGGTTGCCACCACTTGGGAAGACGTGATTGGCTATGTGGCTGATGAAATCACCCTCACCAAAACCGTGACCCCCACCACCAATGTGGACTATCACGGCACCGTTACCTATACGCTGGTACTAGACAACAACCTGGCTATCAGCGATACCGTGTTCTTGACCGATACACTGCCCACCGAAGTAACCTTCGGAGCGTGGATCGAGAACGCGGCGGGCGCGGTTGAGGATAGCGATCAGATTACCTGGAGCGGCACGCTGACGGCCTCCACCACGCTCACCTTCACCTTTACTGCGATTCACACTGGCGATTACGGCGACATCATCACCAACACCGCCGAGTTCAGCGCAACTGCACAAACCGGCACCGCCGAAGCCACCTTCACCGTAGCGAATTTGCTTACCGATGTCACCTTCGTCTACCACGACTTGGAAGGTGTGGTAGAAGCAGGCGAAACCGTGTGGATTGCGGGCGACTTCAACGCCTGGGCGGCCGCCCAGATGGGCGACGCCGGCGGCGGGGTCTACACCTATACGGTTGCCGCGCTCACCATTGGCGACACCTACGAGTACAGGTATATCGTCAATGATGGGAGCACCGATCAATCGGGTTGGTTAAATACCGCTGACCGTTCCTATACCGTTGTAGATGCACCAGAACGCCACGATTATCGCAATGTCGTGATCAATTGGGCTAATCTGCAGTGGCCCTTCTCACTGCAAACCAACGCCTTTGAGGCCACCAGCGACGTATACGGCCAGATGTTGATCAATGGGCTGACCGGGACAGCCGGTCCAGCACGCGGCATCATAGCCGAGGTAGGCTATGGCGATACAGCACTACCCCGTGCCGACTGGGAATGGTTCCCCATGACCTACAATGTCCCTGTTGGCAACAATGACGAGTTCATGGGTGTGATGACCCCCACCCTGGGCGGCGTTTTCGACTACAGCACCCGCTACGACGCTAACGGTGGTATTGGCAACCCCAACGCCGCGTGGTATAACGCCGCCGAAACTGGCGTGCTTACCGTCACACTGTACGATGTGGCTGTGACCAAGACCACGTTGGTAGATACGGTCTATGTCTTCGACGGCGACAGCGCCCTGGTGACATATACGATCGCCATCGAGAACCTATCTTCGCTCGACGCCACGGACACCATCACCCTCCACGACATTTTACCGGCAGGCTTCGCGTATGTGACCGACTATAGTCCAGTCACACCCAGCGAAGCCAGCGGCGTCTTGACCTGGGTCTTCAATGATCCGTTGGCAGCGGGCGAAACGCTCTCCTTCACGCTCGTCTTACGCGCCACCGATGCGGTTGCTCAGACCGGCCTCCACACGAACGAGGTCGTTATTGAGGTAGCACCGGCAGATACATTCACCGACAACAACACGGCTGCAGACGATGTCATGGTCTATCGCGCGGTACCTATCTCCACAGCACGCGCGGGTAGCAACGGCCAGATTTTCACGCTGGAAGGCGTCGTCACAGCTCCTAATGATACCTGGAACAACGCTCCTGAATGGACCTTGCAGGATGCGAGCGGCGGGATTGCCGCTTACTTCATTGCCACCCCGGCTGTCGCACTGGGCGATACCGTGCGCATGGTGGCTACACGCGGGGCCTACCAAAATCAAGAACAGATGACCAACCCGACGTACTTCGAGATCGTCTCCTCTGGCCCGCCCGTCATGCCCATCACCTACACCACCGGGCAGGTCGCCAGCGGCAGCAGCGAGGGCTGGCTGGTGGAAATCGAAGGCGAGGTCGGTAGTATGCCCGCCACTTGCGGTAGCGCCTACAACATCACCCTCAACGATGGCAGTGGGGCCGCGACGGTACGCGTCGAATCCGCCACGGGCATCAACCTGTGCGCCCTGGGCATCGAAAATGGCGATATGCTCGGTGTTACCGGCTTCAGCACCCAATTCCAGACCACCTACCAGGTGAAGCCACGCAGCATGAGCGACCTGCATCTGTTCACGGATGCGCCGCTTGTCATTGGGACTACCCCGACCAACAACGCCACCAACGTCCCCACCGATACGCTCATCACCATCAACTTCAGCGAGCTGGTCACGGTCAGCCCCGATTGGGCCATTCTGCACTGTAGTGAAAGCGGCCTTGTGTCAGCTACAACCACTCCCGCCGGGCCAGCGAGCAGCTACACCCTCACCCCAGATGCACCTTTGGCCTACGGCGAAATCTGCCATGTCACCGTACTGGCCGATCAGGTGAGCAACGCTGAAATGATGAATATGTTGGCGGATTACCGCTTCAGCTTCATCACCGGCCCAGCCCTCACCTTCGGGGCCTGTGGCAACACAGCCATCCCCATCAACTTTGTCCAGGGCAGCGGCGAAAGCACGCCTATCCTGGGGACAACCGTCGTGATTGAGGCCGTGGTCGTCGGTTCTTACCAGGGCGCAGGCCAGTTCAGCGGCTTCTTCCTGCAAGAACGGGATCACCTGGCAGATGATGACCCGATGACCTCCGAAGGGATCTTCGTTTACACCACCCTTACCACCGTCGCGCCAGGCGATCTGGTGCGCGTGCTCGGCACGGCCACCGAGTTCAACGGCCTGACGCAAATCGCTTCGGTAACGACGGGCAACATCGCTGTTTGTGACACCGGCTTCACCGTCACCCCGGCAGAAATGACCTTGCCGGTAGACGATATGATGGCGTGGGAAGCCGTTGAGGGCATGCAGGTTTCCTTCAATGACGATCTGGTCGTGACCGAGCACTATCAGCTGGGGCGCTATGGCGTGGTACAGCTCTCGGTCAATGACCGCCTCTGGAATCCGACCAATGTGGTCACGCCCGGCGCGGAAGCGCTGGCGCTGCAAGACCTGAACAATCGCAGCCGCGTAATGTTGGATGACGGAATCAACCTCCAGAACCCCGACCCGGTCATCTATCCCGATCCGCGCCTGACCTACACCAACACCCTGCGCACTGGCGCGCTAGTGCATGACCTGCTGGGTGTGGTAGATTATCGTAGCAACAGTTACCGCCTTCAGCCGGTGAACGTCATCTCCTTCACCCATACCGCTGATCGGCCCTACGAAATGGATGCAGTAGGCGGCACGCTCAAGATTGCGAGCTTCAACGTGCTCAACTACTTCACCACGCTTAACAGTCGTGGCGCAAATTCGCTCTTTGAGTTCGAACGTCAACGCACCAAGATCATCAACGCCATTCTGGAAATGGATGCAGACATCGTAGGCCTGATCGAGATCGAGAACCACGCCACCGATGATGCAGTGCTTGATCTCGTTGCCGGGATTAACGCCCTGGCCGGGGCCGGAACTTACGCTTACATTGATACCGGCGTAATCGGCACCGATGAAATCAAGATGGCCTACATCTACCAACCCAGCAGCGTAACCCCGGTGGGCGACTATGTCATTCTGGACAGCAGCGTGGACCCGCGGTTCGTGGATACCAAGAACCGCCCGGTGCTCATCCAGACCTTTGCCGAAAACAGCACGGGTGAGTTGGTAACAGTCGCGGTAAACCATCTCAAATCAAAGGGATCAGACTGTAACGATCTCGGTGATCCGGATATGGGCGACGGGCAGGGTAACTGTAACGTGACCCGCACCAACGCCGCCGAGGCACTGGTAGATTACCTGGCAACCGATCCCACCAATAGCGGCTCCCCGCACTTCCTGATCATCGGCGACCTGAACTCCTACGCCATGGAAGATCCCATCACCGCGATTCGGGATGCCGGTTACACTGATCTGTTGCGCGCCTTCTACGGCGATGCGGCTTACTCCTACGTCTTCGACGGGCAGGCCGGGCATCTGGATCACGCGCTCGCCAGCCCGGAGCTCATGCCCTTCGTCACCGGCGCAACGGCCTGGCACATCAACGCCGATGAACCGCTGGTTTTGGATTACAATGTCGAGTTCAAAACAGGGCAGCAAATCAGCGAATGGTACAGCCCGGAGCCTTTCCGCTCCTCCGACCACGATCCGGTCATCGTCGGGCTGAACCTGGCTACTGATTTGAGCATCACCAAGGCCGTCATGCCTACCAGCGACGTAGGTTTGGGCGATGTTGTTACGTACACCATCAGCCTGAACAACGACGGCGAAGTGTTGGCGTGGGGCATCGAACTAACCGACACGCTCCCTGTCAGCATCACCTTTGGCGGCTTCCTGCCTGCCACTAACGTGACACCTGACTACGCAGCTGGCGTCATCACCTGGGCGGGCGACCTCCCTGCGGGCATCCAAAACATCGTCATCGTCTTCACCGCTACGGTAAATGTGGATAATGCTCTCTACGGCGAGACCATCACCAACACGGTCGCGTTCACCTCCGAGAACGCTGGCGACGGCATGGACGAAGCGGCCTTCACCATCGTCATGACGACTGAGCCAGAGCTGAGCATCACCAAATCCGTAGTCCCCACCACCCAAGTTGACCTGAGCGACATCGTTACTTACACGATCAACCTCACTAATGAAGGCGGCGGGGTGGCCTCCGACATCCTCGTCACCGACGCGCTGCCTACAGGGATCACGTTCGAAAGCTTCGTGGCGCAGAACGGCGCGAGCGAAGCTGCCGGCGTCATCACCTGGAGTGGCGAACTGGTCGCCGGGGAGAACCTTGAGATCATCTTCACCGCTACGGTGGACGATGACCCGCTACTTTACGGCGAGACCATCACCAACACGGTCGCGTTCACCTCCGAAAACGCCGGAGATGGCATGGACGAAGCGGCTTTCACCGTGATGGAAGAAACCATCACAATGCAAGTGACCTTCATGTACCACGATCTGGAAGGTGTGGTTCCCGATGGCACCACCATCCACATCGCGGGGAACTTCAACGGCTGGAACAGCAGCGCGACACCGATGATTGGTGACAGCGTGACCGGCATTTACACCGCTACCATCACCCTCGAAACCGCGCCCTACACGCTAGATTACAAGTTGATTTTGGGCGATAACTGGGACGACGGGCGCGGTGACCTGCTGAATAGCGATAACCGCAGCGCGCTCATCACAGAATCCACCACCCTGCATCTCTATCGCAACGTGCGCGCCGGCTATGCCAAACTCAACGGCCCTGCGGAGATCACCATCCCGCTTGGCGCGACCACGCCAGTTATCAATGGCGAGGCCTGGTTCAGCAACACCTTCGATGAGAACCAGGTGCTCCGCGCGCAAATCGGCTACGGAACCGACGCCGATCCGGCGAACTGGACCTGGGTCGAGGCAACCTTCAGCGGGCGCAACGGGAACAACGATATTTTCACCACCACCCTCATGCCTACCGCCGCAGGGGTCTACTCCTACACCATCCGCTTCGATGGGAACTGGGGCGACGGCAACCCTAACACCACCTGGTACCTGGGCGACTTAGCAGGTACCCACCCCGACAACCCCTTCGACATTGGCAATGTAGGCGTCCTCACCGTCACTGAGCCAGCGCCACTGCTGAATATCAGCAAGAGCGTGCTCCCCGTCAATGACGTGGAGCTTGGCGACACGGTCACCTACACCCTCCAGCTAAGCAACGCTGGCAGCATGACCGCCTACGGCATCCTGCTCACCGACACGCTCCCCACGGGCGTCACTTTCAGCGCATTTGTGGATAACGACGGCCTGGCAGTAGAGAATGCCGGGGTTATCACCTGGAGCGGCGATCTGGAAGCCGGCGAGGAAATCGTCATCGTCTTTACTGTCACAGTAGATGCGGATGATGACCTCCAGGGCGAAACGATCACCAACACGGTCGCGTTCACCTCCAGCAATGCTGGAGACGGCGCCGCCAACGCGGCCTTCACCATCGCGGCGGGAACAACAACAGACTATTTCATCTTCCTCCCGCTGGTGATGAGGAATTTCGGCACGCCGTAACGGCACACACCTAACCAGACCTGCCAGGTTTGAGAAAACCTGGCAGGTCTTCCCTTTTATGGACGATCAATTCCGCAAACGGTTACAACGCCTGGGCGTGGTGAAAGGTTTTCGCAATCTCAAACCTGCACCGGCCCTTCGACAGGCTCAGGGGCCGGACGGTGCGCCTGCCGCGCCGGACGATAAGCCTGCCGAACCGTCCCCCCTGCGACAGACTCAGGGAGCGGTCGGTGAGCCTGCCGCGCCGTTGCCCGGCGCGGAGATTGCCACACCGCACGGCCCGGTCTGGGTCGCACGGCGCACCTACCCGCCAGATTATCAGCATGGTTGCGCCACGCTACACGAGCTGGACGATCTATCACCAGAAACGCTCGCCCTGCTGAACACCCCCACCCTCGGCGCGCGCCCGGCCTTCATTGATACAGAGACCACCGGACTATCCGGCGGCGCGGGTACGCTCGCCTTCCTCACTGGCGTGGGGGTGTGGGATACGGAAGGCCTCACCCTGCACCAGGTCTTCCTGCGTGAACCGCACACAGAGGCCGCCGCCCTGCGCTATCTGAGCGACGTGCTCGATAATGCTACCTGTCTGCTCACCTTCAACGGGCAGGGCTTCGATCTGCCCCTACTCCAGAGTCGCTACATCCTCAACCGCCAAACGCCGCGCTGGCAAACGCTGCCCCACCTCGATCTGCTGCTGGTGGCGCGCAAGCTCTGGCGCGACCATCTCCCCTCCCGGCGGCTGGGCGCGCTAGAAGAAGCGCTGCTCGGCATCACTCGTGAAGAGCTCGACCTGCCCTCCTGGCTCATCCCCACCCTCTACCGCGAATACCTCCAGACCGGCAACCCCACCGAGATGACCCGCATCTTCTACCACAACGAAATAGACATCCTCAGTCTGGTCACACTAGTGGTACATATCGGCCGGTTATTGGGCGATCCGGAACCGCGCGCGGCAGCAGGCGAATGGGTGGGCCTGGGGCGCATCTATGCGCAAGCCGGGCAGGATGAAGCCGCCCGCACCGCCTGGGAACGCGCTTTGGAAGCGGATACCCTCTCTGAAGATTGCGCGGCCCGCCTCTGGCGGGATCTCGCGCTCCAACAAAAGCGCGCCGGCGCGTGGGACGCCGCACTCGCCCTGTGGAACGCCTGGGCGCAACGCCAACCACGCGCCATCGAACCGCTCGTGGAACGTGCCAAGTATCACGAATGGCAGGCTCACGATTGCGCCGCCGCGCTCTCCGAGACCGAGCGCGCCCTGGCACGGGCCGAGGCGTTGCCGCGCGGCAGCACCCGGCAGCGCTGGCTCACGGAGTTGCACCAGCGTCACGAGCGGCTCACGCGGAAAGCCGCCCCCACCGCACAGGCATAGCCCCCGCCAACGGGCAAACAAAAAAAAGCGAGGCCGGTTTCCCGGCCTCGCTTGATGTTAGGAATAGGTTGCAGCTACTGGCGTAGCACCAACGGCAGATAGATATAGTAGTCGGTTATACACGCACCATAACAGACCTCTGTGATGTTGCTGGCAGTCGGCGCGGTCTCGATAGCACGGCCCTGAGCCTGGTTCGGGATTATCGTACCGGCGCTCAAGGTAGTCGCGACGGCGACCTGGATGTAAACCTCCCGACTCGTGCCATTTGCCAGATTGCCTACGGAACAGTAAACAACCCCGCCCGTCAATCCGCCAACGTGCTGACACTCAGCCGACGCAGATAAGAACCCCGTATGCGCACTGAGCGTATCCGTCAACACAATCCCGTGCAACAAACCACCGCCGGTATTGGCATACGTGATGGTATAGTAGATTGTGTCATTAACGGCCAACCCCTCAGTCGGCCCTGCGGCTTTGGTCAACGTGAGTTGCGGATTCAAAATCACTGTATTGACCGTCGGGCCATTTTCAGTTTGAGCAGGCGTTAGCACTTGCCCGGCAGCGGTGTTTTCGATGGTGTAGTTGGAATTCATAGCCGTCTGCCCATGCGTTCCGGTATTCACCGTGGCATAAACTGTCACCACGCCGGTCGTATTCTTGGGCAACAGCCCGATATTCCAGGTAACCAACCCGGCACTGTGCGAACAACCGGAATCACACCCGGCAAAGGTCAGTTGCGCGGGCAATTGATCCTTGATCACAACCCCGTAAGCTGCATAGGAGCCGTAGTTCTCATAAGTGAGCGTATAGGTAACGACATCGCCCGGTGCGACAGAATGCGTAGGCGCACCTACTTTATTCACCCGCAACCGCGGGCGCGCGACCAACGTGCGCAACGGCTCATCCAGCGGGCGTAAGGGGATACCTAAACCACTACTCACCGCTTCGTTGACCAATTCCGTATTCTCAGCGGCTGTCACCTGTCCCCAGATGACAAAATGCCCGGAAACACCGTTCAAAAGGGATTGGCAACGCCAGACAGCCTGTTGGCTTTCATAGGTGAAGGTCCAACCGGGCGATTGACAGCCAGTAGCCTGGGCGCTACTCTGCCCCGCGAAGACGAAACCAGTGGGCAAAGTGTCTGTAATCACAGCATTGACGACACCATCAGACGAACTGGTGTTAGTGAAATACAAGGTATAGGTCAACGTGCGGCTCGGGAAAGCCGGTGTAGGATAGGCAGTCTTAGCTAAAGCGATACTCCGTTGCCAGGTGCGCAGCTGGGTGCTTTGCTTGCTTGTCTGCGTGGAGCTCAAGTCAGCAAGGTTCACGTAGCTATCCTGAAGCACGTCTACCTGCACCGTCAATGGACTAAGGTAAATGTCGGATGTAGCACCGGGAGCCAAAGCGGCAATTGTGTAATGGGCATAGGTACCGCCAGGGCCAAGCACCCAGCCGGGGCTAGTCTGGAAACTTGTGGCACTATCCCAGGTATCGGTAATGATCAAGTTAGTGGCCGTGTACGTACCGATATTTCTGAGGTGGAAGGTGTATTGCATCGGTGCACCAAGAGCCGCAGCCTGAGTTGGCCCGGTCTTGTGGAATTCAAAGATCGGGCGTAGCAGCGTTGTGGTCCAATCATCCGTCTGTACTGGAGCGCCAGGGCTGGCGAGCTGCACCGCACTGGTTAGCTCTTCCAACGTGTAGGGCAAGGGCGCGTCAGCAGTGAGGGTAATAGTCAACAGCTTGTTAGTATCATCGTTAGGCACGACAGTCGTGAAGGTCTGCCCCTCCGTGCCGGGAACCGGTAACAACGGTGTCGCGCTGACATAGTTAAGATTCGGGTCATAATCCAATGTCAGCGTGAGTGGCGCGCTCGATGAACCCGTATTGGAATAGACAATCGTGTAAACCACCGGCCCGCCCGCGTAAGTGGTAGCCGACCCGCCCATACGCAGATGTAGCGCAGAGACATCAATATGGGTGGGTTTAGCCACACTGAAAGGCTCGCTTTGAGCGCTATCCCATATCATGGTATTGGTCAAGACATAGCGGCCCTCAATCACGGAATCTACACGCATGGTCAGAACGATCTGCGCTGCGCCCCCCACAGGTAAAGTCCCGAGCGCCCAGCTCAGTTCCCGCGCACCGGCATCATGGGACGTTGGCGCAGGCGAGGCGGACACAAACGAGAGGAACTCATCATAATGATCCAAGACCACCACATCATTATAAGCCGTCGTGGCGCGCGTATCCGTCAAGCGAAGCGTATAGGTAAGCAGTTCACCCGGCGCTACATTTGTGACCCAAGGTTGCTTGTCCCCGGCCAGGCCTAAGACTGTAATGCACTGTGCGCCACAGTTGACCGGGGTGGGAATAGGATTATCAGTAAAAATCCGATCATGGTAATTACGCTCGCCTTCAACAACACCCGCCTTGCTGCTGAATTCCTCGATGGAGACGCGATTGGTGTACATCCCCGGCACAGCGGTCGGCAAAACGCTGATTTGGTACTTTATCTCGTGATATTGCCCTGTGTTTGCCGAACGGGGCAAGCCGTCCAAAGTCCAGCAGATTGTACCGGTGCTTCCTGCAACCGGTGACGTATAAGCAGGGCAAGGCGCAACCCCACCAACAGCCTCACAGCTGAAAGTAGTTTCGTAAGCAAAGCCGTCAGGAATAGTATCACAAACCCGCAGTCCGTGCGCTGATACGCCAGGAGTAGCACCGCTATTGCGCAGCCGGATCGTCAACAACACCACATCACCAACATTCACCGGCGCCGAGCCGGTGCGAATAGCGGCAAACTGATCATTAACCAAGCGCGGCTGAATGACATTCACCGCGGTTGAGTTCGCCTTGAGTCCTAGATCTGTGTAACTCCCCCCAAGATTTGTGTAAGTAGAACCCACTGGGGGCGTCCAATGGAGCATCGCACCAGTGAGGCGATTAGTAACAGAACCAGCTTCAATGGTATTTCTAGCCGCGGCCATATCCGCCAACGTATCCCAGGTCGGCGTTCCATTGAAGTCTAACCCTGTGTTCAAGGCTACATACTGCACCGTAACTTGACGTAACATCGTTGTTACTGGTAACGTAGCCATGTTCACACGTAAGTTTTCCAGATACCGTGCGGCAACGCCAGTCCCAGCAAGTGGCCCTTCCTCAAGCGCGTGCCCTAACAAGGTCGCCCCTTCCACGCTCAAGGTACCAGAAACGTAATGGAAACCGCGTGACAGCGAGTCCACATACGTGGGTAATTGTAACTCTGTGTTAGGCGCCTGTCGGAAAGTAAGCGTATAGGTAATGCGGTCGCCCATGGTGACAGCACCGCTCCCGGGGACAGAGGATTTAGCTGTGACAGAAACACCAGGGCGTAGCACTTCAGCTGTACCGGCTGTGATATAGCGGCCCATGTACGGAACAACTCCGGGGAAAGTCTCGTGCTCAGCGAAGCCCTGATAGGGGAATTCCTGACCAATCGTGAAGGTGCTGGGCAACGTCGCTGTCACCACGGCCTGCCAGGTCTGCGGAGCAACCAGGCTCCCCGGCACATTCCAGGTGATGTAAGTCACCTCGCCCACGGTGGTCACTGTTCCCGTTCCCGCGCCGGCCCCGTTAGAGCCGACATAGGTCAGGCCCGAACCCAACGTCGCGGTGTAGACAATGTCATAAGCTGTCGGGCGGTTAGCTACGCCAGAGGCCGTGAAGGTTAGCCGCACTTGTCCCCCACCCGCGCCCAACCCGTCGGGATCGAGATAGGTTGCACCATAAGCGGTGTTGACCTGCGGCTGAATCGCGGGGACTTGCGCAACCGTAGTGTCATTAGAAATAAACGCGAGCGGGGTGCAACCCGGTTCATTGGCGCAGTAACGCAAGATCGCCTGTACTCGCAGGTTAGTGCCATGATTAATCTCAGTGGTACCAACATAGAAATGCTGGGTACGAACTGCATAAACCACCATTGTTATGATATCAGTGCCTGTGATAGTCCCTTGATCAGGAAAGATGACCAACGCGCCATCTCGGGCAACCACATTCCCCGGCCCTTCAAGGGTGCGCAGTTCATCTCTAGTACCGGTAGACATCGCGGCCCAACCTGGTGCGGAACCAATGGGCAGCAAACCGTCTGCCAGCACCACGCGAGGCGACACATCGTAAATTGTCTCTCCAATTGGAACGTTGTATACCACAGTCACAGTGACAAGCTCACCCGCTACGGCCTGGGCGATGGTATTGTTGGTATCTACAATCGAAGTAACACTGCTTTTTGTAATCGTCGGAGCCAACAACAAAGGGTCAGCCGCCTGTCCTTGCGCTGTTAAAGCCCCCCAAAAGAATCCAAACAACGCCAACGCGGCTATGACCGCGCTTCCAAAACCGAGCCAGACACGCACGCGGCGCGGGCTATGATATGTATGTACCTCACTGACCATTACAACCTCCTTGTGGATTAAAAATTTGTAATCTAAAAGCCGAATGAATATAGAGTGTACGACTATCAATTAAGTATAGTTGAAAAATTCTAACTGCCAAGTGCTCTTTTACCGCTAGAGATGCTTATACCTGGCGGGATCAATACAGGCTTTCGCGCGCACATTGACTCCCACCTGCACACCGGCTTCCCGCTTGGCCTTTTAAGACCTTTTAGGTATAATACAGCAGTTACGCGGTTGCTGTTTGTGCCACCGGCTCCAAGTGAATTTGGCGGCTAAAGCCGCTAAAAAAGGAGTGTTTTTCGTGGGCGGGCTACGCCCGCCCACGAAAAACACTCTTAAAAAATCACTTTTTGAGCTTACAGATCGTTCGATAGAACAAACCGCGTAACTACTGTATAATAGACCTGACGGCATAAAAAGTAACGAGGAAATCCCGATACGCCACACCATGGCTCATGGATACCCTCCGCCGTCGACACAAGATAACCCACGTTTTCCGCACAACCATATTCGACCCAGAGGAGTCACGCATGGAAATAACCTGGTATGGTCTGAATTGCTTCCGCCTTAGCGAGCGGAGCTATCCGACCGTCGTCACCGATCCTTTCGACGAAGAAGAAAGCGGCCTCGCCCTACCCCGCACCCGCGCTGAAATTGTCACCTCCAGCAGCCTTGCTGATCCCGACCAAACACGCTGGAAGGGCTTGCGCGGCCCATACCGGGTCTTGAGCACCCCTGGCGAATATGAAATCGGCGGGGTCTTCGTCACCAGCATCGCCACCTTCCGCGACCGCAAAAAGGGCCTCGAACGCGGGCAAAACCTCATTCACGTCATTGAATGCAAAGGCGTCACAGTCTGTCATCTGGGCGCATTGGGCCATATTCCCTCACAGTCTCAGGTCGAAGCGATCGGCTCTGTTCACGTTTTGCTGTTGCCGGTCGGTGCGCCCGGCGGGCTAAATCCCTCGATGGCTTCAGAAATCGTAAGCATGATTGAACCTAACATAGTTGTCCCAATGGATTATCAAATCTCCGGTCTCAAGTTCGAGCGCGAAAGCGTAGAACGGTTCCTGAAGGAAATGGGCATCACGAAGAGCGTCCAACAAGACAGCCTCAAGGTGTCTGCCAGCACCAACGCGGAAGAGACCTCAGTTGTTATTCTGGAACCACAACGCAACGGAAACGGATAAGGAGGCAAATTATGCGCCGGATAATGTGTTATCTCGTGGCAGTTATGTGTCTGGCTATGCTCCTGGGCGGTTGTGGCCCCACCACCCCGCCTGCCGACATCAGCGCTGTCGAGGCCGCCCTCGCTGCCAAGAATTATGATCAAGCGGCGTTGCTATTGGAGACCATCATCGCCGCTGAACCCAACCACGCCGAAGCCCACTTCTTGCTCGGCCTGGCGAACTTTAACCTGGGCCGCCACGCCCAAGCGCAAACAGCATTCCGGCGCTCGCTGGAACTCGATGATGAGCGTGCCGCTGCAATCCATCACAATCTGGGCGCGCTGGCCTACCAGATCAACGATTACGAGACGGCTGTCGCCGAATTTACCGCCGCGTTACAGTTCGAGCCGAACGATCCCGACACCCACTACCAGCTCGGCGCGGCTTATTTGATCCTCGCTATTCCAGAAAACAGCTTCTTCCCGGACGAGGCCCTGCTCCTGCAAGCACAAGAGGAATTCGAGACCGCGCTCCATCTCGCGCCAAGCAAACCCGAAGCACTGGTAGGCCTCGGCAATGTTTACCTGCTCCAGAATCGCCTCCCAGATGCTATCGCCATCCTTGAGCAAGCCGCCGCAGAAAACCCCTCCATGCTAGAAGCATTGTTTGGACTGGGGCGCGCTTACGCTATCGCCGGGAACAATGCCGCCGCACAAGAAACGCTACAAGCCTTCTTAGCGCTCAATCCGCCGGAAGTTTGGGCTGAGCAGGCCCGTGAAATTCTAACTATGCTCGGCCCCTGAGCCAAAACAAAGGGGTACAACTATCATGTCATCAGTTAAACTGATTATGCAATGGAATATCCGAGCTGGGCGAGAAGAGAGCTACTTCGAGTTCATTACACAGCAGTTCCCCGCACAGCTGATGAAATCCGGCGTTCAACTCAGCGATGCCTGGTACACGCTCTATGGGGACTGGCCGCAGGTGATGATGGGGTTTGTCGTAGAAGACCTGGATACCCTACAAGAATTCTTAAAATCCGAAACCTGGACGCAGTTACTGGGCCGCCTGCGCTTCTACATTAGTGACTACCACCACAAGGCTGTCCCCGCCCGCAACCGTTTTCAGATGTAGCGTTCCACTAAATAGAACGCTCGGTCAGGGATCTGGCGATCCCCTTGGCGCATTTCGGGTTATCATAAATCGAGCGGCAGCGGAATCTGCACGCGCTCTTGCTCCACGATGGGATCTAAACCCAGGTAGACTTCCAGATCTCCAGCGCTCTTGATTTCGCTAACGATGCGCCGCAGGTGCCGAAACTTGATGAACCCCCAATGATCGCGAGCGATTATAGTTTGCACACGCGGGTCACGCTGCAATTTGAAGCTCATCAACCCCGCGCGACTGCCCGGCAGCACCAGACACGCGCGCCCTGGCAGCCGCGCCGCCAACAGCGGCGCAAGCAAGGCCGTCGCAGTCAGATGAAAGCGGTAACGAGGCGCGCCGTCACTGCCCAGCCACACACAAGCCCCCAACACATCCACAGCAACGCCGAAGCCCAAACGTGCGCCCAACGCCGCCAGATCATCCGCATAACGCGCCAGCTCCGCGCTGCGCGCGGCATACACATCAGCGGCCCGCAGCTGCACACCCCCCTCGATAACGGGACTGGTGTACGATGCCAGACACGCATCCACCAAAGCAGGCGCTGGCGAGAGGCCGGCGCTGAACTCTGTATAGAGCGCCGTTAGCAAGGCGTGCAGCTCCCAGGTGGTGCGCGACCGCAACCGCTGGAGCAAGAAAGTCTCCACCCGATCGGCGAGCGGGCGGGCGTCCACGTCCGGAACGGTCAACCACCAGCGCCCCCCACCCACCTGTGTAAAGCCCTCAGCGCTGAGTTGCTTAGCGATCTCCGCTTGCGCCGGGTCGGCGATCACGGCTACGGCCTGCAATAGCGTTTCAGACGTCGGCTCGGCGCGTTGGCGGAGCGTCGCTGCCACCTGCGCTGCCGCATCCCGCGCGGGCAAGGCCGGGCCAAGGAGCAAGCGATAACCGTCCGCCTCAGCAGAAAACCAGCGCTGTACGCCGAGTTGCGCATCACGGGCAGCCCCAACGAGTGTCGCCAACGGCACCGGATCGGCACGCGGCAAAAGTGCGAGTAGTGGCGCACCTGGACACAACAAACGCGCGCCCAGCTGTAACGCGCCGCGCAAGCGCCCACGATACCAGTCCCAATCCAGACGCCGCCGCCCCAGGAAGGGGCGCAGTTGCGGGTAGGATTCTTGCCCCCAGAGCCATGTCGCCCACAACGCTGAGAACGCCCAGTAAAGCGCATCGGGCGCGGCAGGTTGGATCACCAGCGCCGCAGCTGATCCCGACGGCAGAATACGCGCCAACGATTGCAAAGAGCGGGACAGGAGCAAGTAACCCGGGTCGCGGCTTGCCAGCAATGCTGGCAACGATTCAGCTTGCAGATCGGCCATATCACTGGGGCAATAGGCGGCGGTGTACATTGCGAGCGCTGTTTCCAAGAGCGCCCAAAGGTTGTGCTCGACAAAGCGAGCGGGCTGCTTGAAGCTACGTGGGCGGGCAAGAGATTCACCGGGCGCAGACAGCCCTACGCCGAAGTCGAGCGCTTCGAGTAGCAACGCGGTCAGGCCCCGGCGCAAGCGCGGCGTGGGCGCAGCTTGCGGCAGGCGATGCAACAAGTCTGTAAATACGGTCAATGCACGGGGTGGATAGAGTGCCACCAGTTCGGCGGCGCGTTCGCGGAGCGGGTCCTCAGCAGCGGCGGCCCGCCCCACAGCCAAGTGATAAGCCGGCCCGCTGCGCGGCGGGAACGCGGCAAGCAACGCCAGATCATCCGCATCCACCGGCCCTTCCTGGGGCACGGCACAGCGCGTGCAACGCACACGCTTAGCAAAGGGACGTTGCACATCACGCTCCCAGACAAACCAGATCGCCTCGCCCAGCGCCGAACAAGTAGGACACCGCGAACGGTAGAGCTCGCGGATGTGCAAATAAAGCGGGCGGCCCGATTTAGGGAGATCGCCCAAATGCGTGAGCGCAGTGCGCAGTTCAGCCGGGGTGGGCGGATCAAGCGCCAGCGCAGCGCTCAACAGGGGCAGGGGATTCACATTCAGGGCGATGACACGCCGACCTTCTTGCAAGGCTTCACGGATGTAGGTCGGCCCTAAGCAAGCGACCTCGATGATAAGATCGCCGGGTTGCGTAGCCGCAGCAAGCAACGGCCCTAAACAACCGCTTATTTGTGAGTTGCGGTAGCGCGCCAGAGGCAGCCCCGGCGCGACAAGTGTCCCCGGCAACAATGTAAGAGCCTGAGCACTGACAGACACGACTCCTCCAAGTCTGGTGATTAGCAAACCAATGGCATTAAGTTTAGCCTACAGACCTTGCTCCCGCTGGACGGCGTCCCGTGAAGCAAAGCGCAATGGGATTGCTAAATCCAGCGGTTTACCAGATACCCCTGAGGGCAGAAGCGTAGATTTGACAATCCACGCCGAGCAAGGTGGACGGTTTTAATTCTTGGAACGGCCTTAGCTTAATGACATTGATTACAATCAGCTCATGCTGCTATAAAAAATTACGGCGTTTGGAATTCCGGCGGGCCGAGGCGGGTGAGACAGCGCGGATCGGGCTGAGTGCGCGGGTTGTTGAGGAAATCGGCGATGACCGCCTGCCCGCATTCCGTATCTACCACGCCATGCCCCACGCCGGGGAACTCGAAGTAGAAGCTGGCGCTCAGGTAGCGCGCGGCACTCTGCGCCCAGGCCGGGGGCGTGATGGGGTCATAATCGCCCGCCAGCACCAACGCGGGGATGGCGCTCCGCACCGGCTCGGTCTCTAACGCCGGGGCGCGGCCCACGTTCCAAATCGCGCAAATCTCAAACACCGAATTGGTATCCGGCATCAGGTAAGGGATGAGCGGCGAGGAGCTGGTCACCGCCAAGTCCGCCGCCTCGGACACACTGTTGAAGGGTACTTCCTCGTAACACTCGACCGAGTAGAAATGCCCTTCGCTATCGGTCAGGTCTTCATCATCATCCTGGCGCAGCCACGCCCGGCGGCTGAAGTCCGGGCCTTCCTCGCCGCCCAGCAGCAAAATCCAGGCTTCCTCGTAGTTGCCCTGTGCCAGCTGATCTATCGCGTAGGGAAGCCAGGGAATCGTGGCGGTGTCATACAGCGATTGGAAGATCGCCCCGGCCAACTCCACGCCGTCGAGGGTAACATCCTCTTCGTCCTCCGTCCAGGGATCAACGAAGGTGAATTCCACCGGGTCGGCCTGGAGATCATCAAGCAGGGCGTAGAGGGTCTGGTCGAGGTCGGGGAACGCGCGCCGGCAGGCCGCGTCCGCCGCACATCCGGCGAAGACCATCTCGAAGGCGCGCACGCCGTTGAGGGGTTCTTCTTCGTAGGCGTCTACCTCCGGCGGATAGACCGAATCGAGGATGACGCTGCGGATGCCCTGGGGGTAGTCGCGCATAGCGGTGAGGGCCAGCCGCGTGCCGTAGGAAACGCCGAGCAGGTTCCACTCGCTGTAGCCCAATGCCTGGCGGAGCAGGTGCAAATCGGCGGCGCTGGCGGCGCTGTTGTATTGCGCAAGATCAATGCCCTCATCAATCAGCCGCTCGTAGCACGCCTGGGCTGCAACCACGTCCTCATCGTCACCATATTCCAGCTCGATGCAGTTGAGGCTCGGCTCTGACCAGCCCGTGCCGCGTTGATCGAAGAGGATGAGGTCGCGGTCGGCCAGGAAAGGCTGCTCTAGCCAGCTTTCCACATCATCGGTGGCGCTGCCGCCAGGGCCGCCCGCCAGATAGACAACAGGATCGGCAAAGCGTGCGCCGCCAGGGCTGCGGATGATGGTGACGGCCAGGTAGACGAGATTGCCATCGGGGGCGCTGTAGTTTTCGGGGACAACAACATAGCCGCATTCCAGGTCTACGTCGTACTCATCCTCGTACTCGCACTCGGCCGGCTCGAAGACGCCGATTTCGCCTGCTACGAGTTCGCCATCATCGTCGTCCGTGTCGTCCCACACGTCCGCATCGTCGTCGTAATACTCATAATCGTCTTCAACGGTTACATCTTCCTCAAATAGAAATTCCAGAAAGCCACAACTCAATGAAGAAAACAACAAGACCACAATCAAGACCCAACGCGTAAGTTTGAGTATCATCATAACCCTCCGGTGCAAGTTTGCGAAAAAGCGAAAAGGCGAGAAGAACCTATCCAAAAACTCATAAAGGCAGTGGTTGAGCCTATCGAAACCACCACCGGGCTGCGGCAGGCTCAGCCACCGGGCTGCGGCAGGCGGTGGGTAAGCCTGTCGAACCCCACTACCGACGAAGTTCAAAGTCATGCATCAGTTGAGCGGCTTACCAAAAACAGCAATAAAGTAGTAGCCCCAACTGGTTTTGACGACCCCCACCCCGATATCGGACAGCCAGGTGGTGAGCAAGGTGCGCCGGTGCGGATCGTTGGGCGGTATCTCGTCCATCCAAATATCTACCGCGCCTTGCGGGGTGAGGCGTTGCGCCCAGCACTCGGCCCACGATGACGGTTGATAGCCAGTGCGCAAGACACGCACCTTGATGTCCGAACCATCTGAGCCGGTATGGCTGCACCAGCCGCGCTGCATACAATCGTTGGCCTGCGCCTGCGCAGCAACGGCCAGGAGCTCATTATACACCAAGGGCGGTAATCCGTGCGCGGCGCGCACTTCATTAATGATGCGCGCGGTTTCGTAGGGCCAATCTGCTGCATCGGCGGGGGGCGGCGCGGGCGCGATGGTGACAGGGGCTACGGTGGGGCGCGGGGTTGCGGCGGCGACAGACACCTGGGTCGGCGCAGGCGTAGGCACCAGCGGCTCTGCTGCAGGCCGCGCTTCGGTGTAGTTGCGCAGCGGGATCACCAACGGTTGGCCCACCGTTATCATATCCGCATCGGTCAAACCGTTAGCCGCCCGCAAGTCCGGCAGTGTCACCCCGTAGCGCTGCGCGATCCCGCTGAGCGTTTCCCCGGCGGAGACGATATGCACGATCCAGAAGGGCGACGCGCCCTGCCAGGCAGCGGCGGGCGGAATTTCGAGCGTTTGCCCCACCCGCACGGTCTGGCTGCTCCCCATATTGTTTTGCAATTGGATCGCCGCCATCGGCACGCCGTACTGCATCGCCAGGCCTAACAGCGTGTCGCCGGCCTGCACGGTATGCGTGACCGGGGCGGACGTGGGGGGCGCAACGGTCGCACCCGGCACGACCTCGCCCGGTGGCGTGTCCGTAAGCGCGGGCGGCGGCGCATCGCCCGGCAACGCGGTAGGCGTGACCAGGATGATCGGTGGGTACGGCGTCGCTGTGGGCGGCACAGGCGTCTCCTTGCCGAGGCATCCGGTCAACAAAAACAACAGCCATAAACAGGTGAGTATGCGCTTCATGGGGATAAGATACCACAAAAACGTGAAACGTGAAGAAGGCGTGCGGTGTGGTGGAAAAGGTTATAGTTGCGTTAAGATTTCTCGTGGTTGACTGGATGAGTGTATGGTAATATTGCTTTGAGCAGCCCCGCCGGTGAAGCGATGCGAGCGGGCAGGTGTTGGGCACGCGGGAGTACGACCCGTATGGCGCGATTATTCAGCAGCAGGGAGTCAGCCCCTCTCCGTTAGGCTTCGCGGGCGAGCCTGTCCTGAGTCTGCGAAGGATGGCACGATAGCGCAACGGGACTACAATATCTGCGCGCGGTGGGCCATCCTCGAATCCATCACGAATACACGAATGTCTGTCGGGACAATTCGTGTATTCGTGTGTCATTCGTGGACGGCGGGCGACGCAGCCCGTGTCTGCACGGCCCCTACCAGTACGCGCTCAACAATCCGCGGCGATATACCGATCCGAGCGGGGAATCGGTGCTGGTGGTGGGGCAGCGGGCGAGAACGTGTTTTAGAGACCCCCAAAGAAGAAGGTTTTTCTTCACGCATCACGTTTCACGGCCAGGAACATCCCCTGGCACTTGGGCGCACTGAACGGCCCATCGTTCAATAGCGTTTGTAGCCGCTCTGCAAATGCCTGTTCTTGGGCGGCATCCCCAGCGGGCCAGGCGATTTGGGTGGAGGAGATGTATGCTGCCACCGGCGCGGCTTCGGTCAGGCGCAGCGCATCCTCGTAGGTGAACAGCGTCACGGCCTCAAAATACGGCTCCAACTGCGCCGCGCCGTTCTCCAGCGTGAATTTGGCGACCACCTCAACCGCGCGCGTCACGCTCCCCGGCACGACCTGCTCGACCAAAGCCCACAGCGCGCGCAAGTTCAGCTCGCCTACGGTAGAGGCGTACAGTTGCCCGCCGGGGCGCAGCACCCGATGCAACTCGCGCACCACGTCCGCCACGCTCGGCACATGGTAGAGGACATGGTTGGCGATGACAACATCGAAGGTCTGCTCCTCAAACGTGAGCGATTGCGCGCTTTGATGCGAGAAACTAAAGGCCGGGTGGCCTGCTAGCGATTGCCGGGCAGTCTCCAACATCCCCGCCGAGGCGTCCGTCAGCGTGATGCGCCAGCCGGCAGGCAGCCGCGCCAGATTGCGCGCCCAGAGTGTGCTCGTCCCGCAGCCCACTTCGAGGATGTGCGCGTCTGGCGGCAAAGCCAGCAACATATCGAACACCCATTCGAACCAGGGCGTGGGGTTGACGCTAAAACGTCCATACAAATCAATCCGCTCCTTAAGATTGGCGGAAGTGGCATATTGATTGGTCACAAAAAGCATCGCTCACACCTCACGCATTTGTAGACGCAACAGCCATACGGCCAGCTCCGTCTCGGTCAGGAAACCCTCCGCCGCGCCCTTATCGCCGATTTTGTACGAGGCGAACACCTGCGCATTGCGCAATGCGCGGTAAGGATCGCGCCCCTGCGTGTAGAAGTGGATGAAGGCCGAAAACAGCGCATCCCCCGCGCCGATGGAGTTGACCACGGGCCGAGTATGCACGGCGGGGAAGCGCCCCACAAAGCCATCCTCACGCACGGCAAGCAGCGCCCCTTGCGCGCCCAGCCCTATCACCACGATCTCCGCCGGGTAACGCGCCAACACCTCGCGCGCCCACTGCTCCGGCGGCAGCGGCAACGCTTCATCGCTCATAAAGAGGATGTCGGCAGCGGCCATGAAGTCGCGGTTGTAGTCATCGTCCAAGTCCGCGATGGTGTGGACATCGGTAGCAATCCGCACCCCGCACTCCCGCGCCGTGCGTAAAAAGGGCCGTGAGAAGTTGATGTTGCACAGCACGGCCAAATCCACTTCCGCCAGCGCCTCGGCGAAGCGGGCGGGCGGATAGGGGCGTTCCTGTGCATCCTTGAGATCCACATGAATCTGGCGGCGACCAGAAGGCTCATAGAGGATCGCCGATTGTGGCGTTTGGCGCAGCTCGCCCAGCACATGCGTTTGCGGTAGACCGTCGTGGGCAAGTGCGGCGCGCACCAGCTGTGCCCCCAGGTCATCGCCGATGAGCGAGACAAAGCGCACCGTATTGTCCAGCGTGGTGAGGGCTTTGGTGATATTGTAGCCCACGCCAGAGACAGTGCTGTTGACGCCCCAGAACGGGAAGTTGACCGGGTTGTACTCCAGCGGGAAGCCCGCCACCCGCAGTGTGGTTTCAATGTTGATGAGACCAGATACCAGAATGGTTGACATAGCAATAACCTCAAATGGCGAACCTACGGGGAAATCTTCACTCACCCCTGCGAGCTAAACCACTTGCCGCCGGTATCGGCAGGCTGGTAGGTATCGAGATAGGCAAACACATCCGCTACGTCCAGCGCGGCATGATAGAAGGCGCGATAGGGTTTGGCGAAGCGTTCATCGTAGAAATGCTCGAAGAGCGCCAGCAAGGGCGCGTAGTAATCCTGCTGATTGAGCAACACGATGGGCTTGGTGTGCAATCCCAGCTGGCGCAGCAGGAGCACCTCAGCCACCTCATCGAGCGTGCCGAAGCCGCCGGGCAACGCCACGAACGCTTCCGCGCGCGCCTCCATGATGGCCTTACGCTCGCGCAGGTCGTTGGTCAACACCAGCTCATCGGCCTCAGCGTAGGCGATGCCCCGCTCTTTGAAGATGCGCGGAATGACGCCGATCACGCGCCCGCCATGCTCGTGCGTGGCCCGCGCGAGCACGCGCATCAGCCCCACATCGCTGCCGCCGTAAACCAGCGTGTCGCCGCGCTGCCCCAACGCGGCCCCTAGCGCGCGCGCCACCTCGAAGTAGCCCGGCGCGACGGCCTCACTCGATGCACAGTAGACGCAGATATGGGTCATTGGAGCCTCCTGAGAATGTGTGAATGGCGAATGGCGAATAAGACAAAAGCACAAACTTATTGCAAACGACAGACCACAATTTGCTCTACAAAGGTCGTCCGTCGTCCGTCGTCTGTGGACAAAAGTGCGGGTAAATGTTTACTAAAACAGATTTACCGGCGCGGGTGGCGACTTGGGTTAGCGTGATGCCCTGAGTCTACCAGAATACAGCTTTCTGGCAAGCAATGGAGGCTATGCTATAATTTATATATGAACACACAAGCTGCTACCCGCCGCGAACCGGTAGTGCTGGTAGACCTGCACTGCCACTCGGATGCCAGCCGCGATGGCACTTACACGCCCTCGGCAGTGGCGGATTTCCTCGCGGCTGCGGGCGTGGTGTACGCCGCCCTCACCGATCATCAAACTGTCGCCGGGCTGTTTCCCTTCCACGCGGCGGCGGCGCTGCACGGCATGGCTGAGTTCGCCGGCGCGGAGCTCCATGCCACGCTGGATGAGCAAGAGCTGCACCTGCTGGCTTACGGCTTCGAGCCGACCAGCCCAGCGTTGCAGCGGGTGCTCGGCGTCATACCTCCGGTCGAGCAGACCATCGCCGCCGTCCACCAGGCGGGCGGGATCGTGTTCCTGGCCCATCCCTTGCAATACGGCTGGAGCGAGCGCGAGATGGAAGCCGTCGCGGATCGCTTGGCCCGCGCCGGGCTGGATGGCCTCGAGGCATTCTACAAGCCTTATCCGCTGGAAACGCAGGAGCGCCTGACCGCGCTCGCCGACCGGTTGGGCCTGCTCACCTGCGGCGGCAGCGACTATCACGGCCCACAGCACAGCCCCGGCGTGGAAATGCCCATCGCCCGCTGGAAGCAGTTCCGCGAGGCGCTCGGCGATCCCGCGCGCAACGGGCAGCCCGCCCCCGCGCGCCCCGATGAGGCCGAGAGCGCCGAGAGTACCGCGCCGGTTAACTGGCGCGGCCTGCTGCTACAAATCGTGCTGCCCGCGCTGCTGGTCATTGGCGTCTTCGTGATCTTGCTCTTCGGCGTGCTGATCCCCACGATGCAGCAGCGGCTCCTCGACCGCAAACGCGACATGGCGGTGCAGCTCACCAACTCCGCGTGGAGCATCCTCTGGGAGTACCACCGCGAGGCGCAGGCCGGGCGGCTCAGCCTGGAGCAGGCGCAACAGGAAGCTATCGAGCGCGTGCGGGGCCTACGCTATGGGCCGGAGAGCAAGGATTACTTCTGGATTACCGACCTGCACCCGCGCATGGTCATGCACCCTTACTTGCCTGATCTGGAAGGCGCCGACCTCAGCGACTTCACCGACCCCGAAGGCGTGCGCCCATTCGTGGAATTTGTCGCCGTCGTCCGCAACGATGCCTCTGGCTTCGTGCGCTACGTCTGGCAGTGGCAGGATGATCCCGATCGCTTAGAGCCGAAGGAATCTTATGTGCGCGGCTTCGCGCCCTGGGGCTGGATCATCGGGACGGGCCTGTATGAGGACGATGTCCGGCAGGAGATCGCCGTCATCACCCAGCGCATGGTGGATGCCTCGTTCATCGTCACGGCGCTCGCCACCGGGCTGCTGCTGCTCATCGCCTACCAGAGCCTCAAACTGGAGCGCCGCCGCAGCGCAGCAGAGCAGGCTTTGCGGCTCTCGCACGAGCGTTACCGCGCCCTGGTCGAATCGGCCACCAGCGGCACGCTGCTGCTGCTGAACGGGCGCTGCACTTACGCCAACACCACGCTGCTGGAGATGCTGGGCTACACAGCGGCGGAGCTCGCGTTCTTCGATATTCAGGACATCGTGCTGGTGGATGCCGAAGGCGCTGCCGCCGACCACTTGCAGCGCATCCTCAGCGGCGGGGAGGTGCGCGCGCCGTTTGAGGCCCGCCTCAAGCGCAAGAACGGGCGCACTGTGCCGGTGCTGCTCTCGGCGACCGCCGTGTTCTTCTCCGGGCGGCAGGGGATGATCCTCAGCGTGCAAGACCTCACGCAGCACCGCGCCATGCAATCCGCCGCCGAGCGCGACCGGCTGATCTCACAGCTGCAAACGTCCTCGCTCTTCCTCACCGAGCCGGTGGGCGACTCGATGGCCCCGCCGCTCACCTGCGCGCTCGATACGCCCATCGCTCGCGCGGTGCGACAGATGAGCCGCAACGATGCGGATGCCATCATTGTGACCACCGCCGAGGGCGAGCCGGTGGGCATGATGAGCGATCACGACATCCGCAAGCGGGTGGTGGCGGTGGGTCTGGATGCGCAGCTGCCGGTGTCGCGGATTATGAGCGCGCCGCTCGTCACCATCAGCGAAAACGCGCCGCTGTTCGAGGCGTTCCTGCTAGAGCGCGAGTGCAACGTGCGGCATCTGGCGGTGACGGATAGCGGCGGCGCGCTGGTGGGCATCATCCAGAGCAGCCGGGCGTTGCAGCCGGATCGCTACTCGCTGGTGGCGTTCACCCACCGCATCCGCCGTGCGCAACGGGTTGGGGAGCTGGTCGAATGCTACCGCGACCTGCCCGCGCTGGTCGGCGCGCTGGTGGAAGCGGGCGCACTACCGCAGAACATCTGCCACGTCACCACCTCCGTCTCCGACGCCATCACCGAGCGGGTCATCACGCTGGCGTTGGAGGAGCTGGGGACGCCGCCGGTCCCCTTCGCCTTCGTCGCGCTGGGCAGCGAGGCGCGGCAGGAGCAAACGCTGGCGACCGACCAGGACAACGCGCTGATCTACGCCGATCCCCCGCCGGACGCGCCCGATGTGGCGGCGTACTTCCTGCGACTGGGGGAGTTTGTCTGCGACGCACTGGATCGCATCGGCTACCGCTATTGCAAGGGCGGCACGATGGCGAAGAATCCACGCTGGAATCAGCCGCTCAGCCGGTGGAAGCAGTATGTGGCGGAATGGATCGCCGAGCCGGATGAGCAGGCGTTGGCGCACTGCAACATCTTCTTCGATCACCGCTGCGTCTACGGCGACCGGTCGCTGGTGAGCGCGTGGTGGGAGCATATCGCCCACATCGTCGCCGCGCGCCCGGCCTTTTTCTCCTACATGGCGCTGAAGACGCTTCAGTACAAGCCACCGCTGGGCCTGTTCGGGCGGATCGTGACCGGCGCGGACGGCGCGGCCCCCAACACCTTCAACATTAAAGAGGCCATGCTGCCCATCATCAACTTCGCGCGGCTCTACGCCCTCAAGCACGGGTTGGAGGAAACGGATACCTTCAGCCGCTTGGAGCGGCTCTCGACGCTGGGCGTGCTGCAAGAGGAGAGCTATCGGGGCATCTACCAGGCGTACAGCCACCTGATGCAGCTGCGCTACCAGCATCAAGTGGCGTTGCTCAAGGCGGGGCGCGAGCCGGACAACGCCATTGATCCGCGTGCGCTCACGCAGATCGAGGTGGGCATCCTCAAGAATACCTTCGCGCAGATCTCGGCGATCCAGAAGAAGGTGGGGTACGATTTCCGCGCGGGGGGGTGAGGGCGGGGAATTTGTAGCTTGCTCTATGCAAGTTTTGCATAATCCACAACCTGTATATAATCATAGTTATGTTTTTTGCAAAATAGGCGGATCAAGATGGCGATACAAAAATTACAGCTGAAAGAGTTTACAGCTTTTGAGGAAGCTGAATTTTCCTTTTGTCCGGGCATTAACGTGCTTATTGGCGCAAACTCTACCGGCAAAACGCATGTATTGAAAGCTATGTACACTTTACTCAAAGTGTGCGAACGGGCTGAACTCGATAAAATCGCTGATCCTGACAAGCTCAATGATATATTGAGTAATAAACTTATGGGTGTATTCAAACCCGATACAGTCGGACGATTACGACGGCGCGGGCGAGGACGCGGCACAGGTATAATTACTCTGGATTATGACGATATTCCATTGACTGCAGCTATTAGCACACAAAACAATGTTCATCTTGAATACAAGCACCTTCCCACACCGCAACCTTCTGTTTATTTGCCGGTTCACGAATTCGTTTCCGTTTACCCAGGATTCATTGCTGCTTATAGCAAACGGGAAACAGCTTTTGATGAGACATATTTCGATTTGAGTATTGCCTTAAATGCGACTTTGCTGCAGCCTGGAGCGCGCCAGACCAAGATTGATGAATTAGTAAAACCATTGGAAAGTGCAATCGGAGGCAAAATCACTCAAGAGAATGGGCGTTTCTATTTCAAATTAGGGGGAAAATTTGAAGCTCCGCTCGTTGCAGAGGGCTATCGCAAACTAGGGGGGTTAATCTATCTCATCCTCAACGGCTCCCTGACACAAAACGGCATCCTATTCTGGGATGAACCAGAAGCCAATCTCAATCCCAACCTGGTAACTGTAGTTACCAAGATGCTACAAATTCTGGCAAATTCTGGAATCCAGATCTTCATCGCTACCCACGATTACCTGCTGAGCCAAGAATTATCACTCGTCGCAGAATACGAACCAGAAACCGTAAATATGCGCTTTTTTGCACTACACAAACCCAATCGGCGCACAGGCGGGGTGGCGGTAGAAACAGGCGCATCCCTGGTCGAAATAGAACATAACCCCATCCTGGCCGAATTTGCCGCGCATTATGACCGGGAAGCACGCCGTTTCCAACAAGCCTAGCCCAGGAACGCCGCGATGTCACACATTTTTCCCGAAGACCGCCTTGAGTTTTGTTTTTCCGATGCGTGGCATGTTATCAAGTTTGATGAATGCCCAGAATATCAACGCTTGGCGCAAGAAAGCGGGAAGCAGAATTTGCCCGGAACAAAAGGGGTGGATTTTGTAGGAATTTGGAATGAGGTGCTATATTTCATCGAAGTCAAGGATTTCCGCACCTATCGCATTGAAAATCGGCCCAGGTTAGAAGAGGGAACGTTAGCGATCGAGCTGGGGCAAAAAGTGCGCAGCTCCATTGCCTGTCTGATCGGATTCTATCGCACATCACCGACGCCCGAACTCTGGACCCCCTTTGCGCACTTGTTATGCACGTCCACGCGGCGCATCAAGGTTGTGCTCTGGTTAGAACACGAGCTACCCCTGCATCCTGTTATGCAGCGCAAAGCCTTGAATTCACTACATATCAAAAATTTCAAACCCCGCTTGCAGTGGATCACCCCGTATGTGTTCATATCGAACCAGGAGACCAATGTCCTTACCGGCGTCGAGGTGCATAACTTGCCACATCCCCAATTATAAATGCCGCTTACCATACAGAGGGAAGTACAATGTCAACCAACATGAACTCACAGGCACCAAATTCTGGCCTGCTGCAAGAAGCTCAGGCGCGTTTGCACAACTTATCGCCAGGACGCTTGCGCGTCGCCAATGATTTTCTGACCTATTTGCAGGAACGGGAAGAAAACGAAGCTACGCAGGAACTATTGGAGATTCCAGGTTTTCTATCCGCATTTCACCAGGCCACAGCGCAGGCAGAGACGGGTGAGACAAAGGTGATCCAATGAATACACCATACCCCGTTAGGCAGTACCGGAGGTAATACCATGATTGAGGCGACCTTCTTCGATTGCTGTGAAGTGCGCATGGGATCTCCCTCCGAGGTCTGCTCGCTACGGCTGCAGGGGTCCTGGTTACCTCCTGGCCTTAATGAGCAGAGGGAGTGGGTCAGGGTCTCGGCCAGCAATAGGGACAGGAGCTTGCTTGCACTGGCGCGTTGGGATATCCAAGAGAATGCACCCGGCTTTCGCTTGCTCGTCATTGACACACACAACAAAAGCGTCACTGAATCCCATAGGCTGGAAGGGTGCTGCGAGAGTTTAGCATTCGAAGAAGGTAAACTTATATGGCATTCTTTTGGTCTTTCGGAGTCGGGGCATTCCGGTGTCCTTGAGCTAGCCACCACCTAGCGAGAACAAAATTCTGCCACTTAACAGTCTTTCGCACAAACCTTGAGCCGTTCTCAGAAATATAAGACAGGTTCAAAAACAAACAGGCCCGCATCTTCAAAGATGCGGGCCTGTTTGCTAAACGATTTGTAACCTATGCTTGCACAACTACCGGCTGTTTCTTCGCCGTGAGCAGCGAGACCACCACCAGCACGATGAAGCTCAGCGGGATAGAGACGATGCCAGGCTGGTTAATGGGCATGGGCGCGGTGGCCGGGTTGAGGCCGTAGCGCGCCCACATATCGGGGCTGAGCATGATGAGTGTCACGGAGGCGACAATCCCGGTCAAAATGGAGGCGATCATCCCCGGCGCGGTAGCCTTCTTCCAGAACAACATCAGCAGCAGCGCGGGCAGATTGGCCGAGGCAGCCACGGCAAACGCCCACCCCACCAGGAACGAGACGTTCATATCGCGGAAGGCGATGCCCAGCACGATGCCAATGATACCCACCACCACCGCCACGATCCGCCCGGCCTGCACTTTGGCAGTATCGGAGAACTCCCGCCGGAACAGATTGCCCATCAGATCGTGCGCCACCGCGCCCGAAGCGGCCATAATCAGGCCGGAGACTGTCGCCAACACGGTAGTGAAGGCAATGCCGGAGATCATCGCAAAGAGCACCTCGCCGAAGCTGCGGGCCAACAGCGGCGCACTCATGTTGCTCGTCTCCGGATTCAGCGCGCCGCTCGCCACCGACCCCACCCCCAGGTACATCGTGAAGATGTAGAAGAGGCCGATACCCGCGATGGCGACGATGGTGGACTTGCGGGCCGCGTCGGCGCTGGGGACGGTATAATAGCGGATGAGGATATGCGGCAGCGCCGAGGTGCCGAGGAAGAGCGCCAGCATCAGCGAGATGAAGTTGAGCCGGTTGAGCAGCGTCGTCGAGGCCGGCTCGCCAGGCTGCGCTTCCAGCGGGAACATCAGCCCCGAACGCATGAAGGTCGCGCCATCCAGCGGTACCTCGTAGTGAATGGTGATACGCTCGCCAGCATCGGTGGTGAAGGCGACATTGCGCGGACGCTGCACGACCGTATCCTCATCCGCAAACACGCTCAGCAAGCGCAATGGATCGAGCGGGCCAGTACGCTCGCCATACGCAGCGGGCAGTTGGGAAACGCCGCCCATCTGCCGGAGCCGATTGGTGAGCACCTCCGGCGCGCCGTTGACCAGCGCCGTCCCATCGGGCAGCACGGCGCGATACTGCGTCTCCACCAGGCGCATCGCGCCATCCGCGCCGGTCTCCAGTCGCCACCAATCCTCGATGCGGATAAAGGGCCGCCCTTCGACCTGCTCCAACGCCCAGCCGACGGCCGGCCCGGAAGCGGTGTGGAAGTGCGGCGTGCGCCCTTTGATGCTGGCGGTGTAGCCATCGCCGCCCTCGGCAATCGCCGGGATCAGCCGCGAGATACGATAGAAGACGATGCTCTCCGCGCCCGTGTAGCGATCCACAACCGCGTGTCGTCCCACCACGCGCGCGCCGGGCAAATCCACCATGAGCGTGTCGCCGCTGCGTTCAGCCGCGATGGTGGCGTAGCGATAGGCCTCCAATCCCGCCACACCCTCCTCCATCGGACGGTCCGTCACACTCACGCCACGCAGCAGGATAGCGATTGTGAGCACCGCAGCAAAAAGCAGCAGCAGCCCGCCGTTGAAGAATTGCACCCAAGTCGTGGAGGTCATCCCGCCGCCGGCCACAATGAAGATGACCACCGCGCCGACGATGATGACGCCCCAGTGGTGCGGAATCCCCAGCAGCGGCTCTACCAGCACGCCCGCACCCACCATCTGCGGCACGAGGTAGAAGAGCGAAACCACCAGCACACTCAATCCAGCGGCCAGCTGGATGCCCGGACTCTTGAAGGTGCTGTTGAGAGCATCGGGAAAGGTGAACGTCCCCCGCCGCTTCATCGGCTCAGCAATCACGAAGAGGGCCACAATCCACCCTGCGAGAAAACCGATGGAGTAGAGGAAGCCATCGTAGCCAAAAAAGGCGATAAGACCCGCAATGCCCAGGAAGCTCGCCACGGAGAGATAGCCGCCAGCAAACGCGACACCGTTGACCGTCCACGGCACAGAGCTGTTGGCGACAAAATAGCCGCCCACACCGCGCGCCCGGCGGCTCGTATAAGAGGAAATCGCCAACACCACACCTACAAAGATGAAGAAAACTACAATTGCCATCTAGCCCTCCTGTTGGCGGCTCTGCGCCGGAGCAACCGCGCCCGCAGACGGGACCCGGCAGAGGTAGTTGTAGATCAACGCAAAGATGAAGGCGATGATGATCAACGCCAGCCCGTAGGCGACGGCCAGATTCAATCCAAACACAGCGCGCGCGCCCATAGTGGTGGGCTGGAACACGCTGAGGATGACAAACCCGGCGTAAATGAGGGAATACAGAAGGGTCATGCGAATACCAATGCGGGACTTGCGTCGCTCGAAAGCTTCGCTTGCCGCTGTCGAATGCTGCGTCATAGGAACCTCCTGGTTACGCGAGTATGGGATAGCGGTAGCTTTCCGTATGGTAGCATGATTCTGGGAAGATACAAACGCAGATTAACAACAAAACTAACGCCAAGGCTTTACACCGATAAGCCAAGTCCTGTACTTGCCAAAACAGGTAGTAACTACTCAATCTTGTCATTACGAGCCACGTCTCCGTGGTGTCCGTTGTCAAGCGACAATTAGAAATGCCCATATCAGAGGGCAAAACCTCAGCGGCCTGGGGAGGGGGCGAAGAATAACGGTTTTTTTGGGCGGCGGCTTCGCCGCCGCCCAAAAAAACCACAAAAAAAATCCCCCCTTTCCCCCGCAAGCGGGGGAAAGGGGGCAGAGGGATAGGGGGTATCATTTTATTTTTAGAACGACCAACTTGACACAAAACCTTATTTACAGATTAATTTCTTAAAATTTATAAGCGCATCGCTAATATCATCTATGGCGAGCCATGTCATTAAGTTAAGACCCGGCAGGTTTCGCTTACATTGTGTTTGACCGCATTTTCCAGGTAAATAAAAGGGGGAGTGTAGCGTCAAACCTCTCAAACCTGCCAGATCTGTGTGCTAAACTTAATAACACTGCTATGGTGACCAAACCCAGGTGTCCATACCGTTGAAATAGCGGAGCAACGTGCGAGGTGCAGTGGTCGTGTACCAAGCTATCTCGCGCTCCCCTACTTCCACACGCCAGGCATCCTGCGAACCAAACGTGGTCTCCACCGCCTCGACACCGATAACTTTGACCAGCATCGTTTCCAGCACTGGGCCGCTATCTTGCGTTGCCTGGCGCCATACATTTGGCGACAGGTGTAGCAACCGGGCGGTAACGCCCTCTTCAAAAGTGAGTGCCGCCAGCTGCCAGGGCCAAATACCGCTAGCTGTGACAAGCGTATCCTGCGCCAACAAGGGCAACGGCTCCACCCAAGTCTCCATTTCCGCGTCTGCATGGGTGGCCTCAACAGTGATTGCTTGCTCAGCCAACATCCACTGTATCACCTGCGCTTCAAAGTCGGATAGATCTAACAACGGCGCGTAGCTCTCCCGATCCCAACGCACCATACGTTCCCCCACAAGCGCCTGGCTGTACCAATAACTGCGCTCCACCTGCACTTCGTATTCCTGCTGATCCTGCCAACAGGTCAGGGTAACGGCCTGTGTCTCTGGTGCGAGTGTGCAGGTCGCCTCGCCAATGGGATCGTCAATGACGTTGTAAATCTGATAGTGCCACGTTTGTGTCTCAACCCAGGGCAGCGGATTGAGGACCACAGGCTGGGCAAACAGCTCCGGCGAATAGCCAACAAAAACCTCTAGCCCGATGAAAATGAGCCAGATCGGCAAAGCAGCCAGTAAAGGCCAACTGCGCGCCAACCAACCGCGCTCTGTAACCGGTGCATCTGGAGGCGGTGCGGGGCGCGTGAGGCGGACAAGCAACCCCAGCGATAGCAACACCAACCCGAGACCGGCAATCGCTGTGGGAAACGCCAGAATCACCTCCCCCGCTGATTGAATCCACACACGTTGAGTAATCACCAGCGCGGCTAACACATTGGCTCCGAAGTGTGTGAGCATGGAAGCGGGAAGGGAGGCAGTGCGCCAATAGACAAATCCAAGCACCAGCACCAGGGGTATAATGCTCAAGCCCTGTAGCAATGCGAGATGAAAGGCCATGAACAATAGCCCTACGAAGAGAATAACCCGCAGCGGCCCCCAATGGGCATAAGCATTTTGAACTATACCACGAAAAAGCACCTCCTCGCAGATGGGCGCCATCACGGCGAACGCCACGAAAGCCAGTAGGGCTTCAAAAGGCGTGCTAGGAATCAGCTCTGGCATCTCCGGCAAGGTGTAACCGAGGAGTGCCTGGTAAAGGTCGGCACTGTAAATTGCCAAAGGATACAGCCCCGCACCAATGACGAAACTCAAACCAGCGATTTTCCATCCCGGCCAGCGCCACTGTAGCGTCTCCCGCACCGGAAGCCCCGCCCAACGCAGGTAAATAAACGCAGGCAGCAGAATAAACAACGCCTGGTTTAGAATCATACGCACATAGTTCGGCAGCCAAAAAAACAGCACGTTGCTCGCTTGAAGTCCGAGTACAATCAAGAGCAACAAATTAACATGGGATATAGAAGGTCTTTTCACCATCAAAGGCACTCCTGTGCGTAGCAATTACTCAGCGGCTTCTTGAATCCAGGCATGAGCCTCTTCAAGATTCACAAACCACCGCACGGCCATCTCATCCTTCGAGCGTGCAGCATAATCAGTTTGCCCCATGCGCGTAAACTGATCCTTGGGCACGATAAACGCCAGCTTCCGTATCCCCACCTCAAGCAATTGTGGATTCCCTACCTCTGCCAACCACCGCACATCTTCTGTAGCGACTTCTTTTTGCTCTCGCGTATCGCTGATGATTGCGTGTACTTCTTCTGTCTGCGCAAAGGCAATGGTTTTTTCGATAGACGCTCTAAAGTTTAATGATCCGGCATACCCCTGCCAAATCTGAAGCACACAGTACGATTCAGGCATGTATTTGATAACACAATGGGACTTAAAATCAACAAGCATCTTAATTGTACCTCACACTACGCTCACAAAAAAACTGGGAATCTACCCGAAAACTCATGCAAGCCTTGGCTTCGGCAGGTTCAAGCACCGCCAAGTCTCGACAGTCTCGATCAGCAACAAAATTTCCGAAAATGTTCAGCCAACACTACACGGCTGCTCCCTATAAACATACCCACCAAATTATAATGAAGTTTGAAAAATAACGCAAATGAGATTCACGAAAGTTAAGAATCTCTCATCACAAACACCGCATACGCTGCGGGAATTTTGATGCCAAAGCACTGGCACAACAATTTGACATCGTGATAGTCGTTCTCGTCGAGCGGGTAGCCGGTGTGGAATTCTACCATCCATTCCGGGGTGATACAGCGCACCGGCTGGCCTGCGATGACGCCCTTGCCGCGCAAAGAGGCGGACGGATACGGAACGCCAAAGGTAAGGTTGCCCTCTGCATCGAACGTGTATGAATGGAAGTCCACCAAATGGCCCTGATCGTCACCGAGCACGAAATTGCAGTCCCGCGTATCGTCACGCGGCACATCCTGGTAACCGCGCGCTTCGAGCAGAGCGCGCAGTTGCGGCACGTCCTTATGCTGCATGGCGATGTCCAGATCCGCGTGCGGGCGCGTCTGCTCACCGAGCAGCGCATCCACGCCCCACCCGCCATCAAGGATGATCTCGATGTCGTGTTCGACACAGAGCTGGAGCAGCTCAAGTACGTCTTGTGCGGTCATTTCAGGGTGTGGCATGTTTCATCCATAGCGCGAAGCGTCTCGAACGGCCCGCGCAGCTGATCCTCCGGCGCACCGGAGAGCAGCTGTGAAAACTTCGCAGTTACGCTTTGGGCAAAGCGTTGGAAGACGGGGAGGATGGGTGGGGTCATTTACATATTCTCCTCAAACCAATCTTCAAGCGCCTTATCCAACGCTGCCAAAGCGGTATCTAGCGAATCCGTGTTCACGTTACTTTCCCACACCAACCCGCCGAGATCAAGGGCGCGCACCAGCGAGACACTGTATTCGTCAGAGCCGACTTCAATCCAGCCTTGTTCATCAATCCACCGGGCGATGGTGGGGTAAAGCTGCGAAAATGTCGTCATGTGTAACCTCCACATTGTAACGCGAAACGTCGGCTTCGCATCTCTTGCGAACTGACAGTTCGCACTACATTTTCGTCATCGTTGATGTGCCAATAGCACATGGAGACCTCTTTCGATGAGGTCATGCGGATTGATCATGCACTCAAATTATAGCCTCAATCAGCGGACAGGCAAAATCTCGCTCCCCCTCCAAAAAAAAGCGTGAAACGCGATTGCTCACGTTTCACGCCTCACGGTTCACGTCCCTCTCACACCACAAAATACCGCGCGTGGGGCGCGTGGACGATCAACGCGGCGGTGCTATGCTCCGGCACGAGCTGCCCGGCGAGGGTGAGGGCCATGCCCAGAGCCGTTTCTGCGGGCAGCAGGGCGAAGACCGTCCGGTGCTGGGTGACATCCGGGCAGGCCGGGTAGCCCCACGAGTAGCGCTTGCCTTGCGTTGCGCCCAGCCCCAGCTCGCGGCGGATGCGGGCGTGCAGCCATTCCGCCGTCGCTTCCGCCATCGCCGCCGCCAGCCCGTGGACGTAGTACGCCTCGCTGTACGCGCCCGCCGTCTCCAGCGCACCGTACCGCTCGGTAGGGCCGCGCCCCACCGTCACCACCTGCAAGGCCGCCACATCCACGCGCCCGCTCGCTACCGGCGCGAAGTAGTCCGCCAGACACAGGCACTCGCCGCCGCGCTGCCGGGGGAACACGAACCGCCCCAGCTCGCCCCACGCTTCCGGCTCGCGCGGATCGTAAATCACCAGCGCGTCGCCGTCGGACTGCGCGGGGAAGTAGCCGTACACGGCCTGCGGGCGCAGATACGCCCCGGCCTCCGCCCACATCGCCGCCAGCCGCGCATCGAAATCAGCCTGCACCGCCGCCCACTGCTCGCCGGTAGCCCCGCGCGCGCCCCAGCCCACCCGGTACAGGCTCTTGCGATCCAGCAGTGGATGCAGTTCCTCCAGGGGGATGCTCCGCAGGGCACGATAGCCCCAGAAGGGCGGCGTGGGCGCGGCGGCGTGATGCTGGCCCGCCGGGGCGCTGCACTCGGCGCAACTGCTGCACGTCGCCTGCGGCGCGGCGTGCTCATGGTCGTGCTCATGCGCGGGGGGTGCCGGCTTGAACAGCACGATTTGCTCCAACACCTGCAACGCCTCGAAGGCGTCCTTACAATAGTAGACCCCGCCGTGATACAGGCCGCCCGGCTCGGTGACGGCGATGCGCTGCGCGAACGCCGGGTTGATGGCCGCGCCGCCCACCAGCAGCGGAATCGCCAGCCCGCGCCGCTGCAACGCCTCCACCATCCGCGCCATCTGTTGGCTGGTCGCCACCAGCAGCGCGGAAAGCCCAATCGCATCCGCGTTGACCTCCACCGCTTTCTCGATGATGGTCTCCACCGGCACTTGCTTGCCCAAATCATGCACCGTGTAGCCGTTGTTCGCCAGAATCGTCTTCACCAGGTTCTTGCCGATGTCATGCACATCGCCGTAGACCGTCGCCAGCACCACCACGCCCTTGCTCGCGCTTGCGTCGCGCTCCAGGTACTGCTCCAAATGCGTCACCGCCGCCCGCATCACTTCTGCCGATTGCAACACGAACGGCAAAATCAATTCGCCAGTCCCAAAAAGCTCGCCCACCGCCTTCATCGCGGGGAGCAGCACCTCGTTGAGCACGGCCAGCGGCGCGCGCTCGGTCAGACACGCATCCACCAGGGCCTCTACCCCCTCGCGGCGGCGGCGCAGGACGGCCTGATACAGGCGCTCGGCGGGCGCGGCGGTCGGCAAGGGGTCGGCATCCACTGAAGCCGCGTGCCCCTCGAAGTGCGTCACGAACCGCGCCAGCGCGTCTGCCCGCCGGTTGAAGATGAGATCATCAGCCAGCTCGCGCTCCTCGGCGGAAATGTCGGCGTAGGGGGTGATTTGGGCGGGGTTGACGATGGCCGCATCGAGGCCCGCCTCCACCGCGCGATAGAGGAAGACGCTGTTGAGGACACGGCGGGCGGGGGGGCGCAAGCCGTAAGAGACGTTGCTCACGCCGAGGTTGGTGAGCGCGCCGGGCAGCTCCGCCTGGATGCGGCGCAGCGCGTCGAGCGTGGCGATGGCGGCGGTGGCGCTCTCGGCATCACCGGTGGCCAGCGTGAACGTGAGCGGATCGAAGATGAGCGCGTGCGGCGGGAGGCCGATGTCATCCACCGCCAGGGCGTACAGCCGCCGGGCGATCTCCAGCTTGCGCTCGACGGTCTTCGCCATGCCCTGCTCGTCAATCGTGAGCGCAATCAGCGCCGCGCCAAACTCCCGCGCCAGTTCCAGAATCGCACGGGCGCGCGCCTCGCCGCCCTCCAGGTTCACGGAGTTGATGACCGCCCGCCCCGGATACACCTCCAGCGCGGCGCGCATCACTGCCGGGTCGGTCGTATCGAACGCCAACGGCGCGGGCGAGTGGAGCGCGAGCTGCTTGACCACGTCCTGCATCGTCGCGACCTCGTCATCGCGCTCGGTGAGCGCCACGCACACATCGAGCAGGTGCGCGCCGTAGCTCACCTGCATCTCCGCGAGCTCCACCAGCGCAGCGTAGCGGCGTTCCAGCACCAGCTCGCGGGCCTGCTTGCTACCCTGAGTGTTGATGCGCTCGCCGATGATGAGCGGGCGCGGCTCCTGATGCAGCGGCACAGCCTGGATGTTGCTCGCCAGATACGGCAGCGCGGCAGGCGCGAAATCGCCGCGCAGGGCCGTCGCGGGGAGCGCAGCCCGCAGAGCCGCGATGTGCTGCGGGCCAGTGCCGCAGCACCCACCCACCACGCGGACGCCCCACCCCGCAAACTCGGCCAGCGCCGCGGCGAAGGTTTCAGGCTGCATCCGGTAGACTGCGCGCCCGGCCACGTTCTCCGGCATCCCGGCATTGGGCATCACGGAGATGGGGCGGTTGCTCAGGGCGAGCAGACGACGCACGGCAGCGCGCATCTCTTCCGGGCCGGTGGAGCAATTCAGGCCGATGATGTCCACCGGCAGCGCGGCCATCGCGACCAGCGCGGTTTCGGCGTCGGGGCCGGTGAGCGTGTGGCCACTCGCGTCGAGCGTGATCTGCGCCTGGATGGGGACGCGGACGCCCAGGCGCGTGAACGCCTGCCATACGCCCTGCACGGCGGCCTTGAGCTCCAGCAAGTCCTGCTGGGTTTCCAGGAGCAGCACATCCACGCCGCCTTCGAGCAACGCCTGCGCCTGCTCCGCGTAGACCTCGGCCAGCTCCGCGAAGGTGAAGCGGGAGAGCTCCGGGTCATCGAGCGAGGGCAGCTGCCCGGTCGGCCCCATCGAGCCGACGACGAAGCGCGGGCGGCCCGTCGCTGCCGTGTAGCGGTCGGCCACAGCGCGGGCTAGGCTCGCCGCGCGGCGGTTGAGCTCCGGCGTCAGATCGCCCACGCCGAACTCGGCCAGCGTGAGACGGTTGCCCCGGAAGCTGTTGGTCTCGATGGCGTCCGCCCCGGCCTCCAGGTAGGCGACATGCGCGGCTTCCACCGCGTCGGGGCGATGCAGGAGCAGCATCTCGTTCAAGCCCTGCGTGCGCTCGCCGCCATAATCCGCCGCGCCCAGGTCAAACAGGGCCAGCTGCGTGCCGGTCGCGCCATCGCACAGCACGACATGGTCTTCCACCGCGTCGAGGTAGCGGCGGTTGGTGTAGGGGATCAGAGTGTAGTCGGGCATAGTGTTACCTCAGTGTACAGGCTTTTTACTGCGTAATGCGTACTGCGTAATCCGGAAAATTACGCAGTACGCATTACGAATTACGTCTCACATCTCCCCCATCGCCTCTAGCGAGAGGGCGCCGAGGGAGACCCACTCCAGCGGCTCGGCGATGGGACGCGGATAGAGGCGCAATGCCTCCACGATTGGCGGGACAGCCGACGGCCACCCGACGGCCATGATGTGCAGCCCGCGCACGCCTTCGATTTCGCGCACTTGCTGGGCGATTTCCACACACAGCTCGATGCCAGCCTGGGCTTGCGCCTCTTTGGAGAGGCCCTGCATCCGTTGCACCACCCAGTCGGGCACGTCCATGCCCGCCACCTGCTCGCGCATGAACTCGGCAGCGCGCAGTGAGCGCACCGGCCCTACCCCCGCGAGGATGGCGACCTGCTCGTGCAAGCCCAAATCCACCACGCGGGCCATGAACTCGCGGAAGCGCGGCACGTTGAAGATAAGCTGCGTTTGGAGGAACTGTGCACCTGCCGCCACCTTTTTCGCTACGCGAAGCGGACGGAAGTCGTAGGGCGGCGCGAAGGGGTTTTCCACCGCGCCGACGAAGAAATCTGGCGCGCGCTTGGGAATGGGTTGGCCGTTCTCGAAGACGCCCTCGCGCATCATGCGCAGCATCCGCACCAGGTTGACCGAGTCCAGATCGTAGACCGGCTTGACGTGGGGATGATCGCCACCGCTGACGTGATCGCCGCTGAGCGCCAGCACGTTGACGATGCCGTGCCCCACCGCGCCGATAAGGTCGGCTTGCAGCGCGAGGCGATTACGGTCGCGGCAGGTCATCTGCAAGACCGGCTCCATCCCCGCCTGCTTGAGCATGATGCAGACCGGCAGGCTCGCCATGTGAACCGTCGCCGCCTGATTGTCGGTGACGTTATAGGCATCGGCGTAGCCGCGCAACACCGCAATCTGCCGGTAGATGGGGTCGGTAAGCGGTCCAACCGGCGGCCCTACCTCGACGGTGACGGCGAAGCGCCCAGCGCGCAATACTCGCGCCAGGTTGCTATCGGGTTGTGTGATGGTGTTCATATAATTCTCTAAATTGACCACAGACGACAGACCACTGACCACGTTTCATGTAAAAGTCGTCCGTCGTCTGTCGTCCGTGGTCTAGGGTTCCCCAATTTCCGCATAGCGCACGGCGCTCTCATTGCCAGTCGTGATGCGATCTGCGCCGGTGGCGTAAGTGACCCAGGAGGCCATGCCGCGCAGACGCCAATCCACCGGCGGGTTGAGGCGCGCTTTTTCTGCCGTGTAGGGCGTGCGTTCCAGCCCGGCGAGGGCGCGCACCCAGACGCAATCGCGCTCCGGGTAGACCTCGCAATGTCCATTGGCGCGCACGCCGCCGCACGGACCGTTGCGGAGCTGCTTGGGACAATTCATCGGGCAAACCATGCCGGTATAGTGCAACACACACTGACCACACTCCTGGCAATCGAAGAGCGGGCGCTTGAGCGCAAGTTCGAACGGGTGCAGCCAGCGCGACGCGCGCTCCGCCCCCACCCGCTCGAACAGTCCGCCGGTATGGCGCAAGAGCCAGGAGGTAAGCTCCCAGGAGAAAACCAGGAAGTGCGATTTTAGATTTTGGATTTTTGATTTTGGATTGCTCATCCTCACCGATCCTTCACGCTGCTGCCTCATATCCACAGTCCACTTGCCCCGACGGATTGCAATAGCGTTTCAAGAGTGCGTCTACATTGGGTTTGTCATGCAATGGAATGGCAATACTCATTTCTTTCCAGTCTCGCCAGGGCCAGCGGCGCGTTACAGTCAATGTAAGCGTAGTGGGACAATCTTCTTCCCAATGATAAGCCTCAATTTGTTTCCAGGTAATCAATGTTGCCCCTAGGATACCATACTCTCTTATTTGAAGTTGCACCAAACCGGAGAACAAACAGAATACACTGAGAGCTAACCACAAGATGAGCGAAGAGAATAGCAAAACACCTCGTTCGCGACTCACATAATAAAGTATTAATCCACACACAAAGAAAAAAGCTGTCACAAGGCCGAGCACTACCATGGAACGTTGCGCCCCAGTATACCCAATAGTCAGCAAATGATTACCAGACCGGGTTCGATGTCTGAAGTAAACGATTGGAGGGAACAAAAGTATTGCTGAGAATCCCCATAAAAATGCCATCCGAACACCATCTTGCCATATTTTTGGCAAGATGGACAGAGCGAGCGGCATCAATACGAATGGCAATACGATTGGCAAACTTATCAACAATAATTTAACCGTTCGCAATGCAGCTGTAGGCCCCACCGAACGTTGCAAAATCACATAAGTCAGCAACAAGCAAAAAATACTACAAATAAACATCACAAAAACAGCAATTATCGAAAATAAGATGGGCGACATTTTCAAAACCTCCCCTGATAAGAGCGAAAACCCCACTCTTCATGCTTCACGTTTCACGCATCACATCTTCCAGAAACGCCAACGCCTGATACAGCACCTCATCGGGCGTGAGGGCGCTGGTATCAATGTAGAAATCGCAGTGCTGGCGGGCGTGGGCCAGGCGTACCTCACGCTCTTCGATCCACCACGAGGAGGGTTTCGCCAGCCGCTCGCGCTGCGCGCCCACGTCGAGGCTCACGTCCACATAGAGCAGCAAATCCGGGTTAGTGATTTGCAGCCACATATCCGGCACGCCGGAGTGCTCCTGGCGGATTTCTTTGACCTGATACCCACGCTCGCGCAAGCCGCGCGCGAGCACGGATTTCCCCGCCGAGCAAGGGCCGACAATGCCAATCAGCGGCGACTCCATGGCGCTTGTTCACACCTCGGAGAGCGGCATCTCGATCCGCATATAGCGCGGGCCGTCGCCGGCACCCGGTGCGATGTGCAGCACGGCAATGCTGGTATCATCCGTGGGCCGGTTGTCATCGGCGGCCAGGCCGCGCGCCAGCAGGCCATCGGCGAGGGCTTGCGCCGTAGGCTGCGCTGCCCACAGCTCAGCAATGGCGGCGGCAACATCGAGCTGCGCCCCTTTGCGGCTGCCCGCGTGCGCCAGACCATCCGTAAACGCGCAGACGACCAGCCCCGGCGCGAGTGGGATATTTTCGACGCTGGGGCGCATCTGCCGCCGGAAGCCGAGCGTGAGCGCGGTATCGGGCAGCGCGCGCCACGTTCCCTCCGGCTCGCGCACATAGACGGGCGGCCCGCCACAGCGGGTGATGACCAGCGAGTGGCTGTGCATATCCACCGAAAGCACCACCAGCGTCGCTGAGACCTTGCCGCCGCGCAGCGTGTGGAGCATATCGTTGGCGGCGCGGGCGGCCGGGCCATCGCGCACCCCTTCGCCCAGTTCCGAGACCACCTTGCGCACTACCGCCAGGCTCACGGACTTTGCACCTAGCCCGGAGCTCTGCCCATCGGCCAGCACCACCGATAGCCCGCCGTGCGGCCGCTCGATGACTTCGAGCGTGTCGCCGCTTTCTAGCACGGCCCACTTGTTGATTTTAGCGACGGCTACTGAGATGTGCATAATAACTCACTACCAAGAACTAACGCAAAAGGCATACCCTAAACCTGCCGCAAGGGGCATCGCACTAGAAACCGCCTGACCCTGCCATGGAGAAAGGCAAGGCTCAGGCGGCGTTGTTGCGCAAGAGCTGTATCAATTTCTACTGCTGCTCGCAACAGCGGCCTTGATCTCTTCAACTTGCGGCGCGCCAGCACGGGCGTAGACAATCTGACCAACACGATCTACTACAAAAAACGTGGGGACGCCACGCACGCCCCAGCGTTGCGCGATCTCACGGCCTACGGATTGGGTCACGTTGAGGCGGAGTACACCTGCCTGACCGACCAAATCTGCTTCGAGTTGATCCACCTGAGGCTTGGTAAACAAACATATACTACACGAGTTAGAATAGAAATTCACCACGGTGGGTTGCCCCGCCTGCAAACGCGCTTCTAGCGCCTCCATAGAGGCGAACGTATCACCGGGTGTACGCAGAAAAACGAACGCCGCCCCCAGACCCAGCACCACAATAATGATGAGCCAATTCTCACGCCAGAAAGATTTGAGTGTTGCCATGTGTAAAGAGTCTCCAACAGTAATAAATATAGCGTGATGCGTGAAAATCTCTTCACGCATCACGCATCACGCCACTACTTACCCGGCAGGTAGGGGGCGGGCTGATCTTCCACAATGCGGAAGCTAAACGTAATCGGAGCCGTTGCCTTAAGCATCGCCGCGACCGAGCAATAGGTCTCCTGTGACAGTTCAATTGCACGCTCCAGAGCAGCAGCGGATATGCCCTGCCCGTAAGCCACATACTCCAGATGGATTTTAGTATAGACCTGCGGGTGTTCTTCGGCCTTTTCCGCCTCGACATGCACTTCCAGGCCGGTGAGCGGCTCGCGCTTTTTACCCATGATAGAGACCACATCCATCGCCGTGCAGCCGGCCGCACCCATCAGAAGCAGTTCCATCGGGCTAGGGCCACCCTGCGCTCCCGTCGAGTGCGGGACATCTAAAACAATCGTCGGGCTATGATTGGCCTGCGCAATCAAGCGCATTCCCGGCCCAACCCAAGTAACAGTTGCAGTCGCCATATAGTTCTCCTTGTGAAAATCTAAAATCAGAAAATCTGCAAATCTCAGAGCGGAATAACACAGATAAACTTGAGCGTGGCCTGCCCGGTGTTGTGATACCCGTGGACGGCGTCCGGCGGGACAAACAATGCCACACCGGGCCGCATATCGCCCAGCGGGCCATCCGGCCCTAGTAACGCCCCCTCGCCCTCAAGGACAAAAATCTCATGCTCGTAGGGATGGTGATGCGGATCGAAACGCACGCCGGGCTGAATCTCGATGACGCGCATAGCGAAGTTGGGCGCGCCGTCCTTCTCGGTCAACATCCAGCGGATGCCGATGCCGTCCATCACTGGTTCGAGCGGCACATTGTTGAGGTGCTTCAATAACATGTGGACCTCCTCAAAAAAAATGGCGAATAGCGAATCTCAGAACTTAACCCGTCGCGGATCTAGCGCTCCGCTCCGAGCAGCTGGCTCTGAAGGAGTCACCAATACCCAAAATTTCATTAGCCTGCTTCCACCGCTTCGGCAGCCGCTTCTTCGGGGGTGGGCACAGGGGCCGGGCAGGAGACTGGCTTGCCCAGCAGCGTATAGAAGCCGCAATAACCTACTGCGCCGGTCAAGAAAGCAACGGCGCCTACCACCCCCAGCAGCGTCCCTAGCACGCCCTGAAGAAACAGTAAGCCGAACAACATAACGTAAAGCCCCACAATCACGCGCAAAATACGCTCAAAGGTACTGATGTTCTTTGGAATGCTCATACAACTTCCCCTCCCATAGATTCATGCAAAATTCACAACGCCAGCAAATACTCGCGCACGGCGACCGCGGACTTGGCTCCATCACCCACCGCTACTGCGATTTGCGCCAGGTTATCGGCGCGCACATCGCCAGCGGCAAAAATCCCCGGCACCGAAGTGCGCGTGTGCGCGTCGGTCACAATGTACCCGAAGCGGTTCAACTCCACCACACCCTCCAGGAACTTGGTGTACGGCGCATACCCAACGTAGATGAAAACCCCATCGGTAGGCAAGGTGACTTCCGCGCCAGTCTCGCGGTTCTTCACCACCACCCGCTGCACGGTCTTCTCACCTTCGATAGCGGTCAGGCTGTGGTTAAAGAATAATTCCACTTTCTCATGCCCAAAGACCCGGTCTTGTAGGATTTTCTCTGCCTTCGAGGTAGGCAAGAATTCGACGATTTTGACGCTGTTGACGTAAGTGACCATAATCGCGCCTTCTTGCAAGCCGGAATTGCCCGCGCCAACGATGACCACATCCTTGCCCCGGAAAAGCGGGCCATCGCAAGTAGCGCAGTAAGAGACCCCGCGCCCATAAAATTCTTTCTCGCCAGGGACGCCCAGCTTCTTGGACTCACTCCCCGTGGCGACAATCACCGCCTTGGCCTGGTACACTTGCCCCGCGGCAGTATGCACTTCCACGCGGCCCGGTTGCACCGGCACAACCCGCTCCACCTCATCAAATTCGACAAGTTCCGCGCCAAAACGTTCAGCCTGCTGGCGGAAGAGTTCCATCATCTCAGCACCGGAAACGCCATCGGGAAAGCCGGGGTAGTTCTCGACCAGCTCGGTACTGGCCGCCAATCCGCCGGCACCCGCCTTTTCTAAGAGCAACGTCTTCATGCCATCACGCGCAGTGTAAATGGCCGCGGTCAACCCGGCTGGCCCGGCACCGATGATAAGTACATCATACAGCGTAGCTGTTGCGACTGTTTTCTTAGTCTCTTTGCTCAATGAAAACTCAAACATACTGAACCTCCCTTGAAAATGGCGAATGGCGAATGGCAAACACTTACCCAATCGCGGATCTGGCGATCTGCTCTGAACATTCTGACGCTAAGAGATAGTTCCCGCCTCCCGTCTATCATAGCCCGCTCTGTAAAGTTTGCAAGAACAAGCCCGGCGGATAAGGCCGGGCTTGGAGTGACAAACATTTATACGCGGAAAGGTATTCAGCCCACCGGCTACAACACCGACTTGATAGCATCCACAATTTTCTCAGCAGGCACACTACCTTCGACCCGCACCTGCTCGTTGATGACGCTGAGCGGAACGCCCATCACATCAAACTGCTGCGCCAGCTCTGGGAACTCGCTGGCTTCGACCACCTCGGCGCGCACGTAAGAGCTCGCCACGGCCATATCATAGGCCATCGCTGCCATGGGGGGGCAATAAGGGCAACCGGGCGTAACAAAGACGCGCATCAGCACCGGCTTTTGCAGTTCCGCCAGGAAGCTCGCGGTAGCCTCATCAAGATGTGCGTGACCGTGGCCCACCGCCTGAATGCCGTGAATCAGCGTGGTAAACTCATGCTGCGCTGGGATGCCAAAAAAGCGCAAGCCGTAGTCCTCTTTGCCAATAAAAGCAATCGCCGGAGTTTTATCAATCGCAAACTCGGCCGCTATCGCAGCATTCTTAGTAACATCGTACACTTCTACAGCTACCTGCTCTGAGGTCGCAGCCACTTCTTGAGTCAGTTCCACGATTACATCGCAATACTGGCAATCCTCTGGTGTGGTGAATACCAACAAGCGCACGGGATGATCCAAACCAGCCAGTAACTCAGTTACCTGGTCACGAATTTCATCATTAAGCAAAGTCATAGAGAACCTCCTTCAAGCATCTCAATTTGAGCCGGTGGCGCAAACAGCAACCACGTAACTACTGATCGAACTGTTTTGATTGTAACATATCTCAGAAAAGTGTCAAACAAAATATAAAAATATCGCTTTACATAATGAATAATCTACAAAAAACAGTAAAAACGCTTGACTTTCTTCCTGATAAGGGTATGCTCTTGATAGAGTCTGCGTACTACCCGGCCCTATCCAACACTCCGGCGTGAAAGAGGCGTATAGCGTGAATGTGACAACAAACCATCCTTACATTGCTATCGAAGGCGTCATCGGTGTAGGTAAAACTACACTGGGGCGGTTACTCCAACCCCACTTCAACGCGCAGCACGTTCGAGAAGCCTTTGATGAGAATCCTTTTCTTTCCGATTTCTACGGCGACCGAGCACGGTACGCCTTTCAGACACAAATTTTCTTCCTGCTCAGCCGTTACCGTCAACAACAGAGCATTCCCGCACAGTTGGGCCAGACTACGGTCATCTCGGACTATTTCTTTGCCAAAGATCGCCTCTTCGCGCGGCTCAACCTGGCCGGTGACGAGCTAACCATGTACGAACGGCTCTATGAGGCGTTGGCCGAAAAGACCCGCCACCCCAATTTAGTCGTCTATCTACGAGCCAGCACAGATATGCTCATGGCGCGCATTGCCATGCGTGACCGTCCCTATGAGCGCCAAATGGATCGTGCCTACATCGAGGCACTGCGCCAGGGCTACGAGGAGTTGTTCAGCAACTATACCGCCACCCCACTCCTGGTGATCGAGAGCGATGCGCTGGATTTTGTGCGCACGCCGCAGGATTTGGAGCTGATCGAGAATCGCATCCATGCGGCGCTGGCCGGGGTGCGCCAACCGACGCTGATGGAGCTGGAAACGCCCAGCACACCGCATCTGGCCTGGCAATTACCAACGGCGCCCCCGCTGGAGCCCCGCTCCGCAGCCAACTGGCACGCGCTGGGCGATTTCATTGCCTTGGTAGAGACCGTGGGTGCTATCGGCGCAGCCCTCTCCCAGCAACCGCCTATCAGGCCAGAAGGTGCGCCCGAAAAGCTCCTGGCGGCTCTGGAGCAAGCGCAAACCGTCCTGCAAACCCTGGCCCGCCGCGCCGGACATCCCTATTCATAAAATAACTCGCCCTCCTCGTGATTTACCATCATAACAAGGAAACCTATGATTTACGAACGCATCTTTTCTAAAGCCTGGGACTTCACATGGAAGTACAAATCCTTATGGGTACTCGGATTTCTTGCCAGTCTATTCTGGGGAAACAACAACATTAATAGTAACTTCGTTCAAGGTAGCGCCTGGCTCTTCCAAAATATCGGGGGCATGATAAACCCCGATGCCTTGATTACTACCTTGACCATCATTATCTCTATCGGGCTTTGGCTGATAGGTACAGTGGCCCGCATCAGCCTCATCCGAGAAGTAGCCGCACTTGATGTGAAACGCCCCCGCCCCATCGCCCCACTGAAAGATGTATTCCAGGCCGCCTTCAAATCTCTCCGCTCGGTTCTGCTGATGCAATTGTTGCTTTGGTGGCCCATCATAATACTGAATCTCATCATGGTAATTGCCAGTCGCTCCCTCACCCAAAGCCTGGATGCCAACATTGTAGGGGGGACAATACCCATGGGCGCAACCAGTGCATTCACCGGTATTTGGTTATTAGGCATGAGCACCGCGATATTGGCCGTCCCATTGATTTATATGGATGCCTTTGCCTATCGCGCCATCGTATTAGAGCAACGCGGCGTCAAAGCCAGTCTCCAAAAAGCAGCGCACATCCTGCGCACCCACACCAAATCCATTCTGACATTCTCTGCAATTTGTTTGCTCATTGGCCTGATTTTCAGTTTTGTGATCGGGATTATACTCATGCCGCTCATCCCGCTGGTAATGTTTGCCATGGAACCGCTGCTCCAGGTTATGCAACAATGCACAGCCAATGTCAATATTAATGCTGTCATGAGCTGTATGCAACGTCTGAGCACAAGTCCGCTGTTTATCGTGGTAGGTTTAATAATGAGCAGTCTTAATGCTGCCTTATCGGCAGTATGGGTAGTATTTCAATCCGCCATATTTACACTGGCCTATAAAAAACTGACAGAAATTAGCAAACCCAGATAACCAAAACCCTCCACAACCTACTTGAAATGCAAGCATCAGGAGACTGCACACAATCTATGGAAGCATGTGCTATCTATCAAGCTGCCCTGCACGCCATTGAAGCGTTGCTCGCTACCCCGCTGAGCAGCGCTGGCTGGAATATACAGGCCGAAACGCTCACGCTAGAGCCTTGCACCGGCGACCTTTTCGCGGATGCGGCACTACAAGAGAACCTCACCCGCGCGTTGCCCACACACTTCGCCATCACCGCCCCCACGCTCCTGCCAGCGGCCCAGTTCGCACCGGAGCTGGACGCACAATTTCTACTCCTGCCAGCGACCATCGCCCCCACGTCGCTGACCCTTAAAGGGTTTATTATCAGCCTGCCCTCGGCAAACACCCTCACCACGCATCAACAGGCCGGGCTAGAGAGCATCCTCCAGCTCTCACACAGCGCGCTCAAAGGAATCCACAGCCTGGCACAATCCTATCGCCGCCAGGAGCGTCTGGAAGCAATCGCCACCGTAGGCCGCGACGCCACGGCTTACCTCAACCCAGAAGAACTGCTGGAGCACGTTACCCACCTCATCAGCAAACATCTGGGCTTCTATCATGTCGGGATTTTCTTGATGGATTCAGAACAACAATACGCCGTACTCAAGGCGACCAACAGCCCGGAAGGGCGTGCCCTGCTCGCGCTGCATCACAAGTTGAAGGTGGGCGAGCAAGGGATTGTTGGCTATGTCACCGGCTCCGGCGAACCGCGCATCACACTAGAAGTAGGTAGCGATAGGCAACACTTTGCCAACCCGCTGCTCCCTGCCACCCGCGCCGAAATCACCCTCCCCATGCGCCATCGCGGACAAGTCATCGGCGCTCTGGATGTGCAATCCACCCAGCCGGATACATTTACTCAGGATGATTTTACCGCCCTGCAAATCATGGCCGACCAGCTAACCCATGCCCTGGTCAATGCACGCCTCTACAAGGCCGCGCAACGACGGCTTCAGGACACCCACTTGTTGCGCGAGTTGATGTTGCGCGCTTCGGCGCTTACCCGACGCGATGTGCTAACGCTGGCGCAAGCCTTCCTCAAGGACGCTCTCCCCTATCCACAACAGGCCTTCCTATGTAAAAAAGGGGACCACCTCCAGCCTCTCGAAGGCTCAAAATGGCTGTCAGACAGCCTCCCCCTGACGGCGGCCCCCTGGAATACAGTGTGGGCTGGCGAGAGTTACTGGAATTCTCCGCCGCCCGATATGCCTGAGTTTACCCCTCCCGCATGCACCCTGGCAGCTGTTCCAATCCAGGAACGCGGGGAGACCCAGCTGCTCTTTGCGGTCGCCTCACCAGAAGAAGGCACTAATCGCCAGTATGAAGTACGCTTCCTGGAAGCGTTAGCCACAGAACTGGGGGTATTGCTACAAAATGCCCGGCTCTATGAAACCATCAGCGCGCGCGCCGAGATGCTCCAACGGCTGATGCAAACGGGTGCGCACATTGCCGCCAACCGCGAAGTCAACACCATTCTCGATTGGCTCATCCAGGCTATCAACGCCGAAATCCCTGGAAGATTGGAGATCGCCTTACTACGCGACGAAACGCGCCTGGAATGGATTACAGCCGCCCCGGACGCCTGCACCACGAGTGAGGCCAATGGGCTTGCCGCACAACTACGCGGATTGACACCCCACCTGATCCAGCCCGAGGCACGGGCCACCCTACTGGAAAAGTTACCCCAACTAGGCGACTATATTATGGCCCTACCACAACAGCCCCTCTTCTTCCAACCGTTGCAAACGCCGGAGCGCGTGGTGGGGCTACTTTTGCTCAACATCGAACGCTTACCGAAAGCCGATATGCAGGAACGGTTGGCCGCTGTCCAAATTCTGGCAAATCAAACCGCGCTGGCTCTCGCCAACGCACAATTGGTATCCCGCTTATGCACACAGGCGGAGGAGCTCACCCTGGCCTACGAAGAAGCGTACCAGCTCAACGAAATCCGCACGCAGATGGTGCAGAACGTCAGCCACGAGCTGCGCACCCCGCTGGGCATCATCCTGGGCTACAGCGAGATGTTACTCGAGGGCGCGCTCGGCGACCTGGCCCCCCCCCAACGCAACATCATCTACACTATTTACGCACGCGCACGCAGTCTCAATCGCCTGATTCACAACCTCACCACGCTTCAGGGCCATATCGAACTAGGGCCGCCCACGCAAGTAACGCTACAACACCTGGTACCACAGGTCATCGCAGAATTTGAGGAAATGGCTGAGCGCCAACACATCCTCTTCCACCTGGACATTCCCGACAACCTCCCCACGCTCTCTGGGGATAGCGAACTGTTGCACCTGGCGCTCAGCCACTTGATTGAAAACGCCATCAAATTCAGCCCCGATAAAGGTATCGTAATGATTCGGGCGTTGGATGATATGGATTGGGTCTGCCTTTCGGTTATTGATCAAGGAATTGGCATCGCATCGGAGCATCTCCAATTGATTTTCGAGCGGTTCTATCAAGTGGATGGTTCAACCCGGCGACGTTATGGCGGCATGGGACTAGGATTGTCGCTAGTAATGGAAATTGTACATGCGCATGGCGGATCAATCGAAGTCGCAAGTGTTCCGGGAGTAGGCAGCACATTCACCCTCCAACTACCGTTGCAGCAAAAACCAAAGCCCGATGAAACGCTTACGCCTTGCGCTCCGTACACTAAATCAGAGGATTAATCCATGAAGAAACGCTTTATCGCGATTGCTGGCAATATCGGGGCGGGGAAATCCACCCTCACCGCGTTGCTTAGCCAACGCCTAGGCTGGGAACCGTTCCTGGAGGGGGTCACAGACAACCCCTACCTGGCGGATTTCTACACCGATATGGAACGGTGGAGCTTTCACTCGCAGGTGTTCTTCCTGGCACGCCGGTTATTACACCACCGCCAACTGTTGGAGCGACCCAACTCCGTCATCCAGGATCGCACAGTGTACGAGGATGCAGAAATTTTCGCCCGCAATCTTTACCTGCAAGGGGCACTGCAAGAGCGCGATTATCACACCTATCACGATCTCTATATTGCTGTAACCACTATCCTGCCGCCACCTGATCTGGTCATCTACCTACAGGCATCCGTCAGCAAGCTCTGCGAACGCATCCAACAACGGGGCCGCCCCTACGAGCGCCAAATCACAGAGGATTACCTAACGCGCCTGAACGGGCTATACGAGGATTGGTTCGAGCATTTCGCGCTATGTCCCATCCTCACCGTGCCTGCCGACCGGCTCGATTTCGTCTCCAACGGCGATCACCTTTCTCTAATTATCGAGAAAGTGTTAGAACGCTTGCAGGGCAAAGAACTCGTATCGTTCGATTGACACCAAGCAGCTACAAGCAGCCTTCACAAAATACGGTTGACTGAGTTGAAGAGGAAAAAACATGCCAGACACGCCTAATCACGATGCACGTCCCACCAGGACGCCAAGCACACACAACTACACTACCCAATGGGTACGCGACAACCTGCCGGGGGCCGTGCTGGTGCTAAGTCTCTACTATGGCGGATTAGCCTTTAGCCACCAATTCTTGTTACCTGCCCCCATCGCCCCCGCCGTGGCCCTGCTAGCGACGGCCACCGCAGCGCTCCTGCTGGTGCTCTGGCTCGCTCTGCGAAGCTACTGGCACCCCCCCCTCCACCTGGTGTACCCCCTCACCGCTGGCATCGCCGGCCTGGCTTTGCTTAACAGCCTGATCCTCCTCCATCTCACTGGTGAGCCACAGCAAACCACCAACCTCATGTTGATCGTCATCGGCGCTGGTTTCTTGTTCCTTTCCACCCGCTGGTTTGTACTGGTGCTGATCGCCACCTGCATCGGCTGGGGGCTGATTCTGTGGCAGTTGGCCCCACCCCTGGCAGCGTGGCGACACTTCGGCTTCGCGCTATTTGCGACGATGATTATCACCAGCATCGTACATCGCGCGCGTATTCGCATGGTGAGCAATTTGGAAGACTTGCGGCAACAAGAACTCCAGCAAACGCACGCACTCGAAAAGGCCCTCACTCTGACACAAAAAGCCCAGTGGGTGCAGGAGAACCTGACCGCGACAGCCCACGCGCTCGCCAGTACTCTCGATCTGGAACAGGTGCTCAAGCTGATGCTAACACACCTGGCCCAGACTGTACCCTGCGATAACGTAACGGTCTATCTATTGGAAGGCGATCACCTCTATCCGCAGGCCTGGCACAGCACCCTCACCCAGTCTGTAGCCCCAGTAGCCCTCACGGTCAGTAGCCCCACGCTGCTGGGACATGTGTTCCGGGCGCGCGCGCCGCTCGCGCTCAACGATGTCACCCAACACCCTCACTGGCACCCCCAAGAGGCCGAACTGCCCTTGCGCAGTTGGATTGGAATGCCGCTCATAGCGGCTGAAAGATCCGTGGGCCTGTTGACCCTGGGCAGTTGCCAGCTCCAGGCATACCAAGAACAGGATCTCCAGTGGGTACACGCCTTCGCCGATTACGCTGCCGCCGCCGTCCATAACGCAGCCCTGGCAACGCGCACGCGCAACACGCTCGAACGCCTGGCGTTCCTCTACGCGGCGGCGCGCACGCTGGCAACCACGCTCAACACCCAGGACATTCTGGAAATGCTCATGGATCTGCCCCACAAACGCTTCCATCCGGATGCTGTCTCAGTCACGACGGTTGAGCCAGACGGCACGCTCGTGTTTCGCGCCGCCTCTGGTGTATCCGCCGATCAGATCATTGGGATGCGGTTGCCGCCGGAAACGGGGGTGCTGGGCTGGGTGGCTACCCACGGGGAGCAACTCTGGATCCCCAACGTGCAGGAAGATGGCCGTTTTTACACGGGCGTGGATAGTAAGACCGGCTTTGTCACGCGCGCTATCTATGCTGTCCCCATCCGCGCCGGGCAAGAAACCATCGCTATCCTAGAGCTAATCAATCCCTCCGATGAAGTCAACTTCGCAGATACCCAAGACCTGCTCACCGCCCTGGCAGCCCTGGCCGCGCCTGCCATCCGCAACACCCAGCTTTTCGAGCAGATTCGCCAGGCGGAAGAGCGCTACCAGCAGTTATTCGATCAAAACCTCGATCCCATCATTATCCTCAATCACAGCGGGAATATACTTGAGGCCAATCATGCCGCACAGCGCCTGCTCGATCTACCGGATGACTGCCAACGCTGCGATGGCCTGCGTATCCTCAACCTCACACCAGAGCGGTTCGCGATCCTCAAGCAAGAGTTGAAAACGCAACCAGTATTGAGCTGGGAAGATCAGTTCACCAATGGGCAACGCATGCAACGCACGTTCACAGTATACCTTTCGTGCCTGCAACACTACACCCCCGACCAGACCTACCTCTGGCTCGGCCACGACATCACCGACCGGGTGGCCCTGGAAACGACCCGCCAACAACTCGCCAACATGATCGTCCACGATCTGCGCAACCCGCTGAACAGTATCCTCAACGGGCTGGAATTGATCCACAACGCCTGGCGGGAGCATGACCTCACGCTGCCGATGGAACAGCTCCTCCAGATCAGCCTGCGCAATGCCCACCGCATGGAGCGACTCATCGGCACCATTCTGGATACCGCACACTTGAGCTCCGGCGAAAAGCGGCTGACCGTAGAAAGCGTGGATTTGCGCGAACTAACCGCTGAAGCTACCGAAAGCGCACAACCCGCCGCTACCCAACGCCGCCAAACGCTCACCTGCGCCCTCCCGACCAGTATCCCCCTCACCCTGGGCGATGAAGATGTGCTACGCCGGGTCATCGCCAACCTGCTCGATAATGCCATCAAGTTTACACCGCCCGGTGGTGCCATCCACATCACATTGGAGTATGATACCACCGAGTTCCACGTAAACGTGACCGATTCCGGCCCGGGCATTTCCCCAGAAGAACAAGCGCGCATCTTCGAACCGTTTGTGCGCGGCGATAGTGCGCTTACCAAGCGCATCACCGGTGCCGGGCTAGGGCTTGCTTTCTGCAAGCTTGCCGTCGAAGCCCACGGCGGACGCATCTGGGTGACGAGCACACCCGACGCTGGGGCGACATTCAGTATTGCGCTGCCCTATCGCCGCCCAGAGGCAATGGCATGACCCGCAAACTTTACTATGAAGATGGCACCCTGCACGACTTCACTGCCCGCGTTCTAGAAATACGCGCAAGCGAACCGGAGCCAGCAGTGCGGCTCGATCAAACCGCCTTCTATCCCACCGGCGGCGGGCAACCGCATGATATGGGCACGCTGAACGCAATACCAGTGGTAGATGTCTGGGAAGAAGCTGGGACAGTGTGGCACCGGCTCGCGCAGCCACTACCAGAAGGCGCAACCGTAAACGGCGTGCTCGATGGGGAACGCCGCCGCGATCACACCCAACAACACACCGGGCAACACTTGCTCTCCACAGCCTGCTTGCGACACCTCCAGGCAAAGACCGTCGGTTTCCACTTGGGGGCGGAGGTTGTCACCATTGATCTGGACGTGGCGGTGCTGGAATGGGAAACTGTCTACGCCATCGAGGACGAGGTCAACCGCATTATCTGGGAAAACCGCCCGGTAACGGCCCAATGGATCGAGGCGGATGCTCCAGACGTCCCCGCGCTCCGCAAGCCACCTCCCACCATCTCCGGGCCATTGCGCGTGATTACCGTGGCCGGTTACGATGCGAATGCTTGCAGCGGAACACACGTCACCCACACGGGCGAAATCGGCCTGCTCAAAGTGATCGGCATCGAGCGCTACAAAGGTGGGGGACGGGTGACGTTTTTGTGCGGCAGACGCGCACTACGGGATTATCAGCGCGGGCTGGCACTACTACACGCCGTGAGCAGCACACTCACGGTAGGCCAACCAGATCTGCCCGCCACCGTAGAACGGCTCCAGACAGAAGTCCAAGCCACACGGCGAGCGTTACGTCAGGCCGAAGCGCGGCTGCACACTTACGAAGCCCACCAGCTCTGGGAAAACGCACCCGTAGAGGCTGGCATCAAGCATGTGTGTGCCCACTGGCCCGCGCGCTCCTTCGAGGAAGCCCGCGCGCTGGCCGTGTACTTGCGCGAACAACCGCACACGCTCATCGCGCTGGCAACTGGCACCGGTGCGACCACCCGGCTACTCTGCGCGCGCAGCGATGACCTGCCCGGTGTAGATGCAGTGGCCCTACTGCGCACAATCATCACCCCGCTGGAAGGGCGCGGTGGCGGAGCACCCACGCTCGCGCAAGGTAGCCTTCCCCGCGCACCAGAAAGCTTGTCGGAGCTATTGCAAAACGTGCTACGTGAAGTGTGAAGCTGGTTACAGGATGTTATCAACGCTTTTTCGCTGACTTGTTGATTTTGAAGGAGAACACATACCATGCAAGAAATCGCCCCTGGCATTTTTATTGAACAACGCTACCCGCCCTATACATTGGGGCTGATCCAAACAGACTATGGAGCGCTGGCAGTGGATATTCCCCCACACCCCGAAGAGGCGCTTCGCTGGCAGGAAGAAGCCGAGCAGGTCGTTGGGCCGTTACGCTACGCCGTCCTCACCGATGCACAGCCCGAACGCCTATTCGCGGCTACCCATTGGCGAGTGCCGCTCATCGCAGGCGAAGGTTTCGCCCGTCGCCTCAAGACCTTCGACGAGCGCGGGTGGCAGGAGTTTATGTTAGCAATGGCCCAACGCTATCCCGGCCAAGACCCGCCACTACTGGGACGCAAACCGCGCCGCCCCACACTTGGCGTACATCAACGCTTTGCGCTCCATTACCGCCCCCTGCCACTGGAATTCTTCGGCGTTGAGGGCTGCGGCCCAGCGGCACTGTGGCTTTACCTGCCCGATGAGGGGCTTCTCTTTGCTGGTGACACAGTTGTGCTTGATGAACCGCCTCCATTAGAGCACACACCCGACTCACGGAACCTGCTTAACACGCTGGGGAACCTGGCCGGGCGCACGACCGTGCAACGGATTGTTCCCGGACGCGGCCCGGCAGTCGTCGGGCGGGGAGAGTTGGAACCGTTACGCGAATACCTGCGCGTGGCGCGACGCACAGCACGGACACTCGCACGCCACGCTAGCAGCGCCGACTTCCAGAACACCGCGCAAGACCTCCAGCAGGCATTCTTTGCCGAGCGCCCCCAGACAATCCAACGCGTCCGCCTGGGACTGGAACGCCTCGCGGCAGAAGTGATAGAAGCAACCGCAGCAGCCGAAGCAGCAAAAGCATCAGCGGCAGAGGCAGAAGCAGAAGCGACGGCGGAGACGGCCACAGAAGAGGGTACAGTTGAAGGGTAAGACTAAAAAGCCGTGACCGATATCCAAACTCGGCCACGGCCTTCTCAAACTATACTATCCGGAGTATTACATCTAACCCAAGTTACTGCCTGTTCTCCAGAATTTTTATAGGACACGGATTTTACAGATAACCCCCCAAAAATCCGTGTCCTAACCTCTGAATCAGTCCAGTGGCAACATGTATTTTGCTCAACTCTCGATGCACTTATTTACTTTGAAGATGCACTAGCTCACCACCACCAACCACACAGTACACCACAGCGCATTGGAGATGGCAATCGTCGCGTTATCGGTAGAGCGAGGTGAAATCAACTCCAGAATCGTGGAACTGAGTGAAATTATCAACGCCAGCCACAGGTAATTGACCGGCAATTGCGCGCCGGAAATGTGCAACGCGAGGCTGATCAACGAGAACGCAAAGACCGCCCCCGTTCCCAACCAGGATTTCCGGTTGATTTCCCCTAGCCCTTTGACCTTGATGGTATGCTTGCCCCACGTTCCACCGATGATTTCCCCGGCGGCATCGCCGATAACCTGCGGGTAGTAGATGAAATTGATCAGGGGTAGAATCAGCAGCTGTTCATTGCCGGCCAGGGGTAGCATCACCCAAATCCCCAACGCTGAGACCACGATGTACTGCACGCACAACCCCAACAACGCCACGACCAGATTAAGCCGCCCGTAGACTCCATCGCGGATGCGCGCCAATCCGCCATAGAACAGGCCACCCAATCCTAGCACGCGCTCAGAGCGATAGGCAATCAGCAAAAACCCCAGGTTGATGAACGATTGGATGATGATCGTAGGAACGATGAGAAAGAGGTCTTTGATTACCAGTTGTGTAATCATGATATAGAGCATCCCGCTCAGAACGTGATGCCCCTTGCGACAGAATGAATCCACCCGGCGGATGTGAACTTCAGGATACTTTGCCAGCAGCGCCTGGAGATCGAACTCCTTGCGCGTGAAGAAAATCTGTCGCCGCTCCGCATCACTCAGCCCTAGCCGCTTGAGCCAGAACCATTTGAGCAGCGCCATAGAACCCTGGCTGAAAACCTGCACCGTAGAGAGCAACAGCAGGTAAGGCGCCCATTGCAAGGGGATGAGGTTCATCTTTCGAATCTTTAAGAGCTATGGCGCAAGAGTATGCAACATGAGATTGGGGATGGTTACATGTTGATCATCATCGTGAAAAGTAAAAACTGATGCGCCTGGTTGCGCCGGTGGAAAGAGAAAAGTCCCATCCATCACAGTGAACTGCCCTTGATGTGCGGAACCACCTAGTTGTGCGGCACCGCCTGTCCCAATATGATCATACCGATGCCCTAAATTATCAATCAAATACATATTTCTGTTATATGTATCTGATTTTTTCCTGGCATCAGTTCCCGACAAGAAATTGACAGACCAGGTGACAGTAAACTCCATTTCACCAGATTCCCTGAGAATCACATATACCACGCACCAATTGATATTGGCATGTGTGTCTGGGCCACTGATTTCGTAAGTGGCGCAAGCATCCTGCTGCGGATATGTTCCTGGCACTGCGGCGGATGGAGGTACCGCTGTAGGTGTGTGTGTCGCCATAGGTGTTGCTGTCCATACAGGTGTTGGAACCGGTGTGTTGGTAGGTGTTGCCGGCGGCACAGTGTTGGTAGGCGAGGGTGCTGGAGTATGCGTTGGCGCTGGCGTTATCGTGGCTGTTGCTGTAGCTGTTGGCAGTGGAGTGGAAGTCGCCGTAACGGTTGGTTCAGCCGTCGCGGTCAGTGTCGGCTGTGGTGTGTGCGTTTCAGTTGTAAGGCCGGTTGTGTTTGGTGTAGTACATGCTGCCAATAAAAAGACAAGCAAAATCCACAATAACTTCCCAGATTTCGGTGCTGAATACATATTTTTAGATATCTCCTATTTCAACTTGAAGGATATAGTAACATAATCAAGATTATTGTCAAATACATTGCGACTCGGAAGTTTTTTAACAAAGTTTTACAACCTTACTCTAACCACAAAGAGCATTCTGAATAGAAGCCACCATAACTTGACTAGAAAATATACCCCCCCCCCTTTGGAAAATTCCCAAAACTACACTATACTGCAAGTATCCCGGCGCGCGTGAACCTTTGCGCTTGCACGCGCATGTAACCCTATAGAAAGGTAGCCCACTGTGGCGGCATCACTCGAACACGGATCGCAACCACTTCTCCAACCGCTTTTGCGGCCGCTTCTGCGACGCTGGCTGGCAGCATTGCTCACGCACTGCCTCGACCTGGCCTGTCGCCTGGCCTGCTTCGTCACCGGCGATGCTGAGGCGCACCGGCAGGGCATCCCCACCGCAGAGCTCATCCGCCGCTTCCAGCACGGGCAACCCCGCGCCTTCGAACTGCTCTACGACCGCTACAAGGACTACGTCTACCGGGTCGCTTTCTTCATCACCCGCAACGTCTGCGAGGCGGAAGACGCCGTGCAGGAGACCTTCATGGATGTACACAAGGCGTTGCCCAACTACGATGTGGCCGGCCCGGCGCGCTTCGAGACCTGGCTGTACCGGGTCGCCGTGAACCGCTGCAAGATGCGGCTGCGGCGCAAACCCGTCCCCTCGGCGGAATGGGACGAGATCGAAGAGCAGTTGGAGCGCCTCCCGCTGCCCTCGGAAGAAGAACCCGAAAGCGCCGCGCTGCGCAAGGAACGCGCCCTGGCGCTTTGGCAATCGGTAGATGCGCTGCCGCAGGAGCACCGGGATGTAATCATCCTGCGCTACCAGCAAGACCTTTCGTATGACGAAATCGCCCAGGTATTGGGTGTTTCACTGGGAACGGTGAAATCCCGACTCTTCAACGCCCATCGCAAACTTAAAGGGGCATTAACGTAATGCGTACTGCGTAATCCGGAATTTTACGCAGTACGCATTACGCAGTATTATCTTGTGCATAGATCACAATGACACCAGAAACCACCCATAGCACCACTGACCTGCTCGCCTATCTCGATGGCGAATTGAGCGAGCGCGACCAGGCGCGCGTTACCGCGCACCTGGCAACGTGTGCCGCCTGCGCCGCCGAGCTGGCCCAGCTGCGCGCGCTGCGCGGCGACCTGCGCGCCACGCTCGATGTCGCGCTCGCGCCGGTGCAGCTCTCCCGCGTCGCCGATGCCCGCATCCGTGAGGCGCTGCGCCACCGCAACGAGCGCCCCGCCTGGCTGCTCACCTTCTGGCGGCAGCGCGGCCTCACCGTGCAAGCCCTCATGGCCGTGCTGGTGTTGGCCTTCAGCCTCAACCTCTTCCCCACGCTCCAGGCCGGGCCGGCGCAGCCCAGCACTGCCACCGAAACCGTCGTCCTGAACCAGGAACGCCTGATCCCCGGCAGCGAGGCCGCCGTGCGCGTCATCGTCCGCTCCGCTGAGAACGCCCTGCCCTTGCTCGGCGCACAGATCACCGTGCTGCTCGCGCCGCGCGGCGGCGCAGCGCGCCCCGTCTACACCGGCGCGACCGGCGCGGGCGGCACTGCCGACATCGCCTTCACCGTCCCCGCCGACCTTACCGGCGCGGCCAACCTCATCATCGAAACGCGCACCCCGGCGGGCCAGGAGCGCATCGTGCGCCCCATCACCATCGCCCGCAGCTATCGCCTCTACCTCAGCAGCGACAAGCCCGCCTACCGCCCCGGCCAATCCCTCTACGTCCGCGCCCTCGCGCTCGACGCGCTGGATTACCTCCCGCCCACCGGCGCGCAAGTCACGTTCACCTTGCTAGGACCAGCGCGCCAGCAGCTCTGGCAGACCCAGGCTGCCGTGTCCGAGTTCGGCGCGGCCGATGCCGTTACCGACCTGCCCCTCACCGCGCCCACCGGGACGTACACCCTGCGCGTTACGCTCGGCGATACCATCTCCGAGCGCACCCTCACCGTCGGCCAATATCGCCTGCCCGCCTACCAGCTCACCCTCACCCCCGACCGCGCCTTCTACCAGCCCGGCGACCGCGTGACCGGCGTACTAGAAGCGGCCTACTTCTTCGGGAAGCCGGTGGCTGCCGCGCAAGTCGTACTACACGGCGTCGCCGCCGGCAACCAGGCCCTGGATTTGCGCGGCGTCACCGATGCGCAAGGCCGGTTCGCCTTCGCTTTCAATTTGCCCCTTACTTTTGGCGATCCGGAGCCGCGCACGCCGCAGCCCTTCACGTTGGAAGCGCGCGTCACCGATGTCGTCGGGCAGGTGGAGGGGGTGCGGCACACGCTGCCCGTCGCCGCGCAAGGCGTGCTGCTGCGCGCCCTGCCGGAGGGCGGCGTGCTCCGCCCCGGCGTCGAGAACACACTCTTCATCCTCGCCGCGCATCCCGACGGCAGCCCCGCCCCGGCAACGCTGCTCGTGACCCTTGACCGCACCGCGTACACTCTACGCACCGACGCCTACGGCCTCGCCATGCTGACCTTCACCCCCGCGCAGGCCACTACGCCCATCGCCATCACTGCCCAGGCTGATAGCGGCGCGACCGGCCAGACGCAGCTCACGCTCACCGGCGATACGGCCCAGCAGCAGCTCCTCCTCCGCGCCGAGCGCGCACTCTACCGCGCTGGCGAAACCCTGCGCGTAGAGGCGCTCACCGCCGGGCTGGATGCGTTGCCCGATCCCACGCTCTACCTTGACATCGCGCGCGCCGGACAGACCGTTGCCCTGCTCTCCGCGCCGCTCCAGGGTGGGCGGGCCGTGTTCGCGCTCGATCTCGAACCGGGGTGGGTGGGTGCGCTTGAGCTGCGCGCCTACGCCCTGCTTCCCGATGGCCGCCGGGTGACAGATACCCGCCTGATCGTCGTAGACCCACCCAGCGGCGTGGATGTCGCCATCACCGCCGACGCGCCCCAGTACCGCCCCGGCGCCACCGCCGCCCTCACCGTGCAAACCACGCTCGCCGCCACCGGCGTCCCCGTGCAGGCCGCGCTGGGGCTGGTCGCCGTGGATGAATCTGTCTACGCCCTGGATACCCTGCCGCCGGGCTTCGCGCGCGCGTACCTGCTGCTGGAAAAAGACCTGTTCACCCGCGCCGGTAGCGTTCCCGGCTTCGATGCCGCCGCGCTCCGCGCCAGCGAAGACCTCGCTGCGCGCGCGGCATGGGCCGAGCTGCCCGGCGCAGCAGTGCTGACCACGTCACGGATTACCTCGCCCGCGCCCCCTGCACCGCCGCTCTCCCCCGCGCAAGTGCTGGCGCTTACCCTCACGCTCGCGCTACTGGCGATGCTGCTTACCATTGGCATAATCCGGGGATTGCAACCGGCAGGTGTGTTGCCCCACGCACTGCGCCGCGTCAGCGTGGGCTTTGTGATACTCACTCTGGCCGGATGGCTGGTGTTTGGCCTGCTCGCCGGGGTGCTCTGGCTGTTGCAAGCCTGGCTGGGGGGGCTAACGCTCCTGAGCCTGCTGGGGACGCTGCTCGCGCTTCCCTGGCTGTGGCTCGTTATCGCAGGCTGGCGGCGCGGGGATGCACGCTTGCAAATCACTACCGGCCTCCTGGCGGCTTATCTGGTGTTGCTGATAGGGCTGGTGTGGGCGACGGGGCAAAACGTCCCCATCAGCGCACTGCTCATCGCGCTGGTCACGCTCAGCTATCTGGCAATCATTGCGACAGTGGCGCTGCTGGGCCAGGGCCTCATCCTCGAAGGTCAACGCGGGCTGGGCTGGCTCACCACCGCCTTCGCGCTGCTACTCATCGTGGCAGCGTTGGGCTTGCCGCTGATCTCCGGCCTGGCTTCCGACCTGAGCCGCACGCTGGGACATCCCGCGCTCTACGCCGGGCCGGTGGGATGGATTACTGGCTGTGGCGCACCGGCCACCTACGCGCCAGTAGCGACGGAAGCCCCAGCCACCCAAACCCCGCAAGCGACCACAGAAGCGCCTGTGATTGTGCCTACGACAGAGGCCACCCCACCGCCGGCCCCTACCGCTACACCGCTCGCGCCGCCCGCCGAACCCTGGCCGCTGCGGCAGCTCTTCCCGGAAACGCTCTACTGGCAGCCGCAGGCGCTCACGGATGAGCATGGGCAGCTTGCGTTGACCCTGCCGCTGGCGGATAACATCACCACCTGGCGCTTCACCGCGCTGGCCTCCACCCGCTCCGGCGACCTGGGCGCAGCGACCTACGATATCGTTGTCTTCCAGGATTTCTTCATCGAACTAGCCCTGCCGGACGTTATCCGCGCAGGCGCACCACTCACTGTGACGGCCACGCTCTACAACTTCCTACCGGAAGCGCAGAACGTGCAGCTGACCCCCACCCCCGCCGATTGGTACACCTTGCTCGCTGCGCCGGAAGCGTTGCGCATTGAAGCGCAAGGCGTGACCACCGCCACACTGCGCATCCGCCCAGAGCAGGGCGGCACATACACATTGCAAATACACGCCGCTGGCGCACGCATGTCCGATGGTATCGCCGTTCCGGTCACAGTGGAACCCTGATACGCTGCAAAACGTCTATTCTAAGCAGATCACAAATCTGTACTGTGGGCCGTCCGCGAATAGGGCCACAAATACACGAATGAATCTGAAACGGAGTAAATTCGTGTATTCGTGAACAAATTCGTGGACGGCAGACAAGCCCGTTACCCCAATTCATTAAACCTGTGATCTACTGATTCTGTATTCCGTAGTGCGTATACGTCCAGAAAATTCGCTGACTCGCAGAGGAGATTATCATGCCCGCTCATACGCCCGTCCCATTGCAAACACGGCTAAAACGCTGGTTGATTTCGGGGTTGGCCTTCATCACCAGCGTAGCCTGCACCGTGCTGGGCATTGATCTTGGTCCGCCCACGCCGATGTGCTACGAGGCGCCGGCCTACACCCCCACGCCACAAATCCTATGTTATGAGCCGACCATACCCCCACCCACACCGGTCAGAGCTACTCACAAGACCGCGCTTCCCAATTTGCCTAAAGCGACCCAAATCGAATGCTACATCATCTCACCCGAAATTTTGCTCACGCCCACGCCTGAACCGGAGAGCCGCGACGCGCTGCGCGAGCGGCTGCTGGCGGAAGGCCGCTTCCCGGCGGATGTGGCGCGGGAGTTGTGAGGATGGCGTTCAAACGCACCCTGGCTAATTGGAAGCGCCGCCTGGATGCGGAACAGGCGCGACTTACCGGGCGCTGGTCGGCGGAGCTCGGCCCGCACTTCATCCTGGAACTCACGCCGCGCTGCAATCAGGACTGCCGCTATTGCTACAATGTGTGGAAGCTGCGCCCGGAGCTCGCCGCAGCCCCGCTCGATGCCGCTGGCTGGTGTGCGCTCATCGCCAAATTGCAGGCCGAGACCGGTTGCACCCGCGTCACATTCTCCGGCGGGGAGCCGCTGCTGCATCCCGGTTTCCGTGAGATTCTGGCCTTTTGCGCCCAACGTGGCCTGGAAAGCACCCTCATCTCCAACGGCGGGCTGCTGGATGACGCCATGTTGGCTTTGTGCATGGCGCAGGGCGTGCGGATGTTCGAACTGACGCTGCTGGGGCGGGATGCCGCCACGCATGACGCGCTCACGCGGACGCCGGGTAGCTGGGAGCGCGCGCTGCAAGCCATGACGCGCCTCTACAAAACCGGGGCGACCTGGTGTGGGGTCTTTGTCGCCACGCGGGACAACATCCACCAAACCCGTGAGACGCTGGAAATGATGATCGCGCTGGGCGCCAGCGCACTCATGTTCAACCGGTTCAATCCCGGCGGCGAAGGCTCACGGCATCTGGACTTGATGCCTACGGGGGCGCAGGTGCAGACGGCGCTGGGCGTGGTGGACGAACTCGCGGCAACCTACGGGCTGCTGGCTTCGGCCTCGATTCCCATCATGCCATGTCTCATCAACACTACGCCCTATACGCACGTTTACTTTGGGTTTTGCGCGGCGGGACGCGAGAACGCCTATCCCACGCTCGGCCCGGATGGGCGCGTGCGTCCGTGCAATCACAGCGCCACGGTGCTGGGCGATTTTCGCGCACAACCGATGGCAAAAATTCTGGCCTCACCCGCGCTCAAAGCGTTTACCGCAGCCGCGCCGGACATCTGCAAGCCCTGCCCCGGCCTGGAAACGTGCCGCGCCGGATGTCGCGCCGCAGCGGAAGTCTGTTTCGGCTCAGTGGCACAGCCAGAACCCTGGCTGCGGGAGAACTTCGATCCCGGCAGGCTTTACAGCGCGGGGAACCGCTGAAATCAACAGGCTTTCCCCGCATAGCGAACTCTTCGGCAGACTCAGGGGATAAAGCACATCTAAAATCGGTGCAAACCCGTTTCTATAGGCTTTCTGGTGAACAGATAGCAACCGAGTTACCTGTATAGTTATCGTTACACAATTCATTGTCAGTGCGTGAACTTTTCCCCTCCTCCGTGCATGTAACCATCAGAATCGCATTCACAGGAGGAGAACGATGCATCGTATATGGCTACTCAGTATATTGGCTTTGGTGATCTTGCTATCCGCTTGCGGGCAAGCCACACCCCCACCCGTCCGCGCAACGATAGCACCGGCAACGCAAGAGCCTTATGTTGCTGCGACAATGGAAGCACCCCCAGAGATACCGGCTACTCCCATGCCGACGCCCGTTGGTGATCCGGCGCTCCAACAGGCTCGCAACGCCGGAAGCACCCTGCCAGATACCGACTACCGCGCCAACCGGCTCATCATCAAGAACGCCGAAATGATACTGCTGGTGGAAGATACCGATAATGCCATTGACCGGTTGACCCAGATTGCAGGCGATACGGGTGGCTACATTCTCAGCTCACGGGTCTGGTATCGGGAGTGGCTCGGCACAAACTACAAGTACGCCACGGTTACGCTCAGCGTTCCATCGGGACAGTTCGAGGTAGCGATGCGCCGGTTGCGCGTCCTAGCACTCCGCGTGCTCGACGAAAACGCCTCCGGGCAGGATGTTACGGATGAGTATGTAGACCTGGAATCGCGCCTGCGCAACCTCCAGGCTACCCGTGATCGCATCCGCAGCTTCCTGGAACAAGCCGAAAATGTAGAAGAAGCGCTGGAGGTCAACCGGCAACTGGGGGCAGTGGAGGCCGACATCGAGCAAGTGCAGGGGCGGATGAACTATCTCTTCGACCGGGCGGCCTACTCCACCATCACCGTCTCGCTGGAACCGGATTTACCAGAACCGCCGCCCACACCGACGCCGACGCCCACCCCTACACCAACGCCTATACCACCCTGGTCGCCCGCACCCACAGCGGAAGCAGCCGGGAAGACGCTAACCCTGATCTTGCAAGTATTGGTCGAAATCGGTATCTGGCTCGGTATCGTGATGTTGCCGCTGGTCGGGCCGCCGCTGCTCATCATCTGGGGCATCTGGCGCATCTATCAGCGCAAGTCGCGCCGCGCGTAAGCGCCAAAGAAAGCCCGGCCAGTTTTTAGAAACCTGGCCGGGCTGCGTATCTGCCAATGCAAGTCACCCCGTGGATAAATATCCCCAAAAAGACCTGCCAGGTTTCAGAAAACCTGGCAGGTCTGTGTTTAATCTATCATGCTCAGCCGCGCCTCGATATCAGCCTTGACCTGAGCGATAGCGGCTTTGTACTCCGCCTCCTTATGCCCCAGAGCCTTGAGTTGCTCCTCACTGCTCTCGAGCTGCTCGACATAGCGCGCTCGCAGCGCGCCTTCTTTGCCAGTCTGCGATAGTGCGCCCATGTTGCCCTGAATCTGCTGCTGGGCGGTATAAATTTTAGTCCGCTCGGTCTCCAACTCCGCGAGTTTCTTCTCGTAATCGGCAATGGTATCCCATAGCATCAACAGCTTGGAGACCTGATCAAGCACATGCTGATCCAACAAACCCTGTTTGAGATAGCGCTGCAAACCCGCGTAAGATTGCCGTTGCAGTTCCTCTTGCCGCCGGGTGAGTTGGCGCTCCTGCACCTTGAACGTGGTTTCGCTCTGCGGCACAACCGTGACCGCAAAGCGCAGCATCTCGTCAGTACGCTCTTTGGGCTGTGGCGTATCAAAAAGATCATAAGCCGTGTTACGCGGGTGCTCGATCAGCACTGTGACCGGGCGCGCGGTGGTATTAGTGAGCCGGTAGTCCTGCCGCCGTATCTGCCACTCCTCAAATTGCAAATACGCGCCTTTCAAATCGAGGCGGCGGATTTCACGGCTGTTGATGCTCTGCTCGCTGATTTTGACGCCGAGCTCGACGGCATAGGGCACCACCACTTCGCCGCCAGTCACGGTAAAGGGCAGCACAGCCTCGCCCACATACTCGCCACCTTCAATGACCGTGACCGGGCCACGCTCCAGCGTGAGGCCCACAGTGTTGCGCAGACGCAATGTCGCCACCGGATGCGCCGGGAGCTTCCGCCCGTTGTAGAGCAAGTCCTTGTGGAAATCCAAATCAGACGCAATGATAGGCACCATCGCCGACTGCCCCCGACCCACCGTCACCGGCGTTTCGATGCTATACTGGAAGAGCTCGCCTAGCTCTGCACCTTTTGTGGTTACTTGCGCGGCCTCGGACAACGCGGCGCGGGACATCGGCTCAGGCGCTGCCATCGCCTGCATCTTCGCCATACCCAGCCCCGCGCCCAACCCCATGTGGGCGGGCGGTGCTTCAGGAATAGCACCCCGGAATGACTCAGCCTCGAACTCCACTGGCGCAGCGGCCACACGGGCTTCTTCTTCGACCACGGGACGCTTGGGGGTAAAGGGGGTGTATAAATCATAGACAAACGAAATCGGCATACCCGCGACCAGCGATAGCGAGATACCTTTGAGATCTTCTTCCAGGCGATTGTCGAAGATACCCCATCCCTGGAGCAGGGCCTTGCCCGCACCCTCGGCGTCGGGCGGATCGGCAACCAGGCGATAGCTGACCCGCCAGGTGGGCGCGGGAGCGATGTAGCTCACGCTGAGCTCGTGCCCGCCGGGGGTCAGGCGGATGGTGACGCTGCGGTAGAGCTCCTGGCTGAGCGCAGTCTGGAGGAAAAAGCGTAAATCGCCCGCGCCGCGCTCATCGAGGATTTCCACGCCCTGCACCCGACCCAGTGGCGCAACGGCAACCTGTGCGCCCGCGTCACGCAACACCGAGACCAGGGCTGTCGCCAGCGGTTGTTCATCGTCCACTTCGTCCAGCCCCAACAGAATACCCGCCAGCGCTTCCTCCTGATCGAGCAAGAGGCGTACCTGCCGCCCGCGCAAGCCCACGAGCAGATCGCGCAAGCTGCGAGCATCATCCAACCGGATCGAGCAGCCCGCCAAACGCTCTTCACGGCTCTGTGGGGTGGCGTAATCAACGCCCAACACCCGCCCACCGCCCCAATCAATTGCGGTGAGACTTTTGAGGATGTCGTTCATTTCTTCCACGCGGAAAGAGAGCTCTACTTCCTCGCCTTCAAACTGCGCCCGGCGCTCGAAAAAACCCACGCCGTGCTTGTACAACGTCATCCGTGTAATGGGCAAATGCTGCATGGTTCCTCCTTTGAAAATGGCGAATCGCAAATGGTGTGTTTCATTTTTTCATTTCAGTTATGGAACGAAGACTGGCACGGTCGGAGACCGACCTGAGCGTGCTGGGGCCGATCTTTGACCGCGCCCCGCTCAACCCAAATGAAACACCTCCGCTACATTCTAGTTGAGAGTACAGGTGCAACGCACTTTAAGTCCCCAAAACACCGATTTTTACACGAATATCGGCGCGGTTTTTCGGCCAAGTGCGTTGCACCTAACGATTGATTCGTGTATTCGCAGACAGCCCAGCACAGATCTGTGATCTACTGGGTCTTCTTACGACACAGGCCACAAGCGCTTTGCCATCATAATATCGGGCTTGCCTGGGCCATTGGCATCTGGAACAACTCCCACGATGGTGTAGCCCAGCTTCTGGTAGAACGAGTAGGGATGCCCCTTGAGGTTTTGAATCCGCGCGATGTGACCCCATAAGTCGGTGTAGAGATCCACCCCGGAGAGCGAGGTCATGTCATCCTCATCATCCGTGCCCAGATAGAGCGTGAGCACGCCCCGCGCCGCGACCTGCGCTTCCAGGTCTTCAACCAACGCCCGCCCGATGCCCTTGCCACGCTGATCCGCGCGCACTACTAGCGGATGTAGCTCCCAGGCATACTCGTACTGCGGCTGCGCCCCCACCCATCCCAGCACCACATCCCCCTCAACAGCGATGCGGTTGAGGTTACCTTCAGCCAGGGTTTCGTGGACTTCTTCCAGGGCCGCTTCCAGTGTGGGCCAACCGTTGGGCCAATGCTCGGCAAAGCCTTCTACCAACAAACGCGCTGCTTGTTGGATGGCGAATTCATCATCGGGACGCAAATCGCATAAGTGCATCAAGTCCTCCGTAACCAATCATTGCATAGCAGATTTCTTGCGCTTCCCCAGCGTGGCCCAGGCTTTGACCGCCAAAAATGCAAGCAATGAAACAGGCAACGTCAAAGCCGCAAACAACCAGCTCTTGCTTCCCAGAGACCGCGCGCTGCGAAGATCGTCGGCTAACGGCTCCAGCGGAACCCGCTGCTCGATTTTGCGCTCCAGGATCTCCAACTGTTTGTTAAGCGCCGCGCGGATTTCGCCCGCTGGCAACAGATCCACCAGCCGGGTCAACTCGGTGCGTTTAGCCGGTTTGACCAGATGCTGCTCTTCCAACAATGCCTGGTAAGCCGTGATCGTCATCTGCATGATGTTGCCCCAATCGAGCGGTTGCACGCGCTCGCGGGCACGCAGGGCCATCGCCGTATACTCGGCAGACGGCAGATCGCAAATGGCCTGAACGCACCGGGCAAAGTGTGCCGGATCCGTGTCTTTGGGCAAGCAACAGCCCACAGCATCATCCACCAGCTCATTTATGGTTTCGTTGGCAAGCCCCACCACCGGCGTTGCCGCAGCCAACGCCTCGATAACCACCAGGCTTTGCACTTCCATTTTCGAGGCAGATACAAAAACGTGGGTATTGCTCAAATACTCCGGGATGGCCTCATGGCGCACCTGTCCGGTAAGTAGCACCCGCTGCTGCAAGTCATGCGCAGCAATGAATTCCTGAATCCGTGCAGCATCTTTCTTGGAAAGCGGCTCCCCCACCAGCTGCAAGCGATACGTCTCCGGCAAGTACCGCAGCATATCCAGCAGGTATAATTGGTTCTTGCGCTTGGTAATGAAGCCGATGAAAGTGAGCATCTTCTCCGGGCTGGTGATGTCGGCCACCGGGCAAGTGGCATAGCGCGCCAAATCGCGCCCGTTGGGGATGATAAAGATGCGCTTGCGATAGCCAAATTGTTGAATATCGTCCGCTGCACTGTGATTGAGCGCCACCACTGCGTCGCAGTTATCGTAGAACGTGGTGAGGAAGCGCAGCGCCACCGATTGGGTCACGGAGCTGCGCATCAGCCCCACCGCATCCGTCGCGCCGAACTCCAGCACCTTGGAGGGGAGCATGTGCGCCGTTTGGACGAAAGGGACACGCCGCATCTTCGCCCAGATTTGCCCCAACAACCCCAGCGGGGTCGGATCATGCGCGTGAACAATGTCCGGGTGAAATTCGTTGAGGAAAGTGAAGAGCTTATTGACCGTCCCCGCCGTGATGATCGGGATCGCCACATCCCCACGCGCCGCGCTGCGGATGCCGAAAACTCGCAGGCCATGTTCGCCCGAGGTCAACCCGGTCTTTTCAGCAGGGCAAATCAGCACGACCTCATGGGCGCGGGAAAAATACTGAGCGATCTCATGCGCCACCCGGCCCGCCCCGCCGCCAAAATCCTTGCGGAAGAATGAGATGAAAACGATTTTCATGGGTTGATCCTCAGAAAGCATGACCTGACGCAACTATGATTGCTCCACCAAACGCCCCGTAACATACTTGTGTAAAACGCTTGCCATAAGCGTTTGATAAGGCAACCCTTCTTCCATAGCACGCAACTGCAAACCCACCAAATCTTTCTCAGATAGCCGGATATTCACCCGCCGATCTTTCCGAAAAGTCGCGCGCGCGTATTCCTGATATCTGGTTTGTTCCTCCGGCAAATCAGTAACAGATTCCCATTCATCCGCGTCATACGATGTCAGCAAAGCAACTTCTTCGCTATCCAATTTATACGTTGGCATGAGTCTATTTCTCCTTTCCAAAATACTTTCGAGTGGCCTTCCGACTTGGGATAATGGTTTTCAGAAATACTTCGGTCTCTGACTCCACAAATGGCACCAAATAGGCATAATTAGCTACTGCCACAATAAAAATACGTTGTCTCGGATATTGTACAGGATTAGGGTGTGCGACTATATCCAGCAAGCCACCGGTTTCAATGTGATAGACGATCTGCTCAAAAGAAATATGGCGTTCTTCGCGTAATTGCTCGTTTTTCACAGGATTCCAAACAAAGTATTTCATACTCATATTTTATCACGTTGTGTGCTCTTTGGCAACAGAGTGAACTCAAGAGACAGCACGCAATGGGTGCTGTCTCTTGAGTTGATGTGAGTGCTACTTCGCTTCTATTGATTCGCCGCGTCCCATCCCAAGCGGAACGCAACCTTATTAACCGCCTCATACTTCGGCGGAACGCGCTTGAGGATGGCGGCCTCCCACACCTGCGGATCGGTCTCCAGCATGGCGGAGAGTGCGGCGAGCATGATAGTGTTCACCGCACGCGCGTTGCCGGCCTGTTCCGCAAGCGGCAGCGCATCCACCACCGCCACTTTGCCCGCCCGTTGACGCAACGCCGTGAGGATGTCCGCCTCCGCCGGGTAGAGGACATCGCCCACGCTTACCGACATCGGCGTAATCTGCTGCCGGTTGACCAGCACGATACCGCCGGGCTTGAGCCACTCAATCCAGCGGGCGGCTTCCAACAGCTCGAAAGCCATCAGCACATCCACCGTGCCCTTCTCGCACGTCGGCGAGCCAACGCTCTCCGCCCAGCGGATGTGGCTCTCGACCACGCCACCGCGCTGCGCGAACCCGTGAATCTCCGATTTCTTCGCATCCAGTCCCAAATCCACACCCACCTGGGCAGCAATATCGGAAGCGGTCAGCACCCCTTGCCCACCGACTCCGACGAAAAGAAAGTTCATGTTTCCTACCATGACGCCTCCTGAGCGCTACAATTCAAATTAAGTTTTATCTTGCAAACTAAACTTCAGGGTAGGCGTGGATATTCCCCCTCTTCCCCCCAGCCCCCCTTCTCCCCCACGCGGACGTGGGAGAAGGGGGATTTTTTTTGTTAGGGTTTTTGCAGGCGGGCGAAGCCCGCCTGCAAAAACCCTTTATTTTATCTCCCCCCTCCCCGGCGTCTGCGCTGGGGAGGGGGGCAAGGGGGGTGGGAGAAATTCTCCCCACCATATTATTCAACAAACAAGATTTACAACCAGACTACACTGCTCCACTTGCCGCTCGCGCAACCACTGCTGGACAGTCTCATCGGATGGCGCGGGTTGTGAGGTTACCAACAACCCCAATGCGCGCGGCAATGTTGGCTCACGCTGCGATTTTTCCTGCACCTGAGGCAACGTGTTGATCACATCACGCACCAGGGTCAAGCGCTGGTCTGGCGGCCAACGCATGATTTGGGTAATGATATGTTCGTATTCGACCTGATTCAGCGTCATGGAGCAGCTCCTGATATTACACTTATTCGCCGGGACGGATGGCTGTTTGCGGGCAGGTCTGCATACAGACCGTGCAGCCAGTGCAGAGCAGCCGGTCAATGGTGGCCTTGTGCTTCCCGGTCTTCTCATAAACCTCGTCACTCTTGAGGATGGCCGGGCAACCCACGCGGAAGCACGTCCCGCAGGCCACGCACTTCTCAGCATCCACAATCATGCGCGGTTGCAGTTTGAAGTGCGGCGTGAAGACGCACGCGCCTCGCACAATCATCACCGCCGGGCCGCCCTCATGGTCGAGCGTCTCGCGGAGCGCCGTGTTGACACCTTTCACGTCCCAAGCGTTCACCTCGGTCAGCTGCGCCACGCCCAATCCCCGACATACCCCGGCAATATCAATCTCGACCGCGTCCTCGCCCTGCAACGTCTTGCCCGTGCTGGGATTGTGCTGCTGCCCCGTCATCGCCGTGATGCGGTTATCCAGCACAGCCACAGCGATGTTGGCCCGGTTGTAGACCGCGCCCGCCAGCGGCGACAGGCCCGAATGGAAGAAGGTGCTATCGCCAATCGTGGCGACGGCCTTCTCCTGCCCGCCCGCCTGGCGGAACCCGTGCGCCATACCGATGCTGGCTCCCATCGAAATCAGCATATCCATCGAGCGGAACGGCTCCAGCACACCCATCGAATAACAACCAATGTCCCCGGCGATGACGACCTTGTTGCGGTTGCGCCGCAGGTTGTAGAAAAACGCGCGATGCGGACAACCGGGACACAGCGCGGGCGAGCGCGCCGGAACAGTTACCTCGCTTAGTGGGGCGACGAGCTCCGGCAATGTCCCTTCAATCAGCCCGGCCTTGAGCGCGCCAGCGCGCACGTTGGAGAGCGTCAACTCGCCGCACAGCGGGAAAATATCTTTGCCGTGGGCGACCGGAATCCCGGCAGCCCGCAGCTGATCTTCGATGAACGGATCAAGCTCTTCCACCACAATCAGGGTCTCCACCTGCGCGGCGAAGTCGCGGATTTTCTGCATCGGCAGCGGATAGCTCATGCCCAATTTGAGGATCGAAGCGCCGGCAAAGACCTCGCGGGCATATTGGTAGGCGATACCGGTGGTGATAATGCCCAGCCGCTTGTCGCCCCAGGTAATGTGGTTGATCTCAGCAGTCTCCGCCCACGCGGCCACGTCGAGCAGGCGTTGCTCGATTTCCGGGTGGCGCTTGCGGGCAATCGCCGGGATGATGACGCGGGTAATCTCTTCCTCACGCTCGAACTTGGGCAGCGGCTCGAACTCGCGCGGGACTGGCGGCAGCATCTCCACCGGCGACTTGGAGTGCGAGATGCGCGTGGTGGGTCGCAACATGACCGGCGTGCGGAACCGCTCACTTACTTCTATCGCCACGCGCATCAAACGGCGCGCGTCCTCGCTATCAGCTGGATCAAGGCAGGGGAACTTGCCGAAGCGCGCGTACTGGCGATTGTCCTGCTCGTTCTGCGAGGAGAACGCCCCGGCGTCATCCGCGCTCACCAGCACCAGCCCACCCTGCGTGCCCGTGTACGAGAGCGACATCAGGCTATCAGCGGCCACGTTGACGCCGACGTGCTTCATCACCGCAATCGTGCGTGCTCCGCCAAAGGACGCGCCGATGGCATTATCGAGCGCCACTTTTTCGTTGGCAGCCCACTCCGCCTTGACGCCAGAGTAGCGGGCCAGATTTTCGAGAATCTCGGTCGAAGGCGTGCCAGGATAGGCCGAGGCGTACTGCACACCCGCCTCCCACGCCCCCAGCGCCATGGCTTCATTGCCGGAGAGTAATACCTTCATGCAAAAAACCTCCTTTGCAAATCTACAAATCAGCAAATCTCAAATCAAATTACACTGATAACTTAACGCGAACTCTAGTTTGCTCTCTTGCGGCTATTATCGTCATAGATTGCGATAAGCTTCGCCACGAGGGGCAATACGCATCAGGCATCCAACAAACCCTCAGTAACCAATTCAGCGCGCACCTCGCGCCATGGCCTAACCGCTTCAGGATGCCGTTGATAATCGTAGTATGCAATCAACGCCGCTATTATGTCGCACAAGTCTCCCAATTTAGTCAACAACATAACCCATAGCTTGAACATAGCAGCGTTCCCTATTTCCTTGCGCAACACGGGCAAAAATTTACCCAAGCATCCAGCATCCAGCATCCAGCAACCCGTCACTACCACTATAGTACCCCGAACTCCCCGCGTGACAAGTGACAAGTTGCGTCTTCGCTTGGGGCGGATATAATCAGCCCATGGCGCTACGCACTCTGTATCAAACCTTACTGGATAGCGAGCTGGCCCGCTTGCAGGTGATCGCGCGCCTGTGGAACATTCCGCTTACCGCCGAGCGCCGCGCGGATATGGCGGCGGAGCTGGCGGATGCGATGTCCAACGCGGCGGCAGTGCAGCGCGTGACGGCGCAACTAGCGCCCGATCAACGCGCCGCGCTGGATGATCTGCTCCGCCACGCTGGCGCGCTCCCCTGGCCCACGTTTGCCCGGCAGTGGGGGCAGATTCGCAGCATCGGCCCGGCGCGGTTGGAGCGGGAGGAACTCTGGCGCGCGCCAATTTCCCCCGCCGAAGGGCTATGGTTCTACGGGCTGCTCCAACGCGCCTACGCCGGCGCGGTGGAAATGGCCTTCATCCCCGAAGAGCTGCAGCTCTACCTACCTGTCCCCGCGCCACTGGCAGCCCCTCCACCACCCGCCAGCGCACCGCCCCCGGCTTTGCACGAGGCGGGCGAGCAGGCCGCCGAAGACCTTACGCGCCTGCTGGCTTATTTGCAAACGCAACCTGTCCGCCGCAACGCCAATGGGACATGGCCCGCCCGCCGCCGCGAGCAGCTGCGCCGCCAGCTGTCCCCATCCACTGAACCCTATCTGGCCCTGCTGGAAACACTCGCTCTGGAACAGGGCTGGCTGGAGGCGCAGCCGGACTACCTGCGCCCCGCCGCCGCGCCCTGGCTCACCTGGCTCGAAAGCACGCGCTGGGAGCAATGGCTCGTGCTCGCCCGCGCCTGGGAACACAGCGCCGCCTGGAACGATCTTGCCCACGTCCCCACGCTGGAATTGGCGGGCGAGGCCGGCTGGCCGAATCAGCCCCGCGCCACGCGCGCGCGCTTCATGGAGCAACTGCGCTGCTGCACGCCCACCGTCTGGTATGGCATTAGCGAGTTCATCGCGTACCTGCACGCGCAGTCCCCCGATTTTCTCCGTCCCGATGGGGATTACGACACCTGGCCACTGCACGACCGGCGCACGGCAACGCGGCTGCGCGGCTTCAACGCCTGGCCCGCCGTGGAAGGCGGACTGGTGGATTTCTATTTGCGTGGGCCGCTGGCGTGGCTAGGGCTGGTGGATGTGGGCTTCCCCGCCCCGGAGCTCCCCGCCGACCGGTTCCGCCTCAGTGCTGCGGGCGCAGCCTGGTTGGAGCTCGCGCCGCCGCCCACGCTGCCCGACCCCGCACCGCTCGACATCCGCCCGGAGGGGCTAGTAAGCGTGCCCACCGGTCGCCGCTACGAGCGCTTCCAGCTGAGTCGCGTCGCCCAACCCATCCCCGGCGACCCGACGCGGTATCGCCTCACGCCGCGCGCGGTGCAAATCGGCAAACAACAGCATATCAGCCTGCCGCGCATCGTGGAATTTTTGGAGACGGCTAGCGATAAACCGCTGCCAGATGCGCTGCGCGGCGCACTGACGCGCGCCTACCAGACGCCGGGCGAAGCGGCGGTAGAGCAACTATGGGTGCTGCGCGTAAAAAATCCCGCCATGCTCGACTTGCCCGGGCTGCGCCCCTACATCCGCGAGCGGCTCAGCCCGCAACTGGCCCTCATCCGCCATAGCGACCGCGAGCGCGTCATCGCGCTCCTCGCGCAACACGGCTTGCTTCCCGATGTGCAAGAAAGCGTGTATAATTAAGTAATGCGGACCGCGCAAAGCGTAACCTTTATTGTGTGAATTACGCAATACGCATTAAGGAGCCAACCATGCCAACAGACCCCCTATATGACCGCGTCGTACAAGCCTTCCGCAGCCGGTACTTGCGCGCACCGCAGATTGTCGTGCGTGCGCCGGGACGGGTGAATCTCATCGGCGAGCACACGGATTATAACGATGGCTTTGTGCTACCAATTGCCGTGGATCGCGCCGCCTGGGTAGCGGCGGCCACCGTCCCACAACCGGAAGCCACCGTGCGCGCGCTCGACGTGGGCAATAGCGAGGCAATTTTTATGGTTGACCGAACTCCCTCCTCCACCGGCAGTTGGGCCGATTACCCCATGAGCATCGTATGGGCGCTGCTGGATGCGGGACACCGTCCGGTAGGGCTAGAAGCAATGATGACCTCCAATGTCCCCGTCGCTGCCGGGATGTCTTCCTCAGCTGCGGTGGAAATCAGCTTTGCTTATGTCTGGAATCAGCTGAGCGCGCTAGGTTTCTCCAACGAAAAACTGGCACTACTGGCGCAACGGGCGGAAAACGAGTATGTGGGTATGAAGTGTGGCATCATGGATCAGATGATTAGCGCGTGCGGCAAAGCGGGACATGCGATGCTACTGGATACCCGCACGCTCAAGCAGACGCACTTCACGCTGCCCGCAAACCTGGCGGTGGTGGTGGCGGATAGCCAGATGCGCCGCGAGCTGGCTTCATCAGAATATAATGTACGCCGCGCGCAGTGCGAGGAGGCGGTCGGGCGGCTGCGCGCGCAGATGCCCGGCATCCGCGCCCTGCGCGATGTGTCGGCAGAAGACCTGGAACGTCACCGCGCGCTGCTGCCGGAGACCGTGTATCGCCGCGCGCGGCATGTGGTGCGCGAAAACGCGCGCGTGCTGGCGATGACGGGAGCACTGGAGGGCGACGATCTGGACGCCGCCGGGGAAATCATGCGCGAGGGGCATCGCAGTTTGCGAGACGATTACGAGGTGAGTGTGCCGGAACTCGACACGCTGGTAGAGGCCGCCAACGAAGTCCCTGGCTGCTACGGGGCGCGGCTCACCGGCGCGGGCTTCGGCGGGTGCATCGTGGCGCTGGCGGATACGGGGGCGACCGATGACATCGCCGCGCATCTCACCGAGGCATATACAACGCGCTTTGACAAGCGCCCTGCTGTGTACGTTGTCCACCCGGCGGATGGGGTGGCGATAGTTTAATTCAATGAGGGTAACTAATGACCATACACACTTTCAAACGGCTAGGGATTACACTGGGGTTGGCGGTTTTGGGATTGGCCGCGCTATGGGCCGCGTTGGGCGGCCAACCGGCGCACGCTCAAGGCAGCGGAATTTATGTTGACAAACGCCTGGGTCGCAGCGATCCGGTGGTATATGTAGGTGAGTATATTACCTTCACCATTCAAATTCGCAACAATGCGGGCTTTACGGTGACCAGACTCCCGTTACGCGACAACTTCAACCAGGCGGTGCTACGTTACGTGGACGCCTCGCCAGTAGGCCCGGATAACCAGACCGGAGGACAACTTGATTGGGACGATCTGACCACACACTTCGGAAATCTATCTCCCGGACAGGTGATTTGGTTGACGGTTGGCTTTATCGCCGAGCATCCTCAAACGGCCATTGTGAACCGCGCCGAAGTCCATGATGCCGAAGGCACAGAGGGCGATATCGGCGGTGGAGGCAGCACCGTCACCGACACGGTGGCAATTGGCGGCAGCGCGCCGGTGGAAAAGTCAATCATGCGGGGATTAAATCCACAAGTGGGGCAACTACTCACGTTCACCATCACAATCACCAATCAAGGGCACGTCACCTTAACCCGCGTGCCGCTGGTAGATGATTACAATCCGGATTGGATGGAGTTTTTCTACGCCGATCCCCCACCGGACGTGGTAATCACCACCACGGGCATACTCTCGTGGACAAATATCGTCAGTTGGACCGGCCCTATCGCACCATTTCAGGCCGTGACCATCACCACCGTGTTCACCGCGTTGACCAGTGCCAACAATTTACCCCTCAACCGCGCGGAAGTAGAGGCTGTTGGCGATTGGTACGGGAATGATTGGGCCGGCGGCGCGGATGAGGTGCCAATCACTATCGTTGACAGACCAACGACCACCCCAATCCCCACCCCTACACCAACAACCCCAACACCGTCAACACCGACGCCCGCTACGCCGGCACCATCTACCCCAACACCCGCTACTCCGACCCCGGCGGCGCCTGAGCCATCGCATACGCCCATCCCGGTTATTCCACTCCTCCCGCTCACCGGCGAACCGAGCAGCGGTTGGGGCGGGCTGTTATTGATGGCCGCTCTCAGTGTGATAGCAGGGGCCATGGTAACGCGCCGCTATTTGCAACAGCGTAAAGAACAAACACCGCTTCAATCGTAAAAACTGTGATCTGCAACAGCATAGAGGCTACATTTTTCCCGTGTGTCAATACACCCCTTGATAGCCCCTGTGGTAAATGAGGAGCACAACCATGCCAGAGTCACAATCAGTATTCATGCCACTTTGTTCTGCGGGCTTGATACTACTAATAAGCGCTTTCATGCTCGCCAGCGCCATCCGCATCGTACCGGAGACCAAACGCCTCTCGGTGTTCCGCCTGGGTCGCTACATAGGCGAAGTAGGCCCTGGCGTGGTGCTCCTGATCCCAATCATAGATAAGGGCATTCTGATTGACATCCACGATCAGGTCACGAAGCTGTACGAGCAGACCAAAATCTGGGGAGCCGTAGGCACCACCCTGACCGAGGTACATCAAGACGGCAGCGTAGACCTCGGCGGCGAGATGTGGAACGCCATCAGCCCAACGCCGATCCCGCCCGGTAAGCAAGTGCGCGTGGTCAAGGCGATTTTGGAGGTCAAGGAGCTGTAGGGGGAGACTTGCAATCCGCTCGCACGCTGCTGTGGGAGGGGCTGGAGTTTTTACCGGAGTAGTAAGACGGGTTGCCAACTCGTCCTACTGGGCCAGGAACAGCTACCCCGCAGCACAAAGAACACGGTGACATCTAGCAAATCAGAAACGGCACATAGACACTTCAAACCGGCGGGGTTCAATGATAGCGTGAAGATTGAAACGTGATGCGTGAAGCGTGATCAGAAAATCTTCACGCATCACGTTTCAGTCCTGGCTTTACTTACACCCTAGAACCAACTACAAAGGAGCGAATATGAACATCGGTATCCCCAAAGAATGTCGCGCAGGGGAGGCCCGCGTGGGCCTGATTCCCGCCATCGTCAGCCTGCTGATCAAGAATGGTCATGCTTGCTACCTGGAGACCGGAGCGGGGGAAAACTCCGGTTTCGATGATTACGATTATGCCCGCGTGGGCGCGAAAATCCTCCCCACCACGCAAGAGGTTTACCAGCACGCGGATGTCATCCTCAAGGTGCTCACCCCCACACTCGAAGAGATCGCCTGGATGCGCGAGGGGCAAACGCTGATGGGGCTGCTCGGCATGGTGGCCGCACCAGATGAGGCGCGCGCGCTGCAAGAACGGCGCATCACCGCCGTAGCTTACGAGATGATTACCGCCGATGGCGAAAACTACCCCATCCTCAAGACCGTGAGCGAGGTGGCCGGGCGGATGGCACCCTATATCGCCGGGATGATGTCTATGCACAGCCAGGGCGGGCGCGGGATTCTGCTCAACGGCGTGCCGGGCGTCTCCGCTGGCGAGGTCGTTATCTTGGGCGCGGGCACGGTGGGCGTGAACGCCGCGCGCGGATTCTTGGGCCTGGGCGCTAAAGTCTTCATCCTCAGCCCCCATGTGGAATGTCTGCGCAAAATTGATACGATGTTCGAGGGGCGCGTGACCACGATGGTCTCCCATGCCTTCAACATCGCCTATACCACGCGCTTCGCGGATGTGGTCATCGGCGCGGCGCGGGTGCCGGGTGAGCGTGCGCCCCGCCTGCTTACCCGCGAGATGCTGCGCACGATGCGCCGCAATGCTGCGTTCATTGACTTTAGCATTGATCACGGCGGTTGTGCGGAAACCAGCCGCCCCACCACGTTGCAGGAGCCGCTGTATGTGGAAGAGGATGTGCTCCACTACTGCGTGCCGAACGTGCCGGGCGCAGTGCCGCGCACTTCCACCCAGGCAATCAGCAACGCCGCCTGGCCGTACATCGAGGCAGCTGTAAGCCTGGGGGTGGATGCGGCCATCGCACAGAACCCCGCGCTGGAGCAGGGCGTGGTCATCCGCGACGGTGCCGTGACCAATCCCCAGCTCGCCGCCTTCCTCAAGCGTTAGATAATCCATTAGCCACGAATTACACGAATTGCACGAAAAAAAGAGAATTAGTGAAATTCGTGTAATTCGTGGCAAAAATCTGCACCTTACTGGAGATACTATGGACTGGCAAAGTATTTACGCAAGCAAAGTGACCACCGCGCAAGACGCGATCGCTGCGGCGGTGCATTCCCACAACCGCCTCTTCCTCACGGGCAACTGTAGCGTCCCCACCGTTCTCATCGAGGCGCTGCTGGCCCACGCGCCCACGCTGGAGGAGGTCGAAATCGCCCAAACGCTCACCGTCGGCCCTGCGCCCTGGGCGGCCCCAGAGATGGACGGGCACCTGCGCTCCAACGTGCTCTTCATCGGCCACAACACGCGCAAGGGCGTGTGGGAGAAGCGCATTGATTACACGCCCGTATTGCTCTCGGAGTTCCCGCTGCTCTTCAAGCGCGGCATTTTGCCGGTGGATGTGGCCCTGGCGCACGTCTCGCCGCCCGATGCTGAAGGCTACTGCTCGTTCAGCCTGGAGACGGGGCTGGCAAAAACGCCGGTGGAAGCGGCCCGCGTGGTCATCGCTCAGGTGAACCGGCAGATGCCTTATGTCTACGGCAACACCCGCATCCACGTCAGCGCGTTGGATTACATTGTCGAGGTAGATGCGCCGCTGTTCGAGTTCAAGATGAGCGAGAACCCCGATGATCCCATCACGCAGGCCATCGCCCGCCACATCGCCGAGCTGGTGCCGAACGGGGCCACGCTCCAGATGGGCATCGGCGCGATTCCCGACGCGGTGCTGGGGTACCTCACGGACAAAAAAGACCTGGGTATCCACACGGAGCTGTTCGCCGATGGCGTGAAGAAGATGGTGGAGCTGGGTGTCATCACCGGCGCGCGAAAGACCCTGCATCCCGGCAAGATCACGGCGGGCTTCATCCTCGGCTCGCGTGCGCTGTACGATTGGGTGGATCACAACCCGATGATCGAACTCCACCCCACCGAGTACGTCAATGACCCTTGCATCGTCGGGCAGAACTACCGGCAGGTCGCCATCAACAGCGCGATTGAGGTGGATTTGACCGGGCAGGTGTGCGCGGACAGCATCGGGCACAAGCTCTTCAGCGGCGTGGGCGGGCAGGTAGATTTCATCTACGGCAGCAGCCGCTCGGAGGGTGGCGTGCCCATCATCGCGCTGCCCAGCACGGCGAAGGATGACACCGTGAGCCGCATCGCGCCCATGCTCAAAGAAGGCGCGGGCGTCGTCACCTCGCGCAACCATGTGCATTGGGTCGTCACCGAGTACGGCGCGGTAGACCTCTACGGCAAATCCATCCGCCAGCGCGTGGAGGGGTTGATCGGCATCGCGCATCCTAACTTCCGCGAGGAGCTGCGGCGCGAAGCGCAAAAGCTGGGCTATATTTGACGTAAAACGTGAAACGTGATGCGTGATCAGAGCGCATCGCGTTTCATACTTCAAGGTTGGGAAAACAAATGTCCGCTACAAATCTCGAAACCCTGTTGCGCAAACTGCAAACGCTGAAACCGATCCTGGTTGACCGTTACAAAGCCAGAGAAATCGGTATCTTTGGGTCCTTTGTTCGTGGAGAGCAAAGCGCCAGCAGCGATATTGATGTGTTGGTGGATTTTGAAGAAGCTGCAGATTTGTTCGATCTGCTGGGACTGGCCCTATACCTTGAGGAAGAACTCCAACGCAAGGTAGATGTGGTACCTAAACGCGCCCTTCGCCCAGAACTACGCGAATCTGTGCTGCATGAGCTGGTAAGTTTATGAGAGATTACGCGCTTTACTTGAAAGACATCCTGGCAGCTATAGACAGCATCGAAAAATTCACCGACGCCTTCCCCAAATCAAACCAGAGATACAGAAAATTTTAGATACTTTTTGATATTACGCAAAGAAACACGGAGGAACCGCATGACCATTGCTGCTGATATGTTACCCACACTAAAAGCGCTTCCTCGTATAGAGAAACTGTGCTTGATACAGTTCCTTGTTCTTGAATTGGCTCAAGAAGAAGGGGGAAAAGTTGTGTAAATTTTATAAAAAGATATTAAAAAATTTTAAGATTTGCATATTATAATTTCTCATTATCAATAAAACTTTACTTTCCGCTAAAAGTGTGTTTTTGGGCTATTTTACTGTTTTTACCAGTTTTAGTATCCCATATCTAGTATTTTTTAACTTGGAAACACTAGATATAGGGGTATTTTCAAGTTAGCGAAAACTAAAGTAAAATAACGATTTTAATAATAGAGAAAGAAAATGACTACTGCATTTGAACGGGCCGTTATTGCGCTTAAATCCGGCGATAAGACAACCGCGAAACAAATATTAGCGAGCATACTCCAAGAAAATCCGAGAGATGAGAATGCTTGGCTATGCACATCAATAGTTGTTGAGTCCAGTATTCAACAACATTACTGTTTAGAAAAAGTATTGGAAATCAACCCCAATAATAAAACTGCACAAAAAGAATTGTTGAGTTTACATCAATCTGCATCAAAAACAAAAGATACCTCACTCTGTGTTGCTAAGTCAGAAATGCAAGTTGATCAACCATTTAATGAAAGTCTTGAAGTAGAGCAGGTTTCTTTTGAGCTACCACTATCAAACAAAAAGCAACAAACCATTTCTACTATGCCAACGCACTCTTCTCAATTGCAAGATGGTGTAACAACGGATATTGACACGAGTCACCAGAATTCAAAAATAAAATCGATATTATTAGGATTTTTGCCATGGGCAATTGTTACGCTATTATGTGCTCTTGTGGTTGCAATTGAGCAATCCATCTATATGCAGGCTTTCATATCTGTGGCTTTTGTTTTTTGTGCAGGTGTGTTTTATTTGGCCTTTACAAGTAATCGACATAACTTAATCCCTCCAACAGCAAAAGAATTACCACCAGAACCAACACTGAAAGAATCACCAGTTGAAATACGATGTCCAAAGTGTGGATCAACACAGATTGTTGCAAATTCGAGCGGTTTTGGTGTTGGAAAAGCCGCTGTGGGAACATTATTATTGGGACCAGTTGGACTGCTTGGAGGATTTATTGGCAGCAAAAAAATGAAAGTTATTTGCATAAGTTGCGGATGCCAATGGCAACCCGGTAGAAATTGAAACTAACCACAAATTGAGGCTAATTCTATGTTAAACTTACCACCTAAAACGGAAGATTTTACTGGCTCGCTTACTCGAGAACATAAATTACGAATATACTTGTTATCTTTTATTTTTTTAGTTTTAGGCATATTGGGAATATTGAACTTATCTTCAAATATATTTTTATTTAATACAGAAATAGTTGTAATGTTAGTTTTTTCAAGTGTTTTATTATTGATTGATATTTTGCCTATCTTTGTAAAAACTATTAAATTTGGAAGTTTCGAAATTGAAATTAGACAGGCTCAACAGCAACAAGAATTTATATATGAATTCCAGCGAAGACTAACTGAATTAGAAAAAAGCATGAATCAAAGTATGCCAGATAATTTACTGGTAAGTCAGTTTGAAAAAGCCGCTCGGGATTTTGAGGAAGGATCTCGTTCAGAAAGAAGTTTGGCCGAAACCGAACTGATTTTTACAGGGATTAGACTTGGAAAAGGTTTTCTTCTGAGTAAACTAACCAAGGGAAAATGGGGAGAGCGAGCAGGTTCAGCGGCGGCACTAGGATTATTAAACGACCCAAGCACGCTTGATGAATTAATTAAAGCATTACAAGATGAATCTTCTTTTGTACGTTACCGCGCGGTTATCTCTATAAAAAGAATGATAAAGAGTTTCAATTCGAAGCAATTGAAGTCTGTTTTAATATCTTTAAAAAGAACTATAAAAAGTGAGCGTAATACAAGAACGATAAATTTGATTGAGGATACTATTTGCGCATTGGAAAACTTTAATAAAAATTACTGAGTTTACCGCAAATTAAGTCTTTTAAAAATTTTTACACTGTGATTTTATTAAACTATTTATTTTACTATATACTAATTTTTCAAAAATTTATCTGTGTTGTTCGCTGTAAATATAGCCCATGTTGTTATATTCAGGGACTAAACGTAAGTTATACTATTGATTTAGTAAGAGGAAGTGACCAACCACCACCTTGACAATCCCCCCACTCGGTATACAACATAACCGTACTCAGCTGTGGCGCAGACAGAAATCAGCCGCAGTATAAAATTTGTAACTACTCAGCCTTGTCATTGCGAGCCGTCTGCGGCGAAGCAATCTCAACCACGAACGAGATTGCTTCGCCGCGCAGACGCGGCTCGCAATGACAGATAAAGTTTGAACCTGAGTAGTTACTAAAATTTTGAGATTTGCTGATTTGAGATTTTTTGATTTGCGATTTGCAGATTTTTCCCAGGAGGTGCAGATTGTTCCACGCAGTAGTTGCAGTCAAGCAAGTGCCGGACACCACCAACATCCGCATTGACCCGGATACGGGCAATCTGGTGCGCGAGGGCGTCCCGGCGATTATGAACCCCTACGATGCGCACGCGCTGGCGGAGGCCGTCGCCTGGAAGCGCAAGTTGGGCGGGAAGGTGACGGTGGTCTCGATGGGGCCGCCCAACTTCACCGCCACCATCCGCGAGGCCATCGAGCTGGGCGCGGATCGCGGCGTGCTCCTCACCGACCGCAAGTTCGCCGGGGCCGATACGCTCGCCACGTCCTATGTGCTGGCGGAAGCCATCAAAGCCATCCACGCGGAAGACCCGGTGGACGTGGTGTTCTTCGGCAAGCAGGCGATTGATGGCGACACGGCGCAGGTAGGGCCGGGCGTAGCCGTCCGTATGGATTTGCCCATCGTCACCTACGCGGTCAAAATCCGCGAGGTGGATGTGGAGAAGCGGCGGCTGGTAGTGGAACGGCGCACCGAGCGGTGGACGGAAGTGGTGGAGACACCGCTGCCCGCGCTGCTCACTTGCGAGAAAGAAATCGCCGAGATCCCCTTCGCCCCCCTGCCCGACCTCATCCGCTCCCTGCGTTACGCCCCGGAGATGTGGACAATGGAAGGGCCAGTTCCCTTCAGCCTCGAAGAAGTGGGCGTCAAAGGCTCGCCCACCATTGTCTACAAGATGGGGACACCGCCGCTGCCCGAAGCCGGCGAGAAGGTCAACGCGCGCGAGATGGGCGCTCCCGCAGCGGCCAAGTTTGCGCTGGATAAGGCCGAGGCCGCCGGGATTCTCAAGGCAGTGCTAGGAGGTGCAGCATGAGCGCGCGCCGGTTCTGGGTATTTATCGAGCAAGAGGGCGGCGCAGCACATCCCGTCTCGTGGGAGCTGCTGGGCGTAGCGCGCGGGCTGGCCGAGCAGGTCAAGGCCGAAGCGGAAGCCGCCGGGGATACCGTATTGGTCGAAGGGGTGCTGTTGGGTCACAACATCGGCGAGATCGCCACGGAGGCACTGGCCTATGGCGCGGATCGCATCTATGTGGTAGACGATCCGGCCTTCGAGCATTATCGCAACTGTCCTTATTACAAGACGATTTGCCAGGTGGCAGAGAAGCACAAGCCCGAAGTCTTCCTCATCGGCGCGACGACGCTGGGGCGCGACCTCGCCGGCGCGGTCGCCACGGCGCTGGGCACGGGTCTCACCGCCGATTGCACCGAGCTGGAGATGGGCGAGGTGAAGGGCGCAGCGCAGCGGTTGCTGCTGGCGACCCGGCCCGCTTTCGGCGGCAACATCATGGCGACGATCCTCTGTCGCAAGCATCGCCCGCAAATGTCGAGCGTGCGCCCGCGCGTATTCCCCATGCCCGCGCGCATCTCCGATCCGCAGGGCGAGATCGTCCACGAAAGCGCCGCGCTGGAAGAAGACGACACCGCCGCCTGCATCCTCGAATTCATCCATGCCAAAGGCGAGACGGTGGATATCGAGTACGCGGATGTCATCGTGGCGGGTGGGCGCGGCCTGGGTTCGCCCGACGGCTTGAAAGTCCTGCAAGAGTTGGCGGATGAGCTGGGCGGCGTGGTGGGCGTCACTCGCCCGCTAGTGGATGGCGGCTGGGCCAGCTCCGCACATCAGGTGGGGCAGAGCGGGCGCACGGTGCGCCCCAAGCTCTACATCGCGGCGGGCATCTCCGGCGCGCTGCAACACAAGGTTGGGATGCAGAGTTCCGACTTCATCATTGCGATCAACAACGACCCCAACGCACCGATCTTCGAGGTGGCGGATGTGGGCATCGTGGGCGACCTGTTCGAGGTGATTCCGGCCATGCTCGAACAGATTCGCACCTACAAGGAGGCGCGGGCATGAGCCAGCAAGCACAGCACGACAAAATCAGCTTTGATGCAATTGTGGTAGGAGCCGGCCTGGCCGGTTCGGCAGCGGCGATGATTATGGCGCGCGCCGGGCTAAACGTGGCTTTGGTCGAACGGGGCCAGAAGGCGGGCGGCAAGAACTACTTTGGCGGCGCTATCTACACCCATGCCATCGCCGAAGTGCTGCCCGATTTCATGGAGCGCAAGCCCCCCTTCGAGCGGCCTGTCACCGAGGCGGGCTTCTGGTTCCTCTCGCCCGACGGCGGCCTGACCAAAATGGTCACCAAAGGCGGCAAACTGGCGGCGCAGCCCGCCGACGCCTACACTGCCCTGCGCGCCACGTTCGATCTGTGGTGGGCGGAGCAGGCGCAGAAAGAGGGCGCGTTCCTTATCCCCAAGACGACGGTGGTGGACTTCATCCGCGCGGAGAACGGGCGGGTCATCGGCGTGAAAACCGATCGTCCGCAGGGCGATATGCACGCGCCGGTGGTCATCGTATGCGAAGGGGTCAACAATCTGCTGGCACAGAAGCTGGGGCTGATGAAGCACGACCTCGAACCGGCACACATGGCGCTGGCATTCAAACAAGTGCTGGCATTGCCGATGGACACGATCAACGCGCGCTTTGGCCTGAGCAGCGATGCGGAAGGCGTGGCCGCTTCGGTGATGGGCGACGTTTCGATGGGGCTTTCGGGCATGGGCTTTATCTACACCAACAAAACCACGCTCTCGGTGGGCCTGGGGGTGATGTTGGAGACGCTGGCCGAGCATCGGGTCAAACCCTACCAAATTTTGCAGCGCTACCTGGAACATCCCGCCATCGCGCCGCTGGTGAAGGACGCGCAGCTGCTCGAATACGGCGCGCATCTGATCCCTGAAGGCGGCTGGCGCGATATGCCGCAGCTCTACACCGACGGGGTGATGATCGCCGGGGATGCGGCGGCGATGGTGAACGCGCTGCATTGGGAAGGGACGAACATGGCGATTGTGGCCGGGCGGCTGGCCGGCGAGACGGCGGTGGCGGCGCATCGCAAGGGCGATTTCTCCGCGGCAACGCTGGCGGACTACAAGGCGCGGCTCCAGGAGGGCTTCATCCTGCCCGACCTCAAGCAATATCGCAACTTCTCGCACTTCCTGGAAACGCATCCCAGTTTCATGGAAACATATCCGGCCTTTGTCAATGAGGCGTTGGGGAGCTTCTTCAGCGCCTACGGGAAGCCCAAGAAGGAGTTGTTCCAGGAGATGCTGGGCGCGTTGACCCATCGCCGCAACCTGTTCCAGGCGGCGGGCGATATTATCTCGATGGGAAGGGCGGTGATGGGATGGTAATGAAAAAGGGAGACGCATTCGAGGCCAAAGCCTTGTCAGCGGAATTACAGGCCAGCCTGCCAGATGTGTATGTGGACGATTTGCTGGTGAGTATCAAGTACTTCCTGGATGAAGAAGAGGCGCACCTGTGGATCGAGGATCACGCGATTTGCGCGCGGTGCAAGCACAAGCCGTGCCTTTACTTCTGCCCGGTGAACGTCTACCAGCTGGGCAACGATGGGAAAATCCAGGTGGCTTACCAGGCGTGTGTGGAGTGCGGCAGCTGTCGCGTGGGCTGCCCGTACAAGAACATCGGCTGGAAACTGCCGCGCGGCGGCTTCGGCGTGGCGTATAAGTTTGGGTAGACAGTAGACAGTAGACGGCGCGCCCCCGCGATTCCAATGGAGTTGCGGGGGCGTATTGCGTGAGAGTGAGTTGGCCTGAATAGTTACTCCATGGATAAAAATCGCACCCCCGCTGGATTTACCAGCGGGGGTGTTGTTATAAACTTCAGCAGGACTTGGCTTCTTGATAGCTAATTGATAACGAATCGTTAGGAATACAATCCCAGTTTTTGGTATGCTATCTTCAGTAATCGTCACTGGAGGTCCCAATGTATCGCAAAACATCATTCGTAATCGGATTGCTTCTCATTTCAATGGGAGGAATCTGGCTATCTTTTAGCCTGGTAGGCCTGGCGTTCGGGTTTCGTATCTGGCAACTCTGGCCCCTATTCGTGATTAGCGTGGGCTTAGCGTTCGTGGCCCCCCCACTACTCACAAGAAACCATCCAATATTGGGGATAGTATTCATCCCTGGCATTCCCATTTTGGCAACAGGCATGCTCCTGCTAATCGCCAGCGTTTTCCATGCCTGGGGTATATGGAGATGGCTCTGGCCCATTGAAGTTATCGCCGTAGGGCTGGGCTTCCTCAGTGCAGCGCTCTATATGCGTCGGCCCGGGCTGCTCATCCCGGCGATCATTATCAGCATGAACGGCCTGCTGTTCCAGTTCTGTGCCTTGACCGGCTGGTGGAGTCTGTGGGCAGTTGCCTGGACAGTGGAGCCGCTTTCTGTAGGATTGGGCTTGCTAACGCTAAACGCCTTCCGCCCGACGCGTGGGCTATCGCTGGCAGGCATACTGCTACTAGGTGTCGCGCTCTCCGGTTTTGCGTTATCAGTTGCAGGCATTCTGTTAGGCTTCATACTCCCGTTGTCCTGGGTACTGCGCTTCACATTCCCGGCAGCATTGATTTTGTGCGGCGTATGCTTGCTGGGAATAGGATTGTTCCGACGTATTCCGGTGGCCGCCCTGGCGGCTGAATAATCGTAGAGTAATTGGAGGTTATGATGAAGAATAATTGGATGTTGGTAGGCTTGTTGGTATGCGCGATGGCGCTTTCGGGATGTGCCTGGGGATTCAGCGGGATTCAGGGATCGGGCAATGTTCTAGCGGAGACCCGGACGGTGGGTGCGTTTGACGCGGTCAATTTCGCTACTATCGGCACGCTCCACGTCACGGTGGGCGAAACCGAGTCGCTGCGGATTGAGGCCGAGGACAATCTGCTACCGTATTTCATCGCGGAGGTCGTTCACGACACGCTGATTCTGAAGTCACAATCGGGGGTCATGTTCCAGACCACACGCCCGGTCAATTTCTACCTGACCATCAGAGATTTGGATACGCTCACTTTGGACGGCAGCGGCAACGTCATCCTACCTGATCTTGAAACTACCACGTTGGTCCTAACCCTGAACGGTTCTGGGGATCTGGATACAGATCAACTCACAGCGACGACGTTGGAGACGCATATCAACGGTTCTGGTAACATAAACATTGCTGGCGCTGTTGTCGCAGATCAACAGCGCATTGTTATCAAAGGCTCTGGCGACTTGCGCATGGAGGAACTGACCGCGGAATCCGTGGTCGCGATGATCTCCGGCAGCGGTAACATCAGCATCGCTGCCGGTGCAGTGCAATTACAACAGCTCTCCCTTAATGGCTCCGGTGATTACCAGGCAGGCACCCTGCAAAGCGCCCAAACCCAGGTTGGGGTGCGCGGTAGCGGCTCAGTTTACGTTGCCGTCACGGAGCACTTGAGTGCGAACCTTACCGGCAGCGGGAATGTGCATTGCACAGGTCAGCCTACAGTCGAGCAGATAGTTAGAGGATCGGGACGGCTTGTCACGCTCGAGAACTGATTGAAACGGTAAACCACAAACCGGGGCAGGGCAACCTGCCCCGGTTTGTAGTGCTTTCCCTTTTCCCCATTTTCTGCTATGCTCAGGGTATCCCATTAACTGGAGACCCGTTATGCACACCATCCGCTTCACCGAGAAGAAACTCGCCCGGCGCTTGGCGCTGATTGCACCGCTGGTCTATCGCCAAAGCCTGCCGCTGCCGCATTTCCGCTTCTGCGCGGATGCGGAAGCGCGCGTCGCGCCCGATGTGGATGATAGCAGCTGGCCCACGCTCGCGCCCGGCGACGCCTGGGGGCAGCGCGACCAGACTTTCACGCTGCGCACCACCTTCCGTGTCCCGACGGACTGGGAACCGCCGCTAGTGTTGCACCTCCCCATCGGTGATAGCAACGATTTTGTGCTGCCGGAGGCGCTGGTTTATGTTGACGGGATACCGGTGCAGGGCATCAACGCCCGCCATCAGGAAGTACCGCTCGCGCCGGGCTGGTGTGACGGGCGCGAGCATACGCTGGCCCTCTACGGCTGGTGCAGCACGCTCCGCCCGGCCAGCGTGGTGATGGGCGTCCCGGCCCTCGCACAGGTGGATGCGCCTACCCGCGAGTTCGTCGCGGCGGCGCGCGTGGCGCTGGGCGTGCTTGCGGAGCTGGCCGAGCACGATCCTACCCACTCCGCACTGCTCAACGCGCTCGATGCGGCTTTCCTGCGGCTCGATCTGCGCGACCCCCTCGGCGGCTCGGCGTTCTACGCTTCCGTGCGCGAGGCGCTGCCGCTGCTGCGAGAGGGCATCGCGGCGGCAGGCGCGCCGCTCCCCGTAGACGTGCTCGCCGCCGGGCACGCGCACATTGACGTAGCGTGGCTCTGGGCGTTGGAGCAAACCCGGCACAAGGTCACACGCACGTTCACCTCCGTCTTGCGGCTGATGGAGGAGTTCCCCGATTTCCACTTCACCCAGAGCCAGGCGCAACTCTACCGCTTCGTGGCGGAGGATACGCCGGAGCTGCTCGACGAAATCCGCACGCGGGTGGCCGAGGGCCGCTGGGAAGTGACCGGTGGGACGTGGGTGGAGATGGACACCAACGCCACCGGCGCGGAATCGCTGGCGCGGCAGTTCTTGCTGGGGCGCCGCCTCTACCGCGAGCTCTTCGGGCCGGTGGATACACCCGTGCTGTGGCTGCCGGACACCTTCGGCTACAGCGCCGCGCTGCCGCAGCTGATTCGCGCAGCGGGCCTCAAGTATTTCATCACCTCCAAGATCAGCTGGAATCAGTACAATCATCTGCCCTACGATAGCTTTTGGTGGGAGGGCATAGACGGCTCGCGGGTGCTGACCCACTTCATCACCACGCCCATCAACAGCAGTGATTTCTTCAGCACCTACAACGGCGACCTTTCGCCCTTGCAGGTCATGGGGACGTGGCGCAACTACCAGCAGCAGGCTGCGCACCGTGAGGTGCTCGCCTCCTACGGCTGGGGCAACGGCGGCGGCGGGCCGGATCGCGCCATGCTAGAGAACGCCGGGGAGCTGGCGGCGCATCCAGGGATGCCGCGCGTGCGCCTGGGGCGCGTGGGGGATTTTTGCGCGCGATTGGAAACCAGCGCGGCGCAGCTCCCCGTCTGGAACGGCGAACTGTACCTGGAAATCCACCGGGGGACGTACACCAGCCAGGGCCGCACCAAGCGCGCCAACCGCAAGGCTGAAATTGCCCTGCACAACGCCGAATTTCTCGCGGCCTGGGCTGCACAGCGCGGCGCTTACGCCTACCCCCACGCCGCGCTGACCCACGCCTGGGAGCTGGTCTGCCTCAACCAGTTCCATGATATTCTGCCCGGCTCTTCGATTGGTGAGGTCTATACACAAGCGGCGCAGGATTACGCGGCAGCGCAAGCTGCGGCGCAACAAGTGTGCGCGGACGCGCTCGCGGCGCTGGCAACGGCTTGCCCCTCGGAAACGGCGCTGCTGGTTGTGAACCCCACTGGCTTCGAAGGGCCGCGCGTGGGACTGGCCCCCATCAGCCTGCCCGCCGGGCATACACTGGTGGATTTGAAAACGCGCGGGGCGCTGCTCACCCAGCCGGTGGAGGGCGGCACGCTGACGGCGTTGCCCGCCTGCGATGCTTACAGCATCCGCGCGTTGGGGGTGGCTGAGATGGCGCAGCCGCCTTATCCGCCGCCGACCCTGCTGGAGCAGACCGCTGATGGCGTCGCGTTGGAGAATTCGCTGCTGCGGGTCGAGCTCGACCGCAACGGCGAACTGACGCGCCTGTACGACAAGGGCGTGGGACGCGAGGTGCTGCCGCCTGGCGCGCGCGCCAATGTCTTCCAGGCGTTCGAGGATCGCCCGCTCAACTGGGACGCCTGGGATGTGGACATCTTCTACGATGAGAAATGCTGGGCCGCCGAACCCGCGCACGCCTTCACCGTGATCGAGGAAGGGCCGCTGCGCGTGGGCGTGGAGGTGCGGCGGCGCATCCTCAACAGCGAACTGGTGCAGCGGATCACGCTGAGCGCGGGCAGCCGCCGCGTGGATTTTGACACCCGGCTCGACTGGCATGATCGCCATGTGTTGCTCAAAGTGGCGTTCCCGGTGGACATTCTCAGCTCCACCGCCACCTACGAAATCCAATGGGGTACGGTGGAGCGGCCCACACATCGCAACACCTCGTGGGATTGGGCGCGGTTCGAGGTATGCGCGCAGAAGTGGGCCGATTTGAGCGAGGGGAACTACGGCGTGAGCCTGCTCAATGATTGCAAGTATGGGCACGATATTCAGGGGCACGTCATGCGGCTGACACTGCTCAAGAGCGCGACCAGCCCCGATCCAGAAGCCGACCAGGGCGACCACGAGTTTACCTACAGCCTGCTCCCCCACCCCGGCGACTGGCGGCGCACCACGTCCCGCGCGGCCTACGCGCTGAACTATCCGCTGCTATTTCACGCGCCCGCCACGCCGCCCACCGGGCAACAGGCGGCGGCAAGTCTGCTCGCGGTGGATCGGGAGCACGTCATCATCGAGACGGTCAAGCAGGCGGAAGATGGGCATGGGTTGATTGTGCGGCTATACGAGGCGCAACGCACGCGGGGCCGGGTCGCGCTCAAGGCAGGGTTCCCCCTCGCGACGGCTTATCGCTGCAATTTGCTTGAAGAAACCGAGGTGGAATTACCTGTGCGGGGCGATAAGGTCGCTTTCGACATACGGCCTTACGAGATTGTCACGTTGCGGCTGGTAGAAGCGTGAAACGTGATAAAACCGGTGGTTGAGCCTGCCGAAACCACCGGGCTGCTCCGGTGCCTGAGCTTGCCGAAGGCCTCTGCCACCAAACTTCGGCAGGCTCAGCCACCGGAGGGCTGCGGCAGGCTCAGCCATTAGGCTGCTCCGGTGCCTGAGCTTGCCGAAGGCCTCTGCCACCAGGCTTCGACAGGCTCAGCCACCGGAGGGCTGCGGCAGGCTCAGCCATTAGGCTGCTCCGGTGCCTGAGCTTGCCGAAGGCCTCTGCCACCAGGCTTCGACAGGCTCAGCCACCGGAAACGTGAAGACAGAAGTATCTCCTCACGTTTCATACATCACCCATCACGCCTACAAGGAGTTGTTAAAATGAATACGCAAACCATCAGCGTGCTTTTAGCCGATGACCACGCGATTGTGCGCGCGGGGCTGCGCAATGCGCTGGCCGGGCTGCCGGAATTGGAGATTGTGGGCGAGGTAGACAATGGCCCATCCCTGATGCAGGCGTTGGCGACGCTGCGACCGGGGCTGTTGGTGGTGGATGTCAACATGCCCGACTTCGAGCCGGTGGCGGCGGTGCGCCAGATTCGCACGACCTACCCGGAGCTCAAAATCCTGGTGGTGAGCGCGCACGACGATCAGGCGTATGTGGTGGGGCTGCTCTCCGCTGGCGTCAACGGCTACCACCTCAAGGATCAACCGCTGGCGGATTTGCAGTTCGCGGTGCGCAAAATCCTCGCTGGCGACCGGTGGATTTCCGGCCCACTGGTCAACCGGCTGGTACAACAACCCGCCGCCACGAGCGATCCAGCGCTGCCCACACTCACCCGACGGCAGCGCGAGCTGCTCCGCCTGCTCACATTGGGCTACGATAATCGCAAAATCGCCCAAAAGCTGGAGCTGAGCGTCAAAACGGTGGAAAATCACCTCACGGCGCTGTATCGCGCCCTGGGCGTGGGCAGCCGATTGGAAGCGCACACCTACGCCATGCGCCATCCCGATGTGCTGGGTGCCGCCGGTCACGAGCTCGTGCAACATCCATCACAAACGCATACCGCCGATAGCCTGATCGTGCTACTGGTAGATGATAGCGCGCGGTACCGCACCCAGCTCGGTAAATTGATCGGCAAAGCCTGCCCCGCCGCGGTGCTCTACGAGGCCGAAGATTGCATCGAAGCCATGCAGCTGATCAGCCAAGTGCGCCCGCACCTGGCCTTCGTAGATGTGGTGCTGCCAGAGGAGGATGGAATTCAATGCACACGGCGCATCAAAGCGGAAGCGCCTAACATCAGGCTGGTGTTGATTAGTGCGTACCCGGATCGCGAATTCCGCCGCCTGGGGTTGAACGCCGGCGCTGTAGCATTTTTAGACAAAAAAGACATTGACGCAATGTGCGTGCGGCAAATCATCGAGGATGTATTGAACCGCGAAACTTAAAAGGGGCAAGACTAGCCAGAGTTGACTACGGCTGGTTTACGCGCAGACCAAGGCCCGCTCCCTATTCAGGCTGTGACACTAGCAATTGCCACGCGCCCGCCCCGTCTGCAACGGCCAACAAAAACGCTGGCGACGGCCAAGCAGCGCGCGCGACACTGTGGATCAAATACCGCTGCAAGTCCGGCTGATGAACCAGACGCGTCGGCTCATACCCCAACGCGAGCGCAGCCTCAGTGATGGCGAGCACGTCCGCCGCCAGCCCCCCTGACGGGAAACCCTCCTCCAGCGCCAGCTCGACAACGCGCAACGTAGTCTGCGCACCGCTCAAATCGCCATGCTCCAGCGATTCCCGCGCTTGCACCAGCAACAACTCCAGAGTAATCGCTTGCGCTTCACGGGGCCGCCGCACAAAGTCCGCCGTAATCCCTAGCCGACGGCCTTCAGACGGATCAAACAAAATCCCCTCCAAAAAGTGCGCTGCCGCATCATAACGCGCTTGATACGCGCGCATCGTCTCCAGCAAATACCACTCGGTCTCCAAGCGCAGCTGATCCGTAAGCCCAGGATGCAAGGTTCCCAACCAACGCAGCCAGGCGGTCTCGAAGTCTGTCAAATCCAATGTACCGACTGCCGCCTGCACGCCAAGTTCCAACCGGTCGCGCTCACTGCCCCCGCTCGCCGCGCCCTGGCACAAGCGCGTTACCCCCGCCCAACCCGCTTCCTCGACTATATACGCTATTAATGCCCCTGCTTCCAGATAGCTGATTTCGTGCTGATGGGTGTAGAAATTCTCCACCAGCACCTCCAACGGAATATAATGATCGGTCTGCAACAGCGTGGCGGTCTTGAGGGGCAAGGATTCGGCCCAGTAATGGCCGCCGGCCACATACACCGCCAGCCCCTCACGCACCAGCGCGGGCGCACTATCGCATCCGATACCGCTATCCAGACGATGGGTCAACTCGTGACGCAACAGCCGCTCCATCCCCACCGGTGCATACAGCCGATCGGTATACGAAACGGCGACCCACGCAGACGAAGCATAACCGCCCTGCCCGATGACCCGATCCAGCAAATAAATATCCACACCGGTATCTACCTGCTCGCCTAACGTAGTAGCCACATTGGCATAAGCCACTTCCGCATCACGGCGCAGTTGAGCAATATCGCGCTCTGCCGCCGTGCCGGTGAGGTAATGCAAACGCAGGCCCAGCGTATCGGTGAACGTCCACCTTGTCGGCTCCGGCGGCGGCAACGCCGTTTCCGGCAACAGCGGGAGCGGCAACGCGAGCTGATAATCGCCCAGCTCAACATCCGCGCTGCCCGAAGACAAGCCCAAGGTGAACGTAAGCAACTGCGTACCTGTTAACGCATGCGTGTCCCAGATCCAGTAAAAGCGCGCTCTAGGGATACGATCCAGACCCTGGTGAATCACCGACGCAACGACGGGAGGGCCACCGGGCAGCGTGACCGAGATAACCGCCGAGCCGGAAACATAATCGGGCGGCAGCCAGGGCCGCACCTCGAAACTCGCGCGATCCCCGGTATGCAACGTAGCAGGAAAAACCCGGATGCCCGCCGTTGTAAGCGAGTAAGGACGCGGCGTGGGGGTAGGCGTGGGAAACAGTGTGGGCGTCGGGGGGCTAACGGTTACGGTGGATGTAAGCGGCGTCGGCGACAGGGTCACCGGGGGCGTGACAAACGTCCCGCACGCAAGCAACAACACAAAGCATAAGGGTAGAAGCAGTTTAATCGTGCGCATAGCCCGATTGTAACAGCAAAGCGTGAAACGTAAAACGTGCTACCTGGGCAGAGAATTTTCACGTTTCACATTTGACAATCTTCCCAGCCCGAAGATAATCATTCCCAATGATGATAGAACAACAACTTACCCCACCCCAAATGATTACAACACCGGGCGCGCTACACGATTTAGCGCGCGTGCTGGCCCGCGAACCCCGCCTGGCCGTGGATACGGAAGCCAACAGTTTGTTCGCTTACCACGAACGCGTCTGCCTGCTCCAAATCTCTACGCCGGACAGCGATTATCTGATTGATCCGCTGGCCGTCCCCGACCTAAGCCCCCTCGCGCCGCTCTTTGCCGACCCTGGCATCGAAAAGGTATTCCACGCCGCCGATTACGACCTACTTGTGCTGCGACGCGATCACGCCATCCACTGCTCCCACCTGTTCGATACGATGTGGGCAGCGCGGATTCTGGGCTGGCCGCGCGTAGGGCTAGGCGATATCCTCGGCGAGCATTTCGGCGTTCACCCAAACAAACGCTTTCAACGTCACGATTGGGGGCTGCGTCCTATTGAACCTCGGGCGCTCGCCTACGCGATGATGGATACACATTACCTGCTACCACTTCGCGAAATCCAACTCCAGGCCCTCCAGAAAAACGATCGCTGGGAAGAAGCTCAGGAGATTTTCGCCTACCTGAGCGAAAGTAGCCCCGCCCCCCAAGGAAGTGATCGCAACCATCTTTTTTGGCGCATCAAGGGCGTACACGATCTCACCTTCACGGAGCAGCGCATCCTATTTACGCTCTATCGCTGGCGCGAAGAAGTCGCGGAACGCCTCGACCGTCCAACGATGAAGGTGATCTCCAACGAGCGGCTGCTCAATCTAACGCGGGTGCAACCACGCACCAAAACAGCCCTGGCGGCGGCAGGACTATCCCCCCATCAGGTGCGGCGCTTCGGGAAAGGCATTTTGCAAGCCCTACGCACACACCCAGCACCTGATCCTCCCCCCCAACCCGACCACACATTCCCACCGGAAGCCGTCGTAGAACGCTACAATGTCCTCAAGGCATGGCGCAAAACCACCGCAGAAAAGCGCGGGGTAGATTCGGATGTAATTCTGCCCAACGCGATCCTCTGGGAACTGGCCCACCACCCGCCAACCGATTTGAACACCCTCGGAACGGTCATCGGTATCGGGCCGTGGCGCAAGAAGACCTACGGCCCGGAGCTGCTGCGGCTGTTGCGCAAGTAATTCCATGTCCGAATTTTCGCCACGAATTACCCTAAATTTTGGGAAGGACACAGCACATGAAAATCAAATTTCTCGGCGGCGTGGGGACTGTGACCGGCTCGATGTATCTGATCCGCACCAATCGCCAACACATCCTGCTGGAGTGCGGCCTGTATCAGGGCAAGCGCGAGGAGGCGTATAAGCGCAACCGCAAAATTCCTATAGACATCCACCGGCTCAATGCGGTCATCCTCTCCCACGCACACATTGACCACTCCGGCAACCTGCCCAACCTCGTCGCCAACGGCTACGAAGGCCCGATCTACGCGACGCCCGCCACCCGCGACCTATGCGCCTCGATGCTGCCCGATTCCGGGCGCATCCACGAGCAGGATGTGACCTACGTCAACAAACACCGCATCCGACAAGGCTTGCCCCCCTTCAACCCCATCTACACTGAAGCCGACGCGCTCGCCACACTACCGGCCTTTGTGGGCGTGGGCTACAATCAACGTATCCCCCTCGGGCGCAACGTCTGGCTCACGTTTTTCGACGCCGGGCACATCCTCGGCTCGGCCATGGTGTTGTTAGAAAGCAAGGAAGACGACGTTACCACGCGCCTGGTTTTCAGCGGCGACCTGGGCCAGCCGGGGCTGCCCATCGTGCGTGATCCTGCGCCATTGCCTGAAACCGATCTGTTGATGCTCGAAAGCACCTATGGCGACCGCGACCATGATCGCTCGGAGACCACACAGGCGCAGCTAGAGGATATCATCAAGCGCGTGACACAACGCGGTGGGCGAATCGTCATCCCCGCCTTTGCTGTAGGCCGCACGCAAGACCTGATCTTCGATTTGCACCAGCTGTACGAAGCCGGGCGCATCCCCGACATCCCGATCTATGTGGATAGCCCGCTGGCAACCAATGTCACCGAAGTGTTCCGCCTGCATCCCGACTGTTACGATCACGAGACATGGAAATTCCTGCAAGATAGCGATAGCGCCGACCCCTTTGGCTTCCACCGGCTACGCTATGTGCGCTCCGCCGACGAATCCAAAGCGCTTAACGAAAAAACCGAGCCGATGATTATCATCAGCGCCTCCGGGATGGCGGAAGCCGGGCGCGTGCAGCACCATCTCAAGCACAGCCTCACCGATCCGCGCAACGCGGTGCTGATTACCGGCTGGCAAGCGCCCAACACACTGGGGCGGCGCATCGCCGAGCAACAACCGACCGTGCGCATCTTCGGCATGGAAATGCCGCTCAAGGCTGAGGTATTGACGCTCTACGGCTACAGCGCGCACGCCGGGCGCAGTGATCTGCTGGCCTGGGCCGCGCCACAGGCCGAGCGCGTGCGCATCGCGTTCGTCGTCCACGGGGACGCCAAACCTGCCGCCGCGCTTCAGGGAGGGCTACAAAAGCTGGGCTACCGGCAAGTCGTTGTCCCCCAGCCCAATGAGCGGTATAAAGTGTAACTTTGCTATTTCACCACAGAGCCACAGAGAACACAGAGAAATTTTGAAAATCTCAGTGAACTCTGTGCCTCGGTGGTGAGAATTTTATTTGAAGCAACTACGATGATGATGCCCAATGAATGAAACACAACCTACCTACCCCCGCGCCGCATGGCGCTTGCTCTACGAACCCAGCCCACACAGCGGCGCGTGGAACATGGCCGTGGATGAGGCTATCTTGCGCAGCATCGCGGCGGGCGAGGCGCCACCCACGCTGCGGCTCTATGCCTGGGCACCCCCGGCGATGACGCTGGGCCGAGGGCAACCGCTCGCCGATGCCGACCAAGCCGCGCTCCAGGCAGCGGGCTACGGCCTGGTGCGCCGCCCCACCGGCGGGCGGGCCGTGCTCCACACCGACGAGATCACCTATATGGCCGCCGCGCCCGAAGACGAGCCACGCTTTACTGGCGGCATCGTGAATAGCTATCGCGGCATCAGCCGGGCCATCGTCAACGCGCTGGAACGGCTGGGACTGACCGAGGTGCGCGCCGACCACCACGCCGAGAATCGCGGGTTCAAGGGCGCGGTCTGCTTCGAGATGCCTTCCGATTACGAGATCACGGTCGCAGGGCGCAAGCTGGTGGGCAGCGCGCAGATGCGCATCAAGGGCGGCATCCTCCAGCATGGCACGCTCCCCCTCACCGGCGACATCGCCCGCGTGGGGTTGTATCTGGTGGAGCGCCCGGCCCCGGAGCGCATCCGCGCCCGCGCGCTCACGCTCCACGATGCGCTGGGCGAGCCGGTGGGCTGGGAGACCGCTGCCGAAGCGCTGCGCGCCGCCTTCGCCGCTACGCTCAACCTGGAGCTGCGGCCCGGCGCGCTCTCGGCAGCAGAAATGGCCCGCATCGCCCAACTCCGCGATGAAAAATACGACCACCCCGATTGGACGGGGCGCGTGTAGCCATGATTATCGGGGCCTGCACCGTGCGCCTGTACCTGCCGGGCGTGCATTCACTCAAGGAAAAGCGCGGCCTGCTCAAGCCACTGCTCACCCAACTCCGTCGCCGCTACGAGCTGGCGGCCGCTGAAGTGGGTCAGCAGGATGTGTGGCAATCGGCGGATGTGGCGCTCGTCGCTGTCGCCAATGATAGCGGGCACATCTACGCCGTGTTGGAGCAAGCCGTGCGCTGGATCGAAGATGAATACCGGGCTGTGCAAGTGTTAGATTTCCACCTCGAATTGCGCTAACCGCGCGCTTGCCTTTCTCCCCTGCCTGAGTACAATACTCTGAATATGGATGTAGTGCAACAAATCAAAGAGCGGCTGGATATTGTAGAGATCATTGGCCGCAGCATCACGCTCAACAAGGCCGGGCGTAATCTCAAAGGGCTGTGTCCTTTCCACACGGAAAAGACACCGTCGTTTTTTGTCTTCCCGGATCGGCAGAGCTGGCATTGCTTCGGCTGTGGGCGTGGGGGCGATCTCTTCACCTTCGTCATGGATCATGACGGGCTGGATTTCCGCAACGCCCTGGAGGAGCTGGGACGCCGCGCCGGGGTGGAGATCAAGCCCCGCACGCCAGAACAAATCCAGGTGGAGGAAGAGAGCGACCGCCTGCGCGCCATCCACACCGCCGCCGCCGCTTACTTCCACCGCTTGTTGCTCTCCGCCCCACAGGCAGAAAAAGCGCGCGCGTACCTGCAACAGCGCGGTTTCAAGACCGAGACTATCGCACAATTCCAGTTGGGCTACGGCCTGGAAAGTTGGGACGCGCTGCGCAGCCACCTGCTAGGGCAGGGGTTTACGCTGGACGACCTGATCACTGCCGGGCTGCAAATCGAGCGCGAGACAGGCGGCTCCTACGACCGGTTCCGCGACCGGGTGATGATCCCCATTTGCGACCGGCGCGGGCAGATCATCGCCTTCGGCAGCCGGGTGCTGGGCGATGGTGAACCCAAGTACATGAACTCGCCGCAGACGCCGCTCTTCGACAAAAGCCAGGTATTGTTTGGGATGCACCTCGCAGGGCCAGCAATCCGCCAGCACGACGCCGCCATCATCGTTGAAGGCTACATGGATGTGATGATCCTGCATCAGGAAGGCTACGCCCACGTCGTTGCGCCGATGGGCACAGCGCTGAGCGAAGCGCACCTCAAACAGCTGCAACGACTCACCAAGCGGTTCATCCTCGCGCTCGACCCGGACACCGCCGGCATCCAGGCTACGCTACGCGGGCTGGATGTGGCCCGCGAGACGCTGGAGCGCAAGGGCGAGGCCGTGTTCGATGCGCGCGGCATCGTGGGCTACCAGGGGCGACTCAACGCCGATATCCGCGTGCTGAGCCTGCCGGACGGGCTTGATCCCGACGAGCTGATTTTGCAAGACCGCGCCCGCTGGGAGGCACAGGTTGCCACGACGCAGCCGGTAGTGCGCTTCTACTTCCACGAGCTGCTCAAACAAGCGGATGCGCGCGAGCCACGCGGGAAAGCCCGCATCGTCGAGGCGATGTTGCCGCTGTTGCAAGACATCGCCGATGGCGTGGAGCGCGAGGCGTACATCCGCGAAATCGCCCAACAGCTGGCGCTCGATGAACGCGCACTCCATGATCGCCTGCGCGTGCGCGAGCGGGCCACAGCCCTACGGCAGCAAACCGCCGTCGCGCAGCCAGGCCACGCCCTCGCCAACGCGGGTCTGGAAGCACACGCGCTCATGGTGCTGCTGCACTACCCGGAACTATTGGAAATCGTCGGGGGCGATCTGGTCGCATTAGACCTCGATCCCTTGCAGGATGAAGACTTCTCGCCGCACTATCGGCTGATCTGGCTGGCCTGGCTGGAATCCCTGGCGCATCCTGAGCAAGAATTAGAAGACCTGCTCCCGCCCGACCTGTTCGCTGAAGCGCACGGCTGGCTGACCACACCTTTACCCGAAGCCGCGCTAGAGCAATGGAAGCGTGATCTGTTGCGCGTCGTTGCACGCTTGCGCGAGCGGCGGCTCCGTGAAGAGCAACAACAAATCATGGATCTGATCCGCGAAGCGCAAGCGGAAAACGCTCCGGCAGAGTTGCGCGCCCAATACACCGGCGCGCAGCAAACCATCCACGAGACCCTCTGCCGGGTACAACAGGCGTTAGCACATAAGTAGAGATCCAATGGTATTAAGTTTAGGGCAAGCCCAGGCAGGTTTCAAAGCCTTAAATTTACACAACGTCGGTATTCACTGGTAAAATCCTACCTAACCCAATTTGTGCGAAACCTGCCAGATCTTAACTGAATGACATTGGGTTCCGATTCAAAATTGGAAATCCAAAATCAAAAATCTCGATGAGGCGCCATGGCTAAAAACCACGATCCCGAACTTGATCCACAATCGGATGCCTGGGAGGACGAAGAAGACGAAGACCTCCTGGACGATGATCCGCTGCTCGATGATGACGACGATCTCGAAACAGCCGTATTCGCAGCAGCGCTTGACGAAGACGATCCCGATTTAGAAGATGTCGTCACCGTGCAAATACAGGCCGCGCATAAAAGCGGCGGGCAACGGCGCACAGCAGAGAGCAAAGCCACGCGCGCCTGGGACGAGCAGGACGACGAAGACGAGTGGGACGACGACGAACCTTCCGGCAACGCTCTCGATCAAATCGAGGAAGAATTTTCCGATGGGCTTGACGATCTGGTTGAAGACCCGGTGCGTATGTACTTGCGCGAAATCGGGCGCGTAGACCTGCTCGAACCCTACCAGGAAGTCTGGCTGTGCATCATCCGCGAGGCAGCCGCTCACCTGGCTGAAATCTACCGTACCCTCCAATCTGTCGAGCGGGACGAACCGGAGCAGGCCAGCCTGGAGCACCTCTTCGGTGAGGCTCGGCAATCCTGGAGCCATGCGATGCGCGCAGCACGCAATCATGCGCTCACAACACTGGAAGATCAGCAATTTCTTGAAGAAATCCGCCGCCAACAACACATCCTCATCACCAATACCGGCTCCATCCTGTACCAATCCATGGGCCCTAACCATTGGGGCGATGACCCACAATGGCGCCCGGTCATCATCCGGCTATTGGAAGCGGCCACGTTCCTCTATTTGCTCCCACCGGGCTTGCTTGAACAGATCCAACAGCACATTGAAAAGCGCAAAACCTGGCCCCAAACGCGCTCGCTACAGAAGTATTTACCCTCTGGCGCAGACATCCTGGCGTGGTGGCTACAGGTCGAAGTGATGGCCGCCGAAGCGCAGCAGATGCTTGTGCGCGCCAACCTGCGGCTGGTGGTCAACATCGCCAAGCGCTATGTCGGACGCGGCGTGTCATTCCTCGACCTGATTCAAGAGGGAAACATCGGGCTGTTGCGCGCCGTGGAAAAGTTCGATTTTACGCGGGGCTACAAGTTCTCCACCTACGCCACCTGGTGGATCCGCCAGGCCATCAGCCGCGCCATCGCCGACCAGGCGCGCACCATCCGCATCCCTGTCCACATGGTCGAAACGATCAACCGCCTGATGCGCATCCAACGGCAAATGATGCAACAGCTAGGGCGCGATCCCACGCTCGATGAGCTGGCGCTGGAAATGAATCTGCTCGATACAGAGGATTCCAACGCCATCCTCGAAGCCCGCGCCACCGATACGCCTCTCTCGCCGCTGCTGGATCGCAAGTTGCGCCGGGCTATGACGAAGGTGCGCCGTATCATCAGCATCTCACAGGAACCGATGTCACTAGAAAGCCCCGTGGGCAACGAAGAAAACAGCGAGCTTTCTGATTTCATCGAAGACGAGAACCTGCCTGGCCCGATGGACGCGACTTCGACACAGATGTTGCGTGAGCAGTTGCAGAACATTCTGGGCGAGCTGGGTAAACGTGAACGCGAGGTGCTGGAAATGCGCTTCGGCCTCAAAAATGGACAGCCGCACACGCTGGAAGAGGTGGGACAGGCATTCAACGTCACCCGCGAGCGCATCCGCCAGATCGAATCGAAGGCGCTGCGCAAACTCCGCCATCCTGGCCGCAGCCGCAAACTCCGCGACTTCTTGATTTAGGGCGTAAAAAACGAAAAGTAGCAACTTGAGAGCGCACTGAAATTCGCGTTACACGTGCCACGCAGATTTTTATTTTTGATTTGCTAATTCTCTGAGGAATTCCTCATTAACTGGCGTTCACCAGCGGTTGGATGAAAATGTAAGACGGGTTGCCAACCCGTCTTACGACTGCTATTTTAAGAGGCGTGGTTAGGGCGAGGCAATCCGCGTTTCACCCAACTTGACTTAGCCCTTTGCCTATCCAGCGAGTCTGCCCATGTCGGGCCTGCCGCGGATTGCCTCGCCCGAACGTGTGGAGCAGAATGGTTAATTGTGATTTGCTGATTTGAGATTTTCAGAGGAGGCCCATGTTCGTACAAATCGAGATTCAATCCCGCAGCAAAGTTGATTTGATTGATGTCACCGCAGAAGTGCAAAAAGCCGTAGCAAAGAAAGAGGTATCCGAGGGGATTTGCTTTATCTTCTGCCCACACACCACCGCCGGTATCGTCCTCAACGAGAACTGGGATCCCACGGTGGAGCAAGATATAGCGATGGTACTGGATCGCATCGCACCGGAGAACCTGCCCTACCGCCACGCCGAACAAAACTCGCCCGGTCACATCAAATCGGTGCTGGTGGGTAGCGATCACTTCATTTTCATTGACAAGGGGCGGCTGAAGATGGGCAACTGGCAGGGAATCTTCCTGGCCGAGTTCGATGGCCCGCGCCGCCGTACCCTCTGGATCAAGGTGGTCAGCGACGTTGCCAGCGGCTAACCGTGACGCCACCCCCATCCCCTGGGAACGCCTCGAACGGCTGCTGCATCACGTCCGCAAGCCGGGCCGCTATGTGGGCGGTGAGTACAATGCCGTCCGCAAGGATTGGGAGCGCACCCCCACGCGCGTCTGTCTGGCCTTCCCCGATGTGTACGATCTGGGCATGTCCAACTTCGCCCTCGCGCTGCTCTACGATGCGCTCAACCACCAACCGGACGTGCTAGCCGAGCGTGCATATTTGCCCGCGCCGGACATGATCGCCGCGTTGCGCGAGGCGGGCCTGCCGCTCTACAGCCTGGAAAGCTACCGCCCCGTCGCCGCCTTTGACCTGCTGGCAATCAGCGCCGCCTACGAGCAGCTCTACACCAACGCGCTGGAGCTGCTGGATTTGGCCGGGCTGCCGCTCTACAGCGCAGAACGCACCGAGCAACACCCGCTCGTCATCAGCGGCGGGCACGGCACATTCAATCCCGAACCCATCGCCGATTTTTTCGATGCGCTGGTCATTGGCGAAGGCGAAGCCGTCATCACCGAAATTACCGCGCTGTTGCCCCAGCTGCGCGATCTGCCGCGCGCGGAGCAGTTACACGCGCTGCTGGGCATCGCCGGGGTCTATGTGCCGCGCTTCTATCGCCCGGTCTACACCTCTACTGATTTGTTACAAGCCACCGAACCCACAGTCCCCGAAGCACCGCGCCGTGTGCTCAAGCGGATCATGGCGGAGCTGCCGCCTACGCCCATCCGCCAGCTCGTGCCCAATGTCGAAATCGTCCATGACCGGGCGGTGGTGGAGATTCAACGCGGCTGCTCGCACGGCTGCCGCTTCTGCCAGGCCGGGACGATCACGCGCCCCATCCGCGAGCGGCCCTTCGCGCAAATCGTGGCTGAAATCGGCGCTATCAGTCAGGCAACCGGATACGAGGAAGCCGCGCTGCTCTCGCTCTCCACCGCCGATTATAGCGAAATTGCGCCCCTGCTGCGGGAATTGCAAAGCCGCTACGCTGCGCAGCACCTCTCCTTCTCGCTGCCCAGCCTGCGCATTGATGCGTTCTCGGTGGAGCTGGCCGAAGCGATGGCGCAGGGCCGCCGCTCCGGGTTCACCTTCGCCCCCGAAGCCGCCACAGACGCACTACGCCGCCGCATCAACAAGGATGTCACCACCGACGCGCTGCTCCAAATCGCCGCCGATGTGTTCGAGCGGGGCTGGCGCACAGTGAAGCTGTACTTCATGCTGGGGCTGCCCGGCGAGACGGATGCGGACATTGCCGCGATTGCCGACCTTGCGCATGACGTGCTGCGCATCGGGCGCACGCGCGGCGGGCGCAAGGTGGAAATCCATGTCAGCGTGAGCACGTTCGTGCCCAAGCCGCACACCGTCTTCCAGTGGGAACCGCTGGCCGATGAAGAGACCGTGCAGCGGCGGCAACAGCTGCTCAGCCGCGAGATTCGCGGGCGCACGCTGCGCCTCTCCTGGAACGACTACCGCGAATCGCTGCTGGAGGCGCTGCTGGCGCGGGGCGACCGCCGCCTGGCCCCGGTCATCGCGCGGGCGTGGGAGCTGGGCGCGCGCTTCGATGCCTGGGACGAGTGGCGTAACTTCGGCGCGTGGGAGCAGGCGTTCGCTGAGGCACAGCTCGATCTGAGCTACTACCTCTATCGCCGCCGCGCCGAGGACGAGGTTTTCCCCTGGGATCATCTTAACAGCGGCGTGGAGAAACGGTATTTGCTGCGCGATTATCACATCAGCCAGCGCGAGGAATTCAGCGCCGATTGCCGCCTGGAATGTCACGGCTGCGGCATCCAGGGCTACTTCGGCGCAGAGGCGCAGGAGGGATGGCAATGTCCGACGCTCCGCTGAACACTGAAGTCGCTGAGTACACTGAAAGAGATGAGCGCGCGCCCACACTGCGTTATCGGGTGACTTTTAGCAGCGGTGGGCCATTGGCGTTCCTTTCCGTGCTAGAGCTGGGCAAGGTCTGGGAGCGGAGCTTGCGACGGGCGGGTGCACCCTTGCGCTATTCGCAGGGCTTCAATCCACGCCCCAAAATCCAGTTTGCGTTACCCTTGCCCACCGGCTGCGGCGGCGAGGCGGAATGGCTCGATCTGTGGCTGGATGAATCCTGGGAACCGGCGCGTTTGCAGGCGGCGCTGGAGGGGTGTCTACCCACCGGATTGCGCGTGCGCGTGGTCGAGACCGTCCCCGAAGCCGAGCCGGGGCTGGCGGAGCGCGTCATCGCCGCTGAGTATACGCTGTGGCTGCACACCATCAGCGCAAGCGATGTGCAAGCCGCGATTGCCACACTATTGGCAACGGAGCGCGTGTTGCGCCCACGCCGGGGCAAATATCGCGGGCAAGACTACGACTTGCGCCCGCTCATTGAGAGCCTGGAGCTCACGCCGGCCCCTGCACCCTGGGTGGGACTGGCGTTGCGCGGCACCGCGCTCCCCCGCGCCACCGGTCGCCCCGATGAAGTTGTGGATGCGCTGGGATTGGCGGCGTACTTGCAGCGTTGCACACGACAAAGGATTATCCTGAATAACTTCTCTACAGAAGACGAATGAAACGTGAGGCGTAAATAAAAATCACGTTTCACGAAAGGATACGCTATGGTTCAAGACTTAACACTAACCCACCGGCGTCTCTCAGAATTATGGGCTGACCCCACCATCCCCACCCTGCCTCTGGATGGTCGCCGCTATGTCATCTTCAGCGATTTGCATCTGGGGGATGGCAGCGGGGCGGATGATTTCGCGCCCAACGCAGGGACACTGTACCACGCGCTGAACTATTATTACGCTGAAGGCTACACGGTGGTGTTGCTGGGCGACATCGAAGAGTTCTGGCAGTTCGAGCCATCCCATGTCGCCAAGCAGTACGCCGCACTGTACGCCCGGCTGCGGGCGTTTGGCAAGGAACGCCTTTGCCGCATCTACGGCAATCACGACATCGAATGGCGCGGCCTTAGCGACCCGCTGCGCGGGAGCAGCGCCTGCACTTACCACGCACCAGAGGCGCTACGGCTAACCGACCACGCAGATCGCACGCGCTTTTTCCTGGTGCATGGGCATCAAGGCGACCGCGTCTCGGATGCGGGTATCTGGTTCAGTCGCTTCTTCGTGCGCCTGTACGCGCCCATCGAGCCATACCTTAAGCGGCTAGGGCTTTTCCGCCATAGGGACGCGCCCCAGACGCCTATCGTCAAAAACTACGAGCGCATCTTTTATCGCTGGGCCAAGGCGCAGAATGTTTTGCTGATCTGTGGACACTCACATCGCGCCATTTTCGCCGCGCAAGCCTACGCGCAGCAGCTCCGCGACGAGATTGCCGCACTCGAAAGCCGCAAAACCGCTGCACCGCAGGTGCAGGCCGAGGTACACGCGCTGCAAGAGACGCTCAATGAGGAAATCCAGCGCGGGCGCGATATTACCCCGGTTGAAGCACCCCACATCGAGCCAGGCCCGTACTACTTCAACACCGGCTGCGGGCTATATCGCAACGGCATCACCGCGCTGGAAATTGCCGATGGAGATATGCGGCTGGTCAAGTGGACGCGCGGGAAAACAATCGCGCAACACACAATGAAGGGCATCGCTATTGCTCCAGGCATCATCCAACGGCTCACCTGGGGACGCGAAAAGTGGATCGCCCCCCAGCGCAAAATATATGAAGAAGCTTCGCTGGAAAGCCTGTTTGCGGCGATGAGGCCGTGAGGCGTAAAACGCAAAGAATTTTCTGGTCACGTTTCACGTCTTATCATCAGGACTTACGCAAGTAGCGTACCCTGAGCCTGTCGAAGGGTACGTGCTAACCAAGACTCAGTAGTTCACGAAATGCTCCAAGGGGATCGCCAGATCCCCATCCGGGGCTGGATCTGGCAATCCAGCCTGGGCAATCTATGATCTACCAAGACTCGCTGCCTTCGACAGGTTCAGGCACCGGGATTCCGTAAGCCCTATCATGTCAAAATCTACTTGTAGGAGATACACCATGCCCACACCCGATTGGACGCGCGAGTTCCCCGGCGCGATGACGGTCTGCGACACTAAGGGGATCATCCTGGAGATGAATGAGAAGTCCATCGCCACGTTCGGCAACCGCGGCGGCGCGGAGCTGATCGGCAGCAATGTGCTGGATTGCCACCCCGAACCGGCGCGGAGCACATTGCAGTCGTTGCTGGAGACCGGGCAAACGAATGCCTACACTATCGAAAAGAACGGCGTCCACAAGCTCATCTATCAAACGCCGTGGTACGAAGATGGCGTCTACCGGGGACTGGTGGAACTGTCGCTGGAGCTACCTCACCCCTTGCCCCACTTCGTGCGTGAGGCACAGGAGCCGGCATGAGTGCGCCCATCCCGTACCGCATCCATACCACCCGGCTGGTCATCCGCTGCTGGGAACCGCGCGATGCGCCCTGGCTCAAGGAAGCGATTGATGCCAGCCTCGACCACCTGCGCCCCTGGATGCCTTGGGCAGCGCATGAGCCACAGTCACTTGAGGCCAAGGTCAACCTGATCCGGCGCTTTCGCGGACAGTTCGATCTGGATCAGGATTACATCTACGGCATCTTCGACCGTGACGAGACGCGCGTGCTGGGCGGAACAGGTTTGCACACGCGCACAGGAGAGCACGCGCGCGAGATTGGCTACTGGATTCGCAGCGACGCCATCAACCGGGGATATGCCACCGAAGTCACCGCGGCGCTCACACAAGTTGCGTTTGCGCTCCTGGGAATGCTGCGGGTGGAAATCCACTGCGACCCGGAGAACGCGCGCAGCGCCGCCGTACCGCGCAAACTCGGCTATACGCACGAGGCGACCCGCCGCAAGACCTATCCCGGCGTCAACGATACATGGCGCGACACGATGATCTGGACGCTGCTGGCAGAGGAGTATCCTGGCAGTCCCGCTGCCGGGGTGGAGACCGAAGTTTTTGATGCGGGAGGAAACCAGATTCTATAAAACATTTCTCCTCCATCTTCGCTCACAGCAGCACGCCAGGGTATACAACAAATTATGGGATAAAGAACGATTCTTATCTGAAAAATACCTCTCTAAACTTGTAGCTTGTCTCATTTTGAGAATCTTGCCCCTCCCCACGCCGCTATGCGGCGCGGGGAGGGGGAGAAAATAAGGGGAGTTTTAAGCGGCGGCTTCGCTGCCGCTCAAAACTCCCTCAAAAAAAATCCCCCCTTTCCCCCGCAAGCGGGGGAAAGGGGGGCAGGGGGATAGGGGAAAACTCCCCCATAATTTGTCCTATACCCAGCACGCTGCCTCCGGTTGGAGGGCGGCGTGCTATAATGTAAGGGTTTGTAAAAGATAACTGCAAGTACGTTACGCCAAAGAGTAAGAAAAAAAGACCTGCCAGGTTTGGGAAACCTGGCAGGTCTGCGTTATTATAAGCTACCGCGCACGATAAAAGAGCATCATGCTCATCTGATCGCGCAACACTAATGGCAGGTAGATGCGATTGGCAACCGTGGTGAACGTCCACACCGGGCCAACCGTCATTTCTACACCATCAGTCACAGTAATTTGCCAGTAATAGGTCGTCGCCAGGGTCAGTGCGCCGGGATTGTACGATGTGCCGCTCACGCCCGTCGCCACCACTGGCGGCGTGGCATCCGTGCCAAAGGCGACGGTGTAAGTGACCACATCGCCGTCGGGGTCACCACCGCTCCAGCCCAAAAGTGCGTTGAGTGAGACATTGATGGCCTCATGCGCGGGAGTAGGGTTGAAGGGCGCGTAAGGCGGCTGATTCACCGGCAGCGCAGGCGCAGCCGTCGTGAACTGCCACAGCGGGCCAGTAGTCGTACTGATCCCATCACTGGCAACGATCTGCCAGTAGTAGATGGTGTTCGCCGCTAACGGGCTAAGCGCGCCGAGGTTGAGCGTGGTCACATCCACCACCACACCGACTTCAGGCGGGGTGGTATTCGTCCCGAAGTAAACTGTATATGTCACCACGTCAGCATCGGGATCGCCGCCGCTCCAGGAGAGCGTTGCCGTCATGGTGGGCACATGGGTTGCGTTATGAGCCGGCACTGGATTGCCCGGCATATACGGGGCACGGTTCTCCGCGATCTCGGTCCCGGTAGTGAACGACCACAGTGGGCCGACCGTCTCGCTCAGGCCATCGCTCGCGGTGATGCGCCAGTAGTAGAGCGTGTCCGCCGCAAGTGCGCCGGGATTGTAGTGGGCGACACCCACACCCGTCGCCATCACTGGCGGCGTGGAATTCGTACCGAAGGCCACAACATAGGTGACGGTATCGCCCACATCCGGGTCACCGCCCGTCCAACTGAGAATCGGGTTCAATGGTACGTTGGTTGCCATGTGCGCCGGGGCAGGATTAGCGGGAGTGTAGGGTGGCTGATTCACCGGAGGAGCCGGCGCGGCAGTGGTAAAATGCCATACCGGGCCGGTGGTGGTGCTCATCCCATCGCTGGCAACGATACGCCAGTAGTAAGTAGCATCCGCCGTCAACGGGCTGAACACACCAAGATTGAACGTGGTCACATCCACCACCGTCCCCACCTGGGGCGGCGTCGGGTTTACGCCAAAGTAGACGGTGTAGGCAACTGTATCACCCGCATCCGGGTCACCGCCGCTCCAGCTGAGCGTTGCCGTGGTGGTGGGTACATCCGTCGCGCCATACGCCGGGGCAGGCTCGGAAGGCGCATAAGGTGGCTGGTTCACCGGCGACGCAGCAACAGTCGTGAAGCGCCACACCGGGCCATCCGCCGTGAGGTCGCCATCGCTCGCGCTGATGCGCCAGTAGTAGGTTGTTCCTTCCGCCAGCGTGGGCAGCGCGTAGCGCGCCACATTGCGCACGGTCCCTGCCAGGGGTGGCGTGGCGTTTGTACCGAAGTACACGGTGTACGTCACCACGTCGCCGTCGGGATCGCCACCACTCCAGCGGAGCTCGCCCACGTTCACGGCGATATTGCTCGCCAGATGCGCCGGACTGGGCGCGGAAGGCGTATAGGGTGCGTGATTGACCACCTCTTGCCCTGGCCCAACCAGCACCACGCCCCACTTGCCGTTGACCGGGACGACGACATTGCCACCGCTTACGGTGTAGGTCGCGTTGTTGTTCAGCACATCGGTCAGCACCGTGCCATCGGCAAAGTAGGCGCTCACAGAAAGCGTCGCATTCGCGCTGCTGGCGATGTTCCGCAGCGCCACGATGACCGTATCCTCCGTATCCCAGCGGGCAAAGGCGTAGATATTATTGGCCGCGAGCAACCGCTGATAGTCACCGCCGCGCAACGCCGAGTAGGTGTTGCGGATGCCGATGACTGTTTTGAAGTGATTGTACATCGTGGGATCGGGCGCGTTGCCCCAGGGATAGGTGCGGCGGTTGTCGGGATCGCTGCCGCCGGGCAGCCCCACCTCATCGCCGTAGTAGACTGAGGGCGCACCGGGCAGCATCATCTGCAACAGCACGGCCAGTTTGAGGTTGGTGTAATCACTGCCCACCATCTGGAACAGGCGCGGCGAGTCGTGTGTGCTGATGAGGTTCATCATCGCGTAGAAAATTTCCGGCGGATACTGCGCACGGAAATCGTCGAAGGAATTGGCAAAGAACTCCGGGCTGTTGCCGCTGGCGAAGCCCGCCATCCAGTCGCGGAAGCAGTAGTTCATCACCGAGTCGAGCTGGTCCCCGCGCGTGTAGGCTTCGTAGAGGCCGCCCGCGGCGCAACCGCCCGTCACCTCGCCCAGCATAAGGATGTCGGCGCTACCGTACTGCTCTTTGATGTAAGGCCGCATCTCGCGGAACCAGTCGTTGCTGATGTCCTGCGCCACATCGTAGCGCCAGCCATCAATGCCCTTGTCAATCCAGTATTCCGAGACCGACATTCCGTTGGCAAAGCCAGGGATTTGCGGGCTGCCGCCCCGGAAGAAAAAGTCGCGCACATCGTCATTATCGTCCACCACTTCTGGGATGGTCCCGTAGCCATACCAGCCCTTCCAACCCCAACCGGAGGCGCACTGGAAGACCGCGCCATCGTTGCCGGGGATGAACCACGCGCGATAGGGCGAAGCAACCGCCTCGCACGCGCCATAATTGACCTTCTTCCAGTCAATGTAGGAGCTATCCATGCCGACATGGTTGAAGACGGCATCGAGAATCACGCGCAGGCCATTGGCTTTAGCTGCCATCAGGAATTCATCGAAGGCCGCATCCCCACCGAAGTAGTCGCGCACGCTGTAGTAATCGTTGGTATCGTAGCCGTGATTGCTCGAAGCCTCGAAGATGGGGTTGAGATAGAGTGTGTTGACGCCCAGATCGTTGAAGTACCCGGCATTGATTTTAGCCGTGATACCCTGCAAGTCGCCGCCATGATAGTCCATGCCCCAGCTGGGAATGAGCAGCGGATCGCTCCAGCCGCGCAGATCGTGGATACAGCCATCGGTTAAACCGCCGGGCCGCGCGTGCGGGTAGCCATCGCAGCCGGGCCGCGCCCGGTCGCCATAGACCTCCGTGCCTTCGATGAGCGCATCGTTGGCCGTGTTGCCGTTGTAGAAGCGGTCGGGGAAGATCTGGTAGATGACCGCGTCTTGAATCCACGCAGGGATGTTCTCCACCGGCGGCAGGGGGCCGGCGGTGGTGCCGAGCTTCCATGAGGAACCCGGCCCAGTGACGCTCCACGCGCCTGGGCCGGTGTTGCCGCTGCGCGGGTGATAGTAGCCAGAAGCCGCCCCATCCACCACCTTGAACTGATACCACTGATCGGTGAACACATCCGGCGCGGGAACCACCATCTGCCAGTAGTCGTAATCGCTGTCGCTGTAGGCGACGGTGGCCGTGTAGGTGTACGAAGGATTCGCGCCCGCGCCGGTCTTCCAGACCCAGGCTGTCACGGTTTGCACATCGTTTTTGCAGGTGCGCAAGGTCATCAGCGCGGATTCGCCCATGGCGATACTGCCGAGCGGGTCGCGGTAGGTGAGGTCGGTATCAATGTGATACAACGGAGTGGAGCGGATCTGATTGTCGCCTACCGCCACGCCATCGCAGTCGGGCGGGGGCGGCGGGCCGTCATCGTTGCGCGGCAAGCTCCACGAGGGGTTCTGCTGCGTCGCCGCCGTGTACCACTTCCCAGGGCCATCGTTGCCGCTCACGGGATTGTAGAAGCCCGTCGTGCTCCCATCCACCACCTTGAACTGATACCACTGGTTGATGAGTACCCCTGGCGGCGGCACTTCGACCGTCCAGTAATCATACGCGCCGCTAGGTTCGGCTACGGCGTTCAGGAGCGTGCCAGGGCCTTCCAACGGTTCGCCCGTCTGCCAGACGAGCACCTGCACCTGGCTCACATCGTTGCGGCAGGTGCGCAGGCGCAGCGTGGGCGAGACGAGCATCGAGACGCTGCCGACCGGGTCGCGGTAAGCCACTTCCTGATTGCTGTGGTAGACCTCGGCGGTGACGACGTTGCCATCGCCCACCGTCGCGCCGCCGCACGGGCCGGCACCCGGCACGGTGGTGCTGGCCTGCCGGATATGCGTCAGCCCTGCACCATCGCTAATCTGCACGGAGTTGAGCAGAGTCACGCCTTCTACGCCCGCGTCAATCTCTACATTGAACACCAGCGACGTGGTAGCTCCCGCGTTGACCGTCCCGTTCCAGGTGAGCCGGTTGCCGGTCTGCGTCATCCCACCGGGCAGGCTGCCTGCCACGACGGTCACGCCGGAAGGCAGCGTGTCCGTAATGCGGACGGTTGCGGCCTGGTTGCCGGTGTTGCGGAGCGCGATGGTGTAAGTGAGCTCCTCCCCGGCCAGGGCGGTGGTAGGCAGCACGGTTTTGGTCGAAGTGCTGAGATTCGGGCCGCTCGCGCCGATGCTGGTGCTGGCCGTGCGCGTGAGCAGCGCGCCGCCGCCCGCAATCACCACACTGTTGACCGCCGTGATGTTCTGCACGCCCGCGTTCACAGTCACGCGGAAGCTCAGCGTCGTCGTCGCGCCCGCGTTCACCGTTCCGCTCCACAAGAGCTGACCGCCGCTCTGGGTCATCCCGCCGGGCAGGCTGCCCGCCATCACCGTGACCTGCGTGGGCAGGGTATCGGTCAGCACCACGTTGGCGGCCTGGTTGCCGGTGTTGCGCAGCGTGATGGTGTAGGTGAGCGTATCGCCCGCGTAAGCGGTGGCGGCGTTCACGGTTTTGGCAGATTGCGTGAGATTCGGCCCATCGCCCACGAGGATGCTGATGCTATCGGAGGCCTCGGCGTTGTTGACCGCGACCGCGCGCGCTTCCAGCGTGTGCAGGCCGGGGTCATAATCACCCGCGTTCAACGTGACCGCGAACTCGCTGGGCGGCGTGCTGCCGCATTCCGTGCCGTTGCCCACTTTGGCGAAAGGCACGGTGTAGGTATCCTGATCGCTCCACTCCAACGGGGAGTTGCTCTGGGAAACCCCGGCGGTATCGAGCGTGGCGGGGTCGGCGGGGATGCTGTCAATGCCGGAGTAATCGCCATGCCCTACGAAAATCTCGATGCAGCCGTTATCCAGATCGGGGTTGCCGATGAGGTCGAGCGGAATCCGCACCTCCCAGAAGGTGTTGCGGTTGGTATCGTGGCCGTCGGTGATATAGTTGCGGCCATTCGGGCCAATGACCGGCGTGCCGGTGACGAAGCTCGTCCCGCTGCCCCGGCTGCTCGCGCCGAGCAAGCCCTGCCCGGCGGTATCCACCGGATCCCAGCCCACGCCGTCGTGATGGCGCAGGAACGGCCCTTGCCAGAAGTTGGAGGCGAAGTAGACCTGGTAGTTGAGCTGGTTCGCTCCGGCGAAGCGCTGCGGCTTGCCCCACATATCGCCGGATGCGCCGGTGCTGTAACCGCCCGGCCCGGTATCCAGCCCCACGAACATAATCATGTTCCAGGTGTTCACAAAATCGCCGCTGTTGGCGTTGACCGGATCCTCGATGTCAATCACATCCGCGCCCTGGATGCCCACATAGAGGTACTCGGTGTCCCAATCGGCAAAGAGGCCGACGAAATCCACCTGCCGCTCGTGGGTAGACCAGGTGTGGCCGTCCCGGCAGTAGGGGCCGCTGGTGCAGGGCGCGGCCACCTGCGCGCTGTTGTGCGCGGGCGCGGCGGCGACCAGCTGCGCCTGACTCCAGTCGCTTGCCAGACCGTCAATGGTCTTGCTCGCCAGCAGCTGATTTGCGGCAGGCGCGGCGACCTGCTGTGCGGTGGGGTTGTTATCGCTGCCCACCAGCACATCATCTATGTAGAAATCCACCCGTGTCACGCCCTGCGGGTGCGTAGCGGTGGCGGTCACGACGAATGACCCGCTCACCATAGCCCCATCCTCAGGATGCGTAATGCTCACCACCGGCGGGATAAGGATGTTAAAGGTGATGGAATCCGCACCCTGCAAGCCATCATTGGCGAGCGCGACCGCCTGGAGCGTGCGCGCACCGGGTGCATAATCATCCGTATTGAGCGTGACGCCATAAGGCGTGGTGGTATCCGTCCCCACCACCACGCCGTCCACATAGAAGTTCACCTGCGCGATGCCGCTCTCGTGCGTAGCCGTTGCTATCACGTCGAACGCACCGGAAAGGGTGGCCCCATCGGCGGGCTGTGTGATGGTCACGCTGGGGAAGTCGTACATACCAGGGCGCGCGCCGATGTGGACTGCAATCGCATCCATCGCGGCGATGCTCACGGGCAACGTGCCGCCCGCGCCCACCGTGAGGGTTGCGCCCGTGCAGGTGCGCCCATCGGCAGAGAGGCCGCCGTGGAGGATGTCGCAGTAATCGCCGGGGGCCAGGCTCGTCTGGAAGGTGCGGTTGAGCGCGCTCCCCTCGCGGTTGATGACGACGAAGCCGCCCGCGCCGCGCCCAAACGCGATCTGATCGTTGCCGTTCGTCCACCAGTCGGTGACGTAGAAATAATCGTTGGTGAAGTTACGGAAAGCGACCATGCTGGCGATAGCGGGCCAGCGATGCTCGCAGACCCAACCACCACTCACGCTACAACCATCCGGCTGCCCGTTGACGTAGATGCTGCGAGTGTTGCCACTGCCGTCGGAGGGTGGGCCTTGATCGCCGTTGGTGAAGTAGTAGCTGGACATGACCTTGGGGTAGCCGTAGGGATAAGCGAGCGCAAAGACGTTCGCCAGCCGGTAAACTTCGGGGTTCTTGTGCGTGATGACGCCTCCCCCACCGCCGTGACCGCGCTGATTGTCGTGGTTGTCGGTGAAGACCACCGCGCCATCGCTGGGGAGCCGCCCCTGCTCGAGACCTTGCAACCAGGCGATGCTACCATTGTTGAACTCGCTCCCTACCTTGTTGGAGAAGCCGAACTCGGTCACGTCGCCGATGTGGAGATAATCGCTGCCGTTGGAGAGCGGCGATTGGATGACCTCCTGGAAGATGTAGGCCTCGCCGCCGCCGAAGGCGGTCGGGCGGTCGTTCAGCAGCGCCTTGATCGCCACCAAATCGGCGGGATACATATGCTTGGCAGCGTCAATGCGGAAGCCTGCCACCCCCAGACTGATGAGATCGTTAAGGTATTCAGCAGTCTTACCCCGCACATAGCTGCTATCCGTGCGAAGATCGTCCAGTCCTAGCAGCTCGCACATGCGCGCTTCCCAGGGATCATCCCAGTTGACGATGTTGTGATTGCAGCGATCCAGGTTGAAATCGCTGGCGGAATAGGGGACTTGCGGGTAGTTGGCGACGCAGTTGTTGCCGCTGATAGTGCTGCATGTCACCGTGTTGCCGGCTGAGCTTGGCCCATCAGTCACCCCATTGGGCAGGCCGGTCATGTGGTTGATGATCGCATCCACATAAATATCCACCCCTACGGCGTAGCACCGTTCCACCATGTTCTGGAAGGCGGCGCGGTCGCCGCTGCGGCTGATGAGCTCGTAGCTGACCGGCTGGTAGCGCTGCCACCAGGGATAGCCAGATGCTGGGATGACCCGGTGATCCTGCGGCGGCGAAACCTGCACCGCCGAATAGCCCATCGGCCCTAGAAAATTCTCGCACTCCTGGGCGATGTCGGCCCACTTCCATTCAAAGAGATGCACGAAGACCGTGCGCGCCGTGGTAGTGGGCGGGGGATTAGGCGTGGGGATGGGGGTAGGTGAGGGAGTCGGCGTGGGTGGTGGCCCGCTGGTGAGCGTGTAGCTCCAGTTGCCCTCAGAAGCCACATCACCGCTCCAGATCCACTGACCCAGCGGGTTCTTCATACTATAGGTGCCGGATGGCGCGGCCGTGTTCTTGAGCCACGCCGTCGCCGTGCCGTCGTTAGCCTGAATGCGATAGTAGACAGAGACCCCCTGTGCGTTGACCGGAATGGTTGTATGCCAGACCTCGTAGGGGGTGTTACCCTTATTGTGGAAATCAACGGTCACGGTGTACTGTGTGCTCATCGCGAGCCAGTTGTGCTGCCCCCAGGCATCGCTGGCTTCCCAGATCAGGTTGGCGGCAGTGAGATCGCCCGCCAGCGCGATAAGATAAACATCAGCAGAGCCATCGCCGTTGAGGACACGGAACGCGGGCGCGCTGCCGGGCACATCCTCGGTTTGCGGATTATAGGCGGCGGGGTCATTGTGGTAGAGATGATTCCATTGGATATCGTTATCGTGCGCGCCGCCTTCGCCACCGCCGCCGGAGTTGACCGCGATGTAGCCCCAGTTCCCCTCTGTGTAGGGATTGTCGTTAGCCCAGACCCACTGCCCCAGCGGGTTTTCCAGTTTGCCCTCGGAGGTGTTGTCGTTGTTCTTGAGGATTGCCTGCGCCGAGCCATCCACCGTGCGGATGCGATAATACACCTGCTGGCTATTCTCGCGCCCGGTGATGGTTGCCCGCCACAGCTCATAGGTCTTGCTGCCTATGCCGTGAAAATCGGCGGTGAGCGATTTGAGGCGTGTAAATTCCACCTCGTGGTGCGCCCAGCCATCAGCTTCTATCTGCCAATAGAGCCAGGCGGTGCTGAGATCGCCATCCAGCGCCAGGATATAAAAATCCGCGCTGCCATCGCTTTTGACCTCGCGGAAGTGGAAAGATTCGCCGGGAACCAGTTCGGTTTCAGGGTTGTACCCGGTCGGCGCGTTGTGGTAGAGTTCATCCCAATGAACAGTGTTGTCGCCCAACGGGGCATTACGGGCCAACGTGAGCGAGGATGCGCCCAATAGTCCCAAAATCAAGACCACAATCAAACCAAAAACAATCGCCACCTGCTGCGATTTACTCCAATGCCAATTCATGTTTCGCTCCTTTCCTGACTCGCTGATACGGAAACCCTTTAACGGGAAATCGGGGGAATTTGGGATTGTGGATTTTTGATTTTGAACTGGCACCTCCTTATCATCATGCAAAGGTTGGGCAGGAACAGACTTTGTGTATTATACGCGAAAAAACCCATCACGTCAATTTAAGGGAGATTTTTTAGAATCAAACAGCAAATCGGTTTGCATACCATTTTCCTCCGATAGCAATTGAAAGAGGTACAAAAAAAGCGTGATAGGAAAACCTATCACGCTTTTTCGTGCGAACACGGATCAGGCCAATGCCAGCACCAAGAGCGTAACTAAAGCCCCACACAACGGCATTCCCACCACCAAGACGATAATCACCACCCACACCCACCTGTCCATACCGCCACGCCGTACAAAGGTTTCCAGCGAAGATTCGGTGACGGGCTGCCGCGGGGACGGCACACACTCAATGGCGCGCGCCAGGAGCAGCAGATCGCTCAGCCATTGCTGCGCCTCCTCAGGACTGATGTCGTAACGCCAAAGGTTCTTATTCTTGTAAAGCCAGAGCTTCACAAAGTTGGGGCTGATGATGACTTGTTGGAGCAAAGCCCAGCTCTCTGCGGCCTGCATGAGCCGCACCAGCGCTGCGCGCACCTCATGCACGGCGAGCAGTTCGCGCAGCCAGGAGTCTTCGAGCGCACTGATGGAAAAAGCAGCCAATTCCGGCGCACCGAAGGCCAACGGGTGGTAGTTGACGGCTTTCGCCAGCGGTGCCATGACCATCCCCGCGTGCGAGAAAGCGACGCGGGTCTGGGCCGGCGCGCTCACATACAGGCTAAATGCCGGGCCGCGCGCGAATCGCACGATGACCTCACGGCCTTCAACCGTGCCGCGATACTCGCGCCCTGACAATCCATACGTCTGGCCCTGCAATCCATACGGGGCCAGGATAGTATCGAGCCAACGCTTGCGCTGATACATGGTCAGCAGCAGCGTGACCACCGGCCCTACCACTATCAGCAAGCAGAGCAGTCCCGCCGGAATAATCAACGTCCACACGCTGGCATTGGGGGTACTCAAGAAGACCCCCGCGGGAATGAAGACACATACGCACACTAGAGGAACCGCAATGAAGGTACTCAACGCGCTAACAATCAGCCGTCGCTTGTAATCTGTAGACATGGCTTTGAACATAATCACCCCCTTGAAAATAGCGAACGGCGAATCTCAAAACGCATTGCGGCAAAAGTAACCCGTGAGGTACAGGCAATGGTTTCGACAGGCTCACCTACCGCCAAATCTGCAACTTTTCCCTAATGTCCTTATTCGGATAGCATACCTGCCCTTTGCTCAACATCCACTTGCGCCTGCAAAAAAGCAAAAAGCGCGTCAAGATTGGCAAAGCCATGCCGCTCACCACTGCCGGGACATTCCAACGATGCGCGCCAGACCTCAGCCTCACCGTCGGTAGTGGGCCATAAGCGCAACAGATAGACGATATAGGGTGTTGTTTTATCCTTGACGCGCATAAAAACTCCTGTTGTCAACAAAATGTGTGAAGCGCGGAACGCGCTAGATCGCGCTCCACGCTTCACGTTTCATACGCCGCTTACGCTCACTTTTCTTACTGTTTTGAGACTAAGGGCAAATATAACTTGTAATCAATTGTATACAACTGCGATAAGCCAGTCGTGGTGCCATCGTACATGTTGGGGATGGTGCCCCATTGTGCGGTGGTACTGGTGGTGCGGAGACCCTCCCCAGGAACCAACGGCACAGCCAGTGTCGCCGTCCAGTTACCCTGTGCATCCGCAGTGACCACCGCCAACGAAGCCAACGCCTCTATGATGGTGTCCGTATCATCCAAAAACAGCTCGATGATGCAATTAGGACAAGGAGAATTAGCGCCAGCAGTGCCTTCGACCGTCACATCATCTATTACAGTCACTTGAGCCGGATTGAAATTTCGGAACGCCGTATGTATCCCCGGCCCAAGTTGGATGGCGCTTTCCGGTTCAGATTGACCATCGATCTGCCCCCAAGATGTGTTCTTTTTGACCACATTGCCACGCAGCGTGTTCGCTTCAGAGGTAGAAACCGAAGGGGAATCATTCAAAGAGATAGCCGATAAACCAGGCTGATAAATCTGATTACCGGTAATCTGGTTGAACTTAGTCCCGCTGATCAGATAAATGCCCCGACCACAAACACCAATTTCATTATCCTGAGCATCTAACCCAAGCTTGTTGTTGCGGACAATGTGATTATCACCACTCAAACGAATCGTATCCGCCTGAATGGTAGGGGGCGAAACCTGAAGGCGAATCCCTGCAAACACATTGTCCTCGATGATATTATCGGTATCAGCTACGCTAATACCACTGCCACCGTACCAATCCACCGGGGAACAAATGAGACTTGGGTCAGTCTGTTTCTCTGTAACACGACCATCAGCGCGGGTGCCAATGAAGTTATCGCTAATCGTATTGTGGGTGCCGCGAATTGCCAGTGCCACCCCGCTCAATCCTAGGAAATAGTTGTTTCTGACCAGATTATAATCCGCGCCGCCGCCGGTTGATCCAGCCGAAAAAGCAATAGCGGAATCGCCGCTGCCGCTTTGCAAGCTACCCCCACGCAACAACGCCGCCGTGCCAGTATCATTAAGCCCAAACCAGTTATCTTCGATGGTGTTGTAATCTGTGTTGAGGTAAATGTGGGTTCTCAAATTCTGAAAGCCCAGCCCGCGAATGACATGATTGTTTTGACCGGCAACATCACCAACAACCAACCCATCTTTCATCCCATTGCCAGGCCCAACAATCACAATTTTAGGCCCGGTAGTGCGTCCACCTGGCTGCGTGCTACCATCTATAGTGATATCGCCATTCAAGCGTCTAAAAATGCTGGTTTGCGTCGTGTTATAGACCTGGATGCGCCACAGATTGTGCGTGGCATCGTAGCCGTGGGCAGCTTCGGCGGGGATGTTGAAATTGATGAGCACTGGGCGTTCATCAGCGGGCAAGGTGTAAGCCTGCGCGATAGCCCGGCGCAGAGTACAGGGCGTGTGAGAGATACAAGTGCGGCTCAGGTTATCATCGGGATCGGTGCCGCTGTCAACGGTGATAATAGTAACAGGCGCGACACGGGAAGAAAGCATCGCTTCCGCCGGGCGCACCCCATCACCTGCGCATAAAGCCAACACCAATAGCGCCGCCAGGACGCCGCCCAACCAAAGATTGATTTTCTGTGTCATTTCAATTTCTCCTTTCTTTTAACATAACTTTCAAAAAAAACATCTGATAAAGCACAAGCCGGATGTCCGGTTCGTGCTTCAAGACCTACGGCACAATGTGCAACAACCCGCCGCCGGAGAAGTTCGAGCCACCGCCGACCCACGTCGCGCCGAACTGATCCACATACAGCGCGGTGATGTGATTGGAGTGCAGGCCGTCAGCGGTGGTCAGCCGCTCCCACGTTGCGCCATCGGCGGAGTGGAAGAGACCGTTTTGCGTGCCCGCCCAGATTGTGCCATCGGGGGCAACCGCCAGCAGGTTGAGCCAATCGCGGAAGCCCTCCTGCTGGAAATTGTAGACCACCTCCAGCTGCGCCCCATCGTAGCGCACGATGCTGAGGGTCGCGCCGATGAGCAAGTGGCCATTGGCATCCAGCGCCAAATCACGCACATAGCTGTGGGGCAGATCGTCTTTGGCGATGACCAGCTCCACCTGCCCATTGACGTACCGCGCGATGCCGCTGTTCGTGCCAATCCACACGGTATCGCCATCGGCCAGCAGCGCCAGCACCGAGTCCGAAGGCAGACCGTTGGCCGCAGTGAGCTCCAGCGCCTGCGAGCCATCAGCGTTGAGTACCACGATGCCCTTGCCGTCATCGCCGAACCACGCGCGCCCCTGTGCATCCACCACAACGCTATCGTAGGAGCGTAGCCCTTCGTAGCTCGTCCATTTGCCGTCCCGGTAGCGGCTGGCGTCGCCATTGGTGATGGCCGCCCAGACCGTGCCATCAGGCGCGACGGCCAATGCCGTCGCCCAGGCGCTCGATCCGCCGCCCACGCCCTCCTCACGGGTGTAGTTCTCCCAATCCATGCCCGGATACGATGGATCAAGCCGGTGGATACCGGCATCCGTGCCCACCCAGAGCATCCCATCCGGCGCAGCGGCGAAGGAATCCACAAAGTTGCTCGCCGGCATGACGCCATCAAACGTGTGCGCGATGATTTCGCCTTCGACCAGCGCGTGTAATCCGGTACTGTTAACGAAGACAGGAATGCCGGTATGGTACAGCGCCAGCCCCAACACACCCTGCGATACCGGGTAGTTCTCGACACAGACGCCCGCAACGGGATCGAAGCGGCAGAGGTTGCCGCCACCTAGCGAAGCTGTGCCGACCCAGAGCGTGCCGTCAGCGGCGAAGACCAGTTTGCGGATGTCATACAGTTCAGAGACATCGCGAGCGGCGTAGAACGTCCACTGGTTGCCCTGAAACTTCGCCAACCCGCTGGACGTGCCCACCCAGAGCGCGCCGTCCGCACCCACCGCGAAGGTATTGGCCCGATTGCTGGGCAAGCCGTTATCCTCATTGAAAACCATCACCTGGTTGCCGCTAATGCGCGAGATGCCGTTGTAGCCGGAAGCGACCCAGATATCGCGCCCAACAACGGCTATATCGCTGATGGCGTTCCAGGAGAGGCCCTCCTTATCGGTAAAGCGTGTCCACGCGCCAGTCTCCAGGTCGAGAATGCCCAGGCCGGAGTAACCAATCAACAAGCGGTTGTTCGCTACATCGCAGTACATGATATCTACTTTGTTCGTATGGACATTGCTCTCTTCCGGCGTGATGGGGGCCACGTCCCACTCGCCGGTGAGCGGATCGTAGAAGCTCATGCCAGTCTGCGTGCCGAAGATGATGTGCGGCGCGCGCTCACCGCCAGCGACGGGGACATCACAAACGGCGAGGGAGTGGGCGCTAACATGCCCCAGGCCGTTGAGCGTGGTGTAGAGCGTGGGAAAGCCGTCTTCCAGCGTGGGGGAAACCTCCCAGAGCATCGCGCCGCCCAGCGCCGCCACGTAGACCACGCCATCGTAAACCAGCACATCGCGCGCCACGTTGGGGTTGGTGAAGGAGTACCAGCCAGGCTCTACAAACGAGGTGGGCGGCGGCACCACTGGCTCGAAAAATTCCACCGAGGCGAGCACGGCTTCGGTCAGCAATTCGAGCTCTTCCCAGGCGCTCTCCGGCCCACCGGCGAACATAGAGAATTGCTGCGTAGGCGTCACCATGAGCACATAAACCCGCCCTTTCAACATCTCCACGCCACGCGGCCCGCTGAGATCAGCAGCTAAGCCCGGCAAACCGGCAATTGTTACCGGCATATTTTCGGCCATAGCGAGATCAATGCCCTCGCTGCGCAATTCCGCCATGAGCTCTTCCGTGGTCATCGCCAGGCGCGTATCGCCGAACAAGAGAATAGTCGGCCCAATATCCGGATCGGCCCCCGGAGCAAGCATATTGACCATGCTCCCGAAGGTTTGAATGTCATAATCGGAGACAGGGCGAAAGCTAAAGCCACCTTCTTCTACCCGCTGCCCCGCACCGAGGCGCACTTCGGGCGTGGCCTGCACCGGCGCAGTCGTCGCCTGAATGGGCGCAGTCGTCGCAGCGGGCGTCTCCGCATCCCCACCACCACTCCCCAGACAAGCCAGGCCACTCACCAACAGCCCTGCAACTATCAGAATTTGCAACCAGCGTTTCATAGTTCTCCTTTCGAATTTAACAAACCTACAATCCCGCATCAGCCTTCATCTTACCCCCGTCCCGTCAAAAAAACGTCAAAAGTTGCGCACAACCCATTGACCTGTATAATCAAGCGCAAGCCGCAAGTGGCAAGCAGTAAGCGGCAAACGACAAGCAACCATGAGCAATTTCATCCTATCTCTTCTAGGCCGATGTGAGGCGCAACGTGACGGCGCGCTGGTGGACTTTACCACCGATAAAGCGCGTGCGCTGTTGGCCTATCTCGCCGTGGAGCACACCCAAGCACACCGGCGCGATTATCTCGCCGCGCTACTGTGGCCCGATCAACCTGAAGCACGCGCCCGGCACAACCTGCGCCAAGCCCTCTCCAGTCTCCGTCAAGCACTCGGTGATAGCGATGATTTGCCCACCCCCTGGCTACTTGTCACCCGCGAGAGCGTCCAATGCAATCCTGCTGCCCCGCTCCAGATAGATGTAGCCGAGTTCGTCGCGCTTTGCACGGTCAACCGGCAACATCGCCACCGGCGCGCAGATGCCTGCTTCCCCTGCCTGCGCCGCATGGAACGCTTGGCAGACCTCTATCGTGGTGACTTCCTGGCGCAATTTCACCTCAGCGATAGCGAACTCTTCGAAGAGTGGGCACTCCTCAAGCGCGAATGGCTGCACCGCGAGGCACTCGAAGCGCTTGTGGCGCTCAGCGATTTCTACGAGCGGCGCGGCGACACAGCCATCGCCCGCGCCTACACGCAGCGACAATTGACGCTCGATCCCTGGCGCGAGGAAGCCCATCGGCAACTCATGCAGCTGTTGGCATTGGATGGGGAACGCAGCGCGGCGTTAGCGCAGTATGAGACCTGTCGCCGCATCCTGGCTACCGAGTTCAGAGCTGAGCCAGCGGCAGAAACGGTGGAACTGGGGGAGCACATCAACAAATCCTCAAATCAGCAAATCTCAAAAGCAGCAAACCAGCCGCCGGCTCCCCTTCTCCCGCTCCCCCCCTCCCCCTTCGTAGGACGGGACGTGGAGCGCGCGGAGCTGGCGGAGCTGCTCGCCAGGCCGGATTGCCGTCTAGTAACGCTGGTCGGGCCGGGTGGTATTGGTAAAAGTCGGTTAGCGCTGCAAGTGGCCGAAGACCACCGAGGCATCTTCAGCGATGGCGTCGCCTTTGTCTCGCTTGCAGCACTCACGCAAGGCGACACTCTGCTGCACGCCATCGCCAAGGCCCTGCTCCCGCCAGCCGCGCCCCATGACGCGCGCGCTTTGCTCGCGCAGCTGCGCACCCAAGAACTGCTGCTGGTGCTCGATAACTTCGAGCAGCTAGTAGCATACTGCGACCCGCTGTGTACCCTACTCCACCACGCGCGCAGCCTCACCGTGCTGGTCACATCCCGCGAGAAACTACGCCTGCAAGAAGAATGGGTCTATCCAGTAGAAGGCTTGCCCTACCCTGAAACGCCCTGCGCCGACCCCACCAGCTACAGTGCGTTGGCACTGTTCCAACAACGGGCGACCCAGGCCCAGCACTGGTTCGAGCTCACACCAGAGGTGTTGCCCCACGTCATCACCATCTGTCGCCTGGTACAAGGTCTGCCACTGGGCATCGAGCTAGCCGCCGCGGCGGCTGCCGAACAATCGTGCGCCGAAATTGCAACGGCACTGGCGCACACGTTCGACACGTTGGGAAACACGTTACGCAACGCTCCCCCGCGCCATCGCAGCCTGCGTGCAGCTTTCGAGCACTCGTGGAATCTACTCACACCTACACTTCAACAACACTTTGCCACGTTAGCCGTCTTTGTGGAGAGCTTCGATAGCAACGCGGCTCGTGAGATAGCCCACATCTCCCCCACCGCCCTCAGCGCGCTGACGGCTAAATCGCTGCTGATTTTCGACGGCACACGCTACCACTGGCACCAAGCCACCCATCAGTACGCCGCAGAACAACTCGAACGCGACGCCGCCCAAGCGTGGCTGTTACGCACGCGGCACAGCGCTATATTTGCGGCACGGGTCGCGCAATGCACCACACAGCTGCACACGCGTGCCGCAGCCACCGCGCTGATCACGCTCGAACGTGATCGAGGCAATCTCCAAGCCGCGTGGCAGTGGGCCACCGCACAGAGAGATATAGACACGCTGTTACAGCTAACACCAGGACTCAGCACATTCTACCGGCGGCGCGGGCCAGCAGAAGAGGGCGTAACATTGTTCGCCGCTACGTTGGAACAGCTACCCCAGCACGCCCAATCCACACAGTTATTGGCGCAGCTACGTGCCGAGCATATCCAGCTGCTCAACCTCATGACCCGGTACGAAGAAGCCTTAGCCAGCGTGGCAACCTGGTTACAACAGAGAGAGCTCACGCCGCCACACACCGCGTTAGCCTATTTCCTACAAGGACAGACACTCCAACGACAGGGTAAAAGCGAAACTGCACAAGATATACTGGAAAAATCCCTGGCGTTAACGCAAACCATCTCCGGCACGGAAGGGCAACAGCTGGAAGCCAAAATCCTTTCGGAGATGGGCAACTCCCTGATGCGGCGCGGCAAGCAAGCAGAGTCGCTGGCCTGTTATGAGCGCGCCCTCGCGCTGTGCCAGACCCTGGCCGATCTTTGGAGCGAAAGCGGTCTGCGCAACAACCTCGGCAATCTCTATTATGATATGGGCGATTACAGCGCCGCACGCGAACAGCTCACGCACGCTCTACGCCTGTACCGAGAACTGGGCAACCTGCCCGGCGAAGCCAAAGCGCTCAACAACATCGCCAACATCGCCGCCGACCAACGTGATTATAGCTATGCGCTACAAGCCTATCAACAAGCACTGGAAATCCACCGCACGTCCGGCAACAGCCGCGCACAGAGCAGCGCGCTTAATAATCTCGGTGCTTTGGACTGGGAGCTGGGGCGTTACACAGCCGCGCGCGAATCCTACCGACGCGCGCTAGCCCTACACCGCGAAAGCGGCAATCGCCAAGCGGAAGGTGAAACGCTCGCTAATCTCAGCCTACTGGAACTGCGCCTCGATAACCCCCACGGCGCGTTGGCACTAGCACAAGCCGCGCTACGCGCTTCCAAAGAAAGCGCCGATGTGAGCAATCTCGCCAATGTGTACACCTACCTGGGAAAAATTCACGCGGCGCTGAGTCAATGGGATGCAGCAGAGCGTGAGTATCGTCAGGCATTGACCCTGCGGGAAGCCCTGCCGCACGCCGGGCGGCAGCTGGAGCTGCACGCCGAACTCGCGCACATCACCTATCAGCGCGGCCATGCACACCAAGCGTTAGCCGAAATCGAGCCGGTGCTCGCAGCGTTGGAAGCAGCGCCCGCACTCGATGGCGCTGAAGAACCGTATCAGGTCTACTGGATTTGCCATGAGATTCTTCGCGCCAACAACGACACGCGCGCCACGGCATTACTAGCAACGGCACAATATCACTTACAGCAACAGGCAAATAGCATCAGTGCCCTGGAGCTACGCCGCTCATTCTTGGAAAACACCCCCGCATGCCGTCGTTTGATGAAAGAACGTGAAACGTGACCAGAAAGAAGGGGCTTTTACAGGGAGATTCACCCGCCGGCACAAAACGAAATTTCAGCAGATACCGAACCCTAAGCCTGGCGAAAGGTACACACCATCCCAAAATCGCCGCTACTTCAGCAGCCCAACGGGCACCCTGCGTCAGGCGCATACAAGACTCACGCCTAAGTGCTGCAAAAAAGCGCCCAGTGAGAAATCACTGGGCGCGTATGAAATGTGATACTCTGACCACATTTCACGCTTTATGCTTCACTAATCCACCTTAAAATATCGCTCACGCTTGGCACCGCAGATGGGGCATTTCTCTGGGGCTTCGGAACCGCGATGGGTGTGGCCGCACACCGGACAAATCCAGTAATCAGCGGCTTCCATCTCTTCGCCCAACATTTTGCGGGCCTGCTCGAACATCCCCGCGTGGATTTTCTCCGCTTCCCAGGCATACTTGAAAGAAAGACTCGCCTGCTTGGCATTCTCAGCTTCAGCATCGGCCATGAAATCCGGGTACATCACCTGCACCTCGTAGTTCTCGCCAGCCAGCGCTGCTTCGAGATTCTCGGCGGTGGATTTGATCTCGCCCAGCGTGCGTAGATGCTTGTGCGCGTGGATCGTCTCCGCAGCAGCGACGGCGCGGAAGAGTTTGGCAACTTCAGGGTAGCCATCAGCCATAGCCTGATCGGCATACGCCAGATAGCGGCGGTTGGCCTGTGATTCGCCCGCAAAAGCGGCCTTCAAATTATCCTGTGTCTTCATCAAACAGTACCTCCTATAAAAGTGATGCTTGAAGCATACCCTGAATTTTACGGGCGTCAAATGCCCTGTAACAGCTACGCAGCCACAAAAAACCGCGCCCTGCTAACAGCAAGGCGCGGAACAGTCACAATACACTGAGGCGTGCTAGTCGCCGCTGTACCGCACGTTGACCTCGCCCACGCCCACATTGAGGCTAATGTCTACCGCTTCTTCGGCAGCGGCGTAATTAGCCGAGGTGTAGGCATTGTTGCTGCGAGAGAGTCCCGCCGGCAAATTGAGCGCGCCCACGCCGGTACTCGCGGTGATACGCACGGGCAGGTTGCGGGGCAGCACCAGATCGAGCCGCCCCACCCCGCCATTGGCAATAAGGGTATACGCGCCCTGCGCTGGTAGGTACACCGTGGTCTCGCCCACGCCTAGATCGAGCTCTACCCGTTCCAAGGTCAAACGCGCCAGATCCAGTTCCACCGAGCCAACGCCGCCATCCACCTCCAAACTAAGCGGGACACCCTCGTTAAAAGCCAGGTCCCAGGTCACCTGTTGCGGGCTGAGGCCGGTAAACCCCCAGCGCCCCTCGCTGCGCACTTCCACGCGCGCGCGGCCACTAGTAAGGGACATCTGATGAGTGATACGTTCGCCGGAGAACGGCTGCGCCGTGCCTTCGAGCAGATTAGGCGAATCGTTGAGCGCCATCACACGCACGCTCGCCACTGCTGGCGCGAGTTTGACTTCGGCTGAGGTCACGTCGGTCAAGGGGTAGCTGAGCGTGATGCGCTCACCCGCGGGTGGTTCGGGCAACCGCCCGGAGAGCGCCAGCCATACGCCGCCGCCCAACAACATCCCAATCAACAAGAGTGAAAGCAACGCGCCCAACAAAGAGCGCCGTCCAATCAGCAAGTCAATGCCCAGGGCCACCAGCAAGAGCGGCCAGAGCCGCAGTAGCGACGCCCAACCGTGCCCACCAAGCAGCCCCAGGTTATGGAGCAACAGCAGGACGCCAGCTCCAATCCACAGCAACGGCCCTAAGACGCCGCCGCGATAACGCCGATGTTGATGCTCAGTTTGATGTTCCATCTATGTTACCCTCGCTTCACAGCACGCAATAGCACAAAGAATCCGCTCACCACCAGCAACAACGGCCAGAGCACATCCAGGCGTAGCCACCAGAGCCAGGGGATGTTGAATTGCTGAATGAGCATGAAAATGCCAAAAACCACCAACGCGCCGCCGATGACGATGCCCATGCTGCCGGAAGAGCGCGCAGTGTGCTCCGCGTTTTCGCCCGTTTGCCGCAGTTCCTCGCGCAGAGCGTTATCAGCGACTTGCACATCCCAGGGCATGGCAATCCACAGAATGATGTAAATCAGCACCCCCACGCCATCCCCCAGCGCCAACAACACAAACAACAGGCGGATCCATACCGGATCGAGGCCGAAATACCGAGCCAATCCACCACACACACCGCCAATGACAGTGTCATTACGAGTACGTTGCAATCTAGGGTTCATGATAAGCTCCTTTGTCACGCCCAAGCGCGTAGCATTCGAGAATAATACGCACCGAGGGTGCAGAAAGTTGCAATATACACCTCAATGTCATTAGATCTGATAGGTTTCGCTTAAATTATGTTTGACCACATTTTCCAGGTGAACAAGGGAGCGTGGTAGCGTTAAGCCCTCAAACCTACCAAGTGTATGTGCTAAATTAATGACATTAGTACGCGCCTTATTTGCGCCTGGAGGAAAGCCACAACAAGTACAGGCCCACCACAATCAGCACTGCGGGCCACACATAACGCAGGACAGCGGTGGCAGCAGCAGCGATCAGCAAACCCACGAGCGTCAACACGCCGGCTGGAATGAGCGCCCAAGTCATACGCCCTTCAGATGTGGGTAAGAAATAAAGCAACACAAAAGTTGCCGCGATTCCCCACAACAATACCCCCGCCGCGCCCGCGCCAATGAAAGGCTCTAATGCAATCATAGCTGCCACGCTACATACCGCCCCACCAGGAATCACTGCCCACCAGTATGCACCCCGGCTGACAAGATAAATCAACCAAAACGAGAGGCCTATCATCCCCATGAAGAAAGCAGCTGCATAGTTACCCCCCAGCTCCGGCAACGCGGCACTGAGTGCGATGGCCCCACTCATACCCAAGAGCGTGCAACCCGGAATCAAAGCCCACCAATTCTCTCGATCCACTACTGCGACATAGAGAAAAATAAGACCACCAATACCGAACGCCCCCACCCATATCAGTGGAATATCAGAAGGAATAATCTCGAATGTTTGTAATAAAAAGAGCACGCCAGCCGCAATTAAGGCCAGCCCAACAATAACACGTGTATCAATGCGTTTCATGATTATTTCCTTTCAAAATAACGAATAGCGAATCTCAAAGCGATTGAAGCGGATAGTTACAATGGTTTCAACAATCTCAAACAGCGGATAACGTCAACCTTAAAATTTCCAGCTTACGTTTCATACGCTGCCAAAGTAGTCTCAAAAGGTAAACTCATAGTGAAGATGCTACCCTGGCCTAGCTCGCTTTCAACCCAAATTGTACCACCATGAGATTCAGCGACAAGTCGGCAAAACAATAATCCCAATCCCGTACCACGCTTACGACTCCCTTGATCATTACCCTGTTGGAATTTTTTGAACAGCCTTGCCTGTACTTCCACCGGGATGCCCGGCCCTTGGTCCGCAACGCTAATCAATACATGCGGGACTTCCTTGAAAACCTCATGGCGCGCCGCAAGGGTAATATGACCGGCTTTCGGACTATATTTAATAGCGTTGTCCAACAGGTTATGTATAGCACGACGCAACAGTTCAGGATCGGCCATAATAGATAGCTGCGCTGGCTCACATACCACATGGATATCAATGCCCGCTCCGACTATTAAGGGTTGCATACGGGCGGCGCCCTCTTTCAATAACGCCGGCAAATCCACAACTTCAGGATACAGCGGCAACTGCCCCTCTTCCAAACGATTAATGTCCAACACCTGCTGCACCAAGAACAACACCCGGTCGCTGTTGTTTTTCGCCATCCGGGCCAGGTTAGGCAATTGATCGAGCGTTCCAGCACTTAAATCATCTTGTATCATGTCCAATGTACAATTAACAATCGTCATGGGAGAGCGTAAATCATGCACCAACAGATGGGTGAATTCTTCACGTTTTTCGGCCAGGGTACGCTCTTCAGTAATATCATGAAAAATCAGAAGCCAACCAGTGATAAGACCATCCTGAACATTGCGCACCGCGGCAAGCGTACGTTCCAAGTAGCGGATTGGCGGACCGGGGAAGTGCAAGATTGTCTTCTCGATAGCACCAGGGACTTCGCGGATTTGTTCGCAATCATCGCGGAGGCCTTCAGGATCATAACCCGTCAACTCCAGTAAATCCCCTCCGCCAGGCTGTGCTTCTACCAAATAGCGCCCCATCCACGCCTCACGGGTCAACCCCAAGAAATTGGTCAGGGCACTGTTGACCGCCAATACTTGGAACTGCTGATCCAACAATAAAATACCGTCACTGGTCGTGCGCAATACGGAATCGAGTTCTTGCACCCGCCGGGCCAAGGCTTCATCGGTACGTGAGTAAAGGGTGGCATTCTGAATGACCACCGCCGCCTGCGCGGCGATAATCATCAATAACTCCTGATGAGAAGCGTCATAAAGGCGCGGAGTTGTGAGTGATTGCACCGTCATCACCCCTAGCGCTTCGTCTCCCACCAGAATCGGCACACCAAGCCAGCAAACGGCCTTACGCCCAATAGAATCAACTTTGAGGGTTTTTAGCGCTTCATTAAAGTTATCGCGGATCAACAATGGCTGGCGAGTGCGCAACAAATACTCAGTAAGCCCCTTACCGCCCCACCGTGCAGGCCACTGCACCCGCCGCCCATCTTCAACAACCAACGGGAAAGTAATCCCCCCGCCTTCCACATCACGGAGCGCTACATAGAAGATCGCAGCAGGCATGAGTTTAGAAACTTGCCCGTAAATAGTGATTAAAATCGTATCAAGATTGAGACTGGAACTAACCGCACGCCCAACGACTTGAAGACTATTCAGTTCAGCCACGCGTCGCTCTAACGCATACCCACGCGCCGCCAACGATTTACCCAGATAAATCCCTGCCATCACCGAAGCAGCTAGCGGACCCAACCACGGCTGTGCCTCGCCCGCGACTAGGCCCATCGCTATAGTGCTATCGTAGATGCTGCTCACGATCCCGGCAGCAAACCCTACAGAAAGCATCCAAATATCAGGATAAGAAGCTGGTGTGTGCTGTGTCTGCCACACGAAACTGGCATAAGTTGAAATGAGCATACCGAAAATTAACACAGTGAATACGGGAAAGGCGCTCCCTTTGTGCATCGTAAGATGGCTGGTGAAGATCAAGGTTTCCAAATCTTGAGTAATCAAATAACGGCTATCCACCCACACGAGCAACATCAGCAACACACAAAGGGTGATAATTACAATAGTAAAGCCAGAATGGGGAGATTTGAGAATAGCTTTGACGAAGAAATGAAAGGTGAGCGGGGTAAGTGCGACGCCGGTATAACAAACCCACGTCCAAAAATCCACCGCACGCACCTCCGTGGAGAAAGTGTAAAGGGCATAGCCTAACAGATAACACATCAGGGTCATCTGCAAAAAAACAAACGCCCGTACAGACAAATTGTGACGATCCAGTAGCAAATAGAGGCCCGCATACAAAGCAAATAGACCTAGAGCTACTGCGGCGATCGCCGCGCCCAGAGCTGATACGTGCAATGTAATGAAATCTCCTACCCAAAATGTCATGCCGTGCTCTCTTATCAAATTGAGCCTATATCCATTGTAACGCAATTCTAACATTTTACGAATAGTACGTTAGTACGCCCTAACCTGGACAAGCGAACCCCAAAAGAGTGTGTGTGATCTGTTTTTTCGCTTGTTAAGCAAGGAGTCTATCACTTAGGCTCTAAGGCAGGACATAAAAGATATGTGAAAAACTCAGAAATCAGACCCATGGGGAAAACAAGGGGCGTGTTTACCACAATGATTGCCAAGAACACACAGTTCTCTACGCATTCTTGGCAATCGCAATTCCTTCTCTACACTAAAAACTCATGCAGGTTACAACATTCCCTCAGCAGTAGCGCGATCTAAGGGACCGCCGCTTGTGAGCACGCCCTCCAAGCGTTTAGCAAGCGCCTTATCACCAATGACAATAGCGCCAACGAGTCGGTCCTCGCGTAATACCAACTTCTTGTAGACGAAGGCTGCCGCATCCGCCTGCTGCAAAATAGTGCAAGTCTCATCGTCCGGATCTATCTCCCCCATCGAATTGACATCAATCCCCATGACTTTGAGCGCCGTGATAGGGGGGACATCCTCATACTGCACATCCCCCCCCAGCATGTTGGCAGCAGCGACGCGCGCCTGCGCCTGCGCCGTCGGCACAATCGCCCAGCAGCGATCCTTGTAGATGGCCGCATCGCCCGCCGCGTAGATGTCGGGGACGCTAGTGCGCATAGCGTCATCCACCCGCACCCCACGAAACACCTCCAATCCAGCGGCCTCGGCCAGCGCACTATTGGAACGCACACCCGCCGCGACGATGACAAGCTGCGCCGGAACCTGTTGCCCGTCCCGCAATTCCACGCCGGTTACACGCTCATCACCCAAAATCGCGTTGATGCTATTCTCTAGCCGTACATCAAAGCCCTGCTGCTCCACAAACGGCTTGAGAATCGCCGCGCCTTCGGTATCAAGCTGCAACGGCATCAAACGTGATTGAATCTCCACCAACGTAATCCGTAGTCCCAGTCCTTGCAGCCCGCGGGCAGCCTCCAACCCTAAAAGCCCTCCGCCAACAACCACCGCCTCCCGGCACTCTGGAGCGAACTCCCGGATCGTCTGCGCATCTGCCAACGTGCGAATCGTAAACACACCCTGCTTCTCGCGTCCCGGAATAGGTGGCACAAAAGGAGAGCTGCCCGCCGCATAGAGCAGGCGGTCATAGCCCACTACCGCGCCATCACCCAGCACAATCTGGTGCATTTCAGGTCGCAACTGCGTCACCGTAACGCCCAGGTGCAAGTGAATCCCCTTCTCAGCATACCATTCCGCCGAACGCAACAGTACCTTCTCCAACGGCATAATGCCAGCGAGGTAATTGGTAACTTGCGGTCGATAGTAATAAGCGTGAGTCTCCTGCGTATACAAATGTACCTCGGCGGACGCCTTGGCAAGTTCCAATGCTGCTGTCATCCCCGCCACACCATTCCCGATAATCAAATGTTTCATCAAAGCACGCCTCCTGGAGCAAATCTGCAAATCAGCCACGCAACAAGTACAACCCTATTTTACTGCAAGACGTAATGAATTGAAAGCCGTCGCTTTTTCGCTTTTCATTTCTTTCGTCCCATCGGGCTATCGCATTTAAAAAACTCACCTCCTCGTGCAGCCTGTTGCACTGCTAAAGCCAATACGGTTTAGTTAAGATTTTGCGGTTAAAACCGCTGTAAAGAGGTATTTTGGAGGTGGTGGACTGTGCCCACCACCTCCAAAATACCCTTAACCAAACCGTATTGCCGCTAAAACAGTGTTTTTAGGAGGGGTATTTGTGGCGGGGCGAAACCCCGCCACACCAATCCCCTTTTATCCCCGACCTTTAGGCCGCATTTCTGCAACAGGTGGTCAAATGCGATAGCCCTATTTCGCCCCGCCCCTTGCCGATTTTCAGAGCCGGGTTATACTAGCGTAAAGCTATTCTCAAGACATAAATTTGATAATCCACGCTGAGCGCCGTGGACGATTTCAATGCTGGGAACGGCCTAAAATATAAAACTGTGAAACGTGAACTATAATTTTTCTTCACGCATGACGTTTCATCAAATCAAAAATAAAGGCGACCTATTATCTATGAACAAACTTTCACGAAACGACCTTTGTTGGTGCGGTAGTGGAAAAAAGTACAAACACTGCCATTTCAAGCACGATCAAGTGCGCCCTCAAGTCACCACAGAAGCTAGCCCGCCACCGGGCGTTATCATCAAAACACCGGAACAAATTGAAGGTATCCGCCGCAGCTGCCAACTCACCAAAGCCGTGCTGGATATGCTCACTCCACACATCGCCCCCGGCATCACTACCGACGCGCTAAACACGCTCGCTCACGAGTATACCCTGGCGCAGGGTGCAATCCCCGCACCGCTCAACTACCGAGGCTACCCCAAAAGCATCTGTACCTCACTCAACGAGGTAATCTGCCACGGCATCCCTGGCCCGCGCGTGCTATGTTCCGGCGACATCCTCAACGTGGATGTCACCTGCATCCTTGATGGTTACTACGGCGACGCCAGCCGTATGTTCCTCATCGGCGAAGTCAGCGACGACGCCCGCCGCCTGGTCGAAGTCACCCGTGAGTGTCTGGATCTCGGCATCGCGCAGGTACGCCCCAGCAAGACTCTCGGCGACATCGGGCACGCCATCCAGCAACACGCCGAAGGCCACGGCTACGGCATTGTGCGCGTCTTCGTAGGTCACGGCACCGGCGTCCGCTTCCACGAACTGCCCAACGTCCACCACTACGGCACGCCGGGCAGCGGGATGCGCCTGTTCCCGAACATGATTTTCACCATCGAGCCGATGATCAATCAGGGCACACACGAGGTACGCATCCTGGAAGATAAATGGACAGCCGTAACATTGGATGGGAAACTCTCTGCCCAGTGGGAACACACCGTCCTCGTCACCGCCGACGGCGTGGAAGTTTTGACGGCCTGAACCATGCGTAGCCAATCAGGGGGGCACATCAGCGGGGCATTCCTCGCGCTCTTGTTGACGGGATGTAGCACAGCGACACTCCACGCACCTAACCCCACGGCTACATTGACGCCCACCCTTGTTTCGGTCAGCACCCTGCGCGAAAACGCCCCCCCCCCCACCACCACCGCCCCCCACGAGCCGGAAATCGCTACCCTGGAGCACTTCACAGAACCGGAACCTGTCGCCCCGGCGACGCCCCCACCCACCCAACATACCGTGCAGGCTGGCGATACACTGCTGGCGCTGGCACTACACTATGGCGCTCCGATTGCCGCGATTCAGCTGCACAGCGGGCTGGGCGCTTCTACCTTATTGCGCGTTGAAGAAACCCTGGTCATCCCCCCGGCTGAAGACTGGATCGGCAGCTCACCCTTCTGGACGCTCTACGAAGTACAATCCGGTGACACGCTCACCGGCATCGCTGCGCGCTACGGAGTAGATGCCATCGCACTGTACAATATCAATGCCGCCTACACCGACACAAATCTTGACATCCTAAGCATCGGCGCGTGGTTGATTCTACCGCTCGATGTGCCGGTGGAAGTTGCCGCCGCCCCCCGTGCGCCATCCGCAACCCCCATTCCCTCAACACCCGCACCCACCACCGCCCTCGCACAGGAAACAACGGTCGCCCTCCCCAACGCTCCAGCGGCGGAATCATCCCCCGCACCTACCCTCACCGCGCCAGCCGCCCCCACACTACCCCCGCTTCCACCACCCTCCGGCAACATCGCCGCCTGGCCCTACGAGGTCTTCCAACTAGTCAACGCCGAACGCGCCGCTGCGGGACTGCCACTTTACACCTACAATGAAACCCTGGCACTTTCCGCGCGCCTCCACGGCGAAGACTGCCGCCAGCGCGGCAGTTGCAGCCACACCGGTTCTGATGGTGCCTCGATCAAAGAGCGCATTTTACGTGTGGGCTACCCGGCGGCCGGTTGGGCCGAGTGTTACGTCTCCAGCAACAGCCCGGCACAAGCTGTTCATTGGTGGATGGACGAAGTCCCCCCGAACGACTGGCATCGCCGCACCCTACTGAGCACCTGGGTCACAGAGATCGGCATCGCCATCATCCCCATCCCCGGCCGCGAAGGAGCCTATTACTTCATCGCCAACTTTGGACGCCCGCAATAAGAGCAGGAAAATCAGCAAATCTCAAAATCTACGATGGCGCTCCTACCAGGAGCCTGCTGCTCCAGTAACTTTTCCCCTTCAAATCTGCAACTTTAGCACTACTTCCGCGTAATACACTTACAGAGAATTACAGAAACATACTTACACCTTTTTCCACCAACGCACTGCTGCGCTTCATCACTAACACACAAGGATGTGAAGAAAGTTTTATCTCTGTACTCTCTAAAACTCTGTGGCTTGCATAGGAGGAAGAAAATGATTGATACAACTAAAGTTTCGTGGTTTTTGTGGCCGTTTGCCGTGTTGTGGAATCTGGTCTGCTTCATCTTACAGCTGACCGGACGGCTGGTCGCCGCTGTATTGGGGCTGGTCTTCATGATTGTTGGAGTGGTATTGACGGTTACGGTCATCGGCGCAATCGTGGGCATCCCGTTGATTATCTTCGGGTTTATGCTTATGCTGCGCGCGATTTTCTGAACGTGAAACGCGAGTAAAAAATAACTACGCAAGCTTACACTTTGCTTGTCATTGCAAGCCACGTCTCCGTGACATCCGTTTGTCTCCGAACGGCGCAATCTTGTTCATGGTCGAGATTGCTTCGCCGTAGTCGGTTCGCAATGACAAGGCTCAGCAAATCACAAATCTGCTTGTAGCGTACGGTTTATCGTGCTTCTGGTAAGCCAAAAAACACACTATGAGCTTAAATGTATGATTCAATGTCATTAAGTTAAGACCTGGCAGGTTTAGTTCAAATTGGATGGGGTAGTTTTTCCCGGTGAATAACGACGTTTTGTAGACTTAAGGCCTGAAAACCTGCCAGGTCTGTGCCCTAAACTTAATGACATTGATGTATGATTTACTGAGGTCGAGTAATTACGTAAAAATCACGTTTCACATCTCACACAAACAATCACATAGGCTGGTGCTACTAACGGCTCAAAGAAGGGTATGGGCTAGGAATCTCAATGGACACCTCCAACCCACCCTGCGCGGCAGTACGCACCTGCAACACGCCGCCCAGCAGGGAGACACGCTCACTAATGCCCACCAGCCCGAAGTGCTTCTGCTCAATCAGCGCGGCCAAATCCACCGGCTCGGACATACCCAAACCATTATCCACCCACTGCACCAGCAGGCTAGCGGTAGGCGTGCGCTGGAAGCTCAACTTAACGCGAGTCGCGTTAGCGTGCTTACGCACATTACTCAGCCCCTCCTGAATAATACGAAACACCGAAAGCTCGATGGTCTCCGACAGACGGCCCAGCGCCGGATCCATGTCCAATTCCACCTGAATGCCAGTCTGCTCTGCCCACTGACTCGTCAGCGAGCGGATAGCCGCCGAAAGGCCATGATGGTCAATAGTGGGCGGGCGCAAGTCGCTGCAAATCTGGCGCAAACTACCCACCAGCTCGCGCAACCCACTACGGATTTCGACCAGCTCCCCCCGCTGCGCCGGGTCACTGCAAGCATTCTCCGTCTCTTCGAGCTGGTAATTGTAACTCAGCAAATCCTGGATGATCTGATCGTGCAGCTCACGTGCTAACACCTTGCGCTCCGCCTCACGTTCAGTCATCAAGCGTCGGCTGGCTTCCTGTAACGCGAGATTAAGTTGATCAAGCGCCTCCACCTGATTGTGGAGCCGCTCGATCAACTGCCGATTGAGCGAGTCCTGCTCATCCAGACTCTTGCGGAGCTGAGATTGCGCCTGCCGCAGCTCTTCGGCCTGCTGCTGCGCGGTATAGTAGTTCTCGAACGCCCAAATCATCGGAGTCACGCGCTCCTGCCGATTGGAGCCAACAATGAGCTCAACAATGTCGCGGGGGGTGGTTTCAGCGGTGCTACGCAGCGCAATCTGGCGTCCCTGATACAACACCAGAATCCGGTCTGTAACCGCGAAGATGTGCTTAAGATCATCGCTGCTGAGCATGACAGCAACGCGCTGTGCAGCAAGTGCACTGATACGGTCGAGTAAAATACGCTGCCGCGCAAAACTGAGCGCCGAAAGCGCATCATCCAACAAGAGCAACCGGGCAGGACGGCACAAAGCCCAAGCCAGCGCCACCACCTGCCGTTGTTCATCGGAGAGCTCGCCCGCACGCAGTTCTACCAGATCGGAAGGCAAATTGAACGCAGCCAGCACCTCCCGCGCAATGGGCAACATCGCGGTCACATCGGGCAGGCTGCGCCACAGCCCCGAACGGCGCAGCTCATGACCCAGAAAGATATTGTGCAGCACGTCCATATTATCAACCAGGCAAGGCTGTTGCTGCACAGCAAAAATGCCCCAGCGTTGCGCCTGGGGCACGGTCTTGAAAGGCAGCGGCTTGCTATCATAAATCAACTCCCCACCAGTGGGAGCATACACACCGCTGAGGAGTTGAAACAACGTGGACTTACCCGCACCACGTTGGCCCACCACACCTAATACCTCGCCTGGCACCAACTCAAAACTCACATCCGCCAACGCCGGTAGTGCGCCAAAATCGTGAGAGAGATGGGTTACGCTTAGGAGGGTCATACGTTTCAACAAATGGCTATCACCACAGAGACATCGCGTTCACAGAGATTTCAAAAAAAATTATCTGGGTGCTCTGTGTCTCTGTGGTGAATTTGGTCATTTCCCGCTGCGCCGGGTCGCCACGTCGAAGATTACCGCAGCAAGCAACACCGCGCCGCGCACAATGTACTGGTAAGCAATGTCTATATTCATCAAGTTCATGCCGCTGGTCAGGGACATGTACACCAGCGCGCCCACGAGCGAGCCCATGACGTTGCCAACGCCGCCCGCCGCCGAGACGCCACCGATGTAGGCAGCGGCAATTGCATCCAACTCGAAGAGCGTGCCCGCCGTCGTGGTGGCCGATTGCAGGCGCGAGGCAAACAGGATACCCGATAGGCCTGAAAGCATCCCCATCGAGCCAAAAACGATATAGGTCAGCTTCTTGACACTGATGCCGCTCAGTTCTGCCGCTTCAGGGTTGCCGCCAATGGCATAGATATGCCGTCCCAAAACCGTCTGGGTTGTGATGAATTGATAAATTGCTACTACCAGCAGCACTACCACCACAGTCCACGAAAGGCCGTTGTAACCCGCGAGCACCCAGGTAATCGCAGCAATCAGCCCAGAAACGAAGACCATCTTGAGGATAAAGATCTCCAGAGGTAAAACCTCAAAGTTATACGCCTGTTTCTTGCGCCGGTTGTTGATTTCACTGAAGATAAAAAGAATTACACCAATCAACCCTAACAGCAAGGTAACCAGATGAATCTCCATATCCAAATTCAGGTTAAGATCCGGAATGTAGCCGTTGCCGATAGCGTTGAAGATCGGATCCTGAATGATAATTGTACCGGTGCCCGCAGTCACCATCAGGAGCGCCCCGCGATAGATCAACCAGCCGGCCAGCGAGGCCACGAACGAGGGGATCTTAAATTGCGCCACCGGGAGCGCAGTCAACATCCCGCCTACCACACCCAACCCCAGCACTAACGGAATCACCACATAGACCGGCAGTTTCCAGAAGGCCAGCGCAATGGCTGCCACCGCCCCCAGGAACCCCGCCAGGAACCCCACCGACAGGTCAATGTGGCGAATGATGATGACCAACGTCATACCAACCGCCAGTACAGCAATATAGCCTGTCTGGTTGAGCAAATTACTGATATTGCGCGATGAGATGAAGATGCCCTTGGTGGTGAACGTAAAAATCGCCATAATCACAAACAAAGCGATGTACATGCCGTATTCGCGGATGTTTTGTTTGAGAACTTTTTTCAGGTCTTCGATGAACATACCAATTCTCCTATGAAAGCCACAGAATTTTAGAGAACACAGAGATAAAATTTTCTTCCGGTGATCGAGCCTGCCGAGACCCGGTGGTGGGCTTCGACAGGCTCAGCCACCAGATTAGGGGATCTCAAGCAGCGCCCGCGTGAGATTACGGATAAAACCTTAACTCGTTGCCAGCTCCATGATTTTTTCCTGAGTCGCTTCCGCAACCGGCAGCTCCCCGGTAATGCGCCCCGACGCCACCACATAAACGCGGTCGCTCATCCCCAATACTTCGGGCAGCTCTGAGGAAATCATAATGATGCTCATCCCCTGCTGCACCAACTGATTCATCAGCGAGTGAATTTCATGCTTAGCGCCCACATCAATACCGCGTGTAGGCTCATCCAATATCAGCACATTGGGCTTCACAAATAACCACTTGCCCAAACAGACCTTCTGCTGATTACCGCCGCTGAGATTGCGCACCAACTGTTCCACAGTGGGGGTTTTGATATTGAGCGAGGTCTTATACTCGTTCGCAATTTTAACCTCAGCATTGGCATCCACCACTCCCTGCTGCGCGATGGCGTGCAAATTAGCGAGCGTGATGTTCTGCTTCACATCCTGCTCCAGAATCAGGCCCTTGGCCTTACGATCCTCACTAACGTAAGCTAAGCCCGCCGCAATCGCCTCATACGGGTGCTTGAATTGCACAGGTTGACCATTGATGAACACCTCGCCACTAACACGATAACCTTCAGGATTACCGAAAATGCTCAGCGCCAATTCCGTACGCCCCGAACCCATCAACCCCGAAAACCCCACAATCTCACCCTTCTTGACATTGAAATTGACATTCTTGAGGATGCCGCGGCCCAAATTGGGGTCATAAGCGTTCCAATCGCGCACTTCAAGCACCACCTCATCTGAGGGCTGATGCTCTCTGGGGGGAAAGACATTCTCAATGGTGCGCCCGACCATGTGCTTGATAAGCGCAGGTTCGCTGACTTCACCGTTATGCGCGTCCAGTGTACAAATCGTCTTGCCATCGCGCAGCACTGTCACCGAGTCGGCAATCGCAATCACCTCTTTGAGCTTGTGTGATATCAAGATGCAAGTCACGCCCTGTGCCCGCTGTTCCCGTAGCAACTTGAGTAGATTCTCGCTGTCATCCTCGTTCAATGCGGCAGTCGGCTCATCCAAAATCAGGATGCGCACATCACGTCCCAGCGCCTTTGCAATCTCAATCAACTGTTGTTTGCCAATGCCCAAATCCTTGACTTTGGTTGCCGGGTTCACATTCAGCCCCACCCGCCGCAGTAATTCAGTGGCACGCCTGATAGTTTCGTTCCAATTCACCACCAAACCGCTAGTAATTTCATGCCCGAGAAACAAGTTCTCATAAACGGTCAATTCAGGCACGAGCGCCAATTCCTGGTAAATAATAGCCACGCCAGCCTTTTCGCTATCGCTGATGCCGCGAAACTCCTGCAATTCTCCACCGAGCAAAATATCGCCCGCATAAGTCCCGTGAGGATACACCCCACTCAACACCTTCATCAGCGTAGATTTGCCCGCGCCGTTCTCGCCTACCAGGCAGTGGATCTCGCCCTCTGCCACGCGGAAACTGACATTATCCAGCGCCTTCACACCCGGAAATTCTTTGGTGATGGAACGCATCTCTAAAATAGGAGCAGCCATAGCGCCTCCAAAAATGATAAATTCACCACAGAGACACAGAGAACACAGAAAAATACTCTGAAATCTCCGTGCCTCTGTGTCTCTGTGGCGAAAAACTTCTCTTAACGAGCGAACGCTCTTACTATTTTACAACGCTACGGCAGATTTGTGAAATCACTAGCGTTGTAATACCCGGAGTCAATCAACACCGAACGCACATTATCCCGTTCCACAGTGACAACTTCGGACTGGATTGCGGGAACATCCACCACACCATTATTGTAAGCACCACGCGCGGCGGGCGCATTGCCCTGAAGCAGCGCAATCGCTGCATTGATGGCATCCTGCACCAGCGTGCGCACATCCTTGAAAACGGTCATAGACTGCTTGCCGTCGAGGATGTACTGCACGGAAGCCTTCTCCGCATCCTGACCGGTTACATAATACGCGGTCACATCGCGGTCAGTGGCATAAGCATCGGCAATAGCACGGGCGGTGCCGTCGTTGGGCGCGAGGATGAAAACCTCGCCCTTGTCGGCGGCCGTCGCTACCGTGAGGTTTGCCTCCGCCAGGTTCTTGGCGGTATTGAAGTCCCAGTTCGTGGTGATCTGGCCGATAATGCGCGCCATCTCATCACGGGTGAGGTTTGCCTTATCCTGCAACGCTACAGCCGCGTCAGAGTTCTTGACGACGAAAGTGCCATCGGCGATCAGGGGTTGCAACACGCTCCACGCCCCCTCGAAGAACAAGAAAGCGTTGTTATCGGAAGCAGCGCCAGCGTACAGATAGAGCGGGTTGCCCGTACCACTGACATTATCCACCAGATATTGCGCCTGCTGTGCGCCTACAGCGATGCTATCGAACGTGACGTAGTAATCCACAGCGGCAGTATCACGAATCAGACGGTCGTAGGAGATAACGCGGACACCGGCGGCGTTGGCCGCAGTCGCAGCGGCGGCAGCGGCAGTGCCATCATGCGGGCAGATGATGATGACTTGCACGCCCTTGGTGATCAACGCCTCGACATTTTCTTTCTCTTTAGCGGACGAACCCTGGCTGAAGAGAATCTCTACATCATAACCGGCGGCATTGAACAGTTCGGTGAAGCGCGCCTCATCCTGCAACCAGCGCGGCTCATCCTTCGTCGGTAGCACGATGCCTACTGCGATACGACCCTGCAACGGGGAGCCGAGATCTTCAACGCCGGTAAAATCAGCGGCGGGATAGTAACCGGAATCAATCAACACAGCCTTGACGTTGTCCCGATCTACCGAAATCACAGGGGACTGAATCGCAGGCACATCCACGACGCCATTGTTGTACGCACCGCGCGCAGTGGGCGTGCGCCCTTCGAGCAGCGCGACAGCCGCGCTGATAGCATCCTGCACCAACGTCCGTACATCCTTGAAGACGGTCATAGACTGCTTACCATCAATAATGTACTGCACGGAAGCCTTCTCGGCGTCCTGACCAGTAACATAGAAAGCGGTGACATCGCGGTCGATGGCGAAGGCATCGGCAATAGCGCGTGCGGTGCCATCGTTGGGCGCGAGAATGAAGACCTCGCCCTTATCGGCGGCGGTCGTAGCGGTAAGGTTCGCCTCCGCCAGGTTCTTGGCAGTGTTGAAATCCCAGTTCGTGGTGATTTGGCCGATGATGCGCGCCATCTCGTCACGGGTAAGAGTGGCTTTGCCCTGGAGCGCGACGGCCTCAGCGGAGTTCTTGACGACGAAGGTACCATCGGCGATCAGGGGTTGCAATACGTTCCATGCGCCCTCGAAGAACAGGAAAGCGTTGTTGTCGGAGGCTGCACCGGCGTATAAGTAAAGCGGATTACCCGTGCCACTGGCGTTATCTACCAGGTATTGCGCCTGCTGCGCACCTACGGCGATGCTGTCGAAGGTCACATAGTAGTCTACAGCAGCGGTGTCACGGATCAAGCGGTCGTAGGAAATAACACGGATGCCAGCATTGTGAGCCGCTTCAGCGGCGGCGGCAGCCGCGGTGCCGTCCTGCGGGCAAATGATGAGAACCTGAATGCCCTTCGTAATCAGGGCTTCGACGTTCTCTTTCTCCTTAGCAGACGAACCCTGGCTAAAGAGGATTTCCACCTGATAGCCGGCGGCATTGAGGGCCTCGCGGAAGCGCGCCTCATCCTGCAACCAGCGCGGCTCATCCTTCGTGGGCAGCACGATACCTACGGCCAACTGGGTGTCTGGGGCCGCAGTTGGGGTAGCGGTCTTAGGGCCACAAGCAGTCAACAACATACTGATAATCATCACCAGGCTCACCAGAGCCAACGGCAACTTGTTCTTAAACATGGTACTCTCCTCCGTATGACTTTAATTGGGGAAACATTCACGGATATGGGAACATAGAAGCAAGTTTACACATAACCTCAATACAGCACCTCCTTACAGTTAAAGGGAAGTAAAAAACGAGAAGACATTATCTTCTATGAAACCATAAAAGCGGTTGAGGTTCAACCCCTATCCCCCTAAATTAGCATAGGGTTTACCCTTGCCCGGATTAGGGGAAACCCCCCAATGGATTATGAATTTTGGAATGGTTCAGATGGCGCATTTTTTCACGCATCGCGCTTCACGTTTCACGTTTTCAAGGTATAATACCCTTACTAAATTCAAACCAAAGTGAGGCATCGTGAAAACACTGCGCTTTCTCAATCCCTATATTAAACGCTACATGCGCCCCTTGTCAATCACCGTCGTGAGCATGGTGCTGCTCGTCGGGGTGCAACTGCTGATCCCCTGGATTATCAGGCTGCTCATCGCTGAGGTGCAGGCGCAAGTCACCGGGCAGGCGTCAGAAGACCTCATCACCCAACTGGCAGTAATAACCCTAGTGGTGTACCTGGCGCGCGCGGGCCTGCAATTCCTACGCAGCTACATGGCCCACGTCGCCGGCTGGGGCGTGGTAGCCGACGCACGCCGTGCCATTTACGAACACCTGCAACGCCTCTCGCTCCGCTTCTACGAGGATAAGCAAACCGGGCAGTTAATGTCGCGTGTCATCAATGACTCAGACCTGTTCGAGCGACTCATCTCGCACGCCATCCCCGACGTAGCGGTGAACATCCTCACGCTTATCGGCGTCAGCGCGGTGCTGTTCAGCCTGAACCCGCAGCTCATGCTGTTGAGCCTCATCCCTATCCCCTTCGTCGTCCTGGCGATGCAGGGCTTCGCCAAATATGTGCGCCCCGCATTCAAAGAACGGCAGAAAGAGCTCGGCGAGCTCAATGCCGCACTCAACGACAACATTTCCGGCATCCGCGAAATCAAAGCGTTCACCCGCGAGGATATGGAGACCTTGCGAGTGGCCGGACACATCAACCGCTACCGCGATTCGCTCCTGCGCGCCCTCCGGCTGATGGCAACCTTCCAGCCCTTCGTCGAACTGGCCTCCTCGCTGGGCACCATCATCATCATCTACTTCGGTGGGCGGCTTGCGCTCGGTCAGGTGCTTGCCATCGAAGACCTGGTCGCCTTCTTCCTCTACCTCGATCTCTTCTACCAGCCCGTCCGGGCCTTGAGTGGGGCCTGGGAACAGGTACAGGAGGCCCTCGCTGGCGCGGAGCGGGTTGCGGAGCTATTGGATGAAGAACCCGATGTGCAGGATCGCCCAGAGGCCATCGAGCTCCCGGAACGGGCAACCGGGCACCTCACGCTACATAATGTCACCTTCCACTACAGTCAGGGCGAGACCGTGCTCGATAGGATCAGCCTGGACATCCCCGCACATTCGGTAGCGGCACTGGTCGGGCCGACGGGCGTGGGCAAGACGACCCTGGCAAGCCTGATTCCGCGCTTTTATGATGTCTGCGATGGCGCTATCACGCTCGACGGGCATGACATCCGCGGGCTCACACTCCGCAGCCTGCGTCGCCAAATCAGCATCGTCTTGCAAGATGTCTTCCTATTTCACGGCACAGCCGGGGATAACATCCGTTTTGGGCGACCGGATGCAACCGAGGCGGAAATTATCGTAGCCGCGCAAATCGCCAACGCTCACGAATTCATCATGCGGTTGCCACAGGGTTATGATACGCTCATCGGCGAGCGCGGGGTTAAACTATCGGGAGGACAAAAACAGCGCATCGCCATCGCCCGCGCGGTGCTCAAGGATGCACCTATTCTAATTTTGGATGAGGCAACCTCATCGGTGGATACAGAAACGGAGCTGTTAATCCAACAGGCATTGGAGCGGTTGATGGTAGGGCGCACCACGCTGGTCATCGCGCATCGACTCTCCACTATCCGCAACGCCGACAAGATTGTAGTCTTGGAAGGCTCACGCATCCGCGAACAAGGTACACACGAAGAACTGTTAGCGCTCAATGGCCTCTACCGCCACCTCAACGAAGTGCAGCGGCAAATCGCACCCTAATCTGAGACAGCACAAGCATCAAATACAAAACAGAGGCGGCCCGGTCAATGACCGGGCCGCCTCTGTTCATGGCGAAGGGCAGATTTGAACTGCCAACCAAGGGCTTATGAGTCCCCTGCTCTGCCATTGAGCTACCTCGCCGCGAGTAGCGGGGGACGGATTCGAACCGCCGACCTTCGGGTTATGAGCCCGACGAGCTGCCACTGCTCCACCCCGCATCGTGAGTCACATTATACACGAGGTTGGAAATTCGTCAAGGTCGCAACCCAGCCAAAAACCAGCTCGCATTACTTACTCCTGTAGCGCAAGACATGCCGGGCAAATAACGGCTAAGTCCAGCACAAGTTGTCCACAATGCTCACAGGGTTGCCGTTCCTCAAGGTCATATTCCTCCACAGTCATTTCTATAGCTGCATCAGCAAGGGTGTCTTTGCCACATACAGGGCACAACACTGTATCTTCGGTAATGATGGATATGCAATACGGACAATGCAACCGATAGCCCATGAGTATCTCCTTTCAAAATCGGTAGGCCCAACCAACACCTACCTGTTCCATAAACAGTGGCGATGACATCAATCTCCGGCATGAGGCGGGCGGTTTCAGCAAAGAGAACGATAATCTTACTTGTGTGTCACCCTTACTGTTGACAAGGATAAGTTTCACGCCGCCGGACTCCATCCAAGCACGGTCCCTGCCGGACACGGACGAATCACATCGCTACCCAACGCTTGACGTAAAACGGAATAAGCTTCCTCACCAGAGCAATGATTGAGGTAGATGTGGCGCAGGGTTCCCCAGCTGGCTAACGTTTGGGCGATGCTATCTAGAGTAGCTGCATCAGCGCTGACCAGGTGCGTGCCGCCCGCAACCGTAACAATGGGCCGCTGCCATACACGCTGCACATGCTCCAGAGTATTGAGCAACCCGGCGTGACAACAACCGCACAACACCACCAACCCGGCAGTACTTTCCACCACCAACGAGAGATCGTCGCGGTAAAGATCAGCGGTATAGCCCCCCCCGGCGCGGATCTCCTGTAGGGAAACGTAGCCGCCGGGATGAGGACGCTCGGCAATCACGCCAGTGGTCCACACGCCAGGGAGTACCTGCTGCGGCATATCGTTCAAATACAATGTGAAGTGCGCGTGTAACCAATCCGCATTCACTGACAAACCGATGGAGCGCCGTTCTCCGGTACTGTGGGAGAAACGTTCGCGCAGCAGGTCGCCATTGGCGTAAAGGGGTAATCTCGGCACGAGGCGCTCAGCAAGGGCAAGCAAACCACCCGTATGATCATAGTGGGCATGACTAAGTAGCAAGGCCTGAAGCGTAGCTGCATCCAGGCCCAGCGCATCCAGATTGTGCAATAACACCGTGCCGCTCTGCCCCGTATCAAACAGCAGCGCGCCAGTTTCTGTCTCGATCCAAAAGGCTAGACCATGCTCGGCCCATAAATGGCTGCTACGTTGCGCAGCATTATCCACCACACAGATAATCTTAAATCCCATTTCTGGCTCCCTAGAAGTAACTGGGAAATCGGTGAGCCGTGAAATGACGTACAGAGTTACGGATCACGGCTCCAAAATCAACAATCTAAAATTAAGCATGCCCATGTTCAATGCTCTCGTCACACGGGGCTGCACCGTGCAGCCCGCCGGCGAGATAAAGCGCCAAGGATTCACCCACAATACCAGCGGCGCCGGTAGCCGGCTCAATGCCGTAGTCACGGAAGAAAGCCACCGCACGTCCCCCCATGCCCCCAGCGAGCATCACTTGCGCCCCCAAAGTATGGATAAATTCGGGGATCTGACCGGGTTCGTGGTTGGGGTAATAAGGATTGGCGATGGTTTGCACCGTGCGCACTACCCCACCTTCGATATCCGCCACCACGAAGTACGGGCAACGCCCAAAGTGAGGGCTGATTTGGGCCTCCAGACCATTAGCATCTAACACAGCAATTGCAATTTTCGTCATTATGAGAGCTCCTTTCCAAAATTTGTCATCAACAACATCAACCTAGAGCCGGGTCAAGCGTTTGGACTGAAAGGCCTGAAGTGCCTCGCGCACGGTTGCACCTTCCAATACATACGTAGAGACACCAGCTGACTTGATCAAGCCAAATGCTTTAGGCCCTAAACTACGCGCCAAGATAGCATCCACGCCCTTTTGCAAGACCAATTGCGCAGCCTGCACCCCGGCACCGCCAGAAACGTTAACGGCTGGGTTAGGCAAAACTTCAAACTCCAACGTTACCGGATCAACAAAAATAAAAGTCTGACAGCGTCCGAAAACCGGGCTGGTGGGGGCATCCAAATCAGCCCCATTAGCAGGAATGACTAAGCGCCTGATAACCTCCTCGGTAATAGCTGGGAATGTTGGCACATCCAGTTCATGCTCCGCAACAAGGTCTTCGTACAGGGCCAAGAAGTATCCAATCACCTGGCGTGTGTCTTGTAGCTGTGTGACGCAACAATGTAGCACCTCGCGCCCGATAGAAGTGAGGGCGTAGACACGACGCGGTGGCCCGAGCGTATCCTCCGCATCTGTGGTAGAAGTCACCCAACCTTGCGTTTCCATTTCACGCAAGGCGCGATATACTACAGTAGGGGCGAGAAATTCCAGGCCGAACTCAGGCAAACGCCCCAAGAGCGTGTAACCATGAGCCGGAGATTGTTCCAGCAAAAGCAGTAACGCCGGATCGAGAAATTGCCCCATCCGCCGATTACAGCCGCGGCCACCACATTGTTGTCCACGATTGCGCATGTGTGCCTCCATTTACAGTATAGCATCTACTGTCACAATGTCAATAGTATGCACTCAGGGGGTATCCGTCATTTTTTTGCGAAACGGGTATGTGACCCACATGCCCTTTCTGAAACGCAGGGAAAGACATTTTTTACTGCCTCCCCAGCGCAGACGCCGAGGAGGGCACAAAGTAAGGGTAAATTCCGGTCTTGCTCAAATCCTTACCACTGGCGTGAAAAAGTGACGCGTGCACTATGTTCGGAGCTACGCATCACTTCTTCTGCGTTTTAAGAACCTCACACCAATCATACACGAAGTGCTAAAGTACAGATTGTGTTTACTTCGGATGCAACGACCGGGCCACTAGCGCCGCCCCCACCACCCCGGCCTCGTTGAGCAGCTGAGCTGGAATGACCTCAGTGCTAATATCCAAATGCGCTGCAAAGCGAGGAAATTTCTTACTCGCGCCGCCCCCCAAGATGATGAGATCAGGCCAAAGCAATACCTCTAACCGCTGCAAATACCGGTTAAAGCGCACCGCCCATGCGTCCCAGGCAAGCCCCTCGCGCTTGCGAGCCGCATCCGTGGCTTGCAACTCCGCATCGGCGCCGTCCATCTCGATATGGCCCAGCTCAGTGTTGGGCAGCAGATGCCCGTCTGTAAATAAGGCTGTCCCCAATCCTGTACCTACGGTCACAATGAGTACCACGCCAGAACGTCCCCGACCGGCTCCGAACGTCATCTCAGCCAGACCCGCCGCATCCGCATCATTCAGCGCCCGCACCGGGCAACCGGTCGCCGTGGCGAACAGAGCTGACACGTCCACACCAATCCAGCGCTTGTCTATGTTCGCAGCAGTCATCGCCACACCCTGACGAAGCGCAGCAGGGAAACCACAGCCGATAGGCCCCTGCCATGCGAAATACTTTGCGACAGCTGCGACTGTTTCAGCCACAGCTGTGGGGGTGGCCGGCTGAGGCGTTTTTAGCCGGTAGCGCTCGGCCAGCAGCTCCCCGCTGTTAAGGTCTACGGGCGCGCCCTTGATGCCAGACCCACCAATATCAATGCCGAGTATGTCCATGAGGCCTCCTGCGGATTCTGTTGTGAGTTCAAGTATGCGTTCTAATCACATTTCACATTCCACGCTTCACGTCTATTTGTACGCCAAATACTAAAAAGTGCAACCACGCCTTGCCTTGAAGTAAAAGTTAGCGTAAAATGAAGGAAACCATACGCTGCTTCAAAAACATACGAGGTGACAGAATGTCCCCAAGCGACGACTCGAAACACAAGGCTACAACGCCCGATCTTGACAGCCCCGCACTCTACATCAACCGTGAGCTCAGCCAGCTGGAATTCAACAAGCGCGTGCTGGAAGAAGCCCACGATAAACAACACCCGCTACTAGAACGGGTCAAACTCCTGGGGATCTTTGCTAACAACCTCGATGAGTTCTTTATGATTCGCGTCTCCGGCCTACGTCGGCAGCTCGCGGCCGGCGTGCTTGAAGCCCCGCCCGACGGTATGAGCGCCGCTGAACAGCTGGCCGCTATCCGCAAGGAATTACTGCCCAATCTGGAGCGCCAAACGGAATGTTGGCGCAACGAGCTACTGCCTAAACTAAAACAAGCGGGCATTGAAGTCTTACACTACCATGAGCTCAAGAAGAAGCAAGGTAAACTACTGGGGCAATACTTCGAGCAGGAAATTTTCCCAGCCCTCACCCCTCTGGCTTTCGATCCGGCCCACCCTTTCCCGCACATCTCCAATCTAAGCCTTAACCTGGCTGTCGTGATCAACGATCCTGTCCATGGGGAACGCTTCGCCCGCCTCAAGGTCCCGAACGTCTTTCCTCGGTTGATCCCGATACCTACAGAGGAATCCGCGAACAGCTACGAGAGTCTGGGGTTAGCGAAGAACACGTCTACCAGCTTTGTGTGGATCGAAGAGGTCATTGCCGCGAACCTGGCCCTGCTCTTCCCAGGACTGGAGATCACTGCGGCGTATCCATTCCGAATCACCCGCGATGCCGATTTGGAAATCGAAGGTGACGAAGCCGCCGACTTGCTGACCAGCATCGAAGAGGGGATGACCCAGCGTCAGTTTGGCTCGGCTGTGCGCCTGGAAATAGGTCATAATGTCCCGGAACATACCCGCAAATTGCTCATCGAGAACCTGCAAATCGCACCCTACCAAATCTACACCGTAGATCCGCCGATGGGCATGGCGGATTTGCTTGAGCTCACCAAGATCAACCGCCCCGATCTCAAGGATGCCCCTTTCTTGCCAGCCACACCGCCGCCCTTTACCACTGGGGAGAGCTATTTCTCGATCCTGCGGCGCAGGAACGTGCTACTGTACCATCCCTACGACAGCTTCAACCCTGTGGTGGACTTCATCCAAGAAGCCGCGCGCGATCCACAAGTCATCGCGATCAAACAAACACTGTACCGTGTGGGGCAAAATTCACCAGTGGTGAATGCTCTGCTCGAAGCTCGCGAGGAACACGGCAAGCAAGTGGCGGTGCTAGTAGAGCTCAAGGCACGCTTTGATGAGGAAAACAACATCGTGTGGGCACGCGCGTTGGAGCGCGCGGGGGTACATGTGACCTACGGCCTGGTGGGCCTCAAAACACACGCTAAAATCTGCCTGGTGGTACGCCGCGAGCGGGACGGCATTGTGCGCTACGTCCACATGAGCACGGGCAATTACAACGCGGCCACCGCCCGTATGTACACCGATTTAGGGTACTTCACCTGCGATCCCGACATCGGCGCGGATGCCTCAGATATATTCAATGCGCTCACCGGCTATTCGCGTAAGGAGACCTATCGCAAACTCATGGTAGCACCGGGCCAGATGCGACAACTGTTGATTGAGCGCATCGAACGTGAAATAGCCCATCACGAAAAACATAGAAATGGCTACATCGCCTTCAAGATGAATTCACTGGTGGATAAAGACTGCATCAAGGCGCTCTACCGCGCCTCACAGTCAGGAGTAAAGATTGATCTCCAAGTGCGTGGCATCTGTTGTTTGCGCCCTGGCGTGCCGGGCGTGAGCGAGACGATTACGGTCACATCCATCGTGGGCCGCTTTCTGGAGCATACCCGCATCTATTATTTCCACAATAACGGACAGGAAGAGGTATGGCTGGGCAGCGCCGACCTGATGCCCCGCAATCTCGATCGCCGCATGGAGACACTGTTCCCGATAGAGGATCTACAGATCAAGACAGCACTACGCGAGTATATCCTCAAAGTTCATCTGCAAGACAATGCGCAGTCCCGCCAGCTAAGCGCAGATGGCAGCTACGAACGGCTGCGCCCCAAAGCCAAAGAACTGGAACTCAATTCGCAGCTATGGATGATTGAACATCGCGGTATGTGGAATCTTGAAGATTAACGGGAGGGAGCGTCATGAGGGTGGCGTTGCTTGCCGATATTCACGCTAACTTACCGGCGTTGCGCGCCGTGCTAGCCCACTCGCGACGTTACAAGGCCGAGGCCGCCTGGAACATGGGCGATTCGGTCGGGTACGGGCCATTCCCCAACGAAACGCTCGATCATCTTCGGGCGCAGGGTGTGTTGAGCATTCTTGGCGATTACGATAACAAAGTGCTAAACTTTGTGCGCAAGGAGAGCAAGTGGCGCAAGAAGAAACACCCGGAGAAAATCATCGCGTTCAAATGGGCATACCAGACACTCACGCCCGATAACCGCCTCTACTTACGCAGCCTCAGCTGGACACAACGCTTTGAAGCAGAAGGGTATCGCATTTTACTGGTACATGGTCGCCCTGACGCCCCTGCCGAATATCTCGATCCTCACGCCGCAGACGAGCAACTACACACAATGGCGGAGCAAGCCCAAGCCGACATCATCATCTGCGGGCATTCCCACACGCCCTTCGCACGAGAGATCGGCGGAGCGTGGATCATCAACCCCGGCAGCGTGGGACGCCCCGATGATGGCGATCCGCGCGCCGGCTACACCCTGCTCACTTTTCGCCCAGGACAAGTAACCGCCCGCTACTACCGCATCCCCTATAACGTGACGCGGGTCGTAAGCGCGCTGGAGCGCCACGGGTTACCTGCAACCTTCGCGCGGATGTTCACTGAAGGCCGCAACCTCGATACGATCCACAAAATGCACTGAACACAACAACGCCGCAGCCAAAGCGGGGAGCCGGAGCTCCCCGCTTTGGCTATGCGTACTGACCCTCAGCTAAAATCTGCCACTGCCGCTGTAAGAGCCGCCGTGACTTCATCAATGGCCCGGTTCCCCGCGATGTCTACCAGCACGCCCTGCTGACGATAGTAATCAATCAACGGACTGGTCTGCTGATGGTAGACGGATAACCGCTTGCGCACGGTCTCAGGCTGGTCATCGTCCCGCTGATAGAGCTCGCCCCCATCCCGGTCGCACACATCTGGCTGTGCGGGTGGATTATACAGAATGTGATACGATTCACCGCAAGCGCGGCAAATACGCCGCCCACTCACCCGCTCGACAAGCGACGCATCGGGAACCTGAATATTGAGCACCCGATCAATGCCCCGACCCTGCTCTGCCAACGCCGCATCCAACGCCTCCGCCTGCGCAATGGTGCGCGGGAAGCCATCCAACAGCGCACCACCCGCGCAATCGGGACGGGTCAGACGATCCATCACCATCGCAATAGTGAGCGCATCGGGCACGAGCTCGCCCCGATCCATGTACGTCTTCGCCTCTTGCCCCAACGCCGTGTTGTGCTTGAGGTTTTCACGGAACAGGTCGCCGCTGGCAACATGTGCCAATTGCAACATATCCTTGAGCCGCACCGCCTGGGTGCCTTTGCCCGAAGCTGGCGGGCCAAGAAGAATGATGTATTTGGGTTTGTGTGACATAAACGTAACTCCTCTGGAAATCTCAAATCTACAAATCGCAAATCAAAACTAGCGTAACGCGGAGCGGCTGCTCCGCGCGCACGAACGGCGCATCTATGCGCTGACAATTCGCACTACAATTTCAGCCAACCTGAATCACAACGCCGCACCGAGTTCTGTCACCATGCGTTTGAAGTCACGGCTTTGGAAACGCAACCAGACTTCGGGGAAGGTCGCGGTCAAGTGTTCCTGCTCCGCCCGGCGTTCAGCCAGATAGCCGCCCCACCCCGGCACAGTAAGCGGCGCATACAGTACGTCGGGATGCGCGCCCCAATGCCCTTCCGTGATGAACGCCGCCACCAGCTCTTGCGCTACGACAGCATCTTGAAGCGCGCCCAGGTGATCCTGCAAAACTTTGACATCGGCGATTACCCGTGCTGCCTGCGAATCAAGCACTTCGCGCAAAAATTCACAGGTGTAACGCAAACGCTTAGCAGCGATGCGCAACTGATGCAACCGCTCTGTGGACGGGTCAGGGCCACGCACCCACTCATCATAGGCCAGCACCGCCGCCAGCGCCGTTGCAAGACACAACGGCGCAATATGCCGCACCCGATACGGACACGGCATCCCGTCCGCATTGAAGGGGACCACCCGCCACAGCTCCGGCGCGCGTAAGTGCGCACCGAAGTCTGCCGTAAAACGCGCATAAGCTTTACTGTCCAGGTAAGCGAGCATGTCTGCACGCGCCGTCGCATGTTCGGCAGCCCAAGCGGTCAGCAAGGGTTCGGCATCTACCCGTGCCTCTGAGTCCAGACCCCCCAGGTAGGGCTGGAGATGCTCAGAGAATACATCCAAATCACGTACCTGGCCCAACACGCGCCCGGTTTTGCGCAACGCTTTAAGAAACGGGCGCAATGGCTCTATTTCGATGTACGGCCCAAAAACGTCCAACACCGCGCGCATCCGGCGCGTCGCCACCCGCATATCGTGCAACGCCTCGATGTTCTCGCCCGCGCGCGTATCCGGCTCGTGACGCAGCATCACCTGGAAATGGAAGAGCAAGAGCTTCCGCACCGCCTCCGGCAACGAGTCATCAAGCAACACACCAGGATTGGCCGCTTGCGCGCTATTGTCTGGCATAGAAGCCGGAATCACAACAACCTGCTCCGCATTCAAGAAATCCAACGCCACGGCCAGCTTGGAACGTGGTTCGGGAACCACCAGCCAGTCTTGACGAAGATGCTCCACTACGCGATGCAGATCCGAAGGCTGGCCCTCAGACACCAGTTCCACTTCAAAGAGCAGATAGGTCTGTGCGCGCCCCTCGGCAGTCATCTGTACCCGATCCAGGCTGGACTCAGCCACGACGCGCTCCCCATCACTCAGCAGGCGCACAAAACGCACCTGGCGCAAGGTCGCCACGGGCAAAAGCGGCGCTGCGCCGCAGATGTCCAACACCCGCGCACGCACCGGGCCTTCCGGCCAGGTTTCCGGTACACCAGCTTCCGAAAGGTATTGCTCCAACTCCTCGCGGTGATGGATTACGCCCCCGCTCCCGGCCAACGACTTGAGCGCCACAATGATCTCATCATCCTGCACACGCAAGCGACAAGCATACCCGGCAGCACGCAGATTATGCGCCGCAGTATCAAGATAAGTATCCTGCACCTGAAGCATCCGTCCCAACGAGAGCACAAAGCCGGCCAAGGTTTCAGCATCTAACAATTGCTGAAACGTCGCCAGATCGGGAATGCTGAATTTCGCTTCGATTTCCACCGCCATCGAGCCAACTCTCCCCCGCTCAAAGACATTTTTGTCGCAGAGAACACAAAGAACACAACGCGAACCGAAAATTTTCTTCCGGTTCAATTAAAACCTCCCTGCGAAGGTTAAGGTGTCCCTTCGCAAGGAGGCACTCTCGGTTTTCAGGCAGTGACTGCCTCCTCTGGTGCCGGCGGCACAACTGGCGCGACCGCGTCTGGGCGGATAGCGAGCAAATCAGGCAACGTCATCCCGGCAGTCTCGAAAAGTGACTGCAAGGGGGGCAACGACTTGAGCATCCCCGCGAGGAAGCTAGCCGTGGTGGGCGTACCTGAAGCCGCACCGGTGTCCCATACGGTGACATTGTCTATCTGCAAGTTCTTGACCGCTTCTACCTGAAGGGCTACCAGCTCGGGCAGTTTCTCGGTGATGAGCAGCATCGCCGCCTGTGAGGGATCGCCGCCTGCCGAAGCAACGATAGCCGCCAGACCCTCGGCCTGCTTGGTGAGCAATTCCCGATTACCACGCGCTTCAGCATCCAACCGTGCAAACAGCGCGTCAGCTTGACCTTTAGCCTCACGGCGCAACCGCTCGGCAACAGCATCGGCCTCCAACTGTATGCGCTGCTTGGCGATTTCCGCCGCGATGATAATATCGGCCTGCTGCGTAGCACGCTCGCGCTCAGCGCGCTGCATTTCAGCCTGCCGCTCAGCCTGGTACGCCTCTTCAAGCGCCTTGGCCGATTGCACCTTTTCTGCCGCCGTACCTAACCGCTCAGCTTCAGCCTCTTTATCACGCCGGTTAGCATCAGAATTGGCAACTTCAATCTTTGCCGTGTTCTCACCATGCACCGCCGCCGCGTTAGCCGCCGCAACCTGAATACGCTGCTCGCGCTCGGCTTCAGCCTTGCCGATTTCACCATCGCGGGTCTGCACAGCCACCTGGCGCATCGCCTCATTGACAGCGCGCGCAGCAGCCTCGCGGCCCAACGACGTGATGTACTGCGATTCGTCGGTAATATCCTTAACATTCACATTGATGAGGCGCAAACCAATCTTCTTAAGCTCCACCTCAACGCCGCTCATGATTTTCTCGACAAATTTATCCCGGTTGGAAATGATCTCTTCGATGTCCATCGTAGCAATCACCACACGGGTCTGACCGAAGATGATGTCTTCCGCGATACGGCGGACTTCCTCGCGCGGCAGCCCCAACAACCGCTCCGCCGCGTTCTCCATAATGCCCTGCTCTGTGGAGATACCCACCGTGAACGTCGAAGGCACATCAATGCGGATATTCTGTTGCGAAAGCGCCCCGCGCAAGTCAATATCCATCGTAATCGGTTTCAAATCCAGGTATTGAAAGTCCTGAATTACCGGTAGGACAAATGCCGCGCCACCGTGTAAACAGTGTGAGGAACGTCTGCCGCCCGGGCCAGCCCCGACCTTACCATAGATGACCAAAATACGATCCGGGGGACAGCGTTTGTAGCGACTGAGCAGCGCTACCGCTGTTGCAAAAACCACAAAAGCCAATGCCAACACCAGAAACAACCATTCCATACCCATCGTTTACCTCCGTAAAATTAGCAAATCAGGAATCGCCTGGCATTATAAAGCACAGTAACATCGCGCAAACAGCCCCAGCTACACCTCAAGCCGTCGTACCACCAGGGTATCCTGATTGAACAACTTGACCACGCTAATCTGCATGCCTGTGGGCAACGCCTGGGGTTCATCGGTCACAGCTGCCAGCTCACGTAAGCGGCCCTGCACCACCACCTGCACATACCCACTGCCCTCCCCCGCTGCCGGAATCGGCACATACACAGTCCCGGTCTGACCCACCGCGTTGACGATTTCGATGTTACCAATATCGCTAAAACGATAGATAGTCCGCATGACCCAGTAAACAACACCCATAAAGCACAACCCAACAAAAAATGCCCCTAATACCACCAGAGCTCCAGGCAAGTCACTCCGCGCCAGAATAACACCGCTCCAACCAAACCCGACAAAGAAAGCCAAAACCGTGCGGATCGAAATGATGCCCAACCCGGAAGTGTCTATATCTTCATCAAGAATGCTGGCTAAATCCATCGGTGCGTCGTCTGGCAAGTCTACGCCCATATCTCCGGGCATATCGTCCTCATCCAATCCCATGAGATTGAGGACAAACTGCACAATCAACACGGCTGATGACAAAACCGCCACAAGATAAAAAATTTGCTGCATCAACTCAAGGGATGTCCACCAATCTGCCATAGCACTCCTTCCCCTCCTTTATAGTTGTGTAACTCACTAGACGTTCGAGGGCGCGCAAACCGGCATTAGCAGCCCAAGCCAACGCCGCGACGCTAAGCGCGCCGGCCCAGATTTTATCAGTGCGCCCAGACTGCGAGATACCCTCGAAGAGCAACTGCCCCAGGCCCCCCGCGCCAAACTTCGCGCCGATTGCCGCGATTGCCAACGCCGTCACCAGCGCGATCCGTTCGCCCGCCAGCATCACGGGCAACGCGAGCGGGATATGAACGCGGCGCCACACCTGCCACACGCTCATCCCCATCGCCCGCGCCGCTTCGAGGATGGCGGTATCCACGCCCCGCAGGCCCGCCACGAAGTTGCGAACCAAAATGACCTGCATATACAGCACCAAAGCCGCGATGACGGCTCTAGCGTTGAGGCCGAAAACCGGAATCAACAAAATGATCAGGGCGATGCTGGGCACGGTATAGAGCGCACCTAGCACACCCAGCAACGCCACACCGAAACGCGGATGCCGCACGGCTAACAAACTCAGCGGCAATGCCACGAGCGTCGCCAGCAACGCTGCGCTTCCCACAATAGTCACATGCTCCAGCAAGAGCCGCAGCACGATGCCGGGATACGCCAGGATGTAGCTCACGGCGACTTCTCCCCATGCAGCGCCCCGCGCAGCTGCTCCAATGTCAACCGGCCCTGGGACGCGCCATCCGCACCCAAAACCGTCAACGCGGAGACGTTGGCCTGTAACATGGCGGAAAGGGCTACCCGCAAATCGGCCTGCGCGGTGATGACCGGCACATCCCCCATATAGGCGCGCGACGGCAGCGGGGTCATCACCTGCGCCACACGCAGCAGGCTCAAACGACGCATCATATCGTCCGCACCCAGCAGCTCACGCACAAAAGCATCGGCAGGATGCGCGAGCAGTTCGTAAGGCGTCGCCGCCTGCACCACACGCCCAGCACGCAACACCACAATTTTATCGGCCAGCCGTAATGCCTCATCTACGTCATGCGTGACGAAGAGAATCGTCTTGCGCAGGAGCTGTTGCAAGCGCTGCAACGCATCCTGCAACGCGCGGCGAATCATGGCATCCAACGCGCCGAAGGGTTCGTCCATCAGCACGACCGCCGGATCGCCCGCCAGCGCACGCGCCACGCCTACCCGCTGCTGCTGCCCGCCGGAAAGCTGCGCCGGGTAACGGCTGCAATACTGCTCCGGGGGCAGTTCGACCAAGGCTAACAACTCATTGACCCGCGCACGGATAGCGTCCTCTGACCAACCCAACAGTTGCGGCACGACAGCGATGTTCTGCGCCACCGTGAGATGCGGGAACAGGCCCACCTGCTGGATCACATACCCGATTTGGCGGCGCAACGCCGTTGGCTCCAGCGTGCGGATATCCACCCCGTCCAGCTCGATGCGGCCCTGGCTCGGCTCGTACAACCGGTTGACCATCTTGAGCAGGGTGGTCTTGCCGCAGCCGGAAGGCCCGATCAGCGCGACCAGCGCCCCCGCAGGGACAGTAAACGTGCAGCTATCCACCACCGGAGGGCCGCCATCAACAAAAGTCTTGGAGACTTCCAGGAAACGTAAGGTGCTCAAGAGTGTTTTTCGCCCGTTTCTCTCAATAGGTCACCATCGAGAATAGAATGCAAACTGGAAGTGTCTAGCCCCTGCTGCAAATGCTGGAAAGCTCTGAGTAGCTTTGCAGTGGTCTCCGTCACGAAGCAGTCCATGTCTTCCGCCGCCAAGTAGATACCGGGCCGTTGTATGTACCAGGTCTCAACTTTATCATCCGTTCTTTGATAAAATTCCTTGATATGACCCAGCTGCCGCGCAATGGCTTCTTGTGGCAAAAAATCCAGGAAGTCTCCGGCATAGTCGCCCGGCAGAAATACCCGCCAGAAAAGCGAATCGCGCTCGCTACGAACGTAGGCGAAATCAAGCCCATACCAATCACGTTTCACTTGCCAGATAAACTTGGGATCGGCCTCGAATTCAGCCGCGAAGCGTTGGCGTATGGGCTGGCCGATTTTCATACGCCACAGATTGTCTGTAAGCAAATGGAAGAAGTAGCCGAGCAGGAACGAAAAGCGTTGCGAGGAGGTCTCCCCCTGGCGCAGTAGGGCCAGGTATCGCCGGTAAAATTCAAGATCCCCACAACGGCGCGTAGCGTCCCAAACATGCGTTACCTCAGATGGCGGGTCGAAATTTTCCCAATTGGCATCTGGGATGCCCGAATCCGGCGCGACGTTCCCGATAGCGAAATACGTCTCGTCCAGCCCCCCGATTAGAGGCAGCAAACGCTCAGCCAGCCGCAGATGCACAATCCAAGTAGCCATCAACAGAACCTCACCAAAATCACGGATGGATCAAGCCCACCTGGGTCAGGAATTCTTTGGCGACTTCGGATGGCTCGCGTTGGTAGCCGCTCACTTCATAGTTGAGGCGCTGCACCGTCTGATCGGTCAGATACGGGGGCAGCTGATTGAGCAGGCCCCGAATTTCAGGATGGGTGTCCAATAGTTCGGCCCGGAGCACCGGCGCAACCTGGTAAGGGGGAAACATGCCCTTGTCATCCTCCAACACGATGAGGTTGAAGGCGCTAATCTCGCCATCCGTTCCAAAAGCCACCGCGACATCCGCCTGTCCGGCAGTGAGGGCCTGATAGCGCAGCCCCTTTTCCACCGGCAGGTATTGGCGCAGGGTGAAATCACCGTAGGTGCGCTGCAAACCCGGTAAGCCGTCCTCGCGTTGATCGAACTCCGGCGGGCCAACCATCACCAGCCCACTGGCCTGCGCGACCATATCGGAAATGGTGCGGATTCCCAGCGCATCTGCGTGCTCCTGCGTCATCGCCAAGGCCTGTGTGTTGTTCATGGGGGCCGGATCGAGCCAGAGCAGGTCGAATTGTACACGATAGCCTGCTTCTACCAGCCGGTAAACCTCAACCGGGTCGCTGTTGACCGGCAGCTTGAGCACGGTCAGCAGCCCGGTGCCGGTGTATTCGGGGTACAGGTGAATTTCGCCTTGCAGAATGGCGGCCTGCGCTACGGCAGTGCCAGCCAGGCCGAACTTGCGCTCAACGGGCAAGCCCGCATCTTCCAACAACAACGCATACATCTCACCGATCAAATACTGCTCAGTGAAGTCCTTAGAACCAACAACAATGGTCTCTACGCCGCGATTGCAGCCGAGCAGGAGCAGCACACCGCCCGCCAGCACACTCAAACGCCCTAGCCACTTCCACATCGTTTTTCTCCTCTCACACACCAGCTACAGTTTCATGCTTCTCGGCGCGCGTACACATCTGCCGCGCGTTGCAAGCGTGCCAACAAAAGTTCTGCGAACAAGGCCAACAACGTGACAGGAATCGCGCCAAACAACAAGATAGCCGTATCATACAAGGCGAAGCCGCGCGTGATGTAGATGCCCAGGCCCCCCGCACCGATGAAGGCCGCGAGTGTAGCGCTGGCGATGACCTCCACTGTAGCCGTGCGAATTCCAGCAATGACCACCGGCAAGGCTAACGGAGCTTCCACCCGCCACAAGCGTTGCAGTCGGGTCATCCCCATCGCGGTCGCAGCTTCGAGCATCGCCGGCTCCAGTGTGCGAAACGCCGCGTCAGTGTTGAGCAATACGGGCGGCAACGCCAGGATAGTCAGGGCTATGATTGACGAGGTGAAGGTCAACCCGAAATAGGGAATCGCCAGGAACAAAATTGCCAGGCTAGGCACGACGCGCAACGCATTGCTGGTATTGATGATGACCAGTGCCGCGCCACGCGAGCGGGCCGTCCAGATCCCCAACGGAACGGCCAGCAACATCGCCAAACCCAGCGCCGTTGCCGCCAGCGCCAGGTGACGCCCCAGCGCCCCGCCGAACTCGGCGGTATGACTCAGTGCATAGAGATAAAGGCGTTCGAGCATATATGCAACCAGATGCCACCTATCCGAGGGTAGTATTTTACCGGTGAATAACGACGTGGCGCACCCTATCACTCCGGCGTCACAACCGAGAGCGTCGCGCCGCCAGTGCGCGCCCAGACCTCTGGGAAGTAGGTCTCGTAAACCCGTGCGGGTAACGCGCGATAGTCACCGGGGAACGTTGCCCGCAGCCGATAGACAGCCTCGTAGACACCAGGTTGCAATTGGGTAGCGAAGAATAAGGTGCGATCCGCTCCCAGCACACACTGCTCAAAGGGGTTCTGCTGACCAGCAAATTCTGGCGCGACGCTACCCCCTTTGACACCGACAAAGCCTGCGGGCCAGGGATCTTCCAGAGTAACATAATAGCGCGTGACCGGGACGACCAACCGTAAGCGCACCTCTACCTCGTCTCCCAGACTCAGCTGCCCCACCGGAACGCAAGGGGCGCGCAACAGGTGCGCAATCAGCGTATCCGCTGGAGACGTTGCAGGTACACAGTATTCACGGTAGAGCGTCATACCACGCGATGCAGATGTAATTTCCGTAAAGGGCGTGACTAGCATCGTCCTAGCGGTGTAGTAAAGCACGCCAGGGCCTTCACCACGGGTAATCTTCAATATATTGGGTTGATCAAATAGCTCGTCAAATTCCAGGCGCATCTCAACCGCTTCTGTCAGCGCATCAGAAGCCGCCATACCGCTCTGCATAAGCACATCGTTGAGACGCACCTCCCACGTATACGCCCTCGGCGAAACGCCCTCAACCTGAAGATAATCACCCAAAGCAATCAAGGTCCAGGCGGTCTCGCGTGTTGTCGCCCAACGTTCACCACCGCGCGTCATTAACCAATCCACCGCCTGCGGCAACAACGGGTCATGCGGCGCAAACCGCGCTAATAACACTGCCATCGCCGCGGTAGCACGCGTTGTGGTAGCTCCGGCATACACCGAATCGTCATACCAATGTGCAGTTCCCCCAGAGACAAGCGCTTCACCACGCAAGGTATCCAGCAACGTTTTAAGGCGCGGATCAGCGGCATCCGCCGATCCGAGCGCCAATGCAAGGTAAGCACGTCCAGTGACACCCAGCGCAGGGCGCGCGATATAGAGCGCCGCAGCAGCACCCTCCGGCCAGGTACGCTGTGCATAGGTCAACACATATAAGGCAAAAGCGTGTCCACGTGTCAAATCACCATTCGTTGGCTGGGCGCTATGGCGCAAGACCTGCACCAAATAATCCAACGCTGCATTCAACGCGCCCTGACGTACATCAAAACCCGCACGGCGCACCACAAGTAGCCCATAAGCGGCATAAGCCGACATTTGCACATCACTCTCCCCCTGCCACCAGGCCCAACCGCCGTCGGCATTCTGGGAGAAATACAGCTGTTCAAGCAGGTGGGACATCTGCGCTTCATATTCCACTTCAGACATGGGAAACGCCTGTTCGGTATCGTACACAGTTTGATAAGTGACCATCAAACCTAGTAACCGGCTCACCACACCTTCAGTCGTATCATGAGCGTACAATTGCAAGAACTCCAGACCATTAAGCAGCGTGGCAGCAAGAGAAGGTTCCAGGCGCACAGTGACCCGCCCGCGTGTGCTACCATCAGGAAATGCAAATACCTCAACCCCACTACCAGCCTCGGTCAAACGGCCGGCAATACTCACGGCCTGGGGCGTCTCATAGCGGTAGATTGGTAACGCCCCGTCTACCGCACGCCCTCGCAACGGCAGCGCCACGTCCGTGTAGCCCCCACCCTCTGCGGAGAAAGTCAACAGCGCCAACGGCCCAGCGGTGGCAGCCACATCCAACACCCAAACTACACGCACCCAGTCCTGCGCCGGGACAACGATTTCCTGTGTCGTGGCACCAAACACCGTCACGCCGGATGCCTCAAGACGCACTGTCGCAGTGAACGTTGTATCCGTGTGATTATAGACAAAAGCCGCAAGTTCAGGCCGGTCGCCCGCTACCAGAAAGGCCGGGGTCAACGGGCGTACCAGCAACGGTTTGTCACTCACGATTTCCAGCTGTGCCTCCCCGGCCAATGCTTCACCAGTAATAGCGCGCGCGTCTATGATCCAACGTCCCGACGTGGCCGGCAACGGAATGAACAACTGCAATTCACCCGTTGTGTCGGTACGCGCAATACCGTTCCAGTACACAGTATCCGCCAACGCTGCATGCGGCATCCCCACACCAGACAAGACCTCCGACTGGCCCCTCACTGAAGCCGGCGCCCAGGCTCCCGCCGCATGTAATAGTGCATCGCCAGTCAACACGCTGAGCGCGCGCTCACCATACAGCCAGGCAAAGATACCCGGCACGGGGGGGGGAGTTGAACTAGCAAGCGATGCGTCCCGAATGACCACGTTGACGGCAGCGGGCACAGGATTACCATCCGCATCCAACGTGCGAACGGTCAATGTGAGCAGCTCGCCAGGGCGGAGATCTGCCGCCATATCCGGCAACAGCTCTAGCGTCAACGGTTGCACGGGAGATACCACCGGCAGGTTGACGTATCCCACACGCACGGCAGCCGTAGATTGTGCAGTGTCCACACCTTTGATAACGACAAAGCCAACGTAGACATTGGGAGCATAAGCTTCGGTAATCGGAATTTCAACGATAGGGCTGCTCTGTTCAGCAACGAACTGCCGCACGGTGAGCACCCCCTCCCGCTCAACGGTCATCAAAACCTGGAAAGGCGGTTCGAAGGGGGTAGGTAGCAGTACCCGAGCCGTGTCACCGGGGCGGTAAGCACGTACATCCGCCACTGGCATGAGCTTGTCGCCGGTGGGCATCAAAACGGCAGATGCGCCACCGACCCAAAACTGAAGTTCCGTGCGTGCAATGTGCGCGCGCGTATCCTCCGTCTCGGCAGTGACGATGTATACGCCGCTGCGAGAGGGAGTGAACGTAGTCAAGGCTACTCCCGCACTATCCGTGGTAAGAGCCACCTCAGAGACAGGAATTTCTGTCTGAGTCCAAGCATATCCTTCCGGTGCCGTCTCATCGGGCGACTGCCGCCACTCGCGCTGGACAAACCGCAACGTCACCGGCTGATTAGCGATTGGCTGCTGCATGATGTCCAAAACAAGCACACTAAAGTCGGTACGCTGGCCTGTAGCGGCAACCCAGCGGTGTGGAAGCAATCCGAGCTGCACTTCTGCCGGGTACACAGGCACGAAGGTATGCCCTTCCGCATACAGGCCGCGCGCGTCGGTCACGGCGACCTCAAGCAGCCAACGCTCCTGTTGTACAGCCGTAACCGGCAACGACAGCTCCCAGCGCCCCGCAGCATCGGTCACCCCTTCCCCCGCCATCCGCGAGTGCGTCGCGGCCGCCGTATCCGCCCCCCACACCCAATCGCCGTCCACGGCTGAAACAACATCATCCGGGATAGCAAAGACGCGCCACGTTACCTGCGCCGCAGCGACAGGCAGGCCGGAAGCATATTCAGCAACAATCAACGCCTGGAGCGTATCGCCCAGCACATACTGGGACTGCTCCGGCAACACTGTAACGGCAAAATCGGCGGGAGTTGGCGCATGAACTGAAAAGGGCAAGTGCCAAACCCGTGCCACCCCTGGTAACGTCGCCTCCAACGTGTACTCTCCCGGCGTACACGTCGCCGGCAACGTAAATGCTCCCGTCCACACCCCCATGTCCGAAAGAGCAATCAACGCCGTATAGAGCACTTCATAGTCGGGATCACGCAACGTCACCTCTAGCTGCTGGTTGGTGGGTAAAACATAACCACGCGCGGCTAAAGTACGTTGGGCCCCCCAGAAATACACCGTTTGTCCGGCCTGGTAAGCTGAGCGGTCACTATAAAGATACACCTTTTGCGTGGTGTAAGGCCCTGCATCTACGGCTAAATCAAATTCTGCCAATGCAGCTCCGGTATCCCAGGAACTCAATGCCAGGCCAAAACCGGAACGTCCCGGCTCACCGACCACAGCGGCAAAAGGCGACCACAAGGACTCCAACGGGGCGATACGAATACGGGCCACGCCCTCAGTATCAGTGGTACCGGCAGCAACCAGGACCCCCTGATGATCTAACAGGCGCACTTCGGTGCGAGATATAGGCATCCCACTGCGCAGGTCTGTCACCCACACCAGGGCTTCCTCAGCAGCCAGTTTCAGTGTAAGGTGACGATCCACCACCGCGAGATGCACATAGTCACGCGCCGTCCCTTCCGCCTCCCAGGAAAGCTGATAGTAACCGGTAGGTAACGGATCACGGCGGGTAAGGGGAACAGATTGCATGGTGATAACATTCGGCACACCAGCGAAGTCCTCGCGCCACTCATCCTGCGGCGCACCGGGCAAATCACGCCCAGAGATGAAGGCCTCCTGGCGCAGAGCAAAGAGCGTAAAATCGGCGCTATCCACATTGCGTACCGCGAAATCCAGGCTGTGTGGCGCGGCTGCATCCATAACTAGGGCCACACGCTCCCCACCAGTATCGAGAAATGGCAGCAAATCCCCGGTGGTGAAGCAGCCACGAAACCCTTCCGCCATCACGTTGCCGTAAATGTCGGACAAACCCGGCTGCAAGCCCATACAATAGGTCGCGCGTGGCTCACGCGCCCAGGACAAGCTGGCGATGCTCCCATCCCAATGAACATAGAGGTCTTCACGGGCCACGGTAGGGGTAATCATCAGATAAGGTGACAGATCCGGCGCATCGAAGACCCCCATTAGCGCCAGACGTACAGGCTCATCTACAGGAATAGCCTGCGCGCCGTCCTCTGGCGTGATACTCACGGGATAGGGCGCAGGCACAGTGATGAAGGCCCACTGGAACGGCTCGGCAACGGGCAGACTGGTCGCGGCACGCGCCCGCTCCCCCAACCGCGCCTGATATTGCGTCCCTAGCAGCAAGGGGGTGGCCGGTGTAAAAATAAGGCGCGCACCGCCGTCTTCCCAAGTAATCGCACCGGGTACCGGCTCGCCATCCGGCCCTAAAAGCGTGAAGGCTGTCGCGGTAGGCTCTTGATCCATCGGCGTTGAGAAAGTCACCCGGACTATCGTATCCAAGGGTTGATTAAGCGCGTCCGGCACAGGGGTCACGGATAAGACTTGTGGAATATTCGTCGTGAAGTTCCAGGTGTAAGGCACGACAAGCGTCGCGCCATCAAGCGCCGTCACACGGGCATCCAACGTGGCGACATACGCCTGTGCAGAGGCAAAAACATTGCGGGGGGTGAAACGATACACCGCCGCATTCACCCACTCGCCCTGCCCAGGCGCAGCCGGAACGAAACTCAGCGGGAGTTCGGGACAGTCGGCGCTGGCTGCGGGCCTCCCGGCGCATGCCGCCGGCACTATGGGGCGATTGAAGGCCACCAGCACAGGCGCGTCAATGCGCACAGCATCTGATGTTGGGGTCACACTTGTTACGAGCAATGGGCTAAGCGTCGAAAAAGAGAATGCCAGATCACCGGAAAGAGGCACCCCAGTCTGTGCGCGTGCCTCCGAGCCGAGGTAGACCTGGTAGCGGGTGCCAGCGGTCAGGGCTTGAGGCGTAAACGTGACCGCACGATTACCCTGCCACGAGAACTCGCCTTCAAGCGACGGAAGGATATGCAACGCAGCTTCGACGCTGGCGCGATTCATGTCCTGATCAAAGCGTACCAGCAAAGCTGCCCCTTGAAGGGGCAATTCCACACCCGGACGCGGGGAAAATTCTATCACGGTTGGTGGCAAAGAACCGGGTGAGGGTATCGGGGTGAGCTGGGGTGACAAAAACGGCAACGTCACCTCGGAGCAAGCCATAAGCAAGCCCATCAAGAGTGTCAGGAACAGCCAGGGCCATGAACGTTTTGTAGATGCGGGCCTCCGCAGCATAATAATTCCATTCCTCCCCATAAGTCTCATCTACTAATGATAGCACGGGGACGGGGGAAAGCAAATGCCACACAATCCAGGGCTATCGCATTTAGAAAACTCATCCTCCCTCGCGTTGCCTGTTGCACCGCTAAAGCGGTGTTTTTAGAGGGGCTTTAGGCCGTATTTCTGCAACAAGTGGTCAAATGCGATAACCCTACCACACAATCATTGACAGACGCTTCTGGCGTGCTATACTTACTCGTGAAACGTCAAACGTGATGCGTGACCGAGAAATATATACCATTTACCCAATGTCATTAAGTTTAGGGCATAGACCTGGCAGGTTTCCAGGCCTTGAGCCTACAAAGCGTCGTTATTCACTGGTAAAATACTACCCGACCCAATTGGAACGAAACTTGCCAGGTCTTAACTTAATAACATTGACCATTTACCAAGTCGCCAAGTCACTGATTCACTGATTCGCACAGGAGGGGCCATGCAAACCAACAAACACAAATGGATGGGATCATTAATGATGGTCGCGCTCATATTGGGGGTGTTCATACTATGTTCATCCTCGGCAGCGCTCCTGAACCTCTATGCTGATTATCTATGGTTCGAGAGCCTTGATTACACCCCCTTACTCACCCGCCGCCTGGGAGCGGAAATCGGACTGGGTGTGGTTGGCGTGATTGCTGCGAGCCTTTTCCTGCTCTTCAACTGGTCGCTGCTCCCCTTTCTCCGCATCGGCAAGACACAACTAGAGGCCCACCTGGGTAGACAAAACATGGCTATCGCCACCCGCCCGTTGCGACTATTCTTCAGCGTGACGAGTATGTTTGTGGGCCTCATGTTCGGACTAGCACTGAAAAATCACTGGGAAAAGTACCTCATGGCAGCTAACGGCGTCCTGTTCAACTTCGTTGATCCAATTTTCGGGCAGGATATGGCCTTTTACATTTTTGACTTACCCTGGTACAACACGCTGCTGGGTTGGGGCAAGACGCTCATCGTAGTTGCGTTCTTCGGTGTGCTCCTACGCTACACACTATTTCAACAGCTCAAGTCGCGCCGTAGCACCACGCACCTCTCGCTGATTGGGGTCGCATGGCTGCTCCTGCTCAGCGCTGACCGCTGGGTGGCCCGCTACGCGCTGCTGCAATCGCGCGATGGCGTGGTGGTGGGCGCGAGCTATACCGACATCTTCGCGCGCATCCCCATCTACAACATCGGCCTGGCGCTCTTTGCGGTGGGCGCACTCATCCTGATTATCAACGTTTTCACCCACAGCTGGAAGCTCCTGTCATTCGTGGGCGTGGGCTGGGTAGTACTCTCCTTCATTGGTGGCATCTACCCCACCCTCGTCCAACGCCTTAAAGTCGAACCCAACGAGTTCGCCGTTGAGCGGCCGTATATCAACTATAACATCGCCTACACCCGCTACGCTTACGGAATTGATAACATTCGAGAGTTTGAGTATTCTGGCAATGGCACCATCACTGAAGGTGATCTTGACACCAACAGCGACATTGTGCAGAATATCCGCCTGTGGGACTACCGCCCGCTGCTGCGCACCTTCGGCCAGATCCAGGAGATTCGGCTTTACTATCACTTCGAGGATGTAGATGTAGATCGCTACACGCTCGACGGCGTGCCGCGCGCCGTGATGCTCTCAGCACGGGAGCTGGATGTGGATCAGCTGGCCGACCAGGCGCAGACCTGGATCAACCGGCATCTCATCTTCACGCACGGCTACGGCGTAACACTCATCCCGGTCAATGAAGTTAGCCCAGAGGGGCAACCCCGCCTGCTGGTGCGCGATATTCCGCCGGTCAGCGCCCACCCCGAACTTGCCATCACGCAACCGGAGATCTATTTTGGTGAGATGGCGCACCAATATGTTGTCATCAACACCACTGAGGATGAATTCGACTATCCTCAAGGCAACACCAATGTCTACAGCCGCTACACTGGGCCAGATGGTATCCCCCTCGGTGGCTTCTTCCGCCGCCTGCTGCTGGCAATGCGCTTCAACAGCGCGCAGATGCTCCTCTCGCCCGCGCTCACCAGCGAGAGCCGCATCCTCTTTCACCGCACCCTCCGCGACCGCGCCGACCGGCTGATGCCACTGCTCTGGTACGATGACGACCCCTACATCATCATCCACAACGGGCGGCTGGTATGGATGATGGATGCGTATACCTGGACGGATCACTTCCCCTACTCGGAGATGCGCAGCGGGCTGAACTATATCCGCAACAGCGTCAAAGTCACTATAGATGCGTACACGGGTGAGACGCTCTTCTATTTGATTGATCCGAGCGACCCCATTGCCGCAACGTATGCGCGCATCTTCCCCGATTTGTTCCGGCCCGCCGAAGCGATGCCCACCGCCTTGCGCGCCCACTGGCGCTACCCGGAAACGCTCTTCGTCTACCAGTCCGAACTCTACGCCACCTATCACATGGAAGACCCCCAGGTCTTCTACAACCGTGAAGACCTCTGGGCCATCCCTACTGAGATGGTGGAGACCTCACAGCGGCGCATGGAGCCATATTATGTGTTGATGCGCCTGCCCGACTCCGACCGCCTGGAGTTTATGATGATTCGTCCTTACACGCCCGCACAACGCCAGAACATGATTGCCTGGCTCTACGCAGAGAGTGACGGGTCCGATTACGGACGGTTGGGCATCTTCAAACTCTCCAAAGACCAGCTATTCTATGGGCCACAACAGATCGAGGCGCGCATTGACCAGGACCCCATCATCTCCCAACAGCTAGCGCTGTGGAACCAACGCGGCTCGCGAGTGCTGCGGGGGAATCTGCTGGTCATTCCGCTGAATGACACTTTCATCTACGTCGAACCGCTCTACTTAGAGGCCGAAAGCGGACAGTTGCCCGAACTGCGGCGCGTCATCGTGGCTTATGACGAGCGGGTCGTGATGGCCCCCACCCTCACCGAAGCACTGCTGCAAGTGCTAGATGCAGCCGCCGTCCCCATCCCCCCAGATGGCTTGCCCGAAGGTAGCCTGGAATCGCTGGCCGAGCGGGCCTGGGAACACTATCAAGCAGGGCAACTCTGCTTGCAAGCTGGCGATTGGGATTGTTACGGGCGCGAGCAACGCTCACTGGAAGCGCTCTTGCAGGCGATGGTGGGGACGCAGGAACCATGAGCGCGCCGCCACGCCTCATTCTCAAGCCGGGCCGCGAGGAGTCGCTACAACGCCGCCATCCGTGGCTCTTCTCCGGCGGGCTGGCGCGGGTGATAGGCACCCCCGCGTCAGGCGACTTAGTCAGCGTGGAAAGCGCTAGCGGCGAGTTTCTGGCCTGGGGGCAGTACAGCCCACACTCGCAGATCCGCGCGCGGCTGGTCTCCTGGGACGCTGCTGAGGCCGCCGACAGCCCGGACTTCTGGCGCGCGCGGCTCCAAGTCGCCATCGCGGCGCGCGCCACGCTTCTGGATGATGCCACGACCGCCGCTCGCCTTGTCCACGCCGAATCAGACGGCATCCCTGGCCTGATTGTGGATCGCTACGGCGAGACGGTGGTGGTGCAATACCTCACCGCCGGCAGCACGGCGCGACGGGAGCTATTCGCGGAGCTGCTCATGGAACTACTCGCACCAACTACGCTCTACGAGCGCAGCGAAGGCGAAGCGTTACAAAAAGAAGGCCTTGTCGCACGCACAGGCTTGCTGCGCGGCAATGAACCGCCGGACACGGTAGAAATCCTCGAAAACGGCCTGCGCTTTCTGGTAGATGCGCGCCACGGTCACAAGACAGGCTTCTACCTGGATCAGCGTGAGAACCGGCAGCGGCTAGGCGATGCGATTGCAGCACAGGCGCGGCTAGGCCACCCGCCCGCGCTGCTCAACGTCTTCGCCTACACCGGCGGGTTCGGCATCTACGGGCTGGCGCGCGGCGCGGGATCGCTAGTCAATGTGGACACCTCGCGCGAGGCGCTGGCTCTGGGACGCGCGGCGCTCGCGCGCAACGGGCTAGAGGGAGCTAACGTAGAAGACATCACCGAAGACGCTTTCCAGGCATTGCGACAGTTCCGGCAAGCCGGGCGGCGCTTCGATGTCATCGTCGTGGATCCGCCCAAGTTCGCGTTCAGCCAGAAGGACGTGCAAAAGGCCGCGCGCGGCTACAAGGACATCAACCTGCAAGCCCTGCACCTGCTCAATCCCGGCGGGCAGCTATTCACCTGCTCCTGTTCTGGGGCGATTTCGGCAGACCTTTTCCAGAAGATTATCTTCGGCGCGGCATTGGATGCCGGGCGCGATGCACGCATCACCGGCTGGCTGGCGCAAGGCAGCGATCATCCCGTCGCGCTGACCTTCCCGGAAGGCGCATACCTCAAGGGGTTGCGGGTACAAGTATAGGTAGAGGCTTGCGGAACATCCTCGTGCATCGTTATCTGGATATCAACAGCACTGAGATATGGCAACACTATGGCAAAGGGCTAGAGGTCTTTCCGCAATTTGCACGCGAGATCCTTACATGGTTAGACAATGGTTAGTAGTTCAATACCAACAAATAAGAAACAACAACATTGTAATTGAGGCGAATCCATGCGGCTATCAAAAACTTTACTCAGAATTTCACTAGGCGGCGCCGTGCTGCTCTTGCTGCTGGCTGGCGCGCGCGGCGCTGTGCATAGCCAGACCGAGCCACAGCACCCGGAAATCAGCGCGCAGTACGCCTGGAATGGCGTCTTTGAAACACCGGGCTGGGCCGAAATCCAGGTGACGCTTACCAATGAAGGCCCAGATTGGACAGGGGAGCTATTAATCCTAGACCCTGACAACAACTACACCTATCGCCAACCAGTGTCATTGCCGACGCGTTCCAATAAATTCTACCGCATCCCTTTCTATGTCCAGCGCAATGCGTTCGTGAGCCTCCAGAACTCACAGGGGACCCTGCACCATGCGGGGATCGTCCCAACACGCTTCACACAGCCCGGTGAACGCGTCTGCGCCATCAGCGATGCGCGCGGGCAGTTACAGCTCGGTAAGCAGCAATACTGCGATGTTAGCATCACGCTCAACACGCTACAAACCCTTCCAGAGACGCACCAGGCCTGGGACGTAATAGATGTGTTGATTATCAATGCGACCGACACGAGCATCTTAACCCCTGCGCAGCAGGAGGCCTTACTCTCGTGGGTAGGGGCAGGCGGGCATCTGGTGTTGAGCGGCGGAGCAGCACTCCCCCAAGTCCTGCCAGGAATGCCGCCGCCATTGCGCAGCGCGACGCCCGGCGCAACACTCATGCTAGAAGCACCGGATAGCAGCGGGCAACATTGGCAAGCCGTCGCGCTCATCAACCCACATCCGCAAGCCACCCCACTGCTAACGCAAAACAATGCGCTCCTGGCAATCAAGCAAGCCATAGGCGTGGGACGGGTAGACCTTATTGGGTGGGACTTGAATCATACCAGCGATCAATCCTGGTTGAGCAATCTGTGGGTCTATGATACCATCCCCGCAACAGCCTTCCAAGACGATAACCTGCTATCCACCCAAGGTTCTTCCCTGGTAGGGGGGGCGACTACACTCCCGATCGAAGCACTACCAAGGCTGTGGCTCTTACTACTCTTTGTCCCACTGTATATCCTCCTAATGGGCCCTGGTACACTGTTTATTGTGCGCCGCCTGCGCCGCCCGGTGCTCGCCTGGGTATTGCTGCCCACCTGGATTGTATTGACCGTGTTAAGCGTCGCGTTGATGCTCAACAGTACGTTTTCCCGCGCGCTACCGGCCTCCCATGAGCTCGCCCTCATCACGATACCAGGAGCAGGCCTGCCCGCGCGCGGGGTACAAATAACCGCGATCTATGCCCCCGGCATCAATCGCATCACTTGGCGAAACACCAGCTACAACCGCCCGGTAACAGATTATAGTTCTCCCTACTATTACGGCGGACACGACACTAACTCGCCCACACTGCGCATCACACACGACACTGATAACTATAAAATAGAAGGCTCGCGCGTTCAGGGCGTTGCCACATGGACTAATGACGGGCTGGTACAGTCCCCCCTCGACGTCGTTGTGAATGTGGTCCGCGAGCAGGAAACCTTCTTCACCGGGCAAATACGCAGCGATTATCCAATACAGGATTTGAAGCTGATTTATGGCACTAGCGGGTATACACTGAATCTACTTGAAACCGTCCCCGCAAACAGAACAACCGACTTCAGCGCACCGCTCAACGCCGTTATGGCAGGGAACAACGACCTGTACAGCCTATGTCCTCCCGCCAACCCCCACGATTACTACGGCTACTGGGCTGGCAGCAATCGCGCGCGCATGCGGGGCTGTTATCTGATTGGCGTCTTAGAGGGGTACAGCCCCTTCCCCAACGTCGCGCTGACCGCCAATCGCACAGCAGAGACCTGTTTCTTCTATGTCGTACCATGTCCACAAGGGCAACAGACATCTATCGTGCTGACCAGCAGCCAGGCTCAAACCGACCAAACCTGGATTGATGATAGTGGTTTTTTCTACATCCAATCATCCGAAATCATCCTGGTTTATCACATCCCGGATATGGTCAAAATCGAGGCGCTCCAGCAAATGACGATCCAATTGGAAGCCCGTCCGTGGGCCGATCCGAAATCACTCCTGCAACCACTACGCTTGGAACTGTGGGATTGGAGACTCAACGAGTGGGCTATTATGCAAGAAGAGCTCGTCATAAATCAGTCGGACCTTGTGTTGAACAACATCAGGACACCAAGATATATTACCGCCGACGGCGACTTCCACATCCGCCTGACCACTAAACCACTAGCTGGCGGTAGTTCAATGGATGGCATTGAAATCAAAATGACCATTATACTGGAAGAATAACAGGCCCTACGCCTGACCTTGCACCTAACCGAGGTAAGCATGAACCCCTGGCATATTCTCATGACGGCGCTCCGGATGTTTTACGAAGAGCTCTTCCACCTACTACTCATAGGCGCGCTTGTGACAGCAGCCGTGCTCATCCCGCCAGCATTGGCCCTTTGGTTGATGCTGCAACTGCCTGCGCCCCCCTTGGTGCTGTTGCTAGGTCTCCCGCTAGCGCTGAGTTTGCCGGGAATGGCAACCCTGGGCGGGGTATGGTGGGCCGCCCACGCGGCACTGGAGGAGCGTGGCGTCACTTGGCCGCTCTTCTGGGAAGGTGTGCAGCTGCATGGCGGACGTGCCATCAAAAGCGTCGCGCTGCTAGGGGGCGGCTACCTGGTTATTGCCAGCAATTTGCTCTTCTACGGTAGCCCGCTCTCCCCTTTAGCGCCGGAGCTGACACTATGGGTCAACCTGGTATGGAGCGGCGTCGCCTTAGTCTGGACCGGTATAGGGTTCTACCTGCTCAGCTTCCAGTTCGAGATGGAAGCGCCGCGTTTGTTCCTCTCCTTACGCAACAGCTTCTTCATGACGCTGTTGCACCCGCTCAACACACTGGTATGGCTAGTGTGTACCGGACTATTTAGTTTGCTGATTATCATCCTGCCACCAATTCTGTTCTTACTGCCGCCCTGGATTGCCATACTCAGCCAGACCGGACTACGGGCGCAGCTGGCTCCGGTACGGGAAAAAATCAAAACAACACCAGACAACACGTCCCATGCTTAACAAGAAGGAGTTATTATGGAACTAGGGATTATCGGCTTGCCGACGAGCGGCAAGACCACGATTTTCAATGCGTTGACACGCAGCAACCGGCCTACAACGCCCGCCATTAGCGGCAAGCCAGAATTGCACAGCAGCGTGGTGGATGTGCCCGACCCGCGCGTGGATCGCTTGAGCACCATGTTCAAGCCGCGCAAGACCATCTACGCCAAGGTTACTTATGTAGACATCGCCGGCGTTGAACCCGGTCTCGCCAAGAGCGGATTGAGCGGACAGCTGCGGAATCAAATCGCCCGGATGGATGCGTTCGTGCATGTGGTGCGCGCCTTCGAAAACCTCCAATCGCCCCACCCGGCGGGCAGTGTAAACCCCCAACGCGATTTGGATGCACTCGATAACGAATTTTTGCTGGCTGACCTGATCACGGTAGAAAACCGCCTCGAGCGGATCGCCGAGGGTCTGCACAAGGGCGCGCGCGCCGAAGAGCGCCAGGCGCTACAAGCCGATCAAGTTCTCTTCGAGCAGCTGCATACGGCACTGGAAAATGGGCAGCTGTTGCGCGATTTAGGCCTGCCTGCCGAAACCTGCGAGAAGCTGCGCGGCTTCGGGTTCTTGAGTCTCAAGCCGGTACTGGTCATCGTCAACACCGGCGATGATCCCCAGACTCCAGAACAGGCCGGCATCCGCGAATACACACATCAACAGAGCCAGGTGTTGGCCTTGCAGGGCAAAATTGAGATGGAAATCGCGCAACTCACGGAAGACGAGGCGGCGATGTTCATGGAAGAGTTCGGACTGGCCGAACCGGGCCTCAACCGTGTCATCCACGCCTCTTACGCGCTGCTGGGGCTACAATCCTTCTTCACTGTAGGCGAAGATGAAGTGCGCGCCTGGACGGTGCATATCGGTGCGACGGCGGTCGAAGCCGCCGGGGTGATCCACACTGATCTGGCGCGGGGCTTCATCCGCGCCGAGGTCATCACTTACGACGAGCTGCTGGCCGCCGGAAACATGGTAGCCGCACGCAAAGTCGGTAAGGTACGTTTGGAAGGTAAGGAATATCCAGTGCAGGATGGCGATATTGTACATGTGCGCTTCTCAATCTGACGCCGTCCAGTTTGGTGTTTGGCACAAGTCAGGTATAATCAGTTTGACTCCACCCGCAAATACGGGAGCACGCGCATGAATGAAACGGAATTCAAAATCGAATGGCTATACAGCAACCTGCGCTGGTTCTTCCTGATTGCCACAGCTCTAATATCCGGACTGAGCACCCTGGCTACAGAAGATATCTTTCCCACCACCCTGATGTTACTCCTGATCATCGGGACCGTCGCCAATTTTATGGTGATGATTCTACTGGTGCTCAACGCCTTTCGTCGGCCTTTCCGCTTTTTCACCCTGCTGTTGGATATTAGCCTGGCACTGGGACTCATCGGTAGCACCGGGGGCACCAGTAGCCCCATCTTTTTCATTTCCTTCATCCCGGTTGTTACCACGGCACTACGATTCTCATGGTTGACCAGCCTCACCATCACACTAGCTATCGTAGCCCTTTATTGGGCCTTGGCCCTACTACCACAGGAAAGCGGTTATAACATCCTGGACATTACCTTCAACAACCTGGCTGTTGTCTCTAATGGACTGGTCATGCTACTAGCTGGCAGTGCAGCCACTTACCTGGGATCAAAAATCAAACAAAGCCTGGTCATTGAACGTGATGCTAAAGAGAAAGCGTCCAGTGCCGCCCTGGACGCGGCACACCAACGCGTGCGGCTGATCTTCGAGCTAGCAAGTACATTGAGCGCCACCCTCAACTACGAGCGGGTGCTGGAAGCCGCGTTGGACGTGAGTAACGCCGGGCTACGTGAGTTTATGAAACAGGACATCCCCCAGGTCGGCATGATTTTGCTATTCGGCATGGATCAAAGTCTATATGTAGCCACCGGGCAAGGCCTAACATTGACAGACAATCGCGCGCGTTTCCCGGCCCGTGAAGGCGTGCTCGCTGCAACGCTGCAAAAAGCCGAGCCTATCGTGATCCAGGAACCCGGTTCAGACCCTGAACTGGGCCGCACCGTAGCCATGCACAGCTGCCGGCAAGCGATTGCGTTACCGCTATTGGCGGGTTTCGAAAGCTATGGCTTGCTGGTGCTGGGCAGCCCGGAAGCCGCAACCTATACCCCTGATTTTCAAGACCTGCTGGTGGCCGTCTGTAACCAGGCCGTCATGGCGTTACAAAACGCGCGCCTATATCAGGAACTGGTGGACGAGAAAGAGCGCCTGGTAGCCGTAGAAGAAGATGCTCGCAAGAAGCTAGCACGTGACCTACACGACGGCCCGACCCAAACCATCGCAGCGATAGCCATGCGCCTCAACTATATCCAGATGCTCCTCGAACGCGATCCTTCAAAAGTGATGCCAGAGCTGCTACAGTTGGAAAACCTGGCGCGCAAAACCACCAAAGAGATCCGCCAAATGCTCTTCACCCTGCGCCCGCTGATTCTGGAAACGCAGGGCTTAGGGCCAGCACTGGAACAATACGCGCAAAAACTCGCCGAAACCGACCCGCTCCCCATTCACTTGCAGTTGGATGCAGACATCAATAAGTTGCTAGAATCCGACGCGCAAGGTGCTATCTTCTACATTGTGGAAGAAGCCATCACGAACGCGCGCAAACATGCTAAGGCCAAGAACCTCTGGATCCGCATCTACCAACGGGGCATGAGTATCATCACCGAAATCGAGGATGACGGAAAAGGATTCGATGTCGCCAAAGTAGAAGCCGGCTATGCTGAACGCAGCAGCCTGGGAATGCTGAACTTGCAAGAACGCGCTTCACTGGTGGGGGGCAAAACCATCATCCAATCCACTCCGGGTCAGGGAACCAAGGTTACAATCACTGTCCCTATCCGCAGCAAGGCGCTCAGCAATGTCGCCTGAAGCGACAATTTCCTTGGAACAACGTTGGCTCTGGATAGGCGGCTCGATATTGCTCGCCATCTTTGCGGCCTGGGTACGCTGGGCCGCTGCCCGCCCGCCGCTGCCAGAGTGGCAGGTCAAGTTAGAGCGTTCACCTGCTGCACCGTGGTTGGCGCAAGCCGCCCGCCTGCTGTACGCGGTGGGCATTCCCGCCACCGTATTACTTGCGCAAGGTCAGTTGACCCTGCGCGGGCTGGGACTTCAGCCGCGCGCAGGGCTGGACTGGATGCGCGAAAGTGGCTGGTCTCTGGCGCTAGGAGTCGGCGCACTGGCGATTTTCGCCCTGGCGCGGCGTGCGTCCGCGTTACTCCCGCTCCATCGCGCAAAACGGCAGGATGGCTGGGTGGCTCTCCGTGAAGCTGTCTATCATCAAACCCACTGGGCCTTCTACCGCGAGCCATTCGTGTTGCTCTGGGGGCCGGCGCTGGGCGCGTGGGCAGGCCTGTTGCCGGTCGCGCTCGAAGCTGCGCTCAACCCGGCCCGCTGGGCCGATTTGCGTACCAATTCGCCCCAGAGCCGCGCGCTGCTCTTCCGCGCCGCGTTGGCAATTATCAGCGTATTGGTCTATATCCAAACACAAAACTTCTGGCTGGCATTACTCGTAGATGCCGTGTTGGGCTGGGCCACAATTACAGAAACCTGAACGTCCCCCGGTCAATAGATGTGGGTGTCTTTTTTTCGCGGTAGCGCAAAACCAACCCTGTAAAGCGCAAGGAATCACCTAGCACACGATTTTAGAGCAACGGGAAGTTATACAGAGATGCACAGAATATCTCAGAATTACCTAACACCAGGAAAAACTCTGTGTCTCTCCGTGTCGCCGCTGTGTAACTCTGTGTCATGTTAGATACTCTCAGCAGGGCGACTTTTGCGATATTGCCTTTTTTCAGTTGAAAGTAACCACGCTTTCCAAATCGCGCGCTATGGAAAGCGCGGCTACCAACTCATTTGAAACACATCCAATTACCCCTAACCCTCGCTCACAAGTGTGCCCAATACACGCAACAAGATTGCGGGGAAAATCATGATTCGTATTGCCATTGTGGATGATCACCCAATTGTACGCGCGGGCATGGCCGCCGTACTCGCTTCTGCCACCGATATGACGCTTGTAGGACAGACCGGTGCCGGGGCCGATGTACCTACCCTCGTGCGTGACTGCCAGCCCGACGTGCTGATTCTCGATGTAAATCTCCCCGACCTAAATGCTCAAGCAGTCATCGCACAACTACCGGTCAATAATCGGCCAGCAATCCTCATTCTCACCTTACACAGCGACGAAAAGACCATCTTCAGCCTGCTCAACAACGGCGTACAAGGTTATCTACTCAAGGATGAAGCGGTAGAATCGCTAGCCCAGGCGGTACGCGCCGTCGCCCAGGGTAAGAGCTGGCTCAGCCCAGAAATCGCCCATAAAGTAGTCCGCCATGCCCTAAACGCACAACAGCCTGTACCTACCGCGCCTCCGGCGGAAGACCCCCCGCTCACACCCCGCGAACAAGAAATCCTCGGCTTGCTCGCGCAAGGTCTGGACAATGCTGCAATTGCACAACGCCTAATTGTGACTAAACGCACGATACAGAACCATGTAAGCACAATCTATAACAAATTGGGTGTGACGAACCGCACGGAGGCAACCCTCTATGCCCTACGCCACGGCTGGGCAACGCTCTCCGAAGATGGACGCTGAACAACCGCCGCTATCACCCTATCAACGCGCCGGATTGCTCCTGTTGGCGCTGTTGGCACCCACCCTGGTGGGCTATGCGCTCTACAACCAGTGGCGCACCCCTGTAGTTGATTTCAACTTCGACACCCGCACCGGTGAGATTCTCACCGTAGAGCAGAACAGTTACGGCAACTATGCAGGCTTTATGCCTGGCGACGTCTGGCTCTCAGTGAACGGAGCAGCGTTCGACAGCTGGCACACATTGCCCCCCGGCCTTTACCCGGCAGACATCCACCGCGACGGGGAACGACTCACACTGGAATTGCCCATTGTGCCGCTGGCAAAGGTGAATTGGCCCGCGCTAGGGAGTGCGACCCTCACAACCCTGCTTTACTGGGGGATTGGGCTACTGCTATTTTTGCGCCGCAGCCAGTACCGCGATGTGCGCCTGCTCTACCTACTCTCACAGGTCTTCGCCATACTCATCCTGTTTCCCCTCGCTTACCCCTACGGGATACCTACCCCTCGCTGGACATTGGATTTAAGCTCTACCGCCCTCTTCATCGCCGCGCCGCTGCTGGTGCATCTGTATCTGATTTTTCCGGTATCTCTGGGCAAACCAGCCTATCGACACTGGGGATTAACAGTTCTCTATGGAATGGCAACGCTCTCGCTGCTAGGGTGGCTTGCCGGGCCACCACCTGTAACAGGTATCGCGGCGAGTTACGTCATCATTGAGATATTAGTGGCCCTGGGGGTGTTACTTTACAGCTACATCCAGCGTGCCAACTACGCTGAGCGTCGCCGTGTGCGCCTCATCCTTTTCGGTAACTTCATTGCTGCTAGCCCAGCCCTTCTGGGCTATGTGCTCCCCCAGCACTTTGGGTGGACATACCAACTCCCTGAATGGAGCGTCGCACTCTGTCTGGTAATTGCACCACTCAGCTATTTGTATGCCGCGATCCGCCAACAGCTGTTCGACATTGACCGGTTTCTCAATCGCGCCCTGGTCTATGCGTTGCTTTCCCTTAGCATTTTCCTCGTCTACCTAGGGCCTTTCATCCTCCTTTATCGCTTGGTCCCCGGTGATGTATTGGCACAAACGCTGGTAGGAACCTGGCTCACACTACTGCTGGGGCTGGCCTTCAATTGGGGGCGCGAACGCATACAACAGCAAGTAGATCGGCTCTTTTACGGCGGTTGGTACGACTATCCGCAAGTGGTAGAAACCGCCAGCAACGCTCTAGCCCGCACACTGGAACGTACACAACTAAGCGATGTCCTCACTCGGCAAGTGCCAGCGTTGATGCAGTTGGAACCGGGTGAGCTACGACTGGGCGAGGCGATGGCCTTGCCCAGCATTACCGGAGACAGGCAAAACGCCTTCCCCTTGCGCTTTGGCGAAAATGTACAGGGGTACTGGTTCGTCGGCCCGCGACGCGATGGCGACGAGCACTCGATGACCGATCGGCGCATTCTGGAAACCGTTGCGCATCAGGCCGAAATTGCTCTGGGGAATGTGCTACTGGTAGAGACCCTGCGTCGCCAGATCGAGGAAATCCATGCCCATCAAGAAACACTCGCCCGCACCCAGCGCCAGCTCTTACGCTCTCGCGAAGAAGAGCGTGCGCGGCTTGCCCGCGATTTGCACGATGGGCCATTACAAACGCTAGTCGGGCTACGGTTACAAATGGAGCTATTGCGCTCACAGCAGGCGGGCGCAGGTTTCCCCAACCCATCACTGCAAGAGATGAGCGCGGAAGTAAAGGCCCTCCTCGGCGAGCTGCGCCGGGTGTGCGCCGCACTCCGCCCGCCATTGCTTGACACGCTCGGATTGAGCGCCGCCCTTACCACCCTGGTTGAAGAATGGGTAGAACAACAGGGCATTCCAGCGCAAGTGCAAACCGCACCAGAACCGCTCAATGCCCCGCTGCCGGATGAAGTCGCGGTCAATCTCTATCGCGTTGCACAAGAAGGTCTCGCCAATATAGCGCACCATGCTCACGCCGAGCACGTCATACTCCGCCTGGAACGTACCCCCCAGGCGCTGCGCCTGACGCTCACAGATGATGGGGTAGGCTTCAATGTACCGGAAAACCTCAGCCCACTGGCAGCCACGGAACACTACGGCCTGTTGGGGATACGCGAGCGCGTCGAATTGATTGGCGGGCAATTACGGTTACACTCCGCCCCCGGCGCAGGCACAAGTATCACCGTTACCTGGCAACCAACGTAACGGGCAAACAATGTCATTAAGTTTAGGATATAAACCTGGCAGGTTTCCAGGCCTTGAGTCTACAAAACGTCGTTATGCACCGGTAAAATACTATCCTACCCAATTTGGGCGAAACCTGCCAGGTTTTAACTTAATGACATTGAACGAGCACAACATTAATAGTACCAGACTCACATCTCCCGGTACATAGTACCAGATGCCCCCCTTACACAATTAGTACCCTGCCCTGATGACGCCCCGCAGTCTTTATGCTATGCTAAAAGCAAGCTTTGAGGCAGAACGAAAGGCCGCCCATGACTACCGTGTTTATTGTAGACGATGACCCCGGATTCCGGCGCTCTTTGCGACAATTACTCACCTATGCCGGATTTGAGATCATCGCCGAAGCCGGGGACATTACCACAGCCGAACGGCTCCTGCGCACCCACAATCCAGCGTTGGCCGTCGTGGATGTGATGCTGCCGGATATCAATGGGCTGGAAGGGATTGCCCGGCTCAAATCACTACGCCCCACCCTGCGCGTGATTCTCGTCAGCATCCACCACAATGCCCGCTTGCAACAGTCCGCGCTGGCGCACGGAGCGGAGGCCTTCATCCCCAAAGAACAACTCGACCTGGTCACGGTTCAAGCCTGGCGCCTACCCAAAGCGATATCATAATTCACCATTAAAATAAGGAGGATAACCATGAAGCTCTATAAATATGGTAGTTACGGATTGTTGTTGCTGGGATTGCTGCTGCCGAGCGGCGGAATGCTCAATGCAGAAACAGGCCCCCAACCCCAGGCGGATTTCAACCATGATTTTGTGGCAGATCTGGCTATCGGGGCGCATCGGGAAACGCTAGGCAGCACCAATTATGAGGCAGGCGCAGTCCACGCGCTCTACGGTCAACGCGGGATCGGTATCACCTCAACGGGAAGTCAGTTCTGGACACAGGACGTGAATAACACAGTAGGTACGGCTGAACCCTATGATCATTTCGGACAGGCCCTGGCTGTAGGGGATTTTGATTGTATCGGCGGCTTAGACCTAGTTGTTGGTGTACCCGGACAATCTGTAAACGGATACGCCAACGCTGGAGCCATCCATGTTTTCTATGGTTTTAGCAGTGGCTTGGGCACTTCTTTCGATGAAATCTTCCATCAGGACACTGGCATCATCGGCAGCAATGCGGAAGAAAATGACCGTTTCGGCTGGCCGCTTGCCGCTGGGGATTTCAACGGCGACGGCTGCGATGATCTTGCCATTGGTGTACCTTACGAAGATTGGAACGTAGAACAGGCTGGCATTGTCCAGATCCTCTACGGCTCACCTTTCGGCCTGCGCGATACCGGCACCCAATTATGGCGTCAGGGAGCAGGGGGCTTGCCAGATGGCGAAGAGATCGGCGATCACTTCGGCAAAGCGCTGACTACTGGCGACTTCAATGGTGATGGCTATGCCGATCTCGCCATCGGCGCGCCGGATGAAGATTTTGCCAGCCCGCTTCGCTATGACACTGGTGTGGTTCACATCCTCTATGGCTCAGCCAGCGGCCTCACCACTACTGGTAACCAATACTGGCATCAGGACAATGGCGGGCTTATTGGTTCTGCCGAAGCTTATGACAACTTCGGACAATCACTGGCTACTGGGGATTTCAACCGCGACGGGTATGCCGATCTGGCTATCGGCGTGCCGGGGCAAAATGTCGGCGGCGACGCCAACGCCGGCGCTGTGCATATCCTCTATGGCGGTAGCAGCGGGTTGATCGCCACCGGGGACATGGTGTTCAATCAGGACATCCTCGGAACCGGTGCCCAGGCCAACGATCATTTTGGTTTTTCGCTGGCTTCTAGCGATTTCAACGGCGATGGCTATGCGGATTTGGCTATCGGCGTGCCTGATGAAGACTTCGGCCTGGATAACATCGGCTGTGTGCAGATCATCTACGGCACACCTGCCGGACTGGTAACGAGCGGTTCCCAAGTCTGGTTTCAGGGAATCTTAGGGGTGGCTGATGAAGCAGAAGCCAACGACCGCTTCGGATACAGCCTGGCTGCTGGCGATTTCAATAGCGACGGCTACGGAGATCTCGTCATCGGCGTGCCTTACGAAGACGTAATGTTCAACAGCGTCAACCAAACCGATGCCGGCGCTATCCACATTCTCTATGGCAGAGCTACCGGACTCTCCAGTGCCGGGAACACTTTCTGGACGCAAGCCAGCAGCGGCATTACCGGCGATCCAGAAGCCAACGATTTCTTCGGCTTCGCCCTGGCCGCTGATCCCAGAGTCTTCCATCACGTCTACCTACCCCTGGTGTTACGGAATTAGTGAAAGGAGAAATCCCCAATGACCCAGACACACACACTGAATTGGTCGCGTTTATGGTTCTGTTTCGGTCTATGTGGCATTTTGCTGGCACTGTTGCTATGGAGCATAGGCCCAACAACGCGCTACGTAACCGCCAGCGGCAACGCTCACTTTGCGGCTTCGGGTGGGAGTGGCGATTGTTCCCAGGCAACGCCCTGCAATCTGCACACCGCCGTAGCACAGGCCAACGATGGCGATACGATTTACCTGGCGCAAGGGAGGTATACCAGCACAAACGAAGTTGTCATCGCCCTCAACAACAGCATCACGCTCACCGGTGGCTGGGATGGTGCTCCCACCGGCCCGGTGACCCATGACCCTGTAACCCATCCCTCCACACTGGATGGCGAGGGGGTACGACGGGTCGCCGCTATTACCGGCCCGGCCACCGTTACACTGGAAGGACTCACCCTTGCCAATGGGAAAACCATCTCCACCACCACAGGCGGTTGGAATGGCGCCGGTCTCTATGCACAAGATGTAAATCTCACATTGCAATCCACCAACTTCTACAGCAATGTGACAGACGTGTATGATTATGACACCCCGACCTCTTACGCCTATGGCGGAGGGGTGTATATGGAAGGCGGAACGATACAAATCTACGCTTCTACCTTCCAGGCCAATAGCACCTGGGCGCGCAGACAGTCCGCAGGTGGCGGTGCAGCTATCTCCGGCACAATTACGGCAATCATCGAAAACAGCCGCTTCCAAGAAAATGATGCCTGGAACGCTAGTGGACTTTACTTTGCAGGTACAGGCGGCACGCGCCCCGCTTTTGCCCTACACGACAGCACCTTTGTAGATAACGGTCTGGGGCGCAGCCTAGGCCGTGCCTCTGGCGGTTATGCCGGAGCATTACAAATTATTAATGCCCAGGGCCGCATTGCGGGAAATACGTTTACCGGTAACAATGCCAGCAACGATTACGGAGCCGTTGGCGTTTTTTATACCGACTTGTTTTTTACGCGCAACCTGATCTACAACAACCGATGCGCACGGACAGCAGGACTGTACCTCAACAGCGTTACCCCCTTCACTATCACCAACAACATCATCGCTGGGAACCGCTCCACATACGATTGGTTTGATTCGCCTGCCGTGCGAGTGCGGAGCGGCAGCGGCGACTTCTTGCACAATACCATCAGCCGCAACCACAGTGCCTACGGCGTTCAAGTGGATTCCGGGGCCAATGTGGCCCTGACCAACACGCTCTTGGTCAGCCACACGGTGGGGATCAGCGTTACGGCAGGGAGCACTGCCCTGCTCGAAGGCACACTCTGGGGGAGCGGCTACTGGGCCAACGGGACAGATTGGGATGGCGCAGGCAACATCCTCACCGGGACAGTCAACCTGTGGGGGCCGCCGGTCTTTGTAAACCCTGCCAGTGGCGACTATCACATCGGCCCTGGCTCAGCAGCAATAGATGCCGGAGTAAGCACCAACATCACGGTTGATATAGATGACGATGCGCGACCTATCGGTACTCGTTATGACATCGGCGCGGATGAAGTTTGGCAGCAGCGTATCTATCTGCCACTTGTGTTGAAAGTTCTCACGCCAAATCGCTGAAGCACCTCGCTCAGAGTGGCGGGCTACTTTCACGCACCCTTAAGATCAAGCGCATTATAGCAAGACCTGTATCAGTAGATCGCGAAATGCTCAAAGAGGATCGCTAGATCTCCGTTCTGAGCTGGGTCTGGCGATCCAGCCCGAGCAAACCGTGATCCACTATATAGCTACAAATTTACCGATTCGCAAGGAGTTCTAACCATGAAAATCTGGGGCGGTATTTTGATAAGTTTACTTCTAGCCTTACTTTGCGCCACAAACCTTGTGCCGTCCCCAAAGAGCAGTGCAGCGCACGCCACAGCGACCCTTACCCCACAAGCATATCTCCCGCTGGTCACCGCTACCTATGCGCCGCCGCCCTCCGACGAGCTGGTTGATCCGAACAGCATTGTCTATGTGGGAGCATTCCGCCTGCCGGATGACGGTGAACGCCCCCACACCTTCGAATATGGCGGCAATGCGATGACCTTCAACTCCGATAACAACTCGCTCTTTATCATGGGGCACGATCGCATCGCGTATGGCGACCTCCCCGACGGCAATCAGGTTGCTGAGGTGAACATCCCTACCCCGATCAACTCGCGCAATTTGGATGATCTCTCCACGGCCACCTTCATCCAGGGCTTCCATAATGTTACCCAGGGGTACTTCACCAATGTGGAAGAAATTCCCCGCGTAGGGATGGCCTATCTCAATCATCCAGACACCAGGGCGAAAATTCATCTGGGTTGGGGACAACACATGCCACCGGAGAACAACGAAGCAACACACGGCTGGTTCAACCCTAATCTAAGCAACCCCGATTTTCAGGGCGTATGGCACATCGGACAGCAAAACTACAATAGCGTCAATGGCTATCTGTTGACGATCCCTACGACTTGGGCCGATGCACATGTGCAAGGACGGCTACTCGCTACCGGGCGTTATCGGGATGGCGGCTGGTCGGGCATGGGGCCGGCGCTCTTCGCCTATCGCCCGTGGCAAACCGGCGGAGTACCGCCACCAACCGGCACACGTCTGAACGAAATCCCCCTGCTGCTGTATGCCAACTCGCAAGAAACAGAAACCTTCGAGCGCGCGTTAAACAACTATCAACACCCCGACGAATGGGAAGGTGGGGCCTGGCTGATCACGCCCAGCGGCAACACGGCCTTGCTCTTCGCCGGAACCAAAAGCACCGGAGCCAAATACTGGTACGGCTGGGTCAATCCTGCCGGAGCAGAGCTGCCCTGTGTTGAAGCCGCGTTGATCGGACAATTCACCCTCTGTCGGCTTGCGGATGGGACGCCCTGTCCCCCTGAAGACTTGCAAGAATGCGCCGGGCACAACGACTTTCGCGGCTGGTGGAGCAGCCGCTTCGATGCACAATTCATCCTCTACAATCCGGCAGACCTGGCGCAGGTGGCCGCCGGACAATTAGAACCGTGGCAGCCACAACCCTACATGGTTATGGATATTGATGCATACCTGTATTTCACCCCCCCGGCATGGGAACAGGATATGCTGGGCCGAGGTGATCAGCGCCGGCAACGCATCGGCGATGTGACGTTCGACCCCGCCACCGGGCGCCTCTATGTGCTGGAGCTCTACGCCGACGGGGCCAAGCCGGTTGTCCATGTCTGGCAAATACCCTAAGCGGCTGTCCTAAACTTCCACTAACAATCGAGCCAGCACAGTAACCACAACGCGGGGCAGGTCAATGACCTGCCCCGCGTGCAGTTTAGCGCCCGGCGCGTTATACTAGCACAAAGGCTAGAATTAGCAGAAACGCGAGCATGCCCAGCGCAATGAGACCGATTTTCTTCAGATCGTCCAACACATACCGGTACTCATCAGCTAACTGCGCCTCAGAGGGCAGTGCGCGCGCGAATGTGACCCGCGCCGCGGCATCTCCCTCAACAGTCGCCACCTCAGGCCGGTGTAATTGCGCTCCCGAAAGCCGAGGCACGGGTTTCCTACGAGTCTTCCTTGCCATGATACCTCCTCAATTATCCCAAAATACTTCTCGTGAACTATGACGCGCTGCTCACGCTTCACGTTTCAAACCTCAGGGCACTAACGCCGCGCTAACTACGATCCGATGCGTATTAACACGATAGGGATAGCACGAAATCAATGTGAGCACCGGCGTGCTAGTGGGTGCCATCACACTCACCTCGGTCGGCAACACAATGCGCGTCTGCTGCACCACATACCGGTACTGCTGCGATTGCGTATGCACCACCACCTCATCCCCAATGTTGAGCTGCTGCAAATCCCGGAAAATCTCGCCGTAGATATCATTGTGTGCCGAGATTACGGCGTTGCCGCGCTCTCCCGGATTGGCGCTGCCGATATGATGACCGGCTCCTTTCTTGAGCGATTCCCAATCGTCGCCAGCCACCACCGGCGCATCTACGCTAAGCACAGGGATGACGATACGCTGCGCGTGTTCCGGGCCGGGCGTCGGTGCAGGCATGGGTGTAACCGCCGCAACGAAAGCGCGCAAGTGCGCGGGGATGGGTTCCGGCTCAGCACGCCCTAACTGATCCGGTGGCGTATGACCACCCGGCAACAATACCACTCCGATGACCGGGCCGACGGTAGGTGTAGAGGGCAGTTGCAGCACCCGGCTCTCTTCGTTCAGGTCTTGCACAGTAGTGAACATTTGGAACACCACCCAGAGCAAGCCAATCAGCGCCAGAATCTCGATAAACAACAGGAAGCGATCCCATACCCAGCCCCAGCGAATCCCGCGTCGCCGTGGTGCCGTCTCGACGCGCGTACTGTAACGCGGTCCCCCGGCCAACTGCGGCTGTCGTATTGCCCGTGGATCCGGTGCCACCACTACCGGTGATGGCGGCGCAAGTGGATCGAACGAGGCCCCAGAAACGGGCTGTCCCTGGTCACGCACACGCTGTAGCCGCGCTGCGCGCTTACGTAGCCGCAGATACTCCTCCAGTTCTTCTATCGAGAGCTCATCCACCGGGCGGCGGTCTTTCATTTTTGTCCTACAGCAAAGACTTCACGTTGGAAAAACCAACGAAATGGCGGATAGTCGAACAGCACCCGTCGGGCGACACGCAAGAGCAACTGCTCCTGGCGATGTTGGGGCGGCGTGCTCAGCCAGCTTCGCAAGCCGTGAAAGCCCGCCTGCCGCAGGTAGCGACGCAAACTCAGCGCCGATTGCTCATTGACATGCACTTCCAAATTAGCAGGAATCAACGCGCGCGGATTGCGCGGATAGCGTGCCCCATCGCCCATCCAAATACGTATACGGCGCACCAGTGGATAGGCATAGCGATCATACCAGACATTTGGGGCCGTGTGGATGATGATACGTCCACCGGGTCGCAACACGCGATGCGCCTCACGCAAAGCAGCGTTCAACTCCTCCGGATACAAGTGCTCGACAATGTCCAACATCAACACTCGGTCAAAACTCGCTGTAGGGAACGGTAGCCGCTTTGCGTCGGCCTGATAGACACCAGTAGCGGGGGATGCCGCCTGCCGTGACAACCGCATCGCCACCCAGGCATAATCAATGCCAAAGGTACGCGCCCCCAGCCGGGCTGTATGCCGCAAAATTTCACCGCGCCCACAGCCCACATCCAACACGCTCATACCGGGCGCAATACCCGCCACGCCCAACGCTTCGGTCAGTCGCCGGGAAAGATACTCACCCTCACTAGTCACAAACTCCTGGTAGCCTTCGCAGACACTCAGAAAGTATTGTTCGTCGTATAGATGTGAAGATACGCCTGCTTCAGATGGCTCCATGTAATACCCTATACTCTCCAAAATTAACCCACAACCAACCCTACTATTTTACCACAGAGATCACAGAAATTTTGTAACTACCAGCCATGTCATTGCGAGCCATCTGCGGCGAAGCAATCTCGTGCGTAGTTTAGATTACGCCATTCGCCGACGAATGGACGCCGTGCAGACACGGCTCGTAATGACAAACAAAGTTTAAGCCTGAGTAGTTACGGAAATTTTATACCCACGACGGGCACTCAACACGTTTTTACACGCTCCCGCTGGTCAAATCCAATGGCGGATTTAGCCATCCGCCGCGAGCAAAGTGCCAGGTAGGCATAGCGCTCAATATGCATTGGGCGAATGGAAGATCTGCAAGATGGTACGGATAAAAATTTTCACGTCCAACAACAACGACCAGTTCTCAATATACCATAGATCATATTTGGTACGCTCTACAATGGACGTGTCGCCACGCAAACCATTGACCTGCGCCCAGCCAGTCATGCCGGCCTTCTCACGGTGGCGATCCATGTAACGGGGAATACTCCGCCGGAATTGTTCCACATACACCGGGCGCTCCGGGCGCGGCCCGACCAGGCTCATATCCCCCAACAACACATTGATAAACTGCGGGAGCTCATCCAGATTGGTCTTCCGCAGCACCGTGCCAGTGCGCGTGCGCCGGGGGTCATTCTCTGTTGTCCAGCCAGGCCCTTGCTTCTCCGCATCCATGCGCATAGAACGAAACTTGAGCATCGGAAAAGGCCTTGCATCCAGCCCCATCCGCTCCTGTACATAGAAAACCGGGCCAGCTGACTCCAATTTCACCAGAAACGCAATCAACAGCATCACGGGCGAAAGCACAACCAAAGCTGCCGCCGCACCAAAGAAATCCATCGCGCGCTTGGCCGTCCCACGCCAGCCGGTCAACGCAATATCGCGCACCGTAAGCATGGGAATGCCGCCTAGCGCGGCGATGCTCACCGGCCCAGCCATGATCTGGAACAGGTCGGGATAAACGCGAATGGTCACGCGGCCCCGTTCGCACTCGGCAATGAGCCAGAGGATTTCCTGATGGGTGGTATCTTCCGGCAGTGCAATGATGACCTCATCCGCCTGCTGCTCACGGATGATGTCCGAAAGATGCTCCACTGACCCCAACACCGGCACCCCCAAGAGCGGCGGCATCTCTAGGCCCTCGTTAGTGATAATCCCCAACACATCATAGCCCAGTTCGGGCGACCAAAGAATCTTCTGCAAGATCATGCGCGCGATGTCGCCCGTGCCTACCAGCAACGCGCGCTGCCGTGCCCAGCCCCGCCGCACCAACCAGCGCCGCACCCAACTGTTGACCACCCGGTTGACTGAAACCAGCAAAACCGTGCTGAACCAGGCATAGAACACCATCACGCGGGAATAATCCTGGCCCACGGTGAGGTCACGCAAAAGCAGCGAAACCAACGCCACACCACTCAACGTGCCGATAATACTGGTGGCGAAGATACTGTAAAACTCATCCACCCGCGAAGAACGGCGTACATCGTAGAGAGGGGCAAAGAAAAAGGCCACCAGCACGGCCCCGGTATGAATCAACAACATGGGGAAATAATCCCCGAAGGGGCGCAGGTCTTGCGCCAGATCAGGGAAAGGAATCCACTGGCGCAGCTGATAGGCCAATGCGAACGCCAGCCCGGCAGCGAGGAAATCCGTCAGCGCCAGCAACACCACGAAAAAGCGGCGACCTTGTGCAGCTTTCATCGTTGCCACCGTACTCGCAGTTGCGTCATCCAGGTAAGGATGCGCAACGTTAAGATGACCAGCGCATGAAGCATCCGGGGCGTATCTTCTGCATAGTGCTTACGATAGAAAATTTCCATCGCGCGCCAAAACGCCACTCGCGAATGTGGATTCTGGCGGCTGGCGGCGCGTTTGACGTGCAGCACGGTCACAGCGGGATAATAGATCACCTGCCAGTCCGCCGCTTTAATGCGATAGGCCCAATCGAGGTCTTCCCCATACATGAAGAAGGCTTCATCAAGCAAACCCACCTGCGCCAACGCTGCCCCGCGCACCAGCATAAACGCGCCCACCACAGAATCCACCTCAGCCATTTGATCGGGATCGAGATAGGTGAGGTTGTAGCGGGCAAACCGGCGGCTACGCGGAAAGAGCCGCGAGAGGCCCACAATATGATAGAAGGCTACCGCTAACGTCGGGAACGAGCGGCGGCAAGCGCGATCCAGCGAACCATCTGGGCGCACCAGCTTCGGGCCGACCACGCCCACAGCGGGGTGCGCATCTATAAACTGCACGACCTCCGCAAACGCCGTCGGGGGCACTTCAGTATCAGGGTTGAGCAGCAGCGCATGGCGACAAGGGGCGCCCACCACCCCTTCACCGAAGCCCAACGCGCGCAAGCCCTGGTTGTTGGCCGTGGGATAGCCCGGATTATCCGCGTTAGCAATCAAAAGCACCTGCGGGAAATCCGCAGCGACCATCGCCGCACTGCCATCAGCAGAGGCGTTATCCACCACACACACACAAAACGTCACACCCGCACTGGCAAACACCGTTTCCAGGCAACGGCGCAGCAGCGCGCGCGTGTTGTAATTGACGATCACAATCCCCAGGTCCATCGAGGCTATTCTAGCACAGAGAGCCAAGTGAGCAAGTTGTGTAGTGGCGGCTTCAGCCGTTCTGCCGCCCCTCCAAAAAAAACACCTCAAGGCGTTACTACGAGAAAGATTCGTCAATGTCCAGTTGTGTATAATAACTCAAGTTGCCACCTGGGCTAATTCAGAGATTTAGGACACGGATTTTACGGATCACACGGATTTTTTCTGGTTCTTATCCGTAAAATCCATGCAAATCCGTGTCCTATAAAAATTCTGGCGGACGGGTAGCAACTTGTAGGGCTTAGACCTGGCAGGTTTTCAGGCCTTAAGTCTACAAAACGTCGTTATTCACCGGTAAAATACTCCCCTACCCAATAAGTGCGCAACCTGCCAGGTCTTAACTTAATGCCATCGCATGTCCAGTTATGTAGAATATTAGGAGGTACATAGCAAAACAGCGTTTTACGAAAAAATTAATGGACACCCTAAGTACAAAAAACATTTGCCTTTTACAAAACTCCATATACACTAAGAATTTATCCGACAAGGCATCAAGGCGGTGGTTGAGCCTGCCGAAACCAGCACCGAGTCTCAATAGGCTCAACCAACGGCTAAATTTTCGGATAGGTATTCATGCTAAATACAGGCTCGCTATACGGTGATAGTTCATACATGGTAACTACTCAGGTTCAAACTGTATCTGTCATTGCGAGCCGTCTGCGGCGAAGCAATCTCAACCATGAACGAGATTGCGCCGTTCGGAGACGAACGGACGCCACGGAGACGTGGCTCACAATGACAAGGCTGAGGTAGTTACCATATATTACGGATCGCACAACTAATTTTACTGTGATAAAGGTTAGGACGATGCAATTGCCGAACTGGGAAACGGTGAAACAAACTGCGCGGGCGCGTTTACAACGGGACTTGCCAACGCAATTGACCTATCACGCGATAAGACACACGATGGAGGATGTGTTGCCCGCTGCTGAGCGATTAGCGACGCTGGCAGGTGTGGATGGAGAGGCCCTACTGCTGTTGCGCACCGCTGCCGTATACCACGACATTGGCTATACCGAACAGTACTTTTCCAATGAACCGATCGCTGTGCGTATTGCTTATGAAGTCTTGCCCGCGTTTGGATTCTCGCCCGCGCAACTCACCGTTATCGAGGGGCTAATCCTGGCGACCAGAATGCCCCAGTGCCCCCAAACGCCGCTGGAGGAGCTACTCTGCGATGCGGATATGGACTCGCTAGGGCGTGATGATTATTGGGCCACCAGCCTGGCCCTGCGCGAGGAGCTGTCCCGACAGCTCGTGGTGGTGGAGCTGCCCGTGTGGATCGCACGCCAGCACACGTTTCTGAGCGGGCACACCTACTTCACCACAGCTGCCCGCCAACTGCGCGACGCGAAAAAGGCCGAGAACATCGCCATGCTCAAGGGGTGGATGGATAACGGCTATCGTGAGGCATGAAATGAATCCTTGCACCTTGGCGGCTTGGCATTTTTAACACCAGGGCGCAAAGGCGCGAAGAATTTCTGTCATTGCGAGCGGTCTGCGGCGAAGCAATCTCGTCCATGGTTGAGATTGCGCCGTTCGGAGACGAACGGACACCGCGGAGACGCGGCTCGCAATGATAGTATGGCGTGATTGCAGATCGAGTGTAACCTCGTAGATCCTTGAGCATTTTTAGGTTTTTAATCCCTTGTGAATGTAAGTTACAGAAGGAAGGGTAAAAATGCAACCATTACTATTTGACCGAATTGAAGGGGATTCTCAAGAAGACAAATCAGAGGAAGAAAGGTTAAGAGAAGCAAAACAAGAGAAAGAAATACAAAAGATTCTTAACAACTTATCTGCTGCTACTGTAAATACACTTAGAGATAAAGTTGCTTGGGTACTTAATCAAAACCCTGCAGCAAGAGACTCTGATGTCACTCTTATGCTTGACTTTTGGCGGACTTTTGAGCCTAATATTTATAATGGTCAGTCGATTAACCCAGATGATTTATATCGTTTGACTCGTATGACATCTATTGCTCGGGAAAGGGCAAGAATCCAAAATACTTACAAACTATTTCAAGCAAGTTCTAAAATTCGCCATCATCGTGGAACTTTATCAGAAGACGAGAAAGAAAAGGCGGTTGAAGATAAACCGGTAGGTTATCCTTCTTTGACTGTGTATATGGATGAAAGTGGAAAAAATGAAGATTATTTGATTGTGAGCAGCGTTTGGTTTCTTGAGGTTGGGAAATCACATTTTGACATTTATAAGAAAATAGCAGATTTTAAAAAAAATAAAGGGTTTACTAGAGAATTTCACTTCGCCAAAATGGGACGCAAGGACTTGAATATATACAAAGAAATGGTGCAGATATTTTTAAGCGAAGCCCCAGCATGTAGTTTCAAAGTTATAAGTATTCCTGCTAGGGGTATTCAAAACAAACAAGAAGCTCTAAGACAATTGTTTTATCATTTGATCGTTAAAGGAATTGATAATGAAAATGAAACAGGTAGAGCGGTTTTGCCTAGATCTCTTCAAATTTGGAAAGATGCTGAAGTCGAAGGATCTGACCGTTTGTTGATTGCTGAGCTAGATGATAGGTTAAGGCAAGCGTCTTCAAATTTATTTTCTGGTAATCTACAAATTGATTATATTAGATGTGCAGATTCAAAGCATAATTTGTTTTTGCAAATCGCAGATCTTTTAGCTTCTAGCGCAAACCGTGTTTTGAATGAACCTAGTATTGAAAGAAATCACAAAACTGATTTTGCTGATTTCTTTCTAGATTTACTGGGGGTTGATAAATCATTTTGTCCGAATGATAAAATAGGGGATACTACAGTTTATATTTCTCTGTGATTTTAAGTGTTTTTGATAATAGCACCAAAGCAACCTCGTCAAAGATAGCCATACTTTTGTTTAGTTTTGCGATACAGCGTTTTTCTTGAGCGCGTCTCAGTTCTGGGGTGGTTTAATAAATGTCAAAGAAATTAGATGTTGTGGTGCATCTGCAGAACATGCCTGATGCTTAGGGATGGTCTGTGTCGAGGGAACAATCTCAGCTATGGCAGCGGGGAGCGGGACTTATCTAAATCGAAATACAAGATGAAGATCATCTGCGTGGGCACACATTACGTTTCATAATTGTAACTACTCAACCTTTGTCATTGCGAGCCGTCTGCGGCGAAGCAATCTCGTTCATAATTGAGATTGCACCATTCGCAGACGAATGGACGCCGCGGAGACGCGGCTCGCAATGACAGATAAATCTCGAGCCTGAGTAGTTACTCATAATTTGTATACGTCAGCCTGTTGCCATGTGGCGGTTTTGCGCTTTTTAACGTAGGGGACCAAGTCGCAAAGGCAAAACATGAAATTTGCCATAGCACCTTTTCGCTCACGCTCTGGTCAGTCCCTGACCGTGCAAATCAGGAGCAGCGCGGTCTGGAGACCGACGACAGCAGAGAAATCTTCACGCATCACGCATTCCTATCTCCCCAATCTCCCGATTCACCCGCACCTGCGCCAGGAACACCTGACGCAGGTCTGCATCTCCAATCCGCTCGGCCTGGGATAGCATGGCGGCCTCCGCCTGGCGCAAATAGTCCCCCGCTTCAGGCGCGGCGTTCGCCAGCAGCGCGCGGTAGTGGACGAGATACACTTGCTGCACCTCTTCCACGTTGGGCTGCTCCTGTAACCCGGTGATAGCCTGCTGCGATGTGCTAAGCGCGGTCTCGGCCTGGCCCTGCCCCAATTGCGCCCGCGCGAGTTGCGCCCGCGCGGGGATAAGCTCCGCCTTTAGCCCCAACTCCGTGTACAGCTTCACCGCCTCGGCCAGCTGCGTCTCGGCCTGCGCATACTCGCCCCGCGCCAGCGTCACCCGGCCCAGACCCTCGAGCGTATACGCTACGCCGCGCCGGTCGTTGATTTGCTGGCGCAGGCTCAGCGAGGCTTGCAGCCGCGCCTCCGCCGCTTCCAGCTCGCCCAGCGCCAGCTGCGCCATGCCGATCCCAAACAGCGAGAAGCCCTGCCCCATCCGATCGCCCACGCGGGTCTTCATCTCCAACGATTGCTCGAACTCCGCCAGCGCGCGCGCATACTCGCCCACGCGCAACGCCACGCGCGCCGCGTTGGTGAGGTGGATGCCCAACTGGAACATATCCTGGCGCTGCTGCGCTAACTCCCGCGCGTGCTCGTGCAACCGGGCGGCTTCACTGTAGTTCCCGGCGAACAGGTGAATCATGCCCAAATACATCACGCTCCAGGCTTCGCCCTTCGTATCCCCAATCTGACGGCGCAGCGCGACGGCCTGCTCCAACAGCGGTTGCGCCTGCGCGTGCTCGCCTCGAATGTACGCTATCGCCCCCAACTGGTGCAGCGCGGCAGCCTGCCCGGCCGCATGGCCCAGCGTTTGCTGGATGCGCAACACCTCGCGCGCCGTCTGCTCAGCCTCCGTATACCGCCCCGTCCACTGGTAGAGATCGGCCAACTCCGTAAGCGCGTCGGCGTAGCGGCTCTCGTCGCCCAGCCCCTCCGCGAGCGCCAACAACGCCTGGATGTCGCGCTCGCGCTCGCGCTGCTGCCCGCGCAAGCCATAGATCGCCTGCCGCCGCAAGAGGGCGGTAGCCTGTGGCTCCCCACTAGCTGAGCCATGCACTTGCGGCAACAATTCCAGCACATCACTATACAGCTGAATAGCGGTCTCGTTGGAGAAATCCTCCTGCGCCTTGTGGGCAGCTAATTCCAGGTACTTGAGAGCATGGGGGAAATCCCGTCCCTGTTTGAAGTGGTGGGCCAACAACGCGCTCTCCTGCGCGGCGCGCGCACCTAATGTCTTTTCCAGCGTCTCGCCCACGCGCCGGTGAAATTCCTGCCGCCGTTGCACCAACAAGTTCTCGTAGGCTACCTCCTGGATAAGCGCGTCGTTGAACATGTAGGTAGATTCCTGCGTCGCCTGGATCAGGTCGCTACGCTCCAATTGGGCCAACCACCCAGCCAGCTCGCTCTCGGTTTGTGTCAGCCCGCTCAACACCTCCGTCTGGAAATGCCGCCCGATGACGGCAGCCATCTGCAAGGCCTGGCGCGCATCCTCCGTGAGCCGGTCAATGCGGGCGATGATGGCCCCTTGTAGCGTATCGGGCACGGCAATCGTCTCGATCTTGCTGGTGACTTGCCAGCGCTTGGGCTTGCTCGCATCGCTGCGTTCGCCCTTGCGTTTGAGTGAGCGCGCGAAGCTGGCGATGTTGTCGAAGGCGTCGTCTCGCGTCTCCAGCGGCGTCACCGCGCCGGTCTCGATGAGTGAGCGCACCACCTCACCCAGGTAGAAGGGATTGCCGCCAGCCTTATCGAGGATGCGCTGGCGCACTTCCGGCGTGAACTCCGCGCCGGGCAGGAAAAGCTCCAGCAGCTCCGCGCTGTGCGGCTCGCTAAGATTTACCAGGCGGATTTCTGCATAGCGATGATGGAACGCGCTATCGGCCTTGCTACGCAGTCGCCAGCAGCCTTTTTCGCGCTGGGGCCGGAAGACCAGGATAAACACCAGCGGCGCGCGGTCGGTAACGCTGAACAGGTCTTCGAGCAGCGCCAGCGAGGCTTCATCGGCCCAGTGCAGATCGTCAATGGCAACCACGGTGGGCTGCTTTCGTGCCAGCAGCGTGAAATATTCGCGCGCGGCCCAGAACGTCTGCTTTTGCCGCACTTGTGGATCGAGACCCCGCACGAGTTGCCCCCATTCCCCCTCCAGCTCGATACCCATCATCTGCGCCAAAAACGGAACTGCCTCACGCGCCGTCTCGCGCCCCATCAGCTCGCCCCCCTGCTCCCACAAATTGAAGAGTACATCATTCTCGTTGGCATTCGACGGCAAATTAAGCGCATTGCGTAACAGCTGCGCCGCTAACCAATAGCTTATCTGCTCACTAAAGGAAAGCCCCTGCACTGTGATGTGCAACAACTGCCCCCCATCGGCCTGCTGCTGGAGCGCGGACAGTGTCTCACGCAACAGCCGCGACTTGCCCAAGCCGCTTTCGCCCAGCACCGTGACAATTTGCCCATAGCCCCGCCCAGGACGGGTGGTATGCTCGTCCTGTAACACGCGCACCAGCGCCAGCAGGCGGGCCAGCTCCTCGTCACGGCCCACCATCGGGGGATCATTAGGATGGAGCACATGTAACTGGCTCAAATCCTCGCGTTGCCGCTCCACGGTGAAAGTATGAATGAGCAGGTCTTTGCCCTTCACCTTAATTTCACCCTTATCGGTCAACTCGAAATAATCCATCACGCGCTCTTTGGTTTTCTTGCTGATGAGAACCTGCCCCCACGCAGCATAAGACATCAACCGCGCGGCCATATTGATGTCATCGCCCATCAGGGTGTATTCCTGGCGTAGATTGGGCGCTCCGGCATTGCCGGCAAAGAGCGCGCCGGTGTTGATGCCAATGCGCTGCTCGAAGCGATACACGCCAGCGGGCGTTTGCAGCGCAGCGAAGTGCTCGCGCACGGCACGCTGCATATCCAGGGCCGTCCGCACGGCGCGCACCGGGTCATCCTCATGCGCGCGCGGTGCGCCGAAGAACACCACCAGCCGGTCACCGGTCGTGTACTGGTCAATACGCGCCAGCGTCCCCTCGTACCGCTCCACAATCTCCGCCATATACGCGAAGTAGTTGCTGAGCTGCTGCGTGATGATTTCCGGGTAGCTCGTGCCCAGCTCCTCGATCAGATCACTGATACCCAAATAGTTGATGAACATGACCGTTACCGGGCGATGGTCGGGCGAAATACGGATATTGCGCGGATTGTTGACAATGCGGCGCAACAGTTCTGTGTTCATGTAGGGGGCCAACAAATCCAGCCGGTTGACCAGGTAGGTGATTTGCGCTTCGACCGCCCCTTCCGGCGGCTCGACCACCACGAAGCGCGCGTCAGTATGTTCACCGGATGGCGCAACCAGCACCTTGTAGAAGCCCGGCTCCGGCTCCTTCTCCGCCGGCATGACTTCCAGTTGCGCACCGACGAGCTCGTAGACGGCCTCGGTGATAACGACATCACCGGGATTGGCGTGGCCCTCGGCGGCATCGGCACGGTTCACCGTGCGTCCGGTGGTGACGAAGGCCATGCTCTGCGTCGAGCCGATGTGCGCCGAGAAGTACGGGCCGGCAGAGATGCCGCACTTGATACGCAGCGCGCGCACCGCATCGCCCACCTGGATGGTGGCAAACTGCGGTTGCTCCATCACCTGCTGGAATTCCAGCGCGGTCTGCACAGCTCGGAGGGCGTTGACGGCCAGCTCCGCGTCATCCGCCGCCGCGAAGAAGCCCAGCAGCGCATCGCCGCCGAACTTGAGCAGCGTGCCGCCATGCCGAAAAAGCACCTGCACCAGCTCCGTAAAAAGGTTATTGATGAGCTCCGTAATCAGCTCCGCACCCACCTGACCCAACGGCTTGAGCTGCTCGGAAAGCGGTGTAAAGCCGGAGACATCGCCAAACAAGAAGACCCCCTGGCTCATGCCCCCGGCAGGCTGTCCAGCAGGCCGCGGATTTTCAATGACCGGGCGCGGCAAATACGTTTTAGATGTATCCAGCAAGGCCATGAGATGATCGCGTACCTGGTTGAGATGGTGGGCAGTAGGGCGACGCTCCAACGGTTCGTAGAGCGCCTGCGGCAGATACCGCTTGAGTGAGGGCAACATCTCGGCAATGGGGCGTGGTACGGGCAGCTCTGGGTGTGTCACATCCGGCTTGGGCAGGAGCGGCGGCGCAGGTGCAAGGTCAGTCTCTTCCAACGCAGGCGCGGCGACAGCCTGTGAGATTGGAGCAGGAGCCACAAGTGGAGGGGGAGCAGGTACAGTAGCCGACACAATCTTCTGCCCATGCAGCACTACAATCGCGCCGCAGTGGAAACAATAGCGGGCATAGGGCGGCAGCAGCGTGTAACACGCCGGGCATACCAGCCCATTCAGCAGCGCTTGCCCGCAGTGCAGGCAAAACCGCGCCTGGCCAGGATTTGTCGTACCGCAATAAGGGCAGTTCATGGGGAGCTCCTTTTGTGAATGGCGAATGGTGAATGAAACGTGAAACGTGATGCGTGAAGACTTTCTGATCACGTTTCACGCATCATCCATCATCCCACATCACGGATTATTAAACAAGTCCCGTATTCGCTCCACGCGCTTCCGGTTCACCTGAAAATCGTAGTAGGGGACGCGCGCCGAGGAGCGGACGTGGATGACCTGCTGGGCGTCATCGAAGTAAAATTCTACATCGTCGGTATAGCGGAAACCCGGTGTGACTACTTCGGCGTAGATGTAGGTGGCGTCGGCGGTGATGAGGGTGGTATGTTCCATATCGCGCAAAATGGTCAGGATACGGGCGCGGGCTTCATCGCGTGTACCCGTATATATGATAGGAGCGATAGTATGTGCATCGTCATCTGGCGCGGCTTGTGAAGAAACGCACGCCGGATAGCTGGGGCACGGCGCGAGCTGCCCATCCTGCGCGCCCAGGTCATCCGGGCGCGGACTGATTGCGCGGATCAGCAACCGCGCGCCGATAAATACCGCCCCGGCGAACAGAATGACAAATCCCAACAGTTGTAGTCTTTTTTTGCTCATAAGATCTCCAATTGTAATGCGTACAAGGGTTTTTGGTACAAATAGCAACCTGGCACATTCATAATTATAACGCAGCGCGCCGGATTGTAAAAACAATGTAGGATGGGTTGCTCCCCATCCTACATTTTCTATCGCAATGCCAAACCGGGTATAGGCAGTTATCCGTGGTCAAAGTTCCAGCGCGAAGTACACATCCCCGTCTTGATAATGGGTTATTTTGAAGCCGAACCGTTCATAGAAAGCAATCACCTCCACCCAGGTCTCAGTAGTTTCGAGGATCAATTTCCGGTAGCCGCTTGCTTTCGCGTGATCAATGAGCGCGCACAATACTTGTGTGCCGATACCGGCACGGCGCATGTCGTCGGCTACGGACATCCGCACGATTTCTGCCGTGCCCGCATCTCTGGGCGCGAGCGCGCCCGTACCGACGATGCGCTCCTCATGCCAGGCGACCAGAAACACCGCATCCGCATAGCTCGCGCTGATGTCGTTAAGGTCGGAATTCAGAGTGGGATCGAGCTCGCCCCAATGGTCGGCCAAGCCTGCCAGAATCAGTGCTTGGGTCTCGACCTGGTTTTCCGGCTGGAATGGGCGGATGGTGATGGGTGGGTTCATAGTCAGTCCTGAATGTTTAGCCACGAGTTGTGGACGGCACAGTAAGCACTATTTTCGTAATAGTGTGGTGCTCCGCTAAGGCGATGATAACAATTGTCATTGCCGAAGCGATCAATTCCCATACGCCTTCCAATCCAAAATGTCGTTCATTGGCTTGCACTTGCAGAAACAATGGCAATAGACCGTACAACAACATTATTGTCCCAGCTATCAAGTATCCTGAGCTCAGTACTGTGTTCTGCTGTTGCGCGTGATTTTTTGCTATCATCAGCAAAACTCCCCCTGCCCCTAGAGCTAAGAGCCGCACTGGTAAAAGCGTATGTGCGTCTGCGTACCAAGCAAGCAGAAGTGCCACCATGAAAACAAAAACCAGCATGCTCTTAACCTTGAATTCGCCTTTTTCGATATTCTTTTGGGTAAAGTCAAATACATACCCATAACGCCGATTATAGTAATAGCGTTGAATAAGCTTGTAAAGCATAAAGGCAATAACTTGGCCCAAAAAGGGCACGCCCCCGTTTGTTTCCCAGTTCAACCATTCTCGATCAAACGTGATAGCCGTCAAAAGCAACAGAAACGCGAAAGGGAGCAATGCGAGACCCCCAAACAAGAAAGGGGAGGATTCAAGCGTATCATCCATTGCGAAGCTTCCCTCTTTCTTTACCGCGTCAACTGCCGGTACTTGATCCGATGCGGGCGCTCTGCATCCGCGCCGAACTGCTGCTTGCGATAGGCCTCATACTGCGAGTAGTTGCCATCGAACCACACTACCTGGCTATCGCCCTCAAAGGCGAGAATGTGGGTGGCGATGCGGTCGAGGAACCAGCGGTCGTGGCTGATGACGACGGCGCACCCGGCGAAGCTCTCCAGCCCTTCTTCCAGCGCCCGCATCGTGTTCACGTCGAGGTCGTTGGTCGGCTCGTCGAGCAGAATCACGTTCGCGCCGGATTTGAGCATCCGCGCCAGGTGGACGCGGTTGCGCTCGCCGCCGGAAAGCATCCCCACAAGTTTTTGTTGATCCGCGCCGGTGAAGTTGAAACGTGCGACATACGCCCGTGAGTTCACCTCGCGCTTGCCCAGATAGAACGCATCCAACCCATCCGAAATCACCTGCCACACGGTCTGCTCCGCCGGCAGCGCGTCGCGGCTCTGATCCATGTATGCCAGCTGCACCGTCTCGCCGACGCGGAATGTCCCGGCGTCTGGCTGCTCCTGCCCGGTGATGAGACGGAACAGCGTGGTTTTGCCCGCGCCGTTCGGGCCGATGACGCCCACGATGCCGCCCGGCGGCAGGCTGAACGCGAGATTCTCAAACAGCAGCTTGTCGCCGTAGGCTTTGGTCACGCCCTGCGCTTCAATGACCAGGTCGCCCAGACGCGGCCCTGGCGGGATGAAAATCTGCAAATCCTGTGATGCGCGCTCGTACTCCTGCCCCAGCAATTTCTCGTAGGCGCTGATGCGGGCCTTCGATTTAGCGTGGCGCGCTTTGGGCGACATGCGAATCCACTCCAGCTCGCGCTCCAGCGTTTTCTGGCGCTGGCTCTCGCCCTTCTCTTCGACCGCGATGCGGCGTTGCTTCTGCTCCAACCATGAGGTGTAATTGCCCTTCCAGGGGATACCGTGCCCGCGGTCAAGCTCCAAAATCCACCCGGCGACATTGTCGAGGAAGTAACGATCGTGCGTGACGGCGATGACCGTGCCGGGATAGCGGTGCAGGTGTTGCTCCAGCCACGCCACCGATTCCGCATCAAGGTGATTGGTCGGCTCGTCGAGCAGGAGGATATCGGGGGCTTGCAGCAGCAGGCGGCAAAGCGCCACGCGCCGCCGCTCACCGCCGGAGAGCACCTGCACGGGCGTATCGCCCGGCGGACAGCGCAGCGCATCCATCGCCATCTCCAGCTGCGAGTCGAGATCCCATATATCCAGCGCATCAATCTTTTCCTGCACATTGCCTTGTCGCTCAATGAGCTTGTCCATCTCCGCATCGCTCAACGGCTCGCCGAACCGCGCGCTGATGTCCTCGAATTCCTTGAGCAGCGCGACTTTCTGCGCTACGCCCTCTTCCACAACCTCGCGGACGGTCTTGGCATTATCCAAATGCGGCTCCTGCTCCAGCAAACCCACCGTATGGCCCGGCGCGAGCACAGTCTCGCCCTGAAATTCCGTATCCACCCCGGCAAAAATCCGCAGCAGCGAAGACTTGCCCGAACCGTTGAGTCCCAGCACGCCAATTTTGGCCCCGTAGAAATACGAAATCGAGATGTCGCGCAAAACAGGTTTCTGGTCATAGAACTTGCTCACGCGGATCATCGAGTAAATAATCTTTTCACCTTCGTTGCTCATGGTTCTCCTTAATATGATGATTTTATAAGTGCTGCGTGAAAACGTGATTTCTGCACATTCACATTAGTACAAGCAAGGCTACCCCAGCCACCAGCCCCAATCCCAGCCCAGCAGCGATGTCGCCCAGGTAGTGGGCGCGCAGGGCGATGCGGCTCAAGCAGACAGCTATCGCCCACAACACTAAAAGCGTAATTCCCCACAGGGGCAACACGCGCGCGGTAACTGCCAACACGCCCCCCAGTCGCGTGGCGTGCCCGGAGGGAAAACTATAACGATCCGGCCCTAGGTAGAGCGTATCATTTTGTGACTTGGGACGGGTGCGGCGGATGAGGGCCTTGAGGAGACTGCTCACTGTAGCCGTGACCAGCACCGAAAGGATGAGGCGGAACCCCAGTTGAGGGAAGTCACGCACCCACAGCAACCCGCCCACCAGCAGCACGAGCCACGAATCGCCCGTATGGGCGAGCACCCGCGCGGCAATGCGCCGCCAGGGGATACGCTCCAGCGCGGCGATGCAGACAATGCGGGCAGAGACCCGCGCGTCCCAATCGAGCAGTGTGTACAACCGGCTCATGGCTGATGCGCCACGAGTTCGCGGCGGCAAAGCTCCAGCTGGTGCGGCTTATCTACATCCATCGCTAGTTCCGCATACGGAGAGACAATCGGCTCGACGCGCAAGCCAAAACGGGCAAAAACAATATCACTGGCTTCGGACAATGTTAACTGGCGTAAAATGAACTTGATGAAGAACTTTGGCCCCAAGCGCAGAGCTTGCTTGAGCATACTTTTGCGGTTACGCACAACATCTTCCCAGACATCCTGGTTGCGTGTGAGCAGATAGGGTGAAGCAACATGCAGATCACCTCCGGCAAATTCCCCGTCTTTGAAGTGTATGTAGCTGCGGGCAGAGTCAGGGAAACGCCGCTCCATCACTGAGCGTGAAACGCAACTGTAATACATATCCACCGCCGGATCAGACGACTGCGCGATGAGCCATTCGACCTTCTCCGCTGTGAGGAGCGGCACGTCACCAGAACAAGCCAGCAATTGTTGCATATCTGGAGTTCGCTTTAGCAATTGCTCAACCCCGGCCAGAGCATTGGTTAATAAGTCCCCCTGATCAGGAAGATACGCAATGATTTTGGAGGATACCAGGCCGACACTAGCAGGAAGCCCGACGATGACGATACTCTCAATAGTTGGCGCAGCATCAAGCGCGGCTAGCACCCATTGCACCATCGGTTTGCCAGCCAGCGCGATAAGGGATTTGGGCCTGCCCCCGGCCTGAGTATACAGCGGATCCTTCAAGTCGGGGATACCGCCAGCCGTCAAAATACAATCCATAGTGTCTCCTGTGCGAATAAGCGAAAAGGCGAGTCTGCGAATCTGCGGAGAAACGTGATCTTTCTTCACGCTTCACGCATTACATTTCACGTCATAACCGCTCGATTTGCGGGCGCAAATCCAGTTCAAGCACCAGCGCCCGGAGCTCATCATGCGTGAGCTTGCGCCCCTTCCCGGTAACCGCAACGAGCGCGGCTTCGAGCATATTCGTACCGAAGGTACGCCCCTCATAGCGCGGCGTGGTGGTGATGAGATACCGCGCCCCCGCTTGCCGGAAGCGTTCCACATCGGCCTCGGTGGTGGTGTTGGTGAGGATAGTCTTACCGCTCAGGTCGGAAGGCATGTGGCGCTTAGTGTAGCTGCAATCGCCCGCGATGATGGTGGCCCACTGATACCAGCGCGTGAAACGCGGCACAGTTTCCTTTTGCTTATCACCCGTGGGATAAATCATGCTAGCTGGCAACAACCGCCCTAGCACAGGCGCAAGAACAGCCGAGAGTATATCCAAAGCACGCAAGCTCTTGAGAGGAAGAGGAATCCCTAGCGCAAATTGCAAGTCGCCCAACACCAGCGCGTATCCGGCCTCGGCGAGACCCTGGGCCATCCCATAGCGATCCAGCGCCGAGTTGACCAGCGCCCGCTTGGGTTGCAATTCCGCACCGATAGCAGCCTCGATTTGAGCGATGCATTCGCGCTCCAGCGTGTGTTTGAGGCCGCGCCCGTCCAGTACCGGCGTCCGATGCACGCCCCGAATCAAGCGTTGCGCACACCCCAACGGATAGGCATGGTCTGCGGTACCAACGGAGAGATCAATCCCCCCTATCCCAAAAGCATCTACCTGCCCGTCCAGCTCTGTAAACAGCTGCGCGGCCTTGCGAATATCACCATCCACACCGATGCGCTCGATGCGCACCGGCTCGCCAAGCAGCATAATCTCCACACTTTTATCGCGTTGGGAGCTGCCCAGACTGATACTAACAGCGCGTTTCATAAGTTTCCTGCTTCGCATTGCCCGCCGCCCGCAGCTCGCGATGTGCGGGAACGCGCTCCAGATAGCTCTGCCGCAGGCGTGCATCGGAGATGTTCGCGGCCCCGGTTTCCAGCAGTCGGCACGCTGTGGCGAGCAAGGGTTCTTGCCGCGGATCGTCAAGTGTATGTAATATCCGGTAACAAATCAAGTAGATGTTTAGCGGCTCATACGTTCCTTCCAGAGAGCCATGGCGTAAATATTCCAGAATCACCTCGACTTCAGCAAGAGCCGCGTCCGCCGCACCACGCGCCAGATATAGCTGCGCCAACCCCGCACGCGGCTCGCAGGCCAAATGCAGTTGCCCGAACGCCTTCCGCATTTCAATCGCCTCGACGTAAGCGGCTTGAGCCGCATTACCTTGCTCAAGGGCCTGCAGAACATGCCCGAGGAAAGTGAGATTAAAGGCCGTGATATGGCTATCCCCGACCTCCCGGCTACCCTCAATGGCCTCCTGCGCACGACTTAGTGCGGTTTGCAGATCATCCTGCCGCAACAGCATAAGGGCTACATGGCCCAAAATCTCGCTTTCGCCCACCCGGTCGCTCATCTCACGGCGCAAGCGCAACGCCGGATCAACAGCGCGTTGCGCCCGCCGGTACGCGCCTAGCCGATAGTTGACAATGGCCTGTTGGTGAAACGCACTGGCTTCGATCAGGCGATCGCCCAGCTCTTGCGCCAGTATCAATGCCCGCTCGTTACACGCCAAGGCTCGCGTGTACTCGTACCGGTACAAGTATAGATTGCTTTGATTAAGTAGCGTTGTACTTTCTCCCCGACGGTCACCCAATTCTTCTTTGATTAACAAAGATTGCTGATAGTAATGCGCGGCCTCATCAAAATTCCCCAAGCGTTCCTCTTGCAAACCCAAATTATTCAACGAGGAACTCTCTCCCCAGCGGTCGCCCGTAACAATTTTAAGATCGAGCGATTGCTGATGATAGGCCCGGGCCTGATGATAATCCCCTTGATGATAGGCGATATTACCCAGGTTATTGAGCAAAGCACTTTGGCGCAAGCGATCGCGCCCCTCGCTGGCAAGGCGCAATCCTTCGCTATAGACTTGAGCAGCGCGAATATAATCACCACGCTGGTAATAAACATTACCCAGGACGCGCAAGCTATCGGCCTCTAGCTGACTTAGCCCAGCAGCACGCGCCAGCTCCAACGACTTCTCAATATAGAGCAACGCGCCATCCAGATCACTCCGGCGCACCCGAATCCACCCCAGCAGGTTATAAATGTGACTAATTTCCGCGCCGGGCTGCGTTTCATCGAGATAAGTCAACCCTTCGGCCAACCATTGCTCAGCCGAGTTATAATCTCCGCGCGTCTCCTGAGTTTTAGCAGTGCGATAGCACAAATCAGCCATCTGCCGCGCATACTCCGGCGTTTTGGAATGACTTTTGAGCAGTGAGCGAGCTGTTGCATAGTGATCAAGCGCTTGATTATAATTCGCACCCAGCGCCAAAATTTTACCCAACGCCTGGTGAATTGTGATACGCCGCTCAATAAACGCTGGCTCACGGCTGCCAGATTCCACCTGTTCCAGCATCACCAACGTGCGCTGATACCAATGCAGCGCAGCATCGTTGTTGTTAGTCTGTTGCGCTTGCTGGGCCGCCTGTAACGCATACACCACGGCACGGTCAAACTCACCGGCCTCGTTGAAGTGCTGTGCCAGCTGTTCGGGCGGGGCCGTCCCACGCCGCTCCAGTGCGGTACCAGCCTGATGATGTAACATACGGCGGCGTAACGGCCCGAGATCAGTGTAAAGCACTTGCTGAATCTCGTTGTTACGGAAGCGTAGCGCGATTTCACCAGGTACCTCTTCAATGAGATGCCGTTCCAGAGCTACATCCAGCTGCTCCAGCGTCTCCCAGCGAGTCAAACCGCTCATCTCCTGCAAATCCTCAAAGCGGAACGTCTGCCCCAAAATAGCCGCCTGACTGAGCAAAGTCTGCGTATCGGGTCGCAAACTCTCGATGCGTCGCCACACAGCCTGATGCACACTTTGCGGCAAACGTAGCTCTGAAAGCTCTGGCAAGCGCCAACTACCGTCTTTCAGTACAACGATACGGTCATCAATCAAACCTTGAGCAATTTCTTCAATGTAGAAGGGATTGCCCTCAGTATGTTCATAAATGCGTCGTGCCAATTCTATCGGGGCCGGCCGACGCCAAATCTGCGTAAGCAACTGCTCCACATCTTCCAGACCTAAGCGCTCCAGCGTGAGATGATGATAACCAGTCTGTCCGCTCAAATCGCGCAGCATCTCGACCAGAAAATGTCCCCGCTCCAACTCCCCCTCGCGATAAATCCCTATAATCATCAACGCCATGCCAGGCAAATGATGACCCAAATAACGCAAGAGCTCCAAGCTGCTGGTATCGGCCCATTGTAAATTGTCGAAAATGAGCATCCAGGGCCGCTCCTGCGTAGCATATTTGATGAACTGCGTAAGATTTGTCATCAGACGCAGCTGCTCTTGCTCTAAATCCACTGCCGGAGGCTGGGGAAGATCAGGGAGCATCTGATGGATTTCTGGCACAAGGCGTGTGAAATTAGCAAGCAGATGGCGACTACGCTGATCGAACACCTCCGGCGGTACTGTATTAAAATAGGCGCGCAAAACCTGGGTAAAGAGATGGTAGGGTGGATTGCTCCGCGATTCCTTACAGTCAGACATCAACAACACCGGCGGCTGGCTCTGGGCCGCCACCTGTTGCGCCAGGCTCGTTTTACCAATACCTGGCTCACCGGTAATGAAGACCAGCTGCCCCCGTCCCGTAACCGTTTCTTCCCAGCAGCGGCGGATGATCTGCCAATGCTCGGTGCGCCCCACCAGAAGCGCCCGCCGCTGAACGAGCTCTTCTGTAGGCGCCAACAAACTGGTAGAAATGCGCAAAGTTTGCTGAGCGCTAGTGTAACGATCGTTGGGGTTTTTCGCCAACAGTTTAAGGATGAGATGTTCCTGCGAAGGGGTTAGGTCCGAGCAGAGTTCACGGGGCGGCCCAGGCATCTGCCGTAAGTGCGCATAAAGCACCTCGGCGGCGCTGCCACTAAACGGCATTTGCCCGGTGAAAATCTCGTAAAGGACCACTCCCAGCGCGTACAAATCGGTACGCGCATCCAAGGGCTGTCCCAGTATTTGTTCTGGGGCCAGATATTCTGGTGTAACCAACAAAAAGGGAGCTTCCAACAAGTTACGCTCTTCCAGCAACCGCCCCAGCCCAAAGCCGTTAATTTTGATCCCTGTAGGGGTAACGAAAATGTTAGCCGGTTTCAGGTTGCCGTGAATGACACCCCGACTATGGGCATATTCCAGCGCGCGCGAGATTTCCACGGCAATATCCATCAGATGCTCACCGGTGGGCCGGGTCGCCGGATCGAGCAGCAGTTCTTCCAGTGTCGGCGCTTCGATATAGGCCTCTACCTGGAAAATATGCTCGCCGTCCTTACCCCCATCCAACAATGTCACGATGTTGGGGTGGTCGAGATGGATGGTTTGTGTAGTGCGTTGCAAGAAACGCTCAAGCGTCTCTTCGCTAAAAGCCGGCGAGAGGAGCTTAATAGCGACAGTTTGCTGTGCTTGCATATCAGTGGCCTTGAGAGTGGTTCCAAGCGGACTATCACCCAAGAGCCGCTCAATCTGGTAACGCCCTTTGAGCCGTTGCCCACGCAAATTAAGATTTTCGCGGGCCTGCACCGCCATCATCGCCGCTTCAACGGTAGGATAGATGGCGAAATAATCGAGATAGCCCGCCAGCTCCGCTACCCGACGCACGCTTTCTGAAGGCGCAGCCAATACGATGGGCGCACTCCCTTTATGCTGTTGGCGTAGGCTTACCAACATCTTCAACCCGGCAATGTCAAGCGTTTTTACTTGCGACAGATCAATGATGGAGCCTGCGGTAGTGTTACGATCCAAACGGCTTAACTGCTGGACCACTTGTTCCAGCCCGGCCTGATCTACCACCTGTAAGGGCGTGAGAATGGCCGCCGCTCCTGCGGGTGTGAGTTGCACGTCTACTGCACCCGGAGGGGTCAAATCGAGCATTAAACCCTCATAAGCCAAAGCCACCTGACAACGCGGAAGATAGGCGTGTTCTGTTTGATATTCGTCAGCCTTAGTACGAATCCCCTCAAGTTGGTCATCGGTGGCGCTGGGATCATGATGAAAGAGCAATAGCTGCCTGACTCCCGCCCGGCGAGCAATATCAATCCCGATCATAGCGGAACTATGCCCCCAATCCTCTTTCATCCAGGCTTCTTTGAGCGAGTATTGCGCATCGAAGATAACAACATCGGCGTTGCGGAAGAACTCGATATGGGGATGGAGCGAGACCTCATCTAAGTACTTGTACTCAGAATCTGTAGCATAAACTATTACATTATGAGCATCCTCAAAGCGATAACTGTATGCATCGCCAAGATGCGTGTTACTCAACGCGCTGATGCGCGTCTTGCCAATATAGAGTGGCGCGTCAAGGCGCAAGCGCACAAATTCAAGCGTGGAGGGCATATAGTCGAGCGCAACGGGCCACGTATCGAAGTTTTGTTGGCGCGTCAAGACAGTCTCTAAGTCATGTAAGCTATAGATGTAGAATTTGTTACCTTTGACAAAGGCTGGATCAAACATGGGGTATCCCTGAATATGATCCCAGTGAGTATGCGTGATGAAGATATGAGCCACGCCGCGCCCTTCGCCAAAAGGCCCCCGCATCAGCTCTTGCCCCAGCTTACGGATGCCCGTGCCCGCATCAAGAATGAAAAGCGTACCATCGTCCGCTAGCAACTCAACACAGGGGGTATTACCGCCCACTGTGCCCCGTGCTAAGGGCGGCAAGCTATGAATATACGATTGTACAGCTACCGGGTCGCTCGTATCAAGCGCCGGCATATTGAGAATGGCGCGATAGATCTTCTGCTCCACCTCTGCTGACCCGAGAGGAGACGGAATCGAACCACGCGTACCCCAAAACTTGACCTTCATGGTCGCCTTTCTTACCAGTTTATAACCTTAAGTATATCTATAAGTCGAAAAATAGTCAATCAGCGTTATTGATAATAGGCTACGGCCTACCCTAAGCATCTAGCAACTCCACTGGCGGACGGATACCACTGAGCAGCGAACTCCACTCAGAAGCATGCCATAAGCCAGCCGCATCCCGTTTAACAGTCACTGGGCGCGGCCTATCGGCGCCACTACATTGCAAAAAGACCTTGTACACACCTTGCACCGGATCACCGCTGTACGGATTGGTAGATATCTCGCAACGATAGGGTAATGATGGCAGAGCATAGCCGTTTTCTGGACTGGTCTCTTGAAAATAAGAGCGGGGCAGATAAGCGCGATCGCGCAATTGCGAGATAACGAATTGTTGATCGCGCTTGCTTAGCGGGGCCCCCAGGTCTCTTGCAGCCCGCCGCTCCGGTGCCGCAGCCAATGCCAGACAGGGTGCTCCAAGATCCGGCGTTTCACTGAAAAGCAACAACGCTAACGCAAACAGAGCCGCACCACCTTCGGGCGTTTGCGCTATTTGCGCCTGCAACGCACTAAAACTTGTCACCGAGTCCGGTAGACTGGTGATTTCAACTATCACGTTATCCATATGTACCCCCCTCTTTTCGCAAATAAATGTAGCGCGAAACGCCCGCTTCACACGTAGGCTAGACAGCCCGCGCTACATTTTCGTCCTTGCTGCTAAGCCCAAGACCTGTGAAAGCGCCTGTGCAAAAAATGCAATAGCGCAAAAACCACCCTGTCAATTATCAATACTCAACGTAGTATGTAGTACAGGATTTATCCTGTGTCTGCAATGCAGGATAAATCCTGCGCTACAGGTTGAGCGTATTACAGGGCTACTTTTGCGGTATTGCCAAAAGATACCCTCAACAAATCGTAACTACTCAGCCAAGAGGTGGGACGCACTTGTTTTACAGGCAAGACCGTGAGTTTTGTGCTTCCCGCCGCCATTTCAGGCGCAAAAGTGCGTCCCACCTGAGTAGTTACAACAAATCAATGTGAAACGCCATGGTATTAAGTTGAGTGCATAGACCTGGCAGGTTTGAAGATTTTAACGCTGCGCCAACCTCTTGTTCCCCGGTAAAATACTCCTAAACAGACTTTGTGCGAAACCTGCCAGGTATTAACTTAATGACATAGGTATGAAACGTAATGCGCCCATCAGCAGAAAGCACATTTCACGCTCGCCCACCCTAGCTTAGCCCCCTACCCTAAGTACCGCCTTAAAAAGGGCGTTCAGCCATGTCAATGAGATAACCAAAGCGGGCCTTAAACTGATCCAGCGTCAGGTTCGTGTATGAGGCCATGCGCGCCAGCAACATCTCATCCTCGGCATATTGTGACTTGAAACGGATCATAAATTTGTAAGCCGACTTATACGTGAACGAGTCAATATTGACTGTGCGCACGCTAGTACGCCCAGTTTCCGGATCAATCAAATCGGCAAAGGGAATCGGAACCACCTGGTTCTGCTGGATGGTAATCGTGGCATTGGTCCCCCCCTGCATGAGGTAAGTCATCGCCGCCTCACCTAAACTGCGTGTGTAATCAATATCAAACGCGATTGGGTCGGCACAGCGCAATTCATAGCCCAAATCCTTACTCACCACACGTATGTCGATTCCCAAAACTTCCAAATTGCGGCGGAGCTCACGCTTGAGGATTTCGGCAAAATTAATCTCCGATAGGCGAATATGCCCATGGGCGTCACGCTCTACATTTTCTAACTGGGCTAAATCTTCCCGCGCAATCTGCTCAATCACGCCCTCAGCTACCAGCGCCACACCGTAAGGTTTATGCTCTGCCATCCGTAAAATTATCGAGCTAGTGAGGATATCCACCACTTCCTGCATCCGAATCTCGCGCTTCCCCCATTCTTCAGGAATGAGTGTCAGTGTGGCCCCGGAGCTCTTACCAATACCCAACGCTAAGTGTCCCGCCTTACGCCCCATCGTAACAACCAGAAACCAGCGTTGACCGGTGAGTGCATCTTCCATAAGGTTCATTACCAGCCGGGTGCCCAGCTCGCGCGCTGTCTCAAAACCGAAAGTACGAATCTCTTCTGGTAAGGGCAAATCGTTGTCAATTGTCTTAGGAACATGGACGACATTGATACGCACACCCAGCGTCTCCTGCGCATGCTGGGCCACCCGACAGGCCGAAAAAGCCGTATCATCCCCACCAATAGCGATAAGATAACGAATATCCGCATTAACCAGCGTATGAACGCAGTTGGCAAGGAACTCCTCGGCTTTGGTGGGGTTGGCCCGTGAAGTGTACAGAATACTGCCACCATTTAGATGGATACGGCTCACATCGTTAATGGTCAGCACACGGCCTTCCAACTGCCCTTGCATAAGATACTTAAAGCCGTTGTAGATGCCGAAAACCTCATAACCATTGTTGATCGCTTCAATGGTGGCAGAGTGAATGACGCCATTGATGCCCGGGGCCGGCCCACCGCCAACTAAAATGCCAACTTTCCCGTTTCTTTGTTTCATAATCACAATTTCCCCCTTAAAATTTTGAATCTAAAATCTGCAAATAGCGCAAATTTATTCTAGCATTCACCCATCAATTCATTAAAACTAACCCTGTAGTATGCTCAAACCACGCATATTGACGGCTTTGACAGGGTGTCTTTTGCGCGATTGCCGTCAAAGGCAATGCCGAAGGACAACCGGGAGAGGCTTCGGCAGGCTCAGCCACCGAGATTCGCCAGTCTCCGACCGCGCCCCTCTCAACTCAGATGAAATACACCCAATTCATTAAGTTTATCACGTAGACCTGGCAGGTTTGAAGGGTTTAACACTACAACTCCCCCCCTTGTTCACCTGAAAAATGTAGTGAAACACAATTTGAGCGCAACCTACCAGAAACTCCCCATAGTAGCAGCATTTGATCGCCTGTTCTTGTACGCTCCTGCGCAATAGAGGCAGCATTTCACATGCACAACTCCTGAATTACATGCAAATCATACACAGTTTTGGAGAAAATGCCAACGAAGACTGAGCGGCTTAAACCATCCTGAAGTAATATTTAAGCTATGGGAAGACTGAACCAAAAAGTACTCCCTGTGCCTTCGGCACTCACAACTCCGACCTCCCCATCCAATTTTTGAGCAATCCGAAACACGATGGATAACCCCAACCCATGGCCCTCTGCACGCCCTTGCTCCAACCGGGTAAATTCTACAAAAAGCTGCTGCTGAGCAGCCGCACTCAACCCAGGGCCGTTATCATGCACCCAAAATATGATTCCGGATTTCGAATTCTGAATTTTAGAAAACTGGGACAGGGCTTCTGAATCCAACCTTGTGTAACCTAATTCCACCTCGGGCGGCTGCCCGCCATATTTGAGCGCATTGCTGATATAGTTGACCCAGATTTCTACTACCCATGGGGCATAACCATTGACCGTGGGCCAAGTTGAGGGCTGCCGGATGACAGCCTGCTGCTCGGCAATCTGCGTTTCTAATCGTTCCAACGCAGTCGCAACAATTCTCCCCATATCCAACGGGCCGAGGTGTGCCGCTTGAGCTTTGCGCACACTGGCGAGCAACAACAACTCTTCGATGATGCCTTGCATCCGCAAACCGGTCTGGTGGATACGCGCCGCATTCTCGCTGACCTGTTCTGGGGTCCACCGCTCCACACGTTTGTGCAACAGCGCGCTGAAGCCAATAAGTGAGGTCAATGGCGTTTTCAGATCATGTGCAACCGTATGTGCGAAGGCGTCCAGCTCCGCATTGCGCGTTTCCAAGTCATGAGCATACTGACGAATCGCAGCTTCTGCTTGTTTACGCTCGGTAATATCGCGTAGCAGAAGCACATACCCCACCAGCAGCTCTTGGCGTCCGTACAATGGGGTGACATGGATTTCATGGCAGCGCTCAACCCCGGCTACAACGATCTCCCATTCCAGCGCGGTATCGGGCGTAGCAGAAGCCAAATGCACTTGCAACACGTCCCAAGGCGGCAGCCGCTGTGCCACAATGTCTCCATCCCGCCGTATATCGTTCACATGCAAGGTGCGCTGTGCTGCCGGGTTGTAATCCACAATGCGCCCATGCGTATCCAGCACCAGCATCGCGTCTTGCAATCCTTCAATAACCACATCGCGAGCCAGGGGCGAAATCTCAAAGAGGCGCTGACGGTAGAGCGCCCAAGCGAAGAGTAGCGCTGTAAGCGTAAACACCAGCGGCGTCAAATCTACTGTGGCAACGATAACACGAAAGGTAATCAGGATGTTGATCCCAACCGGCAGAGAAATCCCTAGTAAGATGTAAAGCATTTGCCGACGCTTGTACCCACGAGTACGCAGCACACTTATCAGCATCAATAAAATGGCAATGAAGATAAGCACAAAAGAGTAAACAGCATGAACTATGAACCACCCGAAGCTAAGTTGGGTATTCTCAGTCCAGCGTGCAACAAAATCAACCCAACAAGCAATCTGGGTGATGATGGGAATCAGGCACAGCCCCCACCAACGCCAAGGCTTAAGCCACCGCCCCCAACCAAGGTACTGGATGACAAAGGTAAGCAATGCGACCGGCGCGAAAGCGAGACTGACAAATTGCAAGCTGCGCCAGATATTGGAGATTCGCCAGGTTGAACTGAGCACTTGCAGCGCGGTGAGAATAGACCAGAAAGCGATCAAGCCGAGCAAGGCAGTGAAGCTGGATGCACCGGGCGCTTCACGGTTGCGCCAAGTAAACAACGCCAGCAGCAGGTTAAGCGCTGCGGCCATAAAAGCCGCCACGAGATACGCAACGATGTACCAGGGCATAAAGTGTTCCTCACCGCAGAGTATAGCCGGTTTTGAGACAGTGTCCAGCAAGGCTAACCCCGCACTTTGACTTTTTATCTGGCTACTCTATACTGTGTGTGTGAAATCAATGATATTAAGTTTAGGGCATAGACCGGGCAGGTTTCCAGGCCTTGAGTTTACAAAACGTCGTTATTCACCGGTAAAATACTACCTCACCCAATTTTGGAAAAACCTACCAGGTCTTAACTTAAAGCACCGCCCCCATGAACCATTGGAACAGCTTGCCAAATCCGCACCGGGTGCAGGAGGAAGACTGTGACACCAGCTATGCAAAAAAACCTTGGGTTGGGCATGGCGCTCATCAGCGTCATCGGATTGTGTTTAGGAATCTGCCTGGCCTGTCTCGCCATTACGTTACAAGCCATAGACCCAGGCGGCTTCAGTAACAACCTGACGGGCTTTGTCGTCATCTTCGGGCTATGCCCTCTGCCGTTGATGGTGATCAGTGGCGTGTGCCTGCTCATCGGGTTAGCCGCGGCCTTCTTTGCCCGCGGTGGAGAGGCATAAACGCTACCACTACCATGCACGATATCATCTTCCTCCACGCCCCTAGCGTCTACGACTTCCGCCAGCGCGCCGCCCTCTGGGGACCCATCTCCGACCTCGTCCCCTCCACACCCGTCTTCGACATGTACCCGGTGGGCTTCGCCACCCTGCTGGCCCACGTCCAACAACACGGCTACCAGGCGCGCATCCTCAACCTCGCCGCCCGCATGGTGCGCTCGCCCCGCTACGACGCCGAGCGCGCCATCGCCAACCTCCGCGCCCGCGCTTTCGGCATAGACCTGCACTGGCTGCCCCACGCCCACGGCGCACTCGAAATCGCCCGGCTCGCCAAACAGCACCACCCCCACACCCCCATCATCTTCGGCGGCTACTCCGCCACCTACTTCCATGCAGAGCTCATCCGCTATCCTTTTGTGGATTACGTCCTGCGGGGCGATTCCACCGAAGAACCGCTGCGGTGGTTGCTCGATCGCATCCTGGCGGGGGACACACCCAGCGACGTGCCGAATCTCACCTGGAAAACCGCCGCCGGCGAGATACACATCAACCCGCAGACCTACATCCCCGACTCCTTGGAGCACCTCACCCTGGATTTCCAACCCGTCGTGCGCTCCGTTGTGCGCGACCGCGACCTGCTCAACTACGCCCCCTTTAGCCATTGGCTCGAATACCCCATCATGGCCGCCCTCACCGTCAAAGGCTGCACCGAACACTGCACCATCTGCGGCGGCTCCGCCTTCGCCGGGCGCAACCTCACCGGACGGCACCAGCCCGCCTACCGCCCCCCCGAACAACTCGCGGCAGACGTGCGGCGCATCGGCTCCCTCAGCCGCGGCCCGGTCTTCCTCCTCGGCGACCTGCGCCAGGCCGGGATGGACTACGCCCACCGCTTCCTCCGCGCCGTCCAGGGCCATCGCGGCCCCGTCATCATCGAATTCTTCCGCCCCGTAGACCGCGCCTACATGGAAGCCTTCGCCGCCGCCCTGCCCGACTTCATCGTCGAGTTTTCACCCGAATCCCACGATCCGGCTGTGCGGCGCGCCTCCGGCAAACCCTACACCAACGCCGAGATCGCCTCCACCATCGCCGCCTGCCTGGAAACCGGCGCGCGGCGCTTCGACCTCTTCTTTATGATTGGCCTCTCTCAGCAAACGCCCGCCTCTGCCCTGGAGACCGTCGCCTACTGCCGCGAGCTCCTCACCCGCTTCGATGATGGTCGGCTGATCCCGTTCACCTCACCGCTCGCGCCCTTCCTCGATCCCGGCAGCCTCGCCTACGAACACGCCGACCGGTTCGGCTACATCCGGCACGCCTTCACCCTGGAGGATCATCGCCGCTTGCTGCTCCAACCCACCTGGAAACACATCCTCTCCTACGAGACTCGCTGGATGGATCGCGACGCGCTGGCGGATGTCACCTACGAAGCCGGGTTCCGGCTCAACCGGCTCAAGCGCGAAGTGGGACTTATCAGTGTGGAGAAGGCGGAGGAGACCGAGGCGCGCATCGCTCAGGCCCGCGCCCTGCTGGTAGAAATCGAAGGGCTAATGGAGCAGCTCGAAGGTGCGGCGCTAGAGCAAGCGCTGCTCGCGCACAAAACCCGTATAGACGCGGCCAACACCTCCACCGTCTGCGACAAATCCGAGCTCGACGTCCCCGTCGGCCCGATCCCGTTCAGACTCCTCAACCTGGCAAAAATCGGATTGAGCAAACCGTAGCCCGGCCTGCTCCAAAAGTGTGGTATAATGGGTAGTTCGGCGCACGCTGCGCCCTACGCCCCGTGCGTCCGACCATACCATCAGGGAGGAGGTACGCAGTGCATATCGGGATAGATTTTGGAACGACCAACTCTTCGGTTGCCCACTTCGACGGGCAACACTTACACCCTATCGAGTTAGACCCCCGCAACGAGAATCCCCACGTCCTACCTTCGCTCATCTACATCCAACGCGACCACGCCACACAGCTAGGGAGCTCCGCCGCCGCTGAGTATTTAGAGCAGGAGACGGGCCGGCGGCCCGCCTGGGAGCGGCATTATATGGGTGCCATCGAGATGATTGTGACCGGCACCGGCTCCAGCCCCATCCGCTATATGCACGACATCTTCGATATGGTGGATATTGCCGCCAACGGGCGGCTCTTGCAATCCATCAAAACCGGGCTACGCGATCCCGGTTACGAGGGGACGCTCATCTTTGACCGCTACTACCCCATTGACGAGCTAATCAGCCGGATGTTAAGCGCGCTCAAGGCACGCGCCGAAGCGCAGTTGAGCGCAACCTGCGAACGGTTGGTGCTGGGGCGCCCAGTGCGCTTCTCCGACGACCCCGCCGTCACCGCGCGCGCCGAGGAGATTCTCTACCGTGCCGCCCGCTTCGCCGGATTCCGGGAGATTACGTTCCAGATGGAGCCGATTGCGGTGGCCCATCTGTACCACCGGCAGACGCCCACCCGCCAGAACGCCCTAATCTTCGACTTCGGCGGCGGCACGCTCGATCTCACCATCGCCGAGGTAGGCGGCCCGCAACCAGCGCATGTGCTGGCAAACCGGGGAGTGCTCGTCGGCGGTGACGATTTGGATCGCCGCCTGATGGAATCGCTACTCAAGTACTTCGGCGCAGGCTCCCGGATTGGGTCAGAGATTGATTTCCCCTACGAAATGCTGGAACTTCTCAAGAGCTGGCAAACAATGCCCGACCTCTCGCGCCCGCACCAGCTCGGCAAGATCCGCGACTTCCAGAAGACCAGCAACAATCCCCAAGCCATGCGCGCGTTGGAAACGCTGGTAAGCGAAAATGTAGGCTTTGGGCTGTTCAAAGCTATCGAGCAAGCCAAAATCCGCCTCTCCCGCGACCTGTTCACCCGCCTGGACTTCGATTACAAAGAAATCGCCATCCACGAACGGTTACTGCGCCGCACTTTCGAGGAGCGGATCGAGCACGAGATCATGCTAGTGCGCGAGGGAATTGAGGCAGTATTGGCCGATGCCGCCATGCGCCCAGAGCAGGTCAACGTGGTACTGCGCACCGGTGGAAGTTCGCTGGTGCCAGCCTACATCGAGCTGTTAGCGGACATCTTCGGCACAGAGAAGCTACACCAAATGGAAGCGCTTACGTCGGTCGTGGGCGGCATGGCCGTGAGCGCCTACGAAGAGGGCGGGGCAACACCCGGCGCTTATGCACGCTGCTACGAGTCCCCCATCCACAACATCTGCGCCGCCAGCGGGCGGGAATATCGCCCCACGCATCTACGCTCATTCACGCAAGCCTACACCGACCGGCCCTACACGTTCACCCAGATGCCGCTGCTGGTGAGCGGCCTGCCCGCCATCCAGCCCGCCGATTTGGACTATGAGGCTACACGCGCCAAACACCTGCACTTCGACCTGGAGCGCCCGGCAACGGTGTATGTAGCGTATCAATCCACCGCGACGAGCCTGCCGGAGTGGCTGCGCCGCTTCAAGCCGGAGCCACGCCATATCGAGATTGACACGCCCGGCGGGCGGATGTTCTTCCCACTTTACAGCCGCAATTTCCCCGCTGGTACGGTGACGTTAGGCGGCAATCAGGCCAAAGGCTGCCAGGGGCCGGCATTTATGAACTATCTGGTGGCCGCGCGGGCGCGGGTTGGGGAGAAGGGTGAGGGGGAGAGGGGGTGAGAGGGAGTAAGAGAAGATGACTAAAAGCCCGACTACCGACTACCGACTACCGCCTACTGATTACCGCCTACCGACTACCGACCCTATCGCGCAGCACGCACACTATTGCGGAAAAATTCAGATCGCGCCCAAAGTCCCGGTTACTTCAACGGCGGATTGGGCGACATGGTACACGCCCGGTGTGGCCGAACCCTGCCGCGCCATCCATGCCGACCCAGAACAGGTGTGGGAACTGACCAATCGCGGCAACACGATTGCGATTGTGAGCGACGGGACACGGGTGCTGGGCTTGGGCGATATCGGCCCGAAAGCAGCGCTACCGGTGATGGAAGGCAAGGCGCTCATCTTCAAACTGCTTGGTGGGGTGGATGCAATTCCGCTGGTGCTGGATGCGCGCGACCCGGAAACGCTCATCGCTACAGTACGCGCACTCGCGCCGGGCTTCGGCGGCATCAATCTGGAAGACATCGCCCAGCCTAAGTGCTTCGGGATTCTGGAACGGCTGCGCGCGGAGCTGGATATTCCCGTGTGGCACGATGACCAACAAGGCACGGCCACCGTAGTGCTGGCGGCGGTGCTGAATGCGTTGCGGCTGGTAGGAAAATCATTGCCGCAGGTGAAAATCGCCATGCTGGGGATGGGCGCCGCTAACGTGGCGACCTACCGGCTGCTCAAGGCTGCTGGGGCCACTCCCGCCGCCATCATCGCCTGCGATGAGCACGGCACGCTGCATCCGGGGCGCAACGATCTGGAAGCGCAAGCCGAAATCGCCCCACAGTGGGCAATCTGCCAGGAGAGCAACGCGGAGCTGGTGGTGGGCGGGCCGAAGGCGGCCATCCGAGGGGCGGATGTGCTGCTTGCTTTCAGTCGCCCCGGGCCGAATGTGCTGCTGCCGGAATGGGTCGCACTGATGGCCGTCGAGGCTATCGTCATTGCCGGAGCCAATCCCACGCCGGAAATCTGGCCTGCCGAGGCGCACGCCGCCGGCGCGCGCATTGTGGGCACGGGCCGCAGCGATTTTCCCAATCAAGTGAACAACTCGCTGGCGTTCCCCGGTATCTTTCGGGGTGTGCTTGATGTGCAAGCGCGGGCGATTACGGATACAATGGCGGTGGTCGCCGCCGAGGAACTGGCACGCTGCGCAGAATTGCGCGGCTTGCGCGAGGATCACATCCTGCCGACGATGGACGAGCCGGAACCCCCGCTGCGGCTAGCGGTAGCGGTGGGGCTGGCGGCGCAGGCGGAAGGACTGGCCCGACGGCCCGGTACAGCAGAGGAATTGCGCGCACGGGCAGAACGGCAAATGAGGGGAACTACAGCGGTTTCAACCGCAAAATCCGGCTACTGCCGTGCTTAACTGAATCGTATTGCCGCTAATAGCAGCCAATGAATTTATCTACGGCTCAATGGCATTCAGTTTAGCCTACAGACCTGGCAGGTTTGCAAGGCTTAACGCTAGGAAAAACGCTTGTTCACCGGTAAAATACCGCTAAACGCAGTTTCTGCAAAACCTACCAGGTCTTACTTAGTGAATTACTCATCGCGCGCTGTGGAAAGCGCGGCTACCAACTCATTTGAAACACACCCAAATCCATTGTGCAGGTCAAACTCTATTCAATTGCCAACACGAGCGCCAAAGCCTGAGCAATTTTCTGCATGACTTTTTTCCGGAAGCCGCCCTAAAGGACGCACAAAACGTTCTTGGGCCACCGAACGCACTTGAAAAGCATCAGCAGCAGAGGTTATAGCCAGTCCATTTTGGCTATCAGGCAAGACTTGAACCATCCAGGGGGCGACGGCGTAATGCTCTTTCCACTCGGTCAACGGCATGATAATACGCAACGGTAAAATTCCAATCGCGTTATCATTGACCACAACGGCCGGGCGAGTTTTTTTGATTTCAGCGCCAACGGTTGGATCCAGGTTGATGAGCCAGATTTCACCCCGGTTCATGGAATGCCTCGCCATCCAATGCCGTAAAAGCGGTGAGATCTTCATCCGTCATATAGTATGGCGCTAATGCTTCTGCCGCCAGATGAAGTTGCCACTTGTGCTCTGCATGCGTTTGAAGGGGCATCTCCGGCACCACAACATACGCCTGTGTATTTTCAGGCAGCTCGATGTCCTCAGTAAGCAGGATTTGCCCCTGTTTGATGATTCCACTAAATGCCATCACGCTCATAAGATTTCCTTTCAACCGGTAACTGTGCGCCTCTGTCTGGCGGCGTAATCAAGGATTCCAAGCGATTCTGGCAACCGCCTAAAACCCCTCCAGTTTGCTCAAATCCACGATACCCTCCGCCAGCCCGGCGATGCGCTGCAACAACCCCAAGCGGGCTGCGCGCAGGTCGGCGTCTTCGGCCATCACCAGGATTTCATCGAAGAAGCGCTGAATCGCCGGGACCAACGGCTGGAACGCGGCGAGGAACTCGTCCACGCTGCTGTGCGGGCTGATGCGCGCAGCCACCGCTTGCCAGGCTTGTTGCAGTGCGATTTCCGCCGGTTCGCTGAGCCGCTCGTCCCACAGGGCCAGGCGCGGCTGGTCGCGGGTGATGCGCACACAGCGGGCGTAGTTATCCAACAGCAGCGCCCAATCGTCGCGGGCGATCCAGGCGGTCAGCTGCGCCGCCGCTTCGCGGGCGCGATGCGGGTTCTCGCCCTGCGTCGCCAGCACCGCTTCCACCACGTCATGCGCGAAGCCCGCCTCGCGCAGCACACCCTGCAACCGCCCGGCGATAAAATCCACCGCCGCATCGAGCGCGGTCTGCGAGGCGGCAACGGGCAACGCGCGGGCGGCTTCCGCCAACCTCTCACGCACCGAGAAGACGATCTCCCGTTCCAGCAAAATCTGCACCAGTCCCAGCGCCGCCCGCCGCAAGCCGTAAGGGTCAGCAGAGCCGGTGGGGGCCAGCCCTACCGCAAACAGCCCGGCGATGCTGTCCAGCCGATCCGCCAACGCGAGCGCGACCCCGGCAGGTGTGGCGGGAGAGGTGTCCCCGGCGGCGCGCGGCAGGTAATGCTCAAAGATCGCCAGCGCGACGGCCTCCGGCTCCCCGGCGGCGCGCGCGTACTCGCGGCCCATGATGCCCTGCAAGCTGGTCATCTCCACCACCAGCTGCGTCGCCAAATCCGCCTTGCAGAGATGCGCAGCGCGGGCTAACGCCTCAGCCTCAGCCGCCGCCAACCCCAACTGCGCGCTGAGCCACGGAGCGAGCTGCTCCAGCCGCTCGGACTTGTCGTGCATCGAGCCGAGCGCCTCCTGGAAGGCAAGCGTACCCAGACGCGGCAGATACGCCTCCAACGGTTGGCGCAAATCCTGCTTGTAGAAGTAGTCCGCATCGGCGTACCGCGCGCGGATGACGCCCTCGTTGCCCTTGCGCACCACGTCGAGATGCTCGCGCCCACCGTTGCGCACGGCGATGAAATACGGCAACAGGTTGCCCTGCGCATCGAGCACCGGGAAATACCGCTGATGCTTCTTCATCACGGCGATCAAGACCTCTTTGGGCAACGCCAGATAGCTCGCCTCGAACGCGCCCAGGAAGGCGGTGGGCACTTCGACCAGATGCGTGACCTCTTCCAACAGTCCGGCATCCGCCAAAACGTGCCCGCCCACGCTCTCCGCGAGAGATTGCGCTTGCGTCAGCACGGCGGCGGCGCGCACGTCGGGATCAACCAGCACGCCGTAGCCTGCCAGCACATCGCTGTAATCGCGCGCCGCCGCCAACGCCGCTGCGGGCGATCCGGCAGGACGCGGGCCGCGCGTCACGCGCCCGCTCTCCACCCCGGCATAAGCCACCGGCACGACGGTTTCGCCCAACAGCGCGACCAACCAGCGCAGTGGGCGGCTGAACGCCACACCCGAATCATTCCAGCGCATGGATTTGGGGAAGCGCAGCGCGGCCAACCAGCCGCCGAGCAATTCGGGCAGCACCTCCAGGGCCGGACGACCCGCGATGTGCTGCGTGGCGACGACATATTCACCGCCATCCACTTCGGCGATGCGTAGTTGGTCGGGGGCAATCCCCTTCGAGCGGGCGAAGCCCTCGGCGGCGCGGGTGAGGTTGCCATCCTTATCGTAAGCGGCGCGGGCCGGGGGGCCTTTGACCAGCCGCTCTTCGTCCGGTTGCCGCTCCGCCAGACCTTCGATATATACCACCAGTCGGCGCGGCGTACCCCAGATATGCAGCGGGCCATACTCCAAGCGCGCTTCATCCAATGCAACCGGCACCAACACCCGCAACTGCTGCAATGCCTCGCTCAAGTGGGAGGCGGGGAGCTCCTCCACGCCGATTTCGAACAGCAACGCCGGGCGGCCATCCGCCGCCGCAGCAGCCAACGGCGCAGCGAGCGGCAACAGCAGCGGCGCACCCTGCAATTGCGGCGCGCGGCGCAGCCCTGCGCGCCCCTTCCAGGGGAACGCGGCGCGCTCACGTTGTGCCAGGTACGCCTCAGCCACCCGGCGCGACAGCCCGCGCATCCGCTTGAAGAAACTGGCGCGCTCGGTCACGCCCACCGCGCCGCGCGCATCCAACAAGTTGAAGGTCTGCGAGCAGCGCAGGATGTAATCCAATGAAGGCGTCACCAGCCCATGCTCCAAACAACGCTGCCCCTCCGCCTCATAGACTTGGTACAACTGCTGCAAGCTCCCCACATCCGCCAGCTCGAAGTTATAGCGGCAGTAATCCACTTCTTGATCGAGCAAAATCTCGCCGTAGCGATGGTTCTCATCCCAGGCCAAATCCCACACGGAGTTGACATCCTGGAGGTACATGGCGAGCCGTTCCAGGCCGTAGGTAATCTCCACCGCCGGGACTTCCAGGCTGATGCCGCCCGCCTGCTGGAAGTAGGTGTACTGCGTGATTTCCATGCCATCGAGCCAGACCTCCCAGCCCAGCCCCCACGCGCCCAGCGCCGGGCTTTCCCAGTTATCCTCAACAAAGCGGATATCGTGCTCCTCACGCTTGATGCCAAGGGCTTCGAGGCTTTGCAGATACCGCTCCTGCGGATCGCCCGGATCGGGTTTGAGGATCACCTGGAACTGGGTGTGCATCTGCATCCGGTTGGGGTTTTCGCCGTAGCGCCCATCATCAGCGCGGAACGACGGCTCGACATAGCCCACAGCCCACGGCTCCGGCCCTAGCACACGGAGAATCGTCGCGGGGTTCATCGTCCCCGCGCCCACCTTCTCGCTGAACGGCTGCCAGATCAACGCACCCTGGTCTTGCCAGTAACGCTGCAAACGCAAAATAATTTCCTGAAAAGTCAGCATACCATTACCTCGGTTAAATTAATGGTTCACCACAGAGAGATACAGAGAATACAGAAGATTTTTATGAGACAAATTGTAACTTTGCCTGATACAAACGCCCCCTTTCCCCCTATCCCCTTTCCCCCGCAAGCGGGGGAAAGGGGGATTATTTTTTGAGGGGTTTTTGTGGGGCGGCTTCGCGCCGCACAAAAACCTCATTATTTTTCTCCCCCCTCCCCGCGCCGCACAGCGGCGTGGGGAGGGGGCAGGGGGTGGGGCAAAATTTTCACAAAGCGTTACTACAAAAATTTCTTAAGAATCTCTGTGAACTCTGTGCCTCAGTGGTGAAAAATCTCACATTAGGGAAGCCCAATCACCTGAATATCACGCGGGTGTTCCGCGCTGAACTCGAAACGCACGGCACGCTCCTCGCGGGGGGCCAGGGTCAGCTCCCAGCGCAGCAGGCCCAGCTGCGTCTCCTCGGTGGGTTTGGGTTCAGCCGATTCCAACCGCACTTTGATGAGCTCATCCCGCGAGACGGGCAGTTGATCGTGCAGCGTCAGCTTGACGAGATCAGGCAAGCGGTTATCCAGGCGGATTTCGTACCCGTAGCGCAACCGCCGCTTGTCGCCGATGAACTTCTTGTCCACCTCGCGCCGGGCCAGCTCGCGCTTGATTTTGATGCGATCATCCACGCCCAGGTAGAGCTCGAACTTACCGCCGGGCGCGATCAAATCCAGCGCGGTCACGCCGATGAATTCCTCGCCCGCAAACAAGTTCGCCTTGCCCGCCAACAGCGTGTAGGGGCTGGCGTTTTCCGCTTCCGCGCGCCGGTAGACGGCTTCGGTCAGCTTGGGCGCGGCGACGTAGTCCAGCGTGGGCTTGAGTGTGAACACGGCCACCGTGACTTTGTGGGGGGCGCCGTCGGCGGGGATCGTGACCGCGCCGGGGACGCGATAGGTCACTGCCGTGCCGGAGGATTCGACCGTTGCTACCACCGCTTCTGCGGCGACCTTCGGCACAATGCGCTCCTCGGATTCTTCATCCGCCATAGCGGCAGCAAAACTATCTTCATCGGCGCGCGCGACGGCCATCTTCGCCATCCGCGGGCGTCCCGGCGCGGGAGCAGGCGGCAGGGGAACAAACTTCGTCACATACCAGGGCTTGAGCTCCGGCAAAGTCTCTGAAAGCGCGGGGCGTGCGGTTGAAAGGGTCAGCGCCGCGTCGCGCCAGTCTTCGCCGGTGCGCTGCGTCACCTGCGCCAGATAGCCCACCTCCAGCGCGGGCGGTTGCCCCTCGGCATCACTGAGCCGCAAATCGTAGAGCGGCGTCCACCCGGCGTTGGTGATGACGTAGACCAGGTCTACCGTTAGCTCGCCCGCTGCGGCCAGCTCCACTTCAACCTCGGCCACGAAGCGCTCACGGCCCCGCGCGCCCTGCAACTGTTGCAACTCGCGCTGGGTCTTCTCGATGCGGCGCTTGAGGTCGCGGCGGCGCACGCCCAACGCCAACAGCTCTTGATCGAGCTCGGCGGCACGCGCTTGCAGATCGTTAAGCAGCGTCATCTGATCGGCCACCGCCAGCTTGCCATAAGCCAGCCCGCGCGCGTAGATGTCGGTCGCACCCGCGAGGTTCTGCGTCACCGCGCGCTGCTCCTTGAGCAGGGTATGCTCGCTTTCCAGCGCAGCCAGCTCGTCCTGCTGCGCTTCGAGGCGCTCCTCTAGCGCGCGCGCATCCGCAACGGGCGTGACTTCGTAGAACTCGCGGCGCACGTTCACGCCGCGCAAGCGCGCCGGGGCCGTGCCGCTGGCCGTCGCCCGCACCGAGGCGGGATCGAGCGCCATCGGCAAGCCGGTGAAGATCAGCCGGTGCAGGCCCAGCTCAAGCTGCGCCGCGCCCTGCCGCACCACCCGCGCCCGGTCGGGGTACACGGTCACTGCTTTGACGGTTGTGGTTACTTCGGTCATGGGTTTCTCCTTGAGAATGGCAAATCTCAAATGGCGAATGGTCAGTGTTTGACCCGTCCTGAAATACGTTTACAGCAAATTAGGTATACTGTACATCACATCAGGAGGTAGGTCATGACAGAAAAAGAAATTTACAAACGGTACAGCGAAGCCTTCAAACGGCAGGTCGTGGCGG